>Ga0233375_1000023_pt1 | contig 126020 bp, 126 predicted proteins | sample ElkDunMinimDraft_10_FD_191539 | JGI IMG/M metagenome (GOLD analysis project Ga0233375, IMG submission 191539) | Fecal eukaryotic communites from dung pellets of Tule Elk in California, USA - Elk Dung E16 | ecosystem: Host-associated > Mammals > Digestive system > Large intestine > Fecal...
CCCGACGACGAGCAGCCCGGCGCCGAGCGGCAGCGAGAACACCTCGACGCGCAGCTCGCGTGGCGACCACGCACCGATCGCCGCGGCGAGGGCGAGGAGCCACGTGAACCACGGGGGCGGCAGGTCGGGGCGACCGCGCAGCGCTCGCCGCACTCCGAGCACGAGGAGGGCCAGGAGCGCGACCTCGAGCAGCCACACGGTGACGATGGCCTCCCACACGGGCCGCACGTTCGCGACGGCCCCGACCACGACGAGGACCGCCGCCGGTGCGACCGCCCAGCGCCGCAGTGCGCCCGCTCGCGGGGCGGTCACGGCCCGAGATCCGACGACGCCGGCGCCGAGCGCGACGGCGCCCCCGGCCAGCGCCCACGCGAGGCCGAGCGCGAAGACCGCGCCGCCGCCCGGCACGTGCGCGACGTGCAGGGCCTCGACCGTGCCGCCGGTCGCGGCGAGCACGCCGGCCCCCGCGAGCCGGAGCGCGGCCGACCGCGACCACACGTGCGCGGGGCCCCGCCGCTGCAGGAGGACCGCCGCGACGACGCCCGCGCCGCCGAGCGCGACGAGCAGGGGTGCGCGCACGTCGCCGACGCCCGCCGCGGCGCCGAGGACGAGCACCGAGGGCACGACGAGCAGGACGAGGCCCGCGGTCGCGAGCTCCCACCAGCGGCGGACGCGACGTGCGAGAGCGGAGGCGACGACGATCGCCGCGAGCGCCGGGGGCGCGGTGTACGCCTCGACGAGCCCGACCTCCGCGGCGGCGAGGGCCGTCCACAGGGCGACGGTCGCGAGGCCCGCGGCGAGCCACCACTCGCCACGGCGGTCGCGCTCGCGGGCGGCGACTCCCGTGCCGGCGGCGAGGAGGAGGAGCACGGCGACGGCGATCTCGGAGCCGGCTGCGGGGCGCCCGTACGCGAGGCCCACGGCGATCAGCCCCGTGAGCGCGGCGCTCGTCTCGACCGCGACGCGGCCCGTGGGGAGCGCGAGCGCGGTCGTGGCGGGGCGGGCACCGGCGACCGTGGCCGCGACGAGCAGGGCGACGAGCGGGAGCACGACGGGAGAACCGCTGCCCGGCAGGAGCAGCGCACCGGCGCTCACGACGCCGACGGATGCGGTCGGGAGGACGAGCGCGCCCGCGAGCACCCGTAGCGCGGTGGCGCTGCCGGGCCGGCGCGAGACGACGAGGACGACCTCGAGCGCCAGCATCGCGACGCACGCGGCGACCGACCACCAGGTGCGCTCGGCCACCACGGTGAGGACGCCGAGCACGAACGGGACGGCGGTCACGCCGAGCACCGCCCACCACGAGTCGCGCTCGACGCGCGGGACGAGCGTGACCACGAGGGCGGCGAGCGAGGCGACCCCGGACACGGTGCACAGCACGGCGACGCCCCCGATCCCCGCCCACCCGAGGGTCACGCCGAGCACGAGGAGCGCGTACGCGTAGGCCGCGCCCACGAGCGCGGCGTGGGCAGGACGCGGTGCGACGGCACGCGCGCCGAGCAGGAGGAGGCCCACGACGGCGGCACCGGCCGCCGCGGTGGGTCGCGCGACCCAGGACCCGGCGAGGAGCAGGACCACGGCGGCGACGAGCCCCGCGAGGGCGGCGGCCCGCGCCACGCGCCGCTCGGCCGGCCCGACCAGGGCGAGGCCGCGGCGGACCGCGGTGCGCGGCGTCGGGACGAGGTGGCCGACGGCGGGACGCAGCGCCGCGGCGACCCGGCGACGTACCGCCCGGACGGCCGCGCCCGGCCTCGGCTGCCCGACCGGCGGCGCCGCCGGTCGGGCCGTCGCGACGACGAGCGCGGCGGCGAGGAGCGCGAGCAGGACGAGCGACGTGGACGCCGCGAGTCGCGGGTCGACCACGAGCCCGAGGACGAGGACCAGCGCGAGCCACGGGGCGAGCGTGCGCCCGAGGCGCACGACGGGCGCGGCGGTCCGGCGTGCCGGTGCGGGGAGCCGACCCGCCGTGCGCAGCGCGAGCCGACCCGCCACGAACGTCACGACGAGCGCAGCGGCGAGGGCGACGTGCGTCGCCACGAGGCCGGTGGTGACGAATCCCTGGTCCCCCCACGCCCTCGGGTCGAGCGGCCCCACCCCGAGCGGCGCGTCGTCGAGGGTCGCGGCCGTGCCGTCGGTGCCGGTCAGGAGCACGTCCGCCGCGCGCAGCCCGGAGAGGGCGAGCGCGGGCAGCGCGCCGAGGAGCGCGACGACAGCGCCCCCGAGGAGGGCGTCCGCGCGCCCTTCCGGCGACAGCGGACGCCCCCGCAGCCCCGAGACGACGCCCGGCGCGGTGAGCGCCACGACCGCGAGCCACGCGAGGGCCGCCGCGGACGGCACCGCGCCGACCCAGGCGACGGTGCCACCCGTCCCGAGCAGCGCCGCGGTGACAACGGCGGCGGCACCGCCGGACGCGAACCAGGCGCGCTCGCGCGTCACGAGGCGCAGCACCACGGACACGAGCGCGGCGCCCAGCGCGACGAGGGCGGCTCCCGACGCCCCGGGGAGCCCCGGCAGAGGCGGGACCGCGAGCCCTGCGAGGACCGCGGCCGGGACCGCCACGGCCCGCGCCACGAGGAGCACGCGGCGCTCGCCGCCCAGGCTGCTGCCGACGCGCGGTCCGGACCGCACCGCGACGGGGGCGGCGACCAGCGTCAGCAGGCTCGTCGCGAGCAGGGCCCACGCCCAGGCCCACGCGGCGCCGGCCGCCGGGGCGGCGACCAGAGGGACGAGCGGGGCGAGCACGACGGCGCTCGTCACCCAGGCGCGCACGCGTGCCCGGTCCCCGACGAGCCCGAGCCCGACGACGACCACCGCGAGCAGCAGCGCCCGCGCGAGCGCGGTGGGCAGGCCGCCGAGCAGTCCTGCGCTCAGGGCGAGCTCGACGTCCACGAGCGCGAGCACGACGACGAGAGCCCCGACCGACTCCGCGGAGGACCGCAGGCCGCGCGAGCGCAGGAGCACCGTGGCCGCGACGGTGAGGACGGTGACGACCCCGGTGACGACGGCCCGGAGCGCGAGGTCGTCGGCGAAGGTGAAGAACACGAAGACGACGGTCGCGACCGCGAGCAGGCCCGCTCCCGCCCCGGCGAGCACGGGCTGCAGCCCGACGGACCGCGGCGGCTGCGCCGTCGGCCCGGTCTGCGCCCCGGGACCGAGCGAGGGGTGGCTCGGTCCGGTGGGGCGCGGCAGTCCGGGAGGCGGTCCGGCCACGGCAGGACGCGGTCCGGGCACGGGCGCCCCGGCCAGGGCAGGCCGGGCGCCGGGCCGGGCGCCGGGCCGTTGCGCCACCGGCGGCGGAGCGGTGCGCGCGCGCGCCGCGTCGGTCCCTGCCGCCCAGGCCGCGGCGTCCGGCTGGCCGGCCCGCAACGTGTCGAGCGCGACCTGGCGCCGCACGATCGCCTGCACCGCCTGCGACGACGCGTCGGCGATCTCGAACGCGAGCGGACCGGTGAGGTCGAGCCGGCAGCGGTCGCAGCGCGAGGACCGGAGCGGGGCCGCACACGCAGGGCACGAACCGGTCTCGGGCAGCCGCGCCAGCGCGACGTCGACCCACTGCTCTCTCATGGGCACATCCTGGCGAACCGCCGTGGGGCCTGGGGGCATGTCCACCGGGGGAACGCGTGGCGGTCCCGTGAAGGCCCGGTCCCGCGGCCCGCACGTCGTCACGACCAGGGAGCGACCAGGGGGACACCCGGGTCCGAGGCGGTGCCCCCGGGGGCGAACCTCGACGTACCGGCAGCCCCGACCCGGCGCCGCCGGACCACGCAGAGCAGCACGGAGCGAAGGAGAGTCCCATGGTCGAGCAGACAGCAGCCGGGAAGAAGCCGACGATCGTCCTGGTGCACGGCGCGTTCGCGGACGCGAGCAGCTGGGAGGGCGTCATCGTGCGTCTCCTCGCGGCGGGGTACGAGGTCGTCGCCACCGCGAACCCCCTGCGCGGGCCGGAGGAGGACGCGGCCCAGATCGCGAGCGTCGTCGACGCCGTGGACGGCCCGGTCGTCCTCGTCGGCCACTCGATCGGCGGGTTCGCCGTGACGAACGCCGCCGCGGGACGCGACGACGTGCAGGCGCTGGTGTACGTCGCGGGATTCGCGCCGGAGGTCGGCGAGAGCGCCGGCCAGATCTCGGACCGCTTCCCGGGCAGCTCGCTCGGGGACGCCGTGTCCCCTGTCGCCCTCGCGGACGGCGGCACCGACCTGTACATCGCGCAGGAGGTGTACCGTCACCAGTTCGCCGAGGACGTGCCCGCGACCGTGACGCGCGTCATGGCCGTCTCGCAGCGACCGGTCGCCGCGAGCGACCTCGACGCCCCGTCCGGCGAGCCGGGCTGGCGGACGATCCCGTCGTGGTTCCTGTTCGGCGACGCCGACCGCAACATCCCTGTCGCGGCGCACCGCTGGATGGCGGAGCGGGCCGGGTCGCGCGGCACCGTCGAGATCGCCGGCGCGTCGCACGCCGTCGGGGTGTCCCACGCCGACGAGGTGGTCGAGCTCATCCTGGTCGCGGTCGCCGAGACCTCGCAGGTCGTCGTCGCGTGAGGACGGCCGACCCCGAGACCGGACACGGAGGACCGTCATGGCCACCGACCACGCCCGCCGGCTGGGCGACGGCACGCCGCGCCGCTTCACGCCGACGCTCCCGCCCGTGGGCGCTCTTCCGCAGGGCCCTCGCCGGAGCCCTCGAGACCCTCGCGCTCGACCTGTGGCTCTCCGCCCACGCCCCTCGCCGCGACCGCCGGGGGCGCCTCGCCCGGAAGATCTCCGCCGTGCTGAGCGGGCGGGAGGACGACCCGGCACACCTCGCGCCTGAGCTCTCCGGCTGACGGCACTCCGGGGCACCGAGCGGTGGCGTGCGGGGGCCGCCGGCACGTCAGGGGCGCGCGAGCCTCGCCACGAGATGCTCCGTGAGCGGGGCCAGCACCCCGGTGCGCTCCGCCGCGCGGACGATCGCGCCGCCGATGGCGTCCACCTCGAGCGGCCGGCCGGCCTCGGCGTCGCGCAGCATCGACGACTTCGCCTCGGGGGCGAAGCGGTCGTAGAACGACAGCGTCCGCTCGGGGTCCGACGGTGCCCCGCTCGCCGCCGCGACCGCGGCGACCTCGCGCACGAGCGCCTCGAGCTCGTCGCGGCGGGCGGTCCGCACCTCGCCGATCGGGGCGCGGTACGTCGTCGTGAGCAGGGCGAACGGCGCGAGAAAGCCGAGCTTGGCCCACAGGAGCGCCGTCTCGTCCGCGCGCAGCGACGTGGTGATCCCGGCGGCGTCCAGGAGGGCACGCACGGCCTCGACCCGTTCCGGCGCGACGCCGCCGGGCGCGAGGTCGACGTCCGTGAAGTCGCTCGTGTGCTCGATCTCTCCGGGTGCGACACGCGTGGACTCGACGCGGATCGTCGCGGGCAGCACGCGCTCGTCCCCGTACCGCTCGCGCAGCACGCCGAGGTGGTCGAGGCCGTTGAGCAGCGGGAGCACGACGCCGTCGCCGAGCACCTCCGGCGGGACGCGGTCGAGCGCGTCCTCGAGCGCGGTCTGCTTGACCGCAACGACGACGAGGTCGACGGGCCCCTCGAGACGGGTCCCCGCCCGGGCGGGGACCCGGAGGTCGCCCACCTGCCGGCTGCGCACGTGCACGCCCCGCCCCGTCAGCACAGCGGCCGTCGCCTCGCCCGCGAGGTAGGTGACGGCCGCGCCGGACCGCGTGAGCAGCACGCCGACCAGCCCTCCGACACCGCCGGGCCCCAGGACCGCCACGCGCCGCACGTCCGTCGTCGTCCTCGTCACCGTCGTCCTCCTGTCCGTCGCGCGCCGACCGCCGCCCGCGACGTCACGCCGCGGGCACCTCGACCCTACCCACGCTCACGGTCCGGTCCGACGGCGGTCCCGGCACGGTGAGCGCCGCGATGCCCGTGGTGATCGGGATCGCGAGGACGAGGCCGATCGACCCCACGAGCGTGCGCACGACCTCCTCTGCGATCTCGCCGGACGTGAGGCTCGCCGCGAGGTTCTGGTCGGACAGGTAGACCGCCATGAGGAGCGGCAGCGCGGCACCGACGTACGCGAAGGCGATCGTGTAGACGGTCGAGGCGATGTGGTCGCGACCGATCCGCATCGCGCGCCCGAAGAGCTCGCGGCGCGTCGCGAGCGGCGCGACGGCACGCAGCTCCCACACCGCGGAGGCCTGGGTGATGGTCACGTCGTTGAGCACGCCCATGCCCGCGAGGACGATGCCGCACAGCACGACGCCCCGGATGTCGAGCGCGGGCGCGTACTGCGGGATCCACAGCGACTCCTCGGACGTGAGGCCCGTGATGTTCGCGGCGCCCGACCCCCACGACCCGAGCAGCGCCGTGAGCGCGAGCCCGACGAGGGTGCCGAGGAGCGCCGTCGACGTCCGCGCCGTGAACCCGTGCGCGACGTACAGGACCACGAACATGACGAGCGACGACGTCACGAGCGCGACGCCGAGCGCGTCCTGGCCGGTGAGCAGCGCGGGCAGCGTGAACCACGCGATGACGACGAACGCGCCGGCCAGTCCGGCGAGCGCCGCGAAGCCGCGCCACCGCGCGACCGCGAGCACCACCGCGGCGTACGCGATCGCCAGGACCCCGATCGGCAGCCCGCGCTCGAAGTCCATGAACACGTACGGGCTGACGCCCGCCGCCTCCGCCTCGGCGATGTACAGGACGCGGAGCCGGTCGCCCTCGTCGAAGCCGTAGGCCACGTACTCGGGCGGCGCGCCGACCATGATCGCGTCGCCGCCCACGTCCTGGCCGCCCGCCCGGGACCCGGCGTCGAGCCGGGCGGGCACCTCGCTCGTCGACCCGTCGACCGGTCCGGTGACGGTCGCGCGCAGGACGCTGCTGCCCGCGGCGGCGACGGGGATCCGGTCGGGGACGTCGGCGGTGGCCGGCCACAGCGCGACGAGGCCGGCCAGCGTCACGAGCAGTGCGGGCACGAGCAGCGCGGCGAGCGTGAGGCGCACGCGCCGCGTCGCCGGGGCGGCCGGACCGTGCGTGTGGCCGTGCGCGTGGCCGTGCGCGTGGCCGTGCGAGACGCCACGGATCTCCGCGGGGCCGTGGCCGTCGTCGCCCAGGGGCCGGCCTCTCCGCTCGCGCTCGCGGCGCCCGCGGCGCCCGCTGACCACGTCCGAGGTCGGTTCGCTCACGCGAGGATGCTGCCACGGCGCGGCGGCCCCGCGGCCCGGCACGCGCCGTCGGGCACGAGCTCGGGAACCTGGTCCTTCCGCTGCGCACGACGGTCGCGCGTGCTCGATCGTCGCAAGACGTCGCGTGGCGCGACGGCGCGCAGCGATAGCATCCCCGGGGCCGGGGCAGCCGCCCTCGCCGGCAGAGCACCCCACCACTCACGAGGAGCCATCCCATGGCCACGGTCGACTACTTCCTCTCGGGCGACCCCGAGGTCGCCAGGCAGCACCTGCACGCAGCGCTCCAGGAGCAGGGCTTCGCCGTCACCACGCGCCCCACGGGCCAGTGGACGGCGGAGCGCGGCAGCAGGTCGAAGACGTTCTGGCTCGGCGCCTTCGCGGGCAAGGCCCAGCACCTCGTGTTCAACGTCGACTTCATGACCCACGGCACCCAGCTCGTCGCCCGCATCGACCGCCCGGCGGGCCACGGCGCCATGGCCGGGGCGATCGGTGTCGCCCGCTCGAACAAGGCGTTCTCCGAGGTCGACCAGGCGATCGGCACCCGCCTGACGAGCCACGGCATCCTCGCGAACGTCGTGCACGCCTGACCGGCACGACCGTACGACGAAGGCCCGGCACCCCGAGCGGGGTTCCGGGCCTTCGTGCTGCTGACCGGGCCGGCGACGGCAGGTCAGCAGGACGTCACTTGGCGACGGCCTTCTTGAGCAGGCTGCCGGCGCTGATCTTCACGCCGAAGCCGGCCGGGATCGAGATCTCCTCGCCCGTGCGGGGGTTGCGGCCCGTGCGGGCGGCACGCTCGACGCGCTCGACGGACAGGAGGCCCGTGACCTTGACGGCCTCGCCCTTGCCCAGCGAGTCGATGAGGACCTCCTGGAAGGCGTTGAGAGCCTTCTCGGCGTCCGCCTTCGACAGGTCGGCCTTGCTGGCGATGGCCGAGACGAGCTCGGACTTGTTGAGCGACATGCGAATCCCTTCTTCGGTTCACGACGCGCGGTGGTCACCACCCGTCGTCACGGTCTCAGTGTGCCAGCCGAGGGGCCGTGCACCGGGGACAACACTAGGGAACACGCGGAGTTTCGCGCGACTTCTCGCGCAGGACGCGCGGAGGCGGCACGCCGGACCACCCGTCGCACCGCCTCCGGGACCCGTCCGAGATGTCCGATAGGCCGCTGCCGCGGCGTCGGCCCGGCGATCCGGGGACGGTCAACCCTGGGTCGTCGCCTCCTCGTGGGCGTGCTCGTGGTCGTGCTCGTCCGCGTCGTCGTGGCCGGGCTCGTCCGCGTCGTCGTGGCCGGGCTCGTCCGCAGCGTGCTCGTGCTCCGGGGAGCCCGCCTCGGCCTCCCCCGAGACCCCGTTGATCTCGTTCGGCTCGACGTCCAGCTCGACCGTGTTCCAGAGCTCCCCGGTCTCGATGTCGACCGCGTGGATCGCCTTGTTCGCCGGGTCCGTGACGTACGCCGAGCCGTCCAGGACGAAGATCGCCGGTCGCGGCGACTGCCACTCCTCCGGCTCTTCCCACGCGTCGACGACCGGGATCGAGCGGACGAGCTGCCGGGTCGCGGGGTCGATCACGTGCACCTGGCCGTCGGTGCCGAGCACGAGCGCCTCACCGGCGTCGCCGCGAGCGAGGGAGCGGAACGTGTAGCTCGACGGGAGGTCGACGAGCGCCAGCTCGCCGGTCGCGGTGTCGGTGAGGGACACCCGCGTGGGGCGCTCGAGCTCGGCGTCCGGGTCGGACTTGTAGTCGCCGAGGACGACGGTCGACGTCTCCGAACCCGCCTGGTTGCCGATCCGGCCGTACGCGTCCGGGCTCGCGATCTTCGTGATCGTGCCGTCCTTGGCGACCAGGACGCCGTCCTCGCACCCGATGAGCACGGCCTCGCCGGCCGCGACCGCCTCGCCGTGGACGCCCGGGCACTCGTCGCTCGCCGCGACCTCGGCACCCGTCGCGTCGAGCAGCCGGATGCCCGTGCGCGCGTCCTCGGTACCCTCGGAGACGACGAGCGTCCCGTCCGAGAGCTCGATCGCGACGCCGTGGTGCGCCTCGGGGGTGGTGTGCTCGCGCACCGCGCGCGCGTCGTCGGCGACCGCGCCGGAGTCGAGGACCGTGACCTGCCCGGTGCCGTCGTCGAACAGCGCCGTCCGGCCGTCGTGCACGACGACGTGGCCCGGCTTCTCCGCCTCGAACACCGTGTCGGTGAGCTCCGGCAGGGCACGGTAGTAGTGCGCGTGGTCCCCGTGGGGATCGGCCCAGGTCCCGGCGTCGAGGAGCTGGAAGCCGCCGGCCGTCGAGACGAGCAGGTGCCGTCCGTCGCCCGCGCCGTTGAGCCGGTTGAAGCCCTCGAGCTCGATGTCCTCGACGAGCTCGAGGGTCGTCGCGTCGAGGACCTGGATACCGCCGTCGTAGGTGATGGCCAGTCGCGGCCCGACGGCTGCGGCCTCGGCGGGCCCCTCCGCCGCCTCGTCCGCCGTGGTCGCGTCGGCGCCGGGCTCGGCGCCCGTCCCACCGGTCGAGCAGGCGCCGAGGAGCGCGAGCGGGACGGCGAGGCCGAGGGCGGCGAGGCGCCGCGTGCGGTGTCGTGCAGTGAGGGTCATGTGGGGGTCGGTCGCCGTGCTCGGGGCGCGCGGCGACCACTCCTTTCCAGGCGGGGTCGTAGTGGCCGGACGGCCTGGCGGCACATTAACAGGAATGCGAGTCATTCTCATTATCGTCCTAGCGGATGGCGTCCTGGCTTCCCGCACGACAGAGGGAGGGCCCGCGGACGGACCCTCCCTCTGCACCCTGCCGATCGCGCGACGCCGTGGCGCACGCGGTGACGCGACGTCACCGCGGGGACCGGCTCAGCCCTGGCGGGCCTTCCAGCGCGGGTTGGCCTTGTTGATGACGAACGTGTTGCCGCGCCGGCGCACGACCTTCGCGCCGGGCTTGTCCTTGAGCGAGCGCAGGGACGCGCGGACCTTCATCGCGCACCCCCGCCCTGCACGCCGTAGCGCTGGCGGAACTTCTCGACACGGCCGGCGGTGTCCACGACGCGCTGGTTGCCCGTGTAGAACGGGTGGCTCGCGCTCGAGATCTCGACGTCGACGACCGGGTAGGTGTTGCCGTCGGACCAGGCGATCGTCTCGCGCGGGACCCCCGGCCCCTGCGGGTGGTCGCCCGCGAGGGTCGAGCGCGTGAGGAACGCGAGGTCTGCCGACTTGTCTCGGTAGACGACGGGACCGTAGACGGGGTGGATGGTCTTCTTCACGATCTTCTCCTTGCTGAGCGGTGGTGGGCGGCCGGGCGGGCCGCCACGGTCACCAGCTCGACTTCGTGACTCCGGGCAGCTCGCCGCGGTGCGCCTGCTCGCGCAGGCGGATGCGGGAGAGCCCGAACTTCCTGAGGTAGGCGCGCGGTCGACCGTCGACGGCGTCGCGGTTGCGCACGCGCGTGGCGCTCGCGTCGCGCGGCTGGCGCTGGAGCTCGCGCACCGCGGCCGCCTTCTCCTCGGGCGAGGAGGACGACGACGCGACGACGGCCTTCAGCGCCGCACGCCGCTCGGCGTACCGGGCGACGACCTCGACGCGCTGGTCGTTGCGCGCGACCTTCGAGCGCTTCGCCATCAGCGCTCCTCGCGGAAGTCGACGTGGCGACGGACGACGGGGTCGAACTTGCGCAGGACCATCCGGTCGGGGTCGTTGCGGCGGTTCTTGCGGGTCACGTAGGTGAACCCGGTGCCCGCCGTGGAGCGGAGCTTGATCACGGGACGGAGGTCGGTACGGGTAGCCATCAGAGCTTCTCCCCTCGGGCGAGGATCTGCGCCGCGACGACGTCGATCCCCTTGCGGTCGATGGTCTTGATGCCCCGGGTGCTGACGCGCAAGGTCACGTGGCGACCCAGCGACGGCACCCAGTAGCGCTTCTTCTGGATGTTCGGGTCGAAGCGGCGCATGGTCCGCACGTGGGAGTGCGAGATCGAGCGGCCGAACCCGGGAGCGGTGCCGAGCACCTGGCAGACGGCGGACATGGGCAGTTCCTCTCGGGGTCGTCGGGCGACGGGTGACGACCCCGGGTAGTGAGAATCGTTCGCGTCAAGGCGCTGTGCTGACCCGCTGTCGAGAACAGTTCTCAGGGCCAGGTTGTTCCCGCGCCGACCGAGAGGCCGTGCTGCGCGACAGCGAGCGGGGTGATCGAGGACGAGCTGGTCCCGCTCGAGCACGCGAACCTCGTCGTCACGACCGGTGCCGCGCTCACCGCCGCCGACGAGCGCGCGCGAGCACGGCGACGTCAGACCGCGAAGCGGCGTACCAGCTCCTCCACGCGGAGGTCCTGGTTCTCCGGGGAGTAGCGCCCCGCGAGCCACAGCGTCGCCACGCCGTGCACCGCGCCCCACAGGACCTCGGCCGCCGTACCCAGGTCGGTCGGCGGGCGCTCGGCGTCGCGCAGCACGTCGACGATCGAGCCGAAGGCGTCCTGCAGCGCGCCGGGAGTGTCGTCGGACGCGAACGGCGTCCCGATCGGCAGGCGGAACATCGCCTCGTACGTCGCCGGGTACCGCTCGGCGAATCCGAGGTAGGCCGTGACGAGCGCGCGCACCCGCTCGGCACCGGTCGCGCCCGGACCGGGGGCCGCCCCGGCGAGCGCCGCCGCGAGCTCGTCGAAGCCGACGAGGGCGACCGCCGTGACGATCTGGGAACGACCCTCCGGGAAGTGCCCGTAGAGGACGGGCTGGCTGTACTCGATGGCGTCCGCGAGCCGCCGTGTGGTCACGGCCTCCCATCCCTGCTCCTCGGCCAGGGCCCGGGCGGCGGCCACGATCCGCTCCTCCCGCTCCGCGAGCTGGCGTGCCTTGCGCGCTGCTGCCGGTGTGGTCATGGAAGGCATCCTAGCGCCGCTAGATTTCTTCTGCTACGTTTCCTAGCGTCGCTAGATCGTCATCGACCGAAGGAGCTCGACATGGACTGGTTGCCGATCGTCGCCGTGGTGGTCGTGGGACTGATGGTGGGGGTGGAGGCATCGGTGGCGTTCGTCGTCAACCCGATCGTCGACCGGCTGCCGGAGAACGCGGGACTGCTGGCCCGCACCGACGGGGGCCGCATGCTCGGGCGCGCGATGCCCTTCTGGTACTTCGGGTCGCTGCTGCTCACCGCCGCCACGGCCCTCCTGCCGCCCGCCGCCGCCTGGGCCGCCTGGGCCGCCGCCGCCCTCCTGGCGCTCAGCATCGTCCTGTCGATCGCCGTGCTCGTACCGATCAACAACCGCGCGAAGGTGTGGACGCCGGAGACGGCACCCTCGGACTGGCGGGAGCAGGTCGGCCGCTGGGACAGGTTCCACCTCGCACGCATCGCCCTGCTCGTCGCCGCGTTCGCGCTGCTGACCGTCGCCGTCGCGGCCTGACGCGCGGCGCACGCGAGCCGCAGACCACGAACCGGTGGCGATCCGCCGCGAGAGCTCCCCCCAGCGAAGCTCTCGTCGCGGACCGCCACCGGTCCGGGTGTCGCCGCGTGACCCGTCGCGACGACGTCCCCCACCAGTGCAGGAGGAGACGCGAGCTCGTTCGGGACGCTCACATACAGTGACCTAGATCACACTACGTCCGGTCCCGCGGGAGCGCCCCCTGCGGGCCGACGCCATGCAGGGGCTCGGAACCGCCGCCCCCGCCGCCGGTGCTTCGTCCGTCGCGAGGACGGCACGCCCCGGCACGACGGGGGCGAGCACCGCTCAGCCCTGGGGGTCGTGCGACACGTCGTCGTCGTCCACGCCGCGACGGCGCAGCACGAGCACGACGACCACCGCGGCCGCGACGACGACCGCACCGATCCCGACGAGCACGGGGACGAGCGTCGAGCCGTCACCCGCGGTGCCGGCCCTCGGCGATGTCGGCGCGTCGGTGTCGTCGGCCGTCGAGGCGTCCGCCTCGAGGTCGTCCGCGGAGGACGTCTCCTCGGGGGTCGCGGTGTCCGTCGCCGGCTCCTCGGTCGCCGGGGCCTCGGGCTGCGCAGCGACCGTGAACGCGAACGTCCCCTCGATGGGGTGGCCGTCGGAGGACACCACGCGCCACGCCACGGAGTAGGTGTCGCCGCCGAGTGCGACCGCCGGGTCGATCGCGAACGTCGCGGTGCTGCCCTCGATCGCCGGGGCGCCCTGCGCCACGACCGTCCCCGTCGAGTCGGAGACGACGACCTGCGGCTCGATCCCGAGCGGCTCGGTGCTGAACGTCAGGGTGATGGCCGCGGGCGGCGTGTCGAGCTGGGCGCCGTCGGCGGGGTCCGAGCTCAGGAGACGGTCGTGCGCGGCGGCCGGGCCCGCGGTGAGGGTCGCCAGCCCGGCCGTCAGGCCCAGGGACAGAGCGATCGCGGCGACGGCGGCGAGGAGCGGGGCGGGCAGTGCCGACAGGGGTCGGCGCAGGGAGAGGGTCATGGGAGTCTTCCGTCCGAGGCGCGGCGGTGGCCGCCGCGTGGTGGTGCCCCGTGGCCCGGCACGTCGCCGGGTCGGCCTCGTCGGGGGCCGCGTCAGGACGCGGCGAGGGGGCGCAGCAGTGCTCCCGACAGGCCGTCCTCCGACGGCGGTCCTCGGGTCGGCCCGGTGCGCGACCGCCACAGGTTCGCCGGGCGGGGGGCCTGCCGGCGCACGACGCCCGGGCGGCCCGAGGGCGCCACGAGCACGGCCGAAGGCATGGCGGCGCGCGGCGTCACCCACGCGAGGAACCGCTCCAGTGCACGCTCGCCGAACGACAGGACGACGGCGAGCGCGACCGTCGCGACGACGTGCGCGACGAGCATCCAGGCGCCCACGGTGCCCGACGCCGCCAGGTGGACCGGGTGCGCGAGGCTCGCCCCGCCGTCGGGCAGGGTCGGCGCCGCGCACACGACGCCCCCGGCCGCCACGACGGCGTGGCCGGGGTGCCCGGCGACCCCGCTGCTCACCAGGCACGTCCCGCCCGCCGGAAGCACGGTGAGAGCGCCGTGCAGCGCGAGCTGGGCGCCGCCCAGGAGGACGACGAGCCGGGTGGGCGTGAAGCGCAGGCGCGCGGCCGCCGTCGTCCCCGCGAGGGTGAGCGCGCCGAGCGCCGTGAGGACCAGCGGGTCCGGGAGAGCCCCTCCTCCGAGGCGGTGGGCGAACGCCGTGAGCGCGAGCACGAGGATCGCCACGAGCGCGGCGCGCACCACGCGCAGCGGACCGGCGACCGGAGAAGGCACGCCGTCACCTTAGCGCGGGGCGTCGGCTCCCCCCGGACGGACGGGCTCGGCGTGGAACGGGACGTCTTCACGCGAGCGCCGGGGGTACCGACCGATCGCCGGGCCCGTCGGCAGGAGCCGGTCGATCCCCACGATCACGAGGCCCAGCACGAGGAAGCCCGCGCCGTAGAGCACGACGTTGACGAGCAGGCCCGCCCACCCGAGCGCGTCGAGGTCGACGAACCCGTACGGGTACTCGCTGCCCGGGCTGACGAGCCCGCGGACCGTCGTGAACGCGAAGTAGGCGAGCGGGTAGAGCAGCCATCGGGCGGCGTCGAGACCCCGCAGGCGCCGGTGCGCATCGAGCAGGACGAAGTCGGCGAGGACGGCGAGCGGCAGCAGCTCGTGCTCGATCTCCCCGTCGGTCAGCCCCAGGAGCACGGCCGGAGCGTCGGGAACCTCGGGCGCGAGCACGAGGTTGGCCACGAGACCCGTGATCGCGGCGAACAGCGTGACGGCGCCCTTGAGCCACCCGGGCGGCTGCCCGCGCCGCAGCAGCGACGCGACGCCCGCCCACGCGAAGACCACCGCTATGAGGAAGCCCGTCTGGTTCGTGAAGTACACGAGCCCTTCGACGTCGCCGTCGCGCCAGATCGCGCGCGTCCCGACGAGAGCCAGGACCACGAGGAACAGCCGGAAGAGACCGACGACGACGTGCATGCGAGCTCCTTCGCGCGCGGCCGGATGATGCAGTCACGAGCCTAGTCCGCGTCGCCGTCGACCCTGTGCAGGCCGGTGCCCTTCGTGTGCTCCTGTCGCCCCCGCTCGACGGTCCCCGTGGGTGCGTGGGTGGCCCGCCCTACGGTCCGGACCAGGACATCACGACCTTGTGGACGACCGCCGGGTCCGTCGTCGGCGCCCCTCTCCTCCACCGGCTCGGCGCCGCTCTCGGGCCGACCGGCTCCGTGCGGTCGCGGCCCGCCCGACGATGAGGGAGGACGCATGGGTGCGTGGGAGCACGGGACTGGCGTGGTCGAGCTGCCGGACGGTCGTCGGGTGCGCGGACGCGGACTGCCCGGCCGGCCGCCTACGCCCGCGGAGGAACCGGAGCTCGGCGTCCATCTCACCCGTTCCTGCCCCTCCGACCAGGAGTGGGAGTCGCGATGGGTTTCGGTGGCCCGACGTCGCGCTGCCCCGGTCGACGACGGACGCGGTGGCGGCGCTGCGCGCAGCCCACGAACGAGCCGCGGACGAGCGTGTCGAGCTGGCCCGCGGCTGCGGGACCGGTCGCACCGGTACGGCGCTCGCGTTGCTCGCGGTCCTGAGCGGAGTCTCTCCCGACGACGCCGTCGGCTGGGTCCGTGAGCACTGCCGGCCCCGCGCCGTCGAGACCCGTGGCAACGCCGCTGGGCGGGAAAGCTCGAGAGCGGTTCTCAGGCGCGGTACTGGGCCGTCAGCGGGCAGGCCCACACGTCGACACCGCCTCGTCCGACGCGGTTGATGTGCCGGGCGATCTCGACGTAGGACCGGGCGAGGCTCGTCTCGGTGTAGCGCACCCCGAGCTCGTGGCAGTGCGCCCGGATCAGAGGGGCGACGCGGCGCAGGTGCGGGCGGGCCATCGAGGGGAACAGGTGGTGCTCGACCTGGAAGTTCAGGCCGCCCATGAACGTGTCGACCCACCGTCCGCCGCGGATGTTGCGGCTCATGAGGACCTGGCGGCGCAGAAAGTCGATCTTCACGTCGGGCGGTACGACCGGCATGCCGATGTGGTTGGGGGCGAAGGCCAGGCCCATGTAGAGGCCGAACACGGCGAGCTGCACGCCGATGAACGCCAGCGCCTTGCCCGGCGTCAGGACGAGGAACACCAGGGCGAGGTACGAACCGAGCCGCACGGTGATGAACGTCAGCTCGACCGACCGGCGCTTGACCTGGTCGCGCCCGAGGACGCGACGCAGACCCTGGACGTGCAGGTTCAGGCCCTCGAGCAAGAGGAGCGGGAAGAAGTAGTACCCCTGTCTGCGCGTGAGCCAGCGCCCGAACGGCGTCGAGCGCTGCTCGACGGCCTGCCGGGTGAAGGCGACGACTCCGGGTGCGATGTCGGGGTCGGCGCCGATCCGGTTGGGCGCCGCGTGGTGCTTGCTGTGCTTGTGGTGCCACCAGCCCAGGCCCATGCCCGCGAAGAGGTCGACCACGACGAGGGAGACCCACTCGTTCCACCGGGCCGAGACGAAGATCTGCCGGTGCGCGGCGTCATGACCCAAGAACGCGATCTGCGTCATCAGCAGGGCCAGCGCCACCGCGGTCAGCAGCTGCCACCACGTGCTCCCGACGGCAACGAACACCACGGCCAGGGCCAGCCCGGCGGCAGTCAGCCCGATCAACTTCGTCCAGTAGTAGCCGTAGGCCCGGGCCATGAAGCCCGCGTCGCGCAAGCGTTGCGTCAGGGCGGTGAAGTCACTGACCTGCCGCTCCCGGGCCGATCCCGAGCGCGATCTCGTGCCGGCGGTGTGGGTCGTCGAGCCGTCCACAGCAGTCATAGGCGTTCCTCCAGAGCGTCACGACGCCGATGGCGTCCTGCTGCGAGTCTGGTGATACTTCCGCGCACACGCACACCCACACGTGCAGCGGTCCCGGGCGGTTCGATCCTCGAGGAGGCGGTGGCCCATGCCGCCCCGTGACTCGCAGGCGGGCGTTGTGGTGCTCTTGGGTGGTGTGCGGAGCGCTATCGGGTCATGGTGACGAAAGGCAGCCCGCGGGGAACGGCGCAGGGCTGTCGGGCTGGACGTCCAGCAGCGAGGCGCTCAGTTCCCCGGGCTCGTTGTCCGTTCGGGTGGCCCGTCGTCACTGGTGAGCGCGGGCTGGTTCAGGCTCGCCAGGTCGGATCATGGACTGGGCGCTGGGTGCTGGGTGTGGCGAGCGCTTCGAGCGGTGCGCTCCCTCATGCGTTCTCGCTAGCCGTCGGTGCCCGACTGTGCCCGACTGTGCCCACGCGGCGCCGCGCTCCCCGGGTGTAGTGTCGAATCGTGGTTGATCGCCGGATCCGCCCGCGCGATGCCGATAGAACTGGCTCGTCCAGAGCGTGCAGCGCTCGCCCCGGGACGAGGATCTCTCGGACGCGCGGTGGGACGACGACGGTGGTCACGAACCCGGCCTGGAGCACGAGCCCCTGGACTCCTTGAGTGGGACGCCTGGCGCCTCACCGCCTGCCACGACGGCAGCGGACGCGAGCCGGCACGTCGGCTCCCAGGATCGGACGAGCCCATGAGCACCGCCACCAGCCCCACCTCTTTCGGCCAGGTCCAGGAGACCGCTCTGCAGCTGCGCGGGGTCCTCGACACGGCATTGCCGCGCGAGCTGGGCACGCAGGAGGAACCTGACCTCTACACCGTGACCGCCGTGTTCTCCCGTCGGGTGTCGGGACCGGAGCAAGTGCTCGTCGAGCTGCCCGCCGTCACCGCGTCGTTCGCGGAGCACGGCTACCCTCGGATCACGCTCCGGGTCGAGGACCGTCGCCTGCTCATCGAGAACACGAACCTGGCCATGCTCTCCGGAGGGCTCGCCCACGAGATCGCCGTGGTGCTGCGCGACGTCGAGACGACGATCGCGACCGAACGCACGCGCAAAGCCGACGAGCTGGACGAGTGGCGCGCTGCAGAGGTCCTGCGCGCGGCCACGGTCAAGGCCGAGGCCGACCGTGTCCGCTTCGAGTGACCAGCCGCGCGCGGCCGGCGTCGCCGACCGTGCTGCACCTGCGGCGAGGGCTGCGCGCGACTACTCGGTGCTGGCGAAGGTCGTGCGCGAGTCCGGTCTGCTGCGTCGGCGCTACGGCTACTACTGGACCCGGCTCGTCCTGACCGTCATCGCTTTCGGCGGCGTGTGGGCAGGGGTCGTGCTGATCGGCGCCTCGTGGTGGCAGCTCGTCCTCGCCGCGGTGCTCGCGCTCGTGCTGGCCCAGCTCGCGTTCCTCGGTCACGACAGCTCCCACCGGCAGCTCTTCCGTTCGCGGGCGTGGAACGACTGGACCGCACGCATCCTCGCGAACGCGCTCGTCGGGCTGAGCCACTCGTGGTGGACCGCCAAGCACGATGCCCACCACGCCGCCCCGAACCAGGAGGGTCGCGACCCCGACATCTCGCCCGGGATCATCGCGTTCACTCCCGCCGTCGTCGCGAGCCGTCGCGGCTGGCGCAGGTGGCTCGCCCACCGGCAGGGCTGGTTCTTCTTTCCCCTCCTCACCCTCGAGGGCCTCTATCTGCACGTCGCCAGCGTGCGGAAGGTGCTCGGGCGCGGACCCGTGCCGCATCGAGGCGTTGAGGTTCCGGTCCTGCTCACCCGTCTCGTCCTGTACCTGGTGGTGCTGGTCCTGCTCTTTCCACCCGTGCTCGCGGCCTCGTTCCTCGCGGTGCAGCTCGCGGTCTTCGGGGTGCTGCTCGGCGGGGCGTTCGCGCCGAACCACAAGGGCATGCCGATCGTTCCCGCGACGGCGGACGTCGACTTCCTGCGCCGCCAGGTGCTCATGTCCCGCAACATCCGCGGAGGCGTCGTCGTCGACTTCCTCATGGGCGGGCTGAACCGGCAGGTCGAGCACCACCTGTTCCCGAGCATGCCGCGCCCGAACCTCAAGCACGTCCAGCCGCTCGTCCGCGAGTACTGCTCCCAGCTCGGCGTCACGTACACCGAGGTCGGCTTCTTCACGTCCTACCGGATCGTGGTCGCCTACCTCAACGACGTCCCTGGCCGCGCCCGAGACCCGTTCTCCTGCCCCCTGGCGGCCAGCCTCGGCCGGTAGCCGGGGGGGCAGACGGCGCGCGGAGGGCGCCGAGTTGCACAGCAACTCCCAGGTCCGCTCCCAGGTACGCGGCGTACGATCAGGACATCCGCGGCGAACGTGCCCCGTCTGAGGTGCGCGGGCCCGGACCATCAAGGGAGGCCGTCATGGCCACCACCCCGCCCCTGGCGTCCGCGACCAACGGACGGCCCACCTCGGCCATCCAAGGCACCCGTCCGGACTCACGTTCGACCCGGACGTCCGGAAACCCGGCCAGGGCCCCTCGCACCCGCGCGGGCGCGGCCTGGGTCGGGCTGTGCGTCGCCGCCCTCGTCCTGGTCGCCCTCGTCGTGTTCATGCTCCAGAACACCCAGCCCGTGCTGATCTCCTTCCTCGGCTGGCAAGGCTCGGTCCCACTCGCCCTCGCCCTGCTCATCGCGGGCATCGGCGTCGGAATCGTGGCCCTCGTCGTCGGGACGCTGCGCATCCATCAGCTGCGCAGACGCCTCGCACAACGCCAGTAAGCCACAAGGGATCCGAACCCTGTGACCGACGACCGAGAACCCGGGGCGCGGCGACCCACCGACCTGGTCGGGAGATCGACGCCTCCCAGCGTGAGATGGGGGCCGTCGTCCCGGTCGTCGACCACGGCGCGCCGGTAGACCTCATCCACTACGTCGCGGCCCGTGCCCGCCTCGACGCCGCAATCGCCGAATGGAACCAGCGCACCACCATCTCACCGCCCACGAGCCCACGTTGACGGTCCCATGGCGCCCGCGCGACGTGGACGTGCCCGGCGGGTTCAGCGGCTGGTGAGGGCGCCTGATCCGTGCCCCGCTCCCCTGCGAGCGCCCCGGGCCCGGCGGACGATGGGTCACGGAGGTGAGGACGATGCGCAAGCGCGTCTCGGGCGCGGCGGTCGCGGCGACGGGCACGTGGACCGACCCGGACGGCGTCCGCATGCCGGCGGGCGAGGTGCACGCGTGGGAGCGCGGCACCAATCAGACCGTGTGCCGCCTGCAGCTCAGCCGCCAGGGTCTCGTGCGCTTTCCCCACGTCACGTGGGCCGACGTCCAGCCGGCCACGGGCCGCGACGCGGATGCCGTGACCTCGGTGTGCCGCCGGTGCGGCGCCGGTACCGGTGCCCGGCGCGACGAGAAGCCGTGGCGCCGGGTGGACCCCCGCCCCTAGGGCGTGTGGATCAAGTCCGATCTGATTCAGATGAACGATGAGCGGAGCGTTGCAAGCCGCAACGTCAGTGGCGGAGCGTAACTTCGGTCCGGTGGCGGTGAAGAAAGCAGGACGACGCCACGTCGTCATGATGTGCGGGCCAGGTGGTGCCGGCAAGACCACCTACGCCAAGCGCCTGGAGCGCGAAGGCTGGACACGTCTGTCGTTCGAGGTGGCGTTCTGGGATCGCGGAATCACGACGATGCCGTCCGCCGAAGTGGTGGCCGAAGTGGCAGCAGACCTGAAAGCACGGCTGCTGCGTCACGTCGCGGCGGGGGACGATGTCGTGCTCGACTTCGGATTCTGGTTCCGGCGACAACGCGACGAGTACCGCGCGCTGCTCGCGCCTCACGGCATCGTGCCGGAGACCGTTTACATCGCGACGAGTCTTGAGACCATCCTGAGCCGGGTCGGTGACCGACACGGCAGGCAGGCGGACGATTGGCCGCTCACCGAGCAGACGGCGACAGAGTACTTCGAGCGGTTCGAGCCGCCGACGCCTGACGAGGGACCGCTCAAGGTGGTGCGCTAACTGTACTGACCAGGAGCGTTGTTGACGTAGCGAGAGACCTCCGTGTCGAGTGGGAGCTGTCTAGGAACCCGGCTCGTGCCAACGGAGGTCTCTCGTGTCCCACGCTAACGCCCGGCTGACTCCTGCCGGCAGGTTGATCATGGTTCGGCGCATCGCTGCGGGTCGCCCGGTCGCGCATGTCGCGGCGGAGATGGGTGTCTCACGCACGACGGCGTGGCGGTGGTGGCGCCGGTTCCAGGCCGAGGGCCGCCCGGGGTTGGTCGACCGCCCGAGCACGGCGCGCACGCACCCGCGCCGGACCCCGGCCTGTGTCGAGACGCGGGTGCGGATCGTGCGGATGCTGACCCGACGTGGCCCGCTCACCATCGCTCGGGTGGTCGGGGTGCCGGCCTCGACCGTGGGGCGGGTCCTGGCCCGTCACCACACCCCGCGCCTGGCCGAGTGCGACCCGGTGAGCGGGCAGGTCATCCGCGCCACGCGGCGTTCAGCGAACCGCTACGAGCATCCCTACCCCGGGTCGCTGGTGCATGCCCACTTCGCCGCCCACGGCATCGCGCGCATCGAGCGAGTGATTACCGACAACGCGTTCGCCTACCGCCCCGGCACCGGGTTCGCGATGGCCGTCGCGCGCCTGGGCGCCCGCCAGAAGTTCATCCGCCCGCACTGCCCCTGGACCAACGGCAAAGCCGAAAGACTCAACCGGACCTTCGCCACCGAATGGGCCTACGCACGCGTACGGACCTCGAACACCGAACGCGCCGCGGCCTTGCCCCGATGGCTCGAGCACTACAACATGAACCGACCCCACCTCGGCATCGGCGGCGTTCGCCCCATCGACCGCGTCAACAACGCTGCGGGTCAGTACACCTAGCCCTCGGGCCGCGCGAGCTGGTCGAGATGCTCGACGCGATCCTCCCGGTGCATGGGCCGGAGCCGCCCAGAAGAATCCGCGGGACCGCGACGAGGCGCGAGAGCTACTGTTCGCCCATGACCGACGTCGTCACCGACCGCCTCGTGCTCCGCGCCTACACACCCGAGGACGAGGACCACTTCACCGGGCTTCTCGGCGAACCCGTGGTCACCCGCTGGATGGGCGTTCCCACCCGGCCGCTCCGCGAGGTCTTCCGCTCGGTCGTCACCGCGGAGCCCACCTGGGACATCTGGGCGATCTGGGCGGACGGCGTCTACGTCGGCCACGGCGAGCTCAAGCCGAGCCCCGACCCGCACGTCGACGGCCACGAGCTGGTCTATGCCCTCGTTCCCGACGCGTGGGGCCGTGGCCTCGGCACCGAGATCGCGGAGGGCATCACGAAACACGGCCTGGAGACGCTCGGGCTGGACGCCGTCCACGCCACCGTCGCCCCGGAGAACGAGGCGTCCCTGCGCCTCCTGCGTCGGCTCGGCTACGTCGACGCCGGGTCCTGGGTCGACGACGACGGCGACAAGACGCTGTGGCTGGTCAGAAGGGACTAGCGGACACGGTTGTCGTGTCCTGGAGCGGGGCAACGAGATGTCCCCTCCGCGCCGTGGAGGGTTCGGACTCCTCACGGGCGCTTCAACGCAGATGTTCTGGAACGCGTTCCTCGGGCGCCCGGGGGTGCCTGGCAACGGCCCTCATGAACGGTTGGGCTGCTCGACCGCAGCGCGCCACTGGTCGGCAGGGCCGAGGACGTCGGTCGCGGGCGGGGAGAACGGGGCGATAGTCGCCGGCAGGCCGGTGAAGGTGTGGGCGAGCACCTCGTGCCCGGTCTCGATCGCGCCGGGGTCGGTGCGGCTCCAGCACTGGCTGAGCGGGGAGGACATCAGCTGGCCCGGGAACGCCGAAGGGCCGCGCCGAGGCGCGGCCCTTCAGGGGTGCTGTCACCCGCACCGGCGCTGGGCGCCGGGCGGGTGAGAGATCACAGAGGCTGGATGTTCGTCGCCTGCGGGCCCTTCGGGCCCTGGGTGACGTCGAACGAGACGCTCTGGTTCTCCTCGAGCGAGCGGTAGCCGCTCGAGGCGATCTCGCTGTAGTGGGCGAACACGTCAGCGGTGCCGTCCGAGGGGGCGATGAAGCCGAAGCCCTTTTCGGCGTTGAACCACTTCACGGTGCCAGTAGCCATTTTGATGTCTTCTCTCGTTGATACGACGGTCCCACGAGCGCGGGTCCGGATGCCGCGCCCTGCAGGGCGCCGACGATTGTGGGTGCGATCCCGGCGGGAGTCCGCCGGGCGACCGGGCGGTGCGGCCAGATGGCCCTTCGCGTGGTCGAGGACGGCGACGACGGTCACGGGGCGCGAGAAGCGGTCGTGGACCTGGAAGCCGTCGGGGCGCCGGGTGACCAGACCCGCGTACTCGCCGTCCGCCGTCGCGACCCACAGGTCGTCGTCGGCGCGGCGCAGAACGAGGTCCGGTCCGTGGACGCTGGGGACCGCGAGGGCGGTCCCGAGGTCGTCACGAGGCCCGGGATGTTCAAGGGTGGAAGAAAGGATGCTGTCTGCTCTCGCTCCGCTCACGGTGGGCGGAGATCGTCGGTGGCAGCGTCTGCTGCCCGTCGCGCACGGTCTTTTGCTCCGATGCTGTGGACCGAAGGGCGTCGTAGAAGGGTCCCACGACGCGAGCGCGACCTCCACGATACACCAGGACGGCCCGTTCGCCTCATCGGGTGCGCACACCACCGCTTGCCCGGGGCGATGATGGGGGCATGACGACCTCATCGAACCCCGCCCGCACCCTCCCCCGCACCGCGCGTCGCAGCGTCGCCGTCGTCAACGGCTACGTCGTCCCCATGGCGTCCGACCCCGTCGAGAACGGGACGGTCCTCGTCGAGGACGGCATCATCACCGCGGTCGGTGCGGACGTCGTCGTGCCCGACGGCGTCCCCCTCCTCGACGCGCGCGGCCGGTGGGTGCTCCCCGGGTTCGTCGAGGCGCACGCCCACATGGGCGTCATGGAGGAGGCCGAGGGCTGGGCCGGCAACGACACCAACGAGATGACGGACCCGAACGGCGCGGCGCTGCGCGCGATCGACGCGATCAACGTCGAGGACGAGGGCTTTCGTGACGCGCTGGTCGGTGGCGTGACGAGCGCCGTCGTGAAGCCCGGCTCGGGCAACCCGATCGGCGGCCAGACGGTCGCGATCAAGACGTGGGGCGGGCGCACGGTCGACGAGCAGGTCATCCGCGAGGCCGTGTCGGTGAAGTCGGCGCTCGGCGAGAACCCCAAGCGCGTCTACGGCGACCAGAAGAAGCTCCCGTCCACGCGCCTGGGCGTCGCGAACGTCATCCGCACGGCGTTCGTGGACGCGCAGAACTACGCCGCGAAGCGCGACGCCGCCGAGGCCAAGGGCGAGCCGTTCGACCGCGACCTCGCCAAGGAGACCCTCGCGCGCGTCCTCGCGGGCGAGCTGTACTGGGACCAGCACACGCACCGCGCCGACGACATCGCGACGGCGCTGCGCCTCGCCGACGAGTTCGGGTACCGGCTGGTCATCAACCACGGGACCGACGGCGCCGCGGTCGCGGACGTGCTCGCCGAGCGCGACGTCCCGGTGATCTTCGGGCCGCTCTTCACGTCGCGCTCGAAGATCGAGCTGCGCAACCGCGACATCGCGAACCTCGGGGCGCTCGCGCGCGCGGGCGTGCGCGTCGCGATCACGACCGACCACCCCGTCGTACCGATCAACTTCCTCGTGCACCAGGCCTCCCTCGCGGTCAAGGAGGGCCTGGACCGCGACGTCGCGCTGCGGGCGCTCACGGTGAACCCCGCTGCCTTCCTCGGCCTCGACGACCGCGTCGGCGCGCTCGCCCCGGGCCTGGACGGCGACGTCGTCGTCTGGTCGGGCGACCCGCTCGACGTCAACGCCCGCGCGGAGCACGTGCTCGTCACGGGCACGGAGGTCTACACGTGGGACGCCGAGGCGAACGACGGGCGCGGCGCGGGCCGCGTCGTCGAGCGTGGTGAGCGCTTCGGGGCCTGACGGCGACGGCGGCCCGCCCGACGGTCCTCACCCGCCGTCGGCGGCCGTCATCTGCTCGTGCGCGAAGACGAGGCCGTAGGGCAGCGCGATCGCGGCCATCGACCAGGTGTGCGCCTGGCCCGGTTCCTCGCGGAGCTCGACCGTCTGCCCCTGCTGCTCGAGGTCGGCGGCCAGCCGCCGCACGGTCGTGCGCGACTCCTTCGGCGCCTCGGTGCCCGAGTCGAGGAACACGGACACCGGCTGCGTGAACGTCATGGTGGGCAGGTACGTCGTCGGGGTGTTGGCGTCGATCTCGGCCTGCGTCGAGAGCATCGTCCGCGCGGCGCCGGGCCCGGGGTCGCCGTACGGCTCGATCCCGAGGATGACGCCGTAGAGGTCGAGGTGGCGCAGCCCGACGTTGAGCGCGCAGAACCCGCCGGACGACATGCCGCCGATGACCCGGTGCTCGCGGTCGGTGAGCGTGGGGTAGGTCGAGTCGATCGTGTCGACGACCGTCTTCGTGAGGTAGGTCTCGACCTGCTCCCCGCCCCTCGTCGAGTCGAGGCACTCCGTGTCGAGACCCCGTGGCCCGGTGCCGTTCACCGTGGGTGCGACGACGATCATCGGGTCGATCCGGCCGTCCCGGATGAGCACGTCCATGGTGCGCGGGACGCGCCCTGCCGCGAACCAGCTGCTCGGGTCGTCGGGCGAACCGTGGATGAGGTAGACGACGGGGTAGCGGGTAGACCCGTCGGGGTCGAACCCCGGCGGGAGGTACACCCAGGCGTCCTGGTCCTCGATCTGCTCCGCGGCCGTCCCGGGGATCGCGAGCGTGCGGACCTCGCCGCGGTGCGCGCCGCCGCCCGGCGAGCCGGACGACAGGTCGGCCAGCCCCAGGCCGACGAGCTGGACGCGCACGGCGTCCCAGGTCGGCACGTACCCCACGTACGCGTTGGCCCCGACCGCGAGGCCCAGCACGAGGGACAGGACGCCCACCACGGCGAGCGCCGTCGTCGCGAACCGCGCGCGCAGCGGCCGACGTACCTCCTCGCCGCGGGCCGCGCCCGCCCGTCGCGCGCGCCGCGCCCGGCGCGCGCGGACGACCACCCACCCGAGCAGGGCCAGCCCGAGCACCGCGAGCCCGACGGCGACGGGGTAGTTCGTGAGGTACGTCTCGGTGGGCTCGAGCCGGCGCAGCACGTCCTCCGGCAGCCCTGGGTCCGTGTCGGGGGTAGGCAGGCCGGCGCTCACGGTCAGGCCCTGCGCTGGGGCTTCACGAACGGGAAGGCGAGCGTCTCGCGGATCGACGCGCCGATGATCGTCATGTAGATCCGGTCGACCCCGAGCCCGAGGCCCCCGGTGGGCGGCATGGCGAACTCGAGCGCGGACAGGAAGTCCTCGTCGATCTCCATGGCCTCCGGGTCGCCCGCCGCGGCGAGGAGCGACTGCTGCGTGAAGCGCTCACGCTGGTCGACGGGGTCGATGAGCTCGGAGTACGCGGTCCCGAGCTCGGCACCGAACGCGACCAGGTCCCATCGCTCGGCGAGGCGTGGGTCGCTGCGGTGCACGCGCGTGAGGGGCGAGGTCTCCACCGGGAAGTCGGTGTAGAACGTCGGCTCGACCGTCTGGCCCTCGACGAGGCGGTCGTACATCTCGTTGACCACGGCCCCGTGCGTCTCGTCCTCCCCGACCTCGATGTCGAACCGTGCGCACAGCGCGTGCAGCTCCTCCTCGGGCGTGTCCGGGGTGACCTGGGTCCCCACGGCCCGCGACACGGCGTCGTGCACCGTCACGACGGGCCACTCGCCGTCGAGCCTCACCTCGCTCCCGTCCGGGCGGCGCGAGATCGCGTCGCCGTGCACCGCGACCGCGGCGGCGACGACGAGCTCGCGCGTGAGGTGCCGCATCGTCGTGTAGTCGCCGAACGCCTGGTACGCCTCGAGAGAGGTGAACTCGGGGTTGTGGGTCGCGTCCGCGCCCTCGTTGCGGAAGTTGCGCCCCAGCTCGAAGACGCGCTCGACGCCACCGACGGCGAGCTGCTTGAGGAACAGCTCGGGCGCGATGCGCAGGTAGAGGTCCATGTCGTAGGCGTTGATGTGCGTGCGGAACGGCCGGGCGTTCGCACCGCCGTGGATGCGCTGCAGGATCGGCGTCTCGACCTCGATGAACCCTCGCTCCACGAGCGAGGAGCGCAGGGCGTGCACCGCGACCGAGCGGCCGCGCAGCGTGACGGACGCCTTCGTGTCGAGCGCGAGGTCGACGTGGCGCAGCCGCATGCGCGCCTCGGGGTCCGCGAGACCACGGAACTTGTCCGGCGGCGCCTTGAGCGACTTCGACGCCATGACCCACGCGTCGGCGTGCACGGAGAGCTCTCCGGTCCGGCTCCGGGTGACCGTGCCCGTCACGCTCACGTGGTCCGCCAGGTCGACGACGTGCCGCCACAGCGCGATGTCCGCTGCGCCGTCGGCCGTGAGCATGACCTGGCGCTCGACGTTCTCCTCGCGCAGCACGGCGAAGCACACGCCCCCGAGGTCGCGCAGGCGCACGACGCGACCCGCGACGGAGACCTCGTGCCCGAGCAGGAGCTCGTCGACGTCCGCGAGCCGGTGCGTGCGCGGCACCGCGACGGGGTAGGCGGGCATGCCGGCGGCGGCGAGCAGGTCGAGCTTCGCGCGCCGCGTCCGTTCCTGGTCGGTGAGCCGCGGGGCGGGGACGTCGAGCGCGAGGAGCTCGTCCTCCTGGGCGCGCACGGCCGTGCCGAGCGCGGCGTCGGCGTCGGCCTCCGACGTCGCGTCCGCGCCGCGCGCCGACCGCCACACCGGGACGAACCCCTCGGCCTGCCCCGCGGCGAGCGACACCGTCGTGAGCTGCGCCGGCGCGTCGTAGCAGAGGTAGCGCGTGCGCCAGCGCGGCTCGTACTTCTGGTTCGAGCGGTAGAGCTGGTCGAGCTGCCACCACCGCGAGGCGCCGAGGATCAGCCGGCGCACGAGGCGTTGGAGCGGGTTCGCCGTCACCGACTCGCCCTGCTCGATGAGGCCGCGGAACATCGCGAAGTTCAGCGACACCCGGTCGATCGCCATCCCGGGCCCCTCGCTCGCGAGGGTCGAGATCATGAGCTCGGTGACACCGGGGACCGCGTCCGGGGACCGGCGCATGAAGTCGAGCGAGACGCCCTTGCGGCCCCACGGGACGAACGTGAGCAGGCCGCGCACCGCGCCGTCGCGGTCGTGCGCGGTGACCACGAGCACGCGCGGGTCGCGCGGGCTGCCCAGCCGGTCGAGCGCCATGGAGAAGCCCCGCTCCGTCTCGCCGTGCCGCCACTCCTCGGCGGCCCGGGCGAGCGCCGCGAGCTCGTCCGCCGGGATCTCGCGCTGGCGCCGCAGCCGCACGGTGTACCCCTCGCGCTGCGGTCGCGCGACGGCGTGCCGCACCGCACGCATGGACGGCGAGGCCAGGTCGAACTCGCGCGTCTCGACGATCGCCTCGTCGCCCATCGTCAGCACGGACAGGCCCGCGTCGCGGTAGGCACGGGCGCCCGTCTCGCTCGCGGAGACGACCCCCGGCGCCCACCCGTGCCGGCGCGCGTGCGCGAGGGTGCGCTCGATCGCGTCCGGCCAGGACTCCGGGTCGCCGACCGGGTCCCCGGCGGCGAGGAGGACGGCGCTCACCACGCGGTAGGAGACCGCGGCGCGCCGGTCGCCGGAGAACACGACCCACCGGTCGTCGCGCGTCGCGAAGTACTCGAGCGAGTCGTCGCTCGGGTGCTCCAGCAGCAGCCGGCGCACGGCCAGCTCCTCCGCGGGGTCGCGTGCGGTGTCGCGGGGCCCGGTGCGCAGGAAGACCACGACGGCGGCGAGGAGCGCGAGGCCCGTGATCATGCCGCCGACGAACGCGAGCCAGGCGGGAGCGGTCCCCTCGACCGCGAAGGGCGCCTCCTCGGGCGAGAGCCCGAGCGACACGCTCGCCGCCCAGCCCGCGCGCTCGCCCGCGGTGTCGAGCGTCGTCGGGACGACCTGCAGCAACGCCCAGACGACACCGACGGCGACCGCCACCCCGAGCACGAGCACGAGCGTCGCCGGGATCCACGCGCCGCGGGCGATCCGGGCAGGGAAGGCCCGCCGCGCGGCGACGAGGACGACGACGAGCACGAGACCGACGACGGCGGCCGCGTAGGTGATCCAGGTGACGTCCTCGACGACGCCCTCGGCCGGGTCGACCCGGTCCAGCACCAGGGCGACGGCGACGGCGAGCACCGACGGGAGCTGCCAGACGAGGACCACGAACCACAGCGCCGCCCGGTGGCGCCGCAGGAACCCGCTCGCCACCAGGCCGACGACCACGGCCGAGAACAGCGTGGGGTACGACGGGACGTTCGTGATCGAGAGCAGCTCGGCGACGGGTCGCTCGGAGTGCCGCGCGACCGGCCGGAACAGCAGCCCGAGCAGCAGCCACACGGCGTACACCTGCAGGATGCGACCGCCCCAGATCGCGACCTTCTCCGCCCAGGCGGGGGCCGGCTGGTCCTCGGGAGGGCCGGCGGCGCGGGCCGCGCCCCGGACGGGCTCCGTCGTCGTCGCTGTCATCGCGCTCCTCCCGTGGGGCGCGGCGCGCCTGGTACCGGACCGCTCGTGGCCGCTCGCGGCACGAACACCGTGCTGCCACCATCTTGCCCAAGGACGCGGGACCTGTCCTCGCGAGGGTCGGCCCGCCGGCGCGACTCAGATGCCGAGCACCGCCTTGGCGATCGTGAAGTAGAGGACGAGCCCCGTCGTGTCGACGAAGGTCGAGATGAAGGGCGCGGACACGATCGCCGGGTCGATCCGCACCGCCCTGGCCAGCAACGGCACGCCGGAACCGACCGTCGTGGCCAGCACGCAGACGCAGACGACCGTCAGCGCGAGGACCACCCCGATCGAGGGCCCGGCGACGAGCATCGCCGGGCCGATCCCCACCACCGCCAGCGCGACGCCCAGGAGGGCGCCCGTCAACGCTTCACGTGCGACGACGCGCGCGAGGTCTCGCGGCCGGACGTCGCCCACGGCCATGGCGCGCACGACGGTCGTCGCCGCCTGGGACCCGGCGTTCCCTCCCGTGCCGATGAGCAGGGGGATGAACAGCGCGAGCGCGACGACGGCGTCGAGCTCCGCCTCGAAGTACGACTGGACGCCCACGGTGAGGGTCGCGGCGAGGATGAGGACGAACAGCCAGACGATGCGCGCACGGACCACGGTCACGACCGACGTCGACAGGTACGGTCGCCGGAGCGGCTCGGTCGCTCCCGTCCGGGCGGAGTCCTCGTCGTCCGCGGCCTCGAGCACCCGCATCGCGTCGTCCACGGTGAGGAGGCCCAGGAGGCGGTCCTCCGTGTCGACCACGGGGACCGCGACGTAGCCGCCGTCCCGGACCACGTTCGCCGCGTGCTCGAGGTCGTCCGTGGCGCGCACCACGGTCGGACGCGCCATGACGTCCTCGACCGCCGTCCCCGGCGGGCTCACGAGCAGCCGCCGCAAGGACACGACGCCGACGACCCGGCGGCCCTCGCCCAGGACCGGGACCGCGTAGATCGTCTCCACCTCGTCCGCGACCTCGCGGAGCCGGGTCAGCGCAGCGGCGACGGTCGTGCCGACCGGCACGCTCGCGACCTCGGGCGACATGCGGCGTCCCGCGCTGTCGTCCGGGTACCCGAGGAGCGCCGTCGTGTTCCGCCGCTCCCGCGCGGACAGTCCGTGGAGCAGCCGGGACGCGACGCCCGCCGGGAGCTCGTCGAGCAGGGGAGCCCGGTCGTCGGGGTCGAGGGCCGCGAACAGGTCGCGCACGGCGTCCTCGCGCAGCCCTTCGACGATCTCCCGCTGCAGCGCGGGGTCGAGGTCCTCGAAGACGTCGACGGCGCGGTCCTTGGGCAGCAGCCGGAACGCGACGGCGCGCTCCGCCCGGTCGAGCCTCCCCAGCTCGGCCACGACGTCGGGCGTACCGGCCGCGACCAGCCTCTCCTGCAGCGCCTGGAGCCGGGGGCGCGTGCGCCGGCGCAACGAGCCCGTGTTCCCGTCCGTGGTCACTCGGCGGCTCCTTCCGTGCGGTCGCGAGGGGCGCCGCCACGCTCTCACATCCGTGCGCGGTCGACCGGTCGAGCGACGCACGGATGCCGTCCCCGCCCGTCAGGGCTACCTTCGGCTCAGGTCCGCCCGACCCTCGGAGGAGGAGCGATGACCCAGCACCCTTCCCGACGGCCCGCCCGCGCCGACGTGCGGACGATCACCGTCACGTCGCTGGTGATGCTCAACGTGGCGGCGGTCGTGAGCCTGCGCGGCCTGCCCGCGGAAGCGGAGTACGGACTGTCCTCGGCGTTCTACTACCTGCTCGCCGCGGTCTGCTTCCTCGCCCCGGTCGCGATCGTCGCGGCCGAGCTCGCCTCGTCGTGGCCCGAGGAGGGCGGCATGTTCCGCTGGGTGGGCGAGGCGTTCGGGAGCCGGTGGGGGTTCCTCGCGATCGCGATGGTCTTCATCGAGGGGTGCATCTGGTTCCCGACGGTGCTGACGTTCGCGGCGGTGACGCTCGCGTACACCGGCCCCGAGGTGCGCTTCGACGAGCACGTCGCCGACGACCGCGTGTTCGTCCTCGCGATCGTGCTCGTCGTCTTCTGGGCCGCGACGCTCATCGCGCTGCGCGGCGCGTCCGCGTTCGCGCGCGCCGCGCGCTGGGGCGGGATCGTGGGCACCCTGGTGCCGGCGGCGCTCCTGGTCGGCCTCGGCGCCGCGTACCTCCTCAGCGGCGAGCCGTCGCGCACGACGCTCTCCTGGGGCGCGTTCGTCCCGGACCTCACGCGCCTCGACAACATCGTGCTCGCCGCCGGGATCTTCCTCTTCTACGCGGGCATCGAGGTCAACGCGGTGCACGTCGGCTCCATCCGCAACCCGGAGCGCACCTATCCGGTCGCCATCCTCGTGGCGGCGCTCGTCGCCGTCGTCATTCTGACGCTCGGGACCCTGACGATCGCAGTCGTCGTCCCCCAGCAGGACATCAGCCTCACGACGAGCCTGCTCCAGGCGTTCGACCACCTGCTCTCCTGGGCGGGCGTCGCGTGGGCGGGGCCGGTCGTCGCCGCGATGCTCGCCGTCGGGGTGCTCGCCGGCGTCACGACCTGGGTGGCCGGGCCGGCGACGGGCCTGCACGCCGTCGCGCGCGCCGGCTACCTGCCGCGCTGGTTCCACCGGACGAACGGCCGCGGCATGGCGGTGAACATCTTGCTCGTGCAAGCGCTCGCCGTGACCTTCCTGTCGGTCCTGTTCGTCGTCATGCCGTCCGTGCAGTCCGCGTACCAGCTCCTCAGCCAGCTCACGGTGATCCTCTACCTCGTGGCCTACCTGCTCATGTTCGCCGCCGTCGTCGCGCTGCGCCGTCACCAGCCCGACCGGCCGCGCCCCTACCGCGTCCCGGGGGGTCGGGCGGGCGTGTGGGTGGTCGGCGGCCTCGGGTTCGTCGCGTCGCTGCTCGCGCTCGTCACGAGCTATGCGCCACCCGGCCAGGTCGCCGTGGGCAGCCCCGTCACCTACGTCGTGCTGCTCGTCGTCCTGTCCGTCGTCTTCGTCGTGCTCCCGCTGGCGGTCTACCGCGCCCGGCGTCCGTCGTGGCGCGACCGGACCTCGACGTTCGCCCCCTTCACGTGGCAGTCGCCCGGTAGCGGCGCCGACGACGCCGCCGGGACCGACGCGCCACGGCGGTGACGAGCGCTGCTCCCGTGGCACGATCGCGCGGGACGTCGGACCATCGAGGCATGCGCAATCGACCACATGGCCCTCACCGCACCGCGGCCCGAGCGACCGTCGGACTTCTCGCCCTCGGAGCCGCCGGAGTCCTCGCGGGCTGCTCCGGGCCGGGGCCGGGCGAGAAGGACGTCGCCTACGACTCGCTCGACGCGCTCCACGAGTCCGCCACGACCGCGGGCCTGACGTGCCTCTCCTTCGTCCCCGAGGACACGGGCTCGGCCGACGTGGAGCTCGGCGCGTGCGACGACACGACGCTCCTCGCCGTCTTCGCCGACGGCGTGGACGAGGACGAGTTCCTCGCGCTGCTGCCGACGCAACCGGCCGAGGAGGAGCAGGCCGCGCTCGCGGGCCCCAACTGGGTGATCCTCGGCGACACCGGGGACCTCCTGGAGACCCAGGCGGGAATCGGCGGGGACTTCCTCACCGACCTGTGACCGCGACGCACCCGACGCACGTGCGCGCCGTCGGGCGTGCCTCGAGGCGTCCCCCGGCGATCGGCCGCCCGCACGTCTCGCACCCGCCGTACGTCCCGGCCTCGAGCCGCGCGAGCGCGGCGTCGACCTCCTCGACCCGCGCCGCCGCGTCGCGTGCGAGGGCGTCCACCTGCGCGCGCTCGAACGCGATCGTCGCGCCGTCGGGGTCGTGCTCGTCGTCCGCGTTCGAGTCGCGCGAGGCCTCGACGATGCCCGCGACGTCGGCCCGCAGCCCGCGCAGGCGCGCGACCGCCTCGGCGCGGACCGCCAGCAGGCGCTCGCGCGCGACGGCAGCGGGGACCTCGGACGTCGTCACTCCGGTCCCAACGCCGGGCCCGGGTGAATCCGTCCCGGGTGGGGACCTCTCACCCCCTCCGTACCCCTGCGGGTGCATGACAGCGGCGGTCCGGGGTGGAAGAGTGGGCCCGCCCGGCCACCCCGGGTCCGCCGTGGCCTCGCCACCCCACGGCGCGTCGTCCTACACCGTCGGGCGGGGTCGTCCTGGGGGTCCTGCATGAGCACCGTCGTCGTCTACGACGCCTTCGGCGGGCCGGAGGCGCTGCGCGTCCGCGACGAGGACGTCGACGAGCCCGGAGCGGGCCGGGTGCGCGTCGCGAACCGCGTCGTCGGCGTCAACCCGGCCGACGTCAAGCGCCTCGCCGGCGAGCTCGGCGGCAAGGTCCCCGGCGTGCTCGGCTTCGAGGCGGCCGGTGTGGTCGACGCCGTGGGTGCGGACGTGCCGGACCTCGCGCCGGGCGACACCGTCGTGTGGCACGGGACCGGCGCCCAGCGTGCGCTCTCGCTCGTGCGCGCCGACCACGTGCGTCGTGTTCCCCCGTCCGTGCCGCTCGACCAGGCGGCCGTGCTCCCCGTCGCGGCGGCGACCGCGTTCTCCGCGCTCGTCCAGGCCGACGTCGGGCGGGGGGACGTGGTCCTGCTGCACGGCGCGAGCGGCGGCGTGGGCTCGGCCGCCGTGCAGATCGCGACGGCGCTCGGGGCGCGCGTCGTCGGGACCGCGTCGCCGGCCAACCACGACTATCTGCGCGCGCTGGGCGCGACGCCGGTCGCCTACGGCCCGGGGCTCGTCGACGCCGTGCGCGCGCTGCCCGACGGCCTCGACGAGGTGACCGTCGTCGTCGACCTCGTCGGCACGCCGGAGACGGTCGCCGCGACGACCGACCTCCTCGGCGACGCCCTCGCCCCGACGACGCCCGACGACCCGCCGAGCGCGGTGACGATCGTCGGGACCGACGTCTCGCGTGCCGCCGGGATCCTGGACAAGGTCGACGCCAAGGGCGCGCTCGACGAGGTGCTCGCGCTCGCCCGGGCGGGGTTGCTCCGCACAGAGATCGCGGACCGGTTCCCGCTGGAGGACGCGGCCGAGGCGCTGCGGCTCGTGGCCGCCGGGCACGTGCGCGGCAAGATCGTCCTCGACGTCGGCTGACCGGCACCACGGGCGTCGCCCTGTGACGCTCCGCACAAGCAGCGGCGACGATCGGCGGAAACCCGCGGGAGCCGCGCGGGCCCGTGGCGAATGTTCTTGCGCGCCCGCGCCGCGACGGTGTGGAATCGTTAGCATGCGTAAGTTTATTGCCGCTACCGCGGCGCTCTCCTGTGCCCTCCTGCTGGCGTCCTGCGCCTCGCCGACCGACCCGGCGAGCGATGACGTGGCACCCGCGTCCGAGACCACCACGACCGAGGCGGCCCCCGAGGTCACCCCCCACGTCGTCGCCGTCACGACGACGTGCAACACCTTCTACTCCGGCGAGTACTCCGCCGAGCGCCTGGTCGCCGAGACGACCCCGCTCCTCCAGACGCCGGACACCGAGGAGGCCGCAGCGGCCATCTCGACCACGCGCGAGCGCCTCGTCGCCGTGCAGACCTTCGCGGACACCGAGCTGCAGGAGAACCTCAACTCCATCAAGGCGCCGTTCGAGGCCGCCGTCCAGGGTGCCAAGATCGACACCGAGGACCTGCAGCCCGCGCTCGACGCCTTCCGCGCGCAGTGCGCCGAGGCGGGGTACGCCTTCGCGTCCTGATCCCTCGCACGCCGCGGTCCCGAGCGGCCCGTCCCTCGACGAGGGACGGGCCGCTCTCGCGTCCGCCCGCCGCGTGTGGGCGGGTGGTGGTTGGCTCGTCCCATGAGCTCGGTGCCCGACGACGACGCCCACCTCGAGCGCCTGCGCCGGCTCTGCCTCCGGTTCCCCGAGGCGGAGGAGCGGGTGTCGCACGGCCGCACGACGTTCCGCGCGCGGCTGCTCTTCGCGGTGCACGGCGGCATGACGAAGGCCACGGGAGAGGCCCCGGCCCGGCAGTACCCGGACTCGGTGCTCGTCAAGGTCCCCGACGCGGAACTCGCGGCGCTCGTCCAGGACGCGCGCTTCTTCGTCCCGGCCTACTACGGCCCCGCGGGCTGGCTCGGTCTCGACCTCGCGGCGGCGCCGGTCGACTGGCAGGAGGTCGCGGAGCTCGTCGACGCGTCGTACCGCGAGGTCGCCGGGCCGCGGCTCGTCACGCTGCTCGACGAGGTGGGAAGTCCCGCGGACCCGAGCCTCGGTCCCTGAGCCGCCTCCCCGCGAGCGCCCCGGGACCCCCGTGGACGCCCCGGGGAGCGCGCCGCGCGAGGCGGGTCCGTGCCCACCGTGGGAGCATCCGACCATGCCCGTCGTCGAGTCCTCGCTCGTGGTCCCCGTCGACCCCGCGACGGCCTTCGCCGTCTCCCAGACCACGGGCGACGTGCGCCTGCGCTGGGACCCGTTCATCCGCCACCAGCGCTTCCTCGACGGCGCGACGGCGCCCGCCCGGGGCGTGCGGACCCTGACCCGGCACCGCTCCGGGCTGTCCATGGTCAGCGAGTACGTGTCGTACAACCCGCCGACGAACGTCGGCATGCGCATGGTCCGCGGATCGTGGTTCTTCGAGAACCTCGCGGGCGGGTGGCGCTTCGCCCCCGACCCGTCCGGCGGCACGCGCGCGACGTGGCGCTACAGCTTCCGCTGTCGTCCGCGCTGGCTCGCGCCGGTCGCGGAACGCATCGGCGCGTGGGTGCTCGGCCGCGACATCGACCACCGGATCGCCGGGTTCGCGCGCGGCTGCGCCGACCCCGTCGTCCTCGCCGCGGTGCGCGAACCGACGGCGTAGGACGCGCTCCTCCCGTGCCGCGCGGCAGTGCTCGGAGCGCGGGCGCCCTGACGCCCCGGCGGGGCGAGCTACCGGGAGAGCGCCGCCTCGGCGTCGACGCGTGCGAGCTTGTGGGGGTTGGCCACGGCGAAGAGTCGCGTGATGCGGCCGTCCTCGACCGTCATCGACACCGCGGTGGCCAGCTCGCCGTCCAGCTCGATCCGCACCCCCGGGGCGCCGTTGAGCCACACGACCGACGCCGTGACGGCGCCCGCGGTCTTGCGCAGACCGCCGAGGAGGGAGGCGACCATTCGCTCCGCTCCCACGACCGGTCGGCGCGACGCGCGGGCGAGCCCGCCGCCGTCGGCCACGGCCACCACGTCGGGCGCGAGCACGTCCAGGAGCCCCTGGACGTCGCCGGTGAGGACGGCGTCGACGAACCGTTCGACCACGCGCTGCTGCTCCCCACGCCCCACGCGCACGCGCGGGCGCCGCGCGGCGACGTGCCCCCGCGCGCGGTGCGCGACCTGACGCACCGCGGCCGGCGACTTGTCGACGGCCTGGGCGATCTCGTCGAACGGCACGTCGAAGACCTCACGCAGCACGAAGACCGCCCGCTCGGTGGGGCCGAGCGTCTCGAGCACCGTCAGCATCGCCATCGAGACGCTCTCGGCGAGCTCGACGTCCTCGGCGACGTCCGGGCTGGTCAGCAGCGGCTCGGGCAGCCACTCGCCCACGTAGTCCTCGCGTCGGCGCGCGAGCGTCCGCATCCGGTTGAGCGCCTGGCGGCTGACGGTGCGCACGAGGTACGCCCGCGGGTCGCGCACCTCGTCGTGGTCGACGTCCGCCCACCGCAGCCACGTCTCCTGCACGACGTCCTCGGCGTCCGCTGCCGAGCCGAGGAGCTCGTAGGCGACGGTGAAGAGCAGGCCGCGGTGCCGGACGAAGGGGTCGTCGCTCATACGTCCGACCCTACGGCGGGTGCCGTGGACCGGGGCGGGAGCGGCGGCAGTCCGCACGACGCGGCGAACTGCTCGGACCGGATGCCGAGCGCGACGTTGGACCGCGCCGTCGCGTTCATGAGCCCCACACGGGCGGAGAGCTCGACGAGCCCGGCGGGTCCGAGGTCGTCCAGCAGGGCGGCGGCCAGCTCGTCCGTGACCGCGGGCGGCGTCTGGCTCATCGCCTCCGCGTACTCCATGACCCGTCGCTCGACGGGCGTGAAGACCGCAGACCCGCGCCAGCGCGGCACCTCGCGGGCCTTCACCTCGTCGAGGCCCTCGTTGCGCGAACGGAAGTAGTGCAGGTCCAGGCAGAACTCGCAGCCGACCGTCGCCGCGGACGCCATCTGCGCGAACGTCGCGAGGTTCGGGTCGAGCCTGTCCCACTTCTCGGCCTTGCGCCCCACGCCCATGAGGTCCTTGAAGACCGCGGGGTGGTGCCACAGCACGCCGATCGACTCGGGCACCTCCCCGAACATCGAGCGGGTGGCCCGCTTGACCAGGGAGCCGTAGAGCCCGGTGACCTCGGTGGGCGGGACTCGGGTCGTCGTCATGTCTCCTCCAGGTGTCTCGGTCGTGCTCTCGTGCCTGACGGGCATGAGACACCGGCCACGCGCGCGGTGTGACAGGTCGGGCGAGGAGCCCGCGTCGCGACCGGCCGGGCGCGGGACCCGACGCCGCAGCCCGGCACCCGGGACGACGGCGCACGGCACCCCGGGACGACGGCGCACGGCACCCCGGGACGACGCGGCCGGGCCGGCCGCGGCGTAGCGTTCGGCGCATGGGCCCGCTCGACCGTCGCCGCCCCCGGGCGTTCCTCGCCGTCGTGCTCACGGTGGTCTCGGTCCTCGGGAGCCTCGGCGCGGCGCACGGGCAGCCGGCCGCGCGACCGCTCGACCTCGCGGCCCTCGCACTGCTCCTCGTGTCGCCCGTCGTGCTCGTGCTCCTCGTGCCGCGACCGGTGCTCGCCGTCGCGGCGTCGGTCGGGGCGGTCGGCGTGTTCCTCGTCGCGGGCTACCCGTGGGGGCCCGCCCTCGCCGGTCCCGTCGGCGTGCTCGTGGGCGTGCTGCTCAGCGGGCCCGTGGAGCGCGCGCGCCGTGTGGCGTGGGCGGGTGCGGTGCTGCTCGCAGGGACGGTCGTCGCGGCCGCCGCGCTGCGTCCCGACACCCCGCCCCGGGCGACGTTGCTCGGCGGGACCGCCTGGACCGTCGTCGTGCTGCTCGTGGCCGGGGCGTTCCGCGACCGGTCCGCGCGGATCGCCGAGGCGCGAGCCGCCGAGCGGGCGACACGCGCCGAGCGCGAGCGGACCGCCGTCGCGGACGAGCGCCTCCGCATCGCGCGCGAGGTGCACGACGTCCTCGCGCACTCGCTCTCCGCGATCACCGTCCAGGCGGGCGTCGGCCTGCACCTGCTCGACCGCGACCCCGACCAGGCGCGCAGCGCCCTCACCGCGATCCGCGCGACGAGCACGGAGGCGCTCGACGAGGTGCGTGCCGTCCTCGGCGTCGTGCGCGGGGACCGGGACCGCGAGGACGGGCACGACGGCGACGACGCGTCCCGAACCGGCGGCGCCCCGCTCGCCCCGACGTGGGACCTCGCCGCGCTCCCCCGGCTCGTGCGCCAGGCGGAGGGCGGCGGGCTCGCGGTGACGCTCGACGTCGACCCGGCGGCGCACGGCCTGCCCGACCGGCTCGCGGGCGTCGTCTACCGGGTGGTGCAGGAGTCCCTGACGAACGTCCGACGGCACGCGCACGGGGCGACGCGCGCCACGGTGCGGGTCGAGGTCCGGTCCAGGCCGCCGGGCGCGGTGGTCGTGACCGTCTCGGACGACGGCGCGGGGGCGCCGTCGAGCTCCGCGCCCGGCTACGGTCTGCGCGGGATGCGCGAACGCGTGGAGAGCGTGGGGGGCACGCTCGACGCGGGCCCCGCGCCGGGCGGCACCGGCACTGGACGTGGCTTCCTCGTGCGGGCAGTCTGTCCCTGGCCGGGTAGGACGTCCGCGCCGGGCACCACCGGGCGGTCGGGCGTGGCCGACGAGTCGAGGGAGACGCAGTGATCGACGTCGTGCTGGCCGACGACCAGGCCCTCGTGCGCGGCGGTTTCCGCGCGCTCATCGACTCCGAGGACGACATGCGGGTCGTGGGCGAGGCGGCGACCGGCGACGACGCCGTGCGCCTCGCGCTCGAGCACCTCCCCGACGTCGTGCTCATGGACATCCGCATGCCCGGGCTGGACGGGCTCGAGGCGACACGGCGCATCGTCGCCGACCGCGCGGCGTCGCACGTGCACGTCGTGGTCGTCACGACGTTCGAGCTCGACGAGTACGTGACCGACGCGATCCGCGGCGGGGCCAGCGGCTTCCTCGTCAAGGACACCGAGCCCGTCGACCTGGTGCGCGCCGTGCGGGTCGCGGCCGCGGGCGACGCGCTGCTCTCGCCCACGGTGACCCGGCGCCTGCTGGCCCGGGTCGCGGACGCGACGCGCGTCGTCGGGCCGGTCACGGGCGTCGGGGAGCTCACGCCCCGCGAGCGCGAGGTGCTCGTGGAGGTCGCGGGCGGGCTGTCGAACGAGGAGATCGCGGGGTCGCTGCACCTGTCGGAGTCGACCGTCAAGACGCACGTGTCACGCGTGATGGGCAAGGTCGGCGCGCGCGACCGCGCCCAGCTCGTCGTGGTCGCCTACGAGTCGGGGGTCGTGCGCCCGGGCTGGGTGGGCTGAGCCGCCCCGCTCCCGAGCGGCACCCCGGGACGACGGAGGTCGGCACGCACGGGTGACGACGCGGCGTCGGGCAGCAGGAAGCCTGGAGGTGCGGTCGCGGAGCGGCCGCCCTCGCCGGACCGGCGAGGCGCACCGACACCGGAGGTCGACATGCTCACCGCACTCACCGGGGCCGCCGTGGTCCCCCTGGACGCCGTCGCGGGCGTCGCGCACACCGGCTGGGGCCCGGGGCCGTGGTGGTTCGTGCTCCCGCTGCTGTGGTTCCTGCTCTTCGCGTCGGTCGTCGTGCTGGTCGCGCGCCGGGCCCGGCGCGGCGGGGGCCCCGGCGGTCCGGGCGCGTGGCGGAGCGCCGGCCCGCACCCCGTCGCCATCCTCGGCGAGCGCTACGCGCGCGGAGAGATCGACGAGCACGAGTACCGCTCACGGCTCGCCGTCCTGCGCGAGGGACGCCCTCAGCCCTGACCCGCCCGGCGAGAACGGGGCCGGCGACCGGGATCCGTGGGATCCGGTCGCCGACCCCGTTCTCGGCATCGCTCTGCCCGTGGTGGCGTCAGGCGGAGGCGCCCACGGACTCCTTGGTGCCCGACGGCGCAGCGGCCTCGGGGCCGAACGTCGCCCCGGCGGCCTCCGCCGCGTCGTCGTCGTCCGCGAAGAGGTCCTCGGCGGTGGCGGCCTCGTACTGCTCGAGGTCGAGGATGCCCTCGCGCTTGGCGACGATGGTCGGCACGAGCGCCTGGCCCGCGACGTTCACCGCGGTGCGGCCCATGTCGAGGATCGGGTCGATCGCGAGCAGCAGGCCGACGCCCGCGAGCGGCAGGCCCACGGTCGAGAGCGTGAGGGTCAGCATGACGATCGCGCCGGTGAGGCCGGCCGTCGCGGCCGAGCCGACGACGGAGACGAACGCGATGAGCAGGTAGTCGGTGAGCGACAGGTCGATGCCGAAGATCTGCGCGACGAAGATCGCCGAGATCGCCGGGTAGATCGAGGCGCAACCGTCCATCTTGGTCGTCGCGGCCAGCGGCACGGCGAACGACGCGTACTCGCTCGGCACGCCGAGGTTGCGCTCGGTGACGCGCTGCGTCACGGGCAGCGTGCCGATCGAGGAGCGCGAGACGAACGCGAGCTGGATCGCGGGCCACGCGCCCTTGAAGTAGCTCGAGATCTTCAGGCCGTTGGCCCGCAGCAGCACCGGGTAGACGACGAACAGCACGATCGCGAGGCCGACGTAGATCGCGACGGCGAACCAGGCCAGCGACGTGAGCGACGTCCAGCCGTACGTGGCGATCGCGTTGCCGATGAGACCGGCGGTGCCGATCGGCGCCAGGCGGATGATCCACCACAGCACCTTCTGGACGATCGCCAGCGCCGACCGGTTGAACGCGAGGAACGGGTCGGCCTTCTTGCCCGACTTGAGCGCCGCGATGCCGATGACGAGCGCGACGACGAGGATCTGCAGCACGTTGAAGCTCACGGACGTGTCCGCGGCGCCGGTGAGCGCGCCGTCGTCCCCGGTCGCGAGGCGGGTCGACGCCCCCAGGCCCAGGACGTTGCTCGGGATGAGCCCGTTGAGGAAGTCGAGCCACGTGCCGGTCCGGCCGGGCTCGGAGGCGTCGTCGAGCGAGACCGACGCGCGGTTGCCGGGCTGGAACAGCAGACCGAGGCCGATGCCCACGGCGACGGAGATCGCGGCCGTGACGGCGAACCACAGGAGGGTCTGGCCCGCGAGTCGCGCGGCGTTGGTCACGGTCCGCAGGTTCGCGATCGAGGCGACGATCGCCGTGAAGATGAGCGGCGGCACGACGGCCTTGAGCAGCGTCACGAACGAGGAGCCGACGGTGTCGAGCGTCGTCGCGAGGCCGTTGGGGACGTCGTCGGCCTGCGGCCCCATCGCGAGCGCGACGCCGCCGAGGACGACGCCGACGACGAGGCCGAGGAGGATCTGGACGCTGAACGAGGGGAACCGGCGCTTCTTCTTCGCGGGAGGTGCGGTGGCGACGGCCGACGACGCGGCGTCGGGCTGGTCGGCGGAAGCCGGCGAGGCGGGCTTCGAGGGGGTCGAGGACACGGGGGACCTTTCGGGGTGTCGCGGGCGCACGAGCGCCCGCTCTCGGAGAGAGGGGCTCGGGACGTCGTCACGCAGACGTGCGTCAGCACCACGGTCACCGGGGTGACGTGTGCTCCTGACGGGCTCGGCGCGCGCGGCACACGTCAGGACGCGAGGTCACGGAGCGACCTGGGGGTCCTGACGGTGGTGCGGGAGGAGCGAGGGGTCAGCGACGACGGGGGTCAGCGACACAGCGCGCTGGCGACTCGACGCAGGTCGATGTCGCGGCGCGCGGTGGGGTGCCAGTCGGGCACGCTGACGAACACGAAGGTGTCTCCCGGAACGGTGGGTTCTCGCTGGGTGCGGGCACACAGACGCCCGCGGCAACCGAGCATACCCGTTCGTGCGCCCCCTGCGACACCGTCCCCGCGTCCCCGCCCCGCAGGGCCGTTCCGCCGGTCCGCCGTCCGGCGCGTCCGGGCCGGTCAGCCGTTCGGCGCGTCCAGGAAGGCGTGCATGAGCGGCCCGGCGGTCACCGCGCCGCCCTCGCCCGTCTCGAGGAAGACGGCCACGGCGAGGTCGCCCTGGGTCGCGATCATCCACGCGTGCGACTGGCTGCCGTCGCCGTACTGCGCGGTCCCGGTCTTCGCTCCCGGCTCCCCCGGCAGGTCCTGGAGGACGACCGCCGACCCCTCGGTGACGACGGAACGCATGAGGCTGCGCAGCGTCGCCGCCTCCTCCTCGGTGAGGTCGCCCGCCGGCTGCTCCGCGTCCGCGGTCTGCACGTCGGGGTGCACCATGACGGGCGAGACGCGGTGCCCGGCCGCGACGCTCGCCGCGACCGTCGCCATGGCGAGCGGCGACGCCTGCACCTTGCCCTGCCCGATCATCGACGCGGCGTGCTCGGTGCCCTGCGAGTCCGCGGGGACGTCGCCGAAGAACGCCGGCGCGCCGAGGTCGGACTCGACCCCGAGGCCCAGCGACGCCGCGGCGTCGTGCAGCGCCTGCTGCGTGACGGCGTCGCGCTGGCCGATCATGGCGGTGTTGCACGAGTTCGCGAACGCGGTGCGCAGCGGGACGTCGCCGAGCGCCGCCGTCGGGTACCCGGGGACGTTCTGGAACTCGCGGCCGTCCACGGAGATGGTCGGCGGGCACGCGACGGTCGTGTCGGGCGTGAGCCCGCTGCGGAGCATCGCGAGCGTCGTCACGACCTTGAACGTCGACCCGGGGGCGTACTGGCCGGTCGTGGCCGTCGAGAGCCCCTCGCCGGCGGCGCCGCTCGCGGCGGCGAGCACCTCCCCCGTCGACGGCTGGATCGCGACGATCGCGCTGGGCACCGCCACGCCGGAGAGCACGGCCTCGGCGGTGACCTGCATGTCCGGGCGCAGCGTCGTGCGCAGCGGGACGCCGTCCACGGGGTCGACCGAGAAGACCTCGGTCGCCTCCTCGTCCGGGGTGGTCTCGTCCGGGACGACCTCGATCGACAGTCCGGGGACGCCGCGCAGCTGCTGGTCGTACTGGCGCTGGAGGCCGGAGAGCCCGACCTGGTCGCCCGCGGCGATCGCGCCCTCGGACTCCTCGACGATCTCGGCCGTCGCGTCGCCGACGCGCCCCAGGAGCGGGCGCGCGAACTCGCGCGTCGGGGCGAGCGGGAGCGCGTCGTCGATCACGGCGACGCCGTCGATGGCCCGGGCGGCCTCGACGTCCACCCCGGCGGTGTCCTCCGCGCGGACCGTGATCGCCGCGACGAATGCCTTCTCGCCCGCGGCCGCGACGCGCTGCGCGTACTCCTCGGGGTCCAGGCCGGCGACCCCCGCGAGCTCGCGCGCGACGCGGTCCCACGCGCCCGACGCCACGAGCGTCTTGTCGACGCCGATGCGGAACACCGGGCGGTCCTCGACGATCGGCACGTCCTGCGCGCCGAGGATGCCGGCACGGACGGGTGCGACCCGGTGCACCGCGATCCGGTCGCCCTGGCCCAGCTCGGGGACGAGGACGTCCGGCTCCCACACGACGTCCCAGTGCCCGGGGCCGTCCTCCCCCGACGCGGCCTCGGCGAACGTCAGCTCCGCGGTCGTGGTGTACTCCCACGTCTGCTCGCCGCCGACGGCCCAGGCGTACGCGAGCGTCGCCGTCGCGCGCTCCCCCGCGTCGTCGCCCTCCTCGACCACGTCGACCTTCTCGACCTCGACCGTGCGCTCGAACGGGACGAGCGGCTCGAGCACGGCCTCGAGGTGGCCCTGCACGTCCGCGGCGGCGCCGTTGCTGAACTCGAGCGCGCTCACGTCACCCGCGGCGATGCCCTGGGCGAGCGCCGCGGCGGCGTCCTGGGCGGGAGGCTGGTCGTCGCCCGAGCAGGCCGCGAGCGGGAGCGCGAGGACCGGCGCGAGGGCGGCGGCCGTCGTCCAGCGCGCGACCCGACGGCGCCCGGGCCCGCGGGACCGCGTGCTCGTTCGGTCCTGGACGTGCGCGACGCTGCTCACCGGGGCTCCCCTGCTTGGACGGTCGGGACGGGAGGGACGCTACCCGACGGCTCGGACGTGCCGGGCGTCCGGGACGAACCAGCCCCGGTTCGTCCCCGGCTTCTTCACGACCGGCGTGCGGTGCCGCGGTGCCGGTCGCGTCTGCGGCGGCGGTCGGGTCGCTCGACGGTCAGTCCGGCGTGACCGGGCTGACCGCGTACCAGAGCCGGATGCTCTCGTCGCCGCCGGGGCCGGGGTCGTGGCTGATCTGGACCGACGTGACGACGTCGCCGTTCGAGCCGTTGATGCCCGTGCGTGCCCGCGTCCCGCCGACGCGCGACGCGTCGAGGGAGGCCGGCAGCTCGTCGAGCCACCGGTCGACCTGGCTGCGCGGGAGGCCGAGGACCTCGGCGTCGGCGACGAGCTGGTCGTGCACGGCCCGCCCGCCCGAGAGCGTGCGGAACACGTTGATCGTGCTCACGTACCCGCGGCGCGGCTGGATCGTGAGCTCCTCCGCGGTCGTCGTCCACGTTCCGTCGGGGAGGGTCAGCTCGACCTGCGCCGCGCCGCCCGGCACCTCCACGACGGCCATCGAGTCGCCCAGCCCCACGGACTCCGCCGTGATCGGCCTGCTCACGTCCCAGCGCATGGCTCCGCCCTCCTCGATGTCGTCGATCGCGCTCGCGCCCGACGCCGTCCCGCCGCTCCCGGCGCTCGTCCCGCCCTGGCCCGTCGTCGTCCCGACCGGCTCGCCGTCGCCGACGGTGACCGAGCACCCCCCGAGCGCGAGGCCCGCGGCGAGCAGCGCGAGCACGACCCGCCCCGCCCGCCCCGTCACTGGTCCACGTCCACGTCCCACTCGGTCAGTCTGCCAACGATGCGCGCCACGCGTGCGGGGTTCGTGAGCCGGTAGTCGTCGATCCGGTCGGACACGTCGGTGCCGACGATCTGCGCCGCCTGGTCCGGGTGCTGGGTGAGCAGCTCCTGGTAGGCGTGGAGCGTGTCGTTCGCGATGTACTCCCAGCGGGTCGCCTGGTCGGCGATGTTGCCGCCCGGCAGCGGCGTCTCGACCGTGACCGTGCCCTGCACGGGGTTGTCGAACGAGAGACCCGTGAACGGGACGCCGAGGTTCTCCGGGCCGGGCGTCTCGACGCGCACGGTGAGGGGGTCGTGCTGCGCGTACGTGCCCGCGCCGGGGATGGACGGCTCGCCCACGAGCGTCATGACGTACGTGAACGCCTCTCCCGTGACCGGGTGGTCCCGCATCGTCTGCCAGTCGTCGGCGATGACCTGGTTCTGCTCGCGCCACAGCAGCGCGGTGTTGCCGTCCCCGAGCGCCTGCGCGTCGCCCCCGCGCCCCGCCTCGACGTCGACCCACGCCTGGTAGGCGGCGTCGTCCACGACGCCCGCCTCGAGCAGGCGCTCCATCTCCTCCAGGCCGCCGTTCAGGTACGCCTCGTGCATGACCGCCTGGTCGACGAAGATCTCGCGCTGCATCGACAGGAACTGGTTCTCGTAGAACGCGAGCTCGGCGTCGGACATGGTCGCGACCGCCTCCAGAGCCGCACGGTCGACACCGGGCGGGAGCGCCCGGGCACCCGTCGCGACGCCCTGCGCGACCTGCCGCAGCTGGTCGAGGTCGAAGAACCCGGCCGCGAACGACGGTCCGATCATCGCGGCCATGCCGGCCCACTGCATCCACGGGTGGTCGAGGAAGAGCTCGCCGTAGTACGTGTAGACGCCCTCGATGATCTCGCGGTTCGCCGAAGCCCCGGCGGACGGGTCCCAGTCGGCGAGGTCGAAGCCCGCCTCGTCGGCCGCGACGCGGGTCCAGTGCGTGACGGCGAGGTCGCCGAAGCCCGGCGAGTCGGGGTCGACGCCGAGGCGCACCATCCGGTCGTAGAGCGCCGCGACCTGGGCGTCCGTCGCGTTCGCGAGCCACTCGGCGCGCTCGGCGGCGTCCATCGCGGCGTACTCGGAGGGGGTCGGGGTGGGGACGGCGGGCCGACCGCCGGGCGCGGACGTCGGGCCGCCACCGGGACCCCCCGGGGCGCCGGCGCTCGCCGACTCCTGCTGGTCCGCGTCGCGCGCGAGCCGCTCGGCGGCGTCGTCGAGGAGCCCCGCCGCGCCCACGAGCGCGGGCACGAGGGTCGCCGACCAGTCGGAGCGGAACTGCGCGGCGTCGGGACCGTCCCACGCGGTCGAGCCCTCGACCAGCGCCGTGACCTGGGAACGGTGCGCGCGCAGCGCACCGGCGCCGCCGCGCAGGACGTCGGCCAGCGAGCGCAGCGCCTGGACGTCGGCGCCCCACATCCCGCCCATGTGGCCTCCTCCCGGCACCTGCGCCGATCGAGCGGGCAGCCACGCCGGTGCACGACGTGCGTCGACGGCCGTCCCTCGGCGGTCGCACGCCGACGTTACGCGCGGGTACGGGTCGCCGCGATGGGGAGTGCTGCCCATGCGCGCCGGTGGCGGGAGGGCGGCGCAGGCCTCAGCTCAGGCGTCGGTCCAGGCGCACGGTGACCGTGTCGCCGACCTCCTTGCCCAGGCGTGCGCGCACCTTCGCGCTGAGCGACAGCATCAGTCCGCCGCTGCCGGTCGGCATGAGGCCGACCCCGGCCAGGGGGACGTCGTCGACGTGCGCGTCGACGCGCACGGACCTCCCCGTGCCGAGGAGCTCGCGCGCGCCGGGCACCTCGACGCAGGGCCACACGTCGCCCTTGACGTCGACGCCGATGGGAGCGGTGAACGTGTGGTCGAGAGGGACGGGGTCGAACGGCACGGGAGCCTCCGGGGTCGGGCGGGTGGGACGGGTCCGGGTCGGGCGGGTGGTCCGGGGGTCCGACCGGTCGGGCCGTGCGGACTCATCGGTCCACCGTCGCCACCCGCGGAGCGCGGTCAGCGGAGCGACGCGCCGAGGCGCGTGACCGCCTCGGTGAGCACGTCGACGCTCGTCGCGAGATTGAGACGCACGTGGCCCTGCCCGCCCGGGCCGAACCGCCGCCCGTCCTCGAGCGCGACGCGCGCCCGGTCGAGGAACCAGGCGCGCGGGTCGCGGCCGGCGTCTCCTGGCAGCGCGCGGGCGTCGAGCCAGGCGAGGTAGGTCGCGTCGCCGGGGCGGTACCGCACGTCCAGCAGGTGCTCGGCGAGCAGGTCCGCGAGGAGCCGGGCGTTGCGCTCGACGCCGGCGAGCACCGCGTCGAGCCACGCCTCGCCGTGGTCGAGCGCGGCGACGTGCGCGAGCACGGACACGTGCTGGACGCCGTGACCCGCCTCCTCGGGGATGCGCCGGAGGTCGTCGGCCGCGGCGGGCCCGCCGACCGCCGCGGCGGCCTTGAGCCCGGGCAGGTTCCACGCCTTCGACGCGGAGACGATCGCGACGGCCGTGTCGGAGCCCGGGACCGTCAGGAGCGGCGTGCACGTCGTCGACGGGTGGCCGTCGAGGCCGGGGCGGGTGAGGGGCGCGTGGATCTCGTCCGCGACGACGCGCACCCCGTAGCGGTCGGCGAGCTCGAGCCCGGCTGCGAGCTCGGTGCGCGTGTGCGCGGTCCCGGTCGGGTTCTGCGGGTTGCACACCAGCCAGACGGCGCGGCGCCCGCTCCCGGGGCCGCGGCCGTTCGCGGCGACGCCCGTCGCGTCGGCGAAGGCGCGCTCGAGGGCGCCGAGGTCGAGACGGCCGTCCGGGCCGAGCGGGGCGTCGACGACGCGGCGGCCCTCGTTGGTCGTGAAGCCGTAGAACGGCGGGTACACGGGAGGGTTCACGACGACCGCGTCGCCCGGGCCCGTGAGGACCCGCAGCACCTCGACGATCGCGAGCATGACGTCGGGCAGCGTGCGCGACGTCGTCGCGTCCGGCGACCAGCCCCAGCGGCGCTCGGCGAACCGCGCGTACGCCTCGCCGTACGCGGTGCCGACGTCGTACCCCGTGTCGCCCGCGCGCAGCGCCGACGTGACGGCGTCGACCACGGCCTCGCACGGCGCGACGTCCATCTCGGCGACGAACAGCGGCAGCACGTCGGGCGCGAACGCCCGCCACTTCACCGACGTCCGACGGCGCAGCTCGTCCAGCGTGAGGACGTCGAGAGGCGTCGTCCGGGAGGCGGGCGGGACCGGCGAGGTGCTCACCCGCCCACACTAGGGTGCGATCTCGAGCGCCAGCTTGCCGACGTAGTGGTCGCGCAGGGCACGGTGCGCGTCCTGGACGCGCTCCAGCGGGAAGGTCCGGGCGACGTGGACCTCGAACGAGCCGGCGTCGACGACCGCGTTCAGGCGCTCGATGGCGGACCGGCTCCGGTCGCCGTCGTAGTACGACACCGTCGCGTGGGGCGACGTCGCCGGGACGGGATGGACGCCGTGGGGCCACGCGATCCGCCCCGATCCCTTGATCGCCCGAAGAGCCCGCTCGGTCGCCGGGCCTCCCACGGTGACGAGCGCCGCGTCCAGCCCGCCCGGTGCGAGCGTCGACGCAGCCGCCCGGACCTCCTCCTGGCGGCCGTCGACGACGACGTCGGCGCCAAGCCGCCGTGCGAGGGCGACTCCGTCCCGGCCCGACGCGACGGCGAGGACCCGGAGGCCGCGCTGCCGCGCGAGCTGCATGGCCATGTGCCCGATCCCGCCGCTGGCACCGAACACCATGAGCGAGCCGCCTGCTGGCAGGTCGAGCAGGTCGAGACCGCTCAGGGCGGTCAGAGCGTCCCAGGCCATCGCCCCGGCCTGCTCGGTCGGCAGCCCGTCCGGCACGTGCGCCACGTGCTCCGCCTCGACGACCGCGTACTGCGCGTACGTTCCGCCGCGCGGAACGGGCATCGTGGCCGTGTAGACCCGGTCGCCGATCGCGAACCGGCTGACGTCCCGCCCGACGGCCGCCACCGTGCCGGCCGCGTCCCACCCCAGGACGTAGGGGAAGCTCGACGGCATCCCGAACGCGCCGTCGTAGCCGCCCTCGCGCTCGACGGCGTCCCACGAGGCGACGCCCGCGAACTCCACCCGGACGAGGACGTCCTGCGGGCCCACCTCCGGACGGGGGATCCGACGCAGCCTGAGCTGGTCCAGGCCGCCGAACCGGTCGAGGACAGCCGCGTCCATCCGCGGCGGGGTGGTCGCGCCGCCCGGCGCGCGCTCGGGGTGGGTCTCCATCGGCGCTCCAAATTGGTTGATCGAATCAAGAATTGAACCATAGCCGGGTTAGTTGAGGGCATCAAGCATTGTGGCTAAGGTCGCGTCATGGCCCTGTCGAACGGACCCGTCGCGACCACCTCCGACACCGAGCGTGCGTTGTTCGAGCTCGTCGACGTGTACGACCGCGCCTACGAGGACGCCGCCGCCCGGTTGTCGCTGAGTGCGGCGCAGGCGTGCGTCCTCGGGCGGCTCGACGCACCTCGCGGCATGGGTTCCCTGGCCCGGGAGCTGGGCTGCGACGCGTCCAACATCACGCAGATCGTCGCGCGCCTCGAGACGGCCGGCCTTCTGACCCGCGCGCCGAACCCCGACGACGGACGGTCGCGCCTGGTCACCCGGACCGCCCAGGGCGAGGAGGTCAACCGCCGGTTCCAGGAAGCCTTCACCTTCGCCCGTGCGGCGGTCGGTCGGCTCACGCCCGACGAGCGGGACCAGCTGACCGCATTGGTGCGCAAGGCCCTCGGGTGACCGGGGCGGACACGCGGGAGCGCGGGGGGTCCGGGGTGGGAGCCACCGGGCCGGCTCGGCGCACCTAGGTGCGGCCCGGCCCCGCGCTCTCCGGTGCGGCGCCCGGGCCCACGGGTTCCTCGGCCGCGGCGTTGGCGGGGCTCAGGGCCAGCGCCACGCACCCGCCGACCGCCGCGGCCGTCGCGACGAGCGCCGGCAGCGCCCACCCGGCCCGGACGACGTCCCCGAGCACCGTGAGCCCCACGACGCCGGGTGCGAGGACCTCGACGACGGACACGGTCGCGGCGACGGCCCCCACCGCGCCGCGCTCGAGCGCGCGGAGGTACGCGAGCGCGCCCGCCACGCCGCCGAGGACGATCGCGAGCGCGAGCGGCTGCAGCATGGTGTCGAGGAGGTCGCCCGACGCGTGCGCGCCGCGTGCCGCGACGGCGGCCACGGAGTAGCCGAGGCCCCCGAGCGTCGCGAGGAGCATCGGGTGCCCGCGCCGGTAGGCGGCCGCCGTGCCGAGCGCGATCGCGCCCGCGGCGACGTTGACCCCCGTCGTGAAGCCGTCCGGCGGGTGCACCGCGGGCTGCTCGCCCGCCGCCAGCGACAGGACGACGAGGCCGGCGACGGTGACACCCATCGCGAGGACGTCGGTGCGCCGGAGCACCGCACCGAGGACGAGCCGCGCGAGCAGCACGACGACGACGAGCGACGCCGCGACGACCGCCTGCACGACGAAGAGCGGCAGGTGGTCCAGGGCGAGCAGCGAGAGGAGCCAGGCGACGCCGTCGACCACGAGCCCGCCGAGGACGAGCGGCTGCGTCATGGCTGCGAGGCCGTGCGACCGGCGCATCGCGACGGCCTGCATCATCGTGCTCACGGCGTACAGGACGCTCGCCGCGACGGCGGCGAGGAGTGAGAGGATCACGTGGCCTCCCCACCGACGACGCACGCTGCGCGCGAGAGGGCGGCGACGACCGTCACGACGGTCGCCGACGTCGCGTCGCTCGCCTCGGGCGTGGGGTCGGGCACGCTCCCGATCATGCGCCAGCACCCGGCGGGCCGCACGGCGCGGACCGCGGGGAGGAGCGTCAGCCCTCGTCGCGGGCCGGCACGGCCGCCCGGCCCTTGCGCGCGTGGGCCGGGCGCGCGTCGTCGTGCACCCAGCGCCACACGCGCGTCACGGCGAACCACACGACGGCCGCCGCGACGACACCGATGACGACCTTCTGCAGGATCCCGGCGTACTCCTCGACCACGTGCCACTGCTCCCCGAGCAGGTAGCCCGCGCCGACGAAGATCGTGTTCCACACCGCGCTGCCGGCAGCGGACAGGCCGAGGAACTTCCACTGCGGCATCCGCTCGACGCCGGCGGGGATGGAGATGAGGCTGCGGAAGATCGGGATGAAGCGCCCGAAGAACACGGTCGCCGACCCGTGGCGGAGGAAGAACTCCTCGGTCCGGTCCACGTCCTCGACCTTGACGAGCGGCAGCCGCTCGGCGATCCAGCGCGTGCGCTCGCGGCCGACGAGCGCACCCACCCAGTAGAGCGCGAGGGCGCCGACGACCGAGCCCGCCGTCGTCCACAGGATCGCCTCCAGGACGCCGAAGCTGCCCTGGCTCGCCGTGAAGCCCGCGAGGGGCAGGATGATCTCGCTCGGCAGTGGCGGGAAGAGGTTCTCGAGCGCGATGGCGAGTCCGGCACCGACCGGTCCCAGCGACTCCATGAGCCCGACCGCCCATCCGGCGACGCCGTCGAGCGCCGGCTCCGCGGCGGCCGTCGGGGCGGCGGACAGGGCGACGAGGGCTCCGGCGGGCATGGCTCACGACCCTATGCGAGCGTCCGCGGCGCGAGGCACCGAAGCCTTCGAGACCGTGTGGAGGTCTCGTGGGGAGGCCGCGTGGCGCCCGCGCGCCGCGTCGGCGCGACGAGGGCGGCGGGCCCGACCAGAGGTCGGACCCGCCGCCCTCGCGCGGGACGGTCGGTCAGTCGCAGTCGAACGCGTCGAACGCGACCTCCTGCGAGCCGGTGCGCCCGCCCGCCGTGCCGGTCACGGTGACCGCGCCCGCGTCGAGGTGCGTCCCGCGCGCCGCGAACGACTGGTAGGCGGAGCCGCCCGGGGCGACCGCGGCGGACTCGCGGCTGCCGAACGGCGTCCTGATCACGACGTCGACCGGTGCGTCCTCGCCGTTCGTCGCCCTCACCGCGACGTACGCCTTGCCCGCGAGGCACCGCGGCTGGACCGTGACGTCCAGCGCGAGCGCCTGCGCGCTCTCGTTCGACACGTCGAGCACGAGCGGCGCCAGCGCGAGCGTGTCGAGGTTCGGGGCCCAGCCCGTCGCGTTGCCGAGCGTGAGCGCACCGTCGTCGGTGGCGAGGTCCAGCGCGACCGTGTGCGTCCAGAACCCCTTCCACGAGTAGTTGTGCCGGAACGCACCGCGCGTCGTGGAGCCGCCCTCCTCGGACACGTCCAGGAACCGGCTCACGACGTCCGTGTTGTACGCGTGACCGGTGTTCTTCTCCGCGTTCGCGTACCGCACCACGAGGTCGTACTGGCCGGCGCCGAGCCCGTCCGGGCGCTCCCAGACGGCCACGCTCTCGGCGCTGCCGCCGAGCCACGCCACCTGCTGGCCCGAGACGTCCGTCGGCTGCGACGGCGACTCCAGGCGCGCTCCGCCCGCGAGCGAGAGGACGTCCTCCGCCTCGACCGGGGCTGCCGCATCGTCGGCGTCGGCGGCGCGCACCGTCGTCAGCGACGTCAGCCGGACGCCGTCGGCAGACGACACGGTGAGCTCGGTGATCCCCTTCGCGAGGTGCACCCGCGCGGTCGAGGTCCGCTCGCCCGCCGCGTCGGCCGCGAGCCCGGCGACCTCACGGCCGTTGAGCAGCAGCCCCACCGTCGCCGGGGCGTCCGCACCGTAGTCGAGCGTCACGTCGTGGTACCCGTTGTCGCGCGCCGCGACGTAGAACGTCGCCGTCGCGTCGCCCCGGAGCTCGACGCTCCCGGAGCCGTCGCCGCCGTAGGCCGGCACGGCGCCGTCGAGGCGTGCGAGGTGCGCCGGGTACACGGTGGTGTCCGGACCGTCGACCCGCTCGAGGTCCAGGCGGTCGAGGGTGACGTTCGCGCCCGGCAGGAGCGTGGCCCCGTCGGCGCTCGCCCGCACCGAGAGCTCACGCGTGCCCGCCTCGAGGTCCACGAGGACCTCGGCCTTGCCGCGGTACGCGTTCGAGAAGCCCGCCTCGTACCGGATCGTGCCCGCCTGCTCGCCGTCGACGAACAACGCGTGCGAACCCGGACCGACGTTCGGGCCGTCGACGGCCGCGACCACCGCGAGCCGGTACGTCCCCGTCGTCGGGACGTCCACCGACCACGTCAGCGACGAGGACGCCGACGTGAAGCCCCGGACGTCCTTCGCACCCGACGCCGCGAACGTCCATGCGTCGCCCGCCGGGCGGTCGACGACCGTCAGGCCGGACAGCTGCGCCGCCTCGGCCTCGACCTGCGCGGTCCACGTGGGGTCGACGACCGGCTGCTCGTCGAGCGTCGGCGTCACGACCACCTGGTACGCGGAGTGCCGGTCGTCGTTCGGGACGTCGACCGTGATGGCGCCGTCGACGACGTCGACGCGCTCGGCCACGACCACGGGCGGGGCCAGCGCCTCGCCCTCCTGGCCCGAGAACGCCGCGCGCCGGACCTGCACGTCGACCGTCTCGCCGAGGACGTCCGTGTCGACGCCGTCGATCGCGACCCGCACGTCCTTCGAGCCGCCGCCGAACAGGACGGTCGCCCGGCGCGCGTCCGCGTCGAGGGCCGCCATGCCCTGCAGCGTGTCCACGACGTCGAGCGCCGGCGGCGTCAGCTCCACCGTCTCCCCCGACAGGTCGCCGTACCACTTCAGCAACCACCACGCGCCGTTCGCGCCGTTGTTCTTGGCCATGTTGTCGTTGAGGTTGCCGGCGTAGGTCCAGTACGCCGTCTGCGCGTCGACCTTCTCGTCCTCGAACATCGAGAGCCACTGCACCAGCTGGCCCGGGACGCCCATGTCACGGCGCATCGCGTACTCCGTGATGTTCACGGGCAGGGGGCCGACGCCGACCTCCTGCTCGATCTGCCGGAACTCCGCGAGGTGGCCGCGGAAGGTCGCGAGGTTCTCGACGCCGAGCTCGTGCCACGTCCAGATGTCGGGCAGGACGTCGTTCGCCTTGGCGTACGCGAGGATGTCCCGGGTGCTCTCCCCGTGCCACCACGCGTCCCCCGGGCCGGCGATCCTCGCTTCGGGGTAGATCTCCTTGATCGTGGTGTAGGCGGCCTCCCAGTCGGCGAGGAAGGTGTCGCCCATGGTGCCCCAGCCGCTGTACCAGTTGATGCCGTCCGGCTCGTTGAACGGCGTGAAGACGTACCGCTCGGGGTGGTCGGACTCCTCGACGATGCTCGTCACGACCGTCCGGACGATGTCGAGGTAGCTCTCGAAGTCCGCGGGCCGCTTGCCGCCGTTGTAGGGCCAGTCCGGGTAGTAGTCCTGGACGTTGACCATGAGGTACTCGCCGCCGTTCTCGAACAGCGACCGCTCGACGTCCAGCGGGTCACCGTTCGGGTGCTGCGCACCGTGCGGGGCCTTCTGCGTGACGTTCGTCGGGTTGGCCCCGGCGATGATCGGGTCCGTCGGGACGCCGTCGTCCCCCAGCCCGTAGAGCATGCCGGACGCGCCGCCCTGCACCGCACCGGTGGAGGCCGACAGGTCGACCTGGAGCACCTCGACGTCCTCGGCCGCGACGGACGCGACGGACGGGACGACCAGCGCCCCCGCCGCGAGCGCCACGGCGCCGATCGTCGCGGCGCTCCGGCGCAGCCGGTGCGACCTCGACCCGGTCGGGTCCGGGGCTCTGAACGACTGTCTCATCGAACTCACACTCCTTCGTGCTCGTGGATGCCGCCCCTGCCGGGTCGGCTCGGGGCGTGCCCGTCCGGCGTGGGTACCGCGACGAGCGGGGCGGCGCCGCGTGGGACGCGCCCCGGTCCCGGCGGGGGCGGGCGCCCGGACGAGCGCCCACCACCACCGCTGTCTGGGCGGGTCGTCAGTCCTCGAGCACCGCGTTGATCTGCTCGTTCGCGGCGGTGAGCGAGGACGCGTCGGTGTTGCCGAGCGCGATGTCCTCGAACGCCACGGAGGCGATCGCGTTCACCTCGCCCGCGCGCACCGTGATCGGCGGGAGGAACGTGCGCCCTTCGTCCTGGTAGCTGAAGAACGCGGAGACGTCCCAGCCCTTCGCGTCGAACGCGGCGAGCGCCTTCTCCGCGGAGCCCGGGATCGCCGGGAAGACGACGGCGTGCTCGGCCACGATGTCCTGGCAGTCGGCGGAGCCGAGGAACGTGACCCACTCCCACGCGGCGTCCTGCTTCGTCGAGGACGCGCTGATCGAGTCGGCGACACCGTTGAACAACGACGCGCGCTCACCGGTCGGCCCCACCGGTCCGGGTGCGATGCCCACGTCGACGCCGTCGAGCGCCTTGAACGTGCCCGTCGCCCACGAGCCGTTCGTGCCCATCGCGACCTTGCCCGACCCGACCTGCGTGAGGGTCTCCTCCGAGAAGACGCCCGCCGCGGGCGCGTAGCCCTTGTCCGCCAGCCCGTAGAACCAGCCCACGGCCTTCTGGAACTCGGCGTCGTCGAAGTTGTAGCGCGTCCCCCACGGGTTCTTGTCCAGGTAGTCCCAGTCGAGCGTGCCGGTGAAGTTCGCCCACTGCATCTGGCCCGTCTCCTCGAAGTTCGGGTTGATGCCGAGGCCGTAGACGGCGACGTCGGAGGCGTCGAACCCGGGCTCGTCACCGCGCACTCCGTGGGCGTCGACCGTCAGGTGCGCGACGATCTCCTCGAAGGTCCCGCCGTCGTCCGGGTTCCAGTCCGCCGCCCACAGGTCCTCCGCGGTGTACCCCGCGTCGGCCACCAGCTGCTCGTTGTAGAAGAACGCCGTCGTGTCCCAGTCCTTCGGGAGGCCGTACAGGGATCCGTCGGCGTGCTGCCACGGGTCGAGGAGCCCGTCCGCGTAGACGGACGTGTCGACCGCGTCCCTCTCGACGAGGTCGTCGAGCGCGACGATCTGGCCCTGCGCGGCGAACTCGCCGTACTTCGACAGGTGGTCGACGAACACGTCCGGCCCCGCGCCGCCCACGAACGAGGCGGTGAGCTTGGTCCAGTAGTCGTCCCAGGCGAACTGCTCGATCTTCACCGAGACGTCCGGGTTCTCCTCGGTGAACGCTGCGGCGCACGCCTGGTACGCGGGGACCTGGTTGGAGTCCCAGAGCCAGTAGGAGATCTCGTCACCGGAGCCGCCCGAGCCCGAGCCGCCTGCGGACGAGCAGGCGCCGAGAGCCAGGACGAGGGATCCTGCCACCGCGACGTGGACAGACTTTCGCATCGTTGTTCCCTTTCGCAGACATCCGCGTCGATGGTGCGGAATGGTTGTCGGGTCCGACGGCCGCCGTACCCGAGCGCCCCCTGGGGACGACCGGCTACTTGATGCCGGTGAAGCCGATCGAGTTGACGATCCTCTTCGCGAACGCGAGGAAGAGCAGGAGCATCGGCAGCGCCGCGAGGAGCGTCGCCGCCATCAGGCCGGCCCAGTCCGGGGCGGCCTGCGGGGACTGCGCCCGGAAGATCCCGAGCGCCAGGGTGAGGACTCGTGAGCCGTCGGACTGGCTCACGAGCAACGGCCAGAGGTAGTCGTTCCAGGCCGTGATGTAGGTGAGGACGGCGAGGGTCACCACGGCCGGGGACGCCATGGGCAGGACGATGGTGAAGAACGTCCGGAACCGGCCTGCGCCGTCGAGCTTCGCCGCCTCCTCGATCTCCACGCTGATGCCGGCGAAGAACTGCCGCAGGAAGAACACCGCGAAGGGCGTCATGAGCATCGTGGGCAGCGCGATGCCCGGCAGGGTGTCGAGCAGGCCGACGTCGCGTACCAGGAGGAAGTTCGGCAGCAGCGTGAAGATGGTCGGCACCATGAGTCCCGCGAGGAACACCGAGTAGACGACGTCGCGCCCCGGCCACCGCAGCCTCGCGAACGCGTACGCGGCCATCGCCGAGAAGAAGACCTGGCAGACCGTGACGAGGGCGGCGACCACGACGGAGTTCAGCAGGTAGCGCGGGAAGTCCATCGAGGCGCCCGAGCCGCCGTCCGCGAGCGACTCCTCCACGCTCGCCAGCCCCAGCGCGCGGCGGAACCCCTCTCCGCTGAGGCCCACCGGCAACGGGTCGGCGGCACCCCCGGGAAGCGCGGCGTTCGTCGACAGCGCGGTGCGCAGCATCCAGTAGAACGGGAACAGCGTCGCGAGCATGAGGACGAGGAGGACTGCCCACCCCAGGACGCGTCCCGGGGTCAGGCGCCGGCGTCGGCGGCGGGTCGCGCGCGGTGCCGTCGGCGTGGGGTCCGCGATCGGTGCGGCGGGCGCTGGAGCGGTGGTGGTCATCGGTGCCTCACGCCATGTCGTTCTGGTTGGCCCGGGTGAGCCGGAACTGGAGGACGGAGATCGCGGCGAGCACGACGAGCAGGGCGACCGACATCGCGGACGCGTACCCGAAGTCGTAGCCACGGCTGAACGCGACCTCGTAGATGTAGTACTGGATGACGTTCGAGGCGTTCGCCGGCCCGCCCTGGGTGGCGACGGAGACGGTGTCGAACACCTGGAACGAGCCGATCATCGTCACGATGAGCACGAGCCCCAGGTAGGGACGCAGGAGCGGCATCGTGATCGAGCGGAACATGCGCAGCTCGGACGCGCCGTCGACGCGACCGGCCTCGTAGAGGTGCTCCGGGATGGTCTGCAGCCCGGCGAAGAGCAGCAGCGCCGTGTAGCCGAGGTGCCGCCAGACGTTCACCAGGGCGATCGTCGGGATGACGAGCGACTGGTCGCCGAAGAACATGACCCGGTCCCCTCCGAGCCCTTCGATCACCTCGTTGACGAACCCGAGCTGGTAGTCGAGGAGCATGAGGAAGAGCATCGCCGCGACCACGTTGGAGACGAGGTACGGCGTGAGGACGAGGCCGCGGACCGCCATCGACTGCGTGAGCCGGTGCATGAGGACCGCGACGAGCACCGCCAGGACCGTCTGGAGGCCGATGTTGAGCAGCACATACCAGACGGTGACCTTGAACGCGTTCCAGAAGACGGGGTCCGCGACCATCCGCTGGTAGTTCTCGAGCCCGACGAAGCCGCCGGCGCGGAACGCGGTCGAGTCCGTGAGGCTCAGCCAGATCCCTCGCAGCGAGGGCCAGAGGAAGAACACCCCGAAGCCGATCCCCGCGGGCAGCACGAACAGCAGCGCCGCGGGCAGGTTGCGCACCTCCTGGGACCGGCGGCGCGCCGGGCGTGCCGGTGCCCCCGGCCGCGTCGGCGTCCCCACGGCGCTCACCGCTCCGCCTCCGCATGGACCAGGACCGCCTGGTCGGGGTCGAGCGCGGGCACGCTGATGCCCACGGACCCGAGCGCGGCCCCGCTCAGGCGGGTGCCGCAGGCCCACCACGCCGGTGCCGTGCGCGGGTCGTCGTCCCGGACGGCGTCGCGCGCGGCTCCCGGACCGCCCGGCCGCACGACGTAGGTCACGTCGGGGTCCAGCCCTGGGAGGCGGACGCGGCCGGCGGGCCAGGTGACGTGGCGCTCGCGCAGGGTCAGCCCGTACAGCGCCTCGCGCCGGTCGGGGCTGACGGCTCCGTGCAGCCACAGGTCGCCGCCCTCGAGCGAGCGGCGCACCACGCGTCCCGTGTGCACGAGCCCGCGCACGCGCTTGTAGTACGAGACCCAGTCCGCGAGCTCGCGCCGCTCGGCCTCGGTCGCCTCGGACAGGTCCCACTCGATGCCGAAGTGCCCGAACAGCGCGGTCGCGGCACGGAACGACAGGTCGAGACGGCGGCCCGTCGTGTGCGCGCGGTCCGCGCCGACGTGGCTGCCCACGAGCTCGGGCGGCAGCAGCTGCGCCGTCCAGCGCTGGATCTGCTGGCGCTCGTGGGCGTCGATGCAGTCCGACGCCCACACCCGATCGGTGCGCTCGAGGATCTCGAGGTCGACGCGTGCGCCGCCGGACGAGCACGACTCGATCTCCAGCCCCGGGCACTGCTCGCGGACGTCGTCGAGGAGGCGGTAGGCCGCGAGCGTCTGCTCGTGCACCCCGGCGCGACCGGTCCGGGTGGAGCCCGCGTCGACGAGGTCGCGGTTGTGGTCCCACTTGACGAAGTCCACGCCGTGCTCGCGGACGACTGCCACGACCCCGGACAGCACGTGCTCGTATGCGCCCGGGTGCGACAGGTCGAGGACCTGCTGGTTGCGGGCCTCGACGGGCAGCCGACCGTCGACCTGGAGGATCCACTCGGGATGTCGCCGGGCGAGGTCCGAGTCGACGTTGACCATCTCCGGCTCGAACCACAGGCCGAACTCCATGCCGAGCGCCTTGACGTGCCCGACCAGGTCGGCGAAGCGCCCGTCGCCCCAGACCGCGTCGGACACCGCCCAGTCGCCGAGGCCCGCGGTGTCGTCCCGCCGACCGCCGAACCAGCCGTCGTCGAGCACGAACCGCTCCACGCCGACGGCGGCGGCGAGGTCCGCGAGCTCCTTGAGCCGGTCGAGGTCGTGGTCGAAGTAGACGGCCTCCCACACGTTCATGACCACGGGGCGCGGCGAGCGGGGATGACGTGGCCGCGCGCGCAGGTGGTCGTGGAACCGGGCGGCGAGCGCGTCGAGGCCGTGCGCATGGCTCGCACAGAGCCAGGGACCGGTGTACGACTCCTCGGGCGCGAGCTCGACCTCGCCGGGGAGCAGCAGCTCGCCGCCGAGGAGCAGGCGGCGTCCGTCGAAGGTGCGCTCCGCGGCGACCACGTGGTTGCCGCTGAACGCGACGTGGAGCCCCCACGTCTCGCCCGACCCGAACCCGAAGCCAGGCTCGCCCGCCACGAGGACGGTCGCGGCGTCGGCCCCGGTGCGCCCGTGGCGGCCCTCGCGCACGTGCGACCCGACGACGAAGGCGGAGCGCTGCGGCACCCGCTCCTTGGCCCAGCGGCCGGCGAGGTCGAGCAGCTCGTCCGCGTGCGTGGGGACCGGTAGCGCGAGCCGCAGCGCGTCGAGCGTGTACGGCTGGTCCGCGGTGTTGGTGACCCGGCCGCGTGCGCGCACCAGGCCGGAGGGGAGCATCTCGAGCTCGAGCGTCAGGCCGAGCCCCGCCGCGTCGTCGTGCGCGCGGACGCGCACGCTCCCGCCGTGCTCGTGTGCGTCGACCTCGACCTGCGACGGCACGAAGCGCGGGGACCAGCTCGCCCCCGCGCGGTGACCGGAGAGCCCGGGCGTCCCGGTCCAGCCGGTCCAGGCCTCGGGGAGCAGCGCCACGCGCACGCCCCGGTCGACGCCGTTCGTCGCGAGCACCGGACGCGTCGCGCGCTCGATCTCGTCGAGGTCCTCGGGCCGGTCCCCGGGGTCGGTCCCCCAGTGCAGGACCTCGGGCAGGCCGTCCTCGGGGAGGAGGACGACGACGGCGGCGCCGGCCGCCGCGAGACGGACCACCCGCGGCCAGGCGTGCGTGCCGCCCGCGTCCCGGACGTCCTCGGCCACCGTTGTGCTCACCACGTACGTGCACTCCTTCGTCGCCCCGCGACCCTGCGGGCTCTGCAAACGTTGGTCAGAAGTTAGCGCACACAGGGCAGGCTCTGCAAACGTTGGTCAGGAAGGGCGCACAACGACGGACGGTTGCCGCGGCGGGCAGCGGGGCCTCAGGCGGGCAGCGGGGAGCGGGCCTCAGGCGCGCGGCGGTGCGGCGCTCTCGCGGACGACGAGGGCGGGCTGGGCGGCGCTGTCCTCCGGGCGCTCGCCGGTCTCGACCCACCGGGCGAGCATCCCGAACGTCCGGCGGCCGAGGTCGACGAAGTCCTGCGACACCGTCGTCAGCGGCGGGCTCCACATGCGCGCGAACGGCTGGTCGTCGAAACCGACGACGCTCACGTCGTCGGGGACGCCGCGCCCTCGCTCGGCGAGGGCGCGCATGACGCCGATGGCGAGCTCGTCGTTGCCGCACAGCACCGCGGTGACCGACGGGTCGTCGGCGAGCACCAGACCGGCCTCGTACCCGGAGTCGGGGTCGTAGCTCGCCTGGATCACCTCCGGGCGCTCGACGCCGGCGCTCTCGAGCGCGCGCCGCCAGCCCCAGGTGCGCCCGCTGCGCGGCCGCGTCGACGGGATCGCCACGTGGTGGACGGTACGGTGCCCGAGGCCCAGCAGGTAGCGGGTCGCCTCCTCGCCACCGGCCTGGTCGTCGAGGAACGCATGGGGGCGGGGCCCTCGACGGCGGCGCGCGCCCGCCGCCGCGACCACCGGCAACGCCTCGGGCAGGGCCTCGAGGGTGCGGACGCCGAGGGAGTCGAACTCGACGACGATCGCGCCGGCGAGGGACTGCGACAGCACGAGATCGACCGCCCGGTCGAGGTCGCGCGGCGCCTCCGACTCCACGACCGCGATCGACACGACGTAGCCCGCGGCACGCGCCGCCTCCTCGACCCCTTGCAGCGTGGCCGCGTAGCCGTAGCGCAGGGTGTTGCGCGCGAGCACTGCCACGGTCGAGCGCCGCCCGCTGACGAGGGTCTGCGCGGCCGCGTTGGGCCGGTAGCCCAGCTCGGCGACCGCGGCCTGCACCTTCTCCCGGAGCCTCGCGCTCACGGGCGTGCGACCGGTGAGCACGCGCGACACCGTCGAGATGCTCACCCCGGCGAGGTCCGCGACGTCCGACAGCACCGGCGGCTGGTGTCCTCCACTCGTCACCCGGGAAGGGTACGCCGTACCGCGACCAACGTTTGCACGGCGCGCGGCCGAGCCTGGCGTGGCGTCAGCGGGTCAGCCCAGGACGAGGGCGTCGATCCGGCGGACGGGCTCCCAGGCGTCGCTCTCGGCGTTGCAGACGACGGCGACCGTCACCCCGGGCGCGCCGGCCGGCGGGAGCCCTCCGGTCGCCGTCGGGCCCGGGTAGTGGCGCAGCATCGCGCTCGAACCCGTGTTGATGCCCTCCTTGTACGCGGATCGCACGGTGCCGTCGGCGCGGAGCTCGAGCTCGAGGCCGAAGCCGTAGTGCACGCTCGCGGTGCGGTTCGCGGCCGAGAGTCCCGCGGCGTCCTTCTCGTCCGTCTCCTCGGTGTCGGCGTCGTCGTGCTTGACCTGCGGCGTGAGGAAGGCGCGCGTGAGGTCGGGCGGGAGGAGCTCGCCGCCCCGGACCGCCGCCCAGAACCGGGTGAGGTCGCGCGCCGTGACGTGCGCCCCGCCGTCGGGCGAGCCGACGGGCGGGTACGAGTAGATGTTCTGCCGCCACCCGGTCGGCCGGCCCTCGCGCCGGGGACCGTCGAAGACGGGCTCCCAGCCCTCGGCCACGTCGGGCACGGCCTCGTCCATGCGGAAGAACCCCGACCGGTCCATGCCCGCCCGCGCGAAGACGTGCTCGCGCACGTACTCGCGGTACGTGGTGCCCGTGACCGCCTCGAGCGCGAGGCCCGCGAGGACGAACCCGACGTTGCAGTACCGGCAGCCCGTGCCGGGCGCGAAGTTGGGCTCCTTGTGCACGAAGCCGGGCAGGAAGTCAGCGGTGCGCGTCACGGAGTAGCTCGGCCGGTCCCGCCACAGCGCCTCGTACGACTCGCCGGCCTCCTCGTCGGCGTCGTCCGCGATGCCCGAGGTGTGGGTGAGCAGGTGCCGGATCGTGACCTCGCGCGGGATGGTCGTGCCGGCGAGGTCGACGTGGTCGTGGACGCGGTCGTCGAGGCCGAGCCGTCCGGCACCGACCTGCTGGAGCACCGCGACGGCCGTGAAGAGCTTGGTCACCGACGCGACGTCGAACCGGGTGGTCGTCCGCACGGGGACGTCCCACCGTCGCGACGCGACCCCGTACGCGCGCTCGAAGAGCGGCGCGCCGTCGTGCTCGATGCGCACGACGCCGGAGAACGTGTCGGCCGCTGCCGCCGCGACCAGGTGGGCGTCGAGCGAGTCCAGGGCGGCGTCGTCGGGCACGGTCATCCCCCGAGCCTAGGGAGCGGGCTGCGACCTCGCGAGGACTTTGACGGGCGGGAGGCGGGTACGGTCGGCGCATGGCGACCTCGACGACCCCCTCCCTGGGCGTGATCATCCCCCGTGACCTGCCCGCCGACCGGATCGTGCCGTTCGCGCGACGGGCCGAGGAGGTGGGCCTCGACGAGGTGTGGGTCGTCGAGGACCTCACGTTCCACGGCGGGATCGCGCAGGCCGCGACCGTGCTCGCGACGACCGAGCGGCTCACGGTCGGGATCGGGATCCTGCCCGCCGCGACGCGCGCGCCGTCGACCGCCGCGATGGAGGCCGCGACGCTCGCCGCGCTGCACCCGGGCCGGCTGCACCTGGGGCTCGGGCACGGCATGCCCGCGTGGATGCGACAGATCGGGGTGTGGCCGGCGAGCCCGCTCGCGATGCTCGAGGAGACGACCGCCGCGGTGCGCGCGCTGCTGCACGGCGAGCGGGTCACCGCGTCGGGCCGCTACGTCACCGTGGACGACGTCGCGCTGCACTCCCCGCCCGCCTCGCCGCCGCCGGTGCTCACCGGGGTGCGGGGGCCGCGGTCCCTCGAGGTGTCGGGGCGCGTCGCCGACGGGACGATCCTCGACATGCCCGTGACGCCCGAGTACCTCGCGGTCGCACGGGCAGCGATCGACGCCGGGCGCGCCTCCGCCGGAGAGGCCGCCCCGCCCGCGCACCGCGTCGTCGCGTTCTCGATCGGGGCCGTGCACGACGACGCCGCGACCGCCCGCGCGGTCGTGCGGCCGTCCCTCGCGGTGCTGGGCGAGGCGGACTGGTCGGCACAGATCGACCCGCTGCCCTTCGCCGACGACTTCCGCGCGCTGCGCGACGCGAGCGACACCCCCGCGGCCTTCGCCGCCGCGATGCCGGACGCGTGGGTCGACGCGCTCGCCGTCGTCGGTCCGCCCGACGTCTTTCGGGCGCGGCTCGCCGAGCTCGGGGCGCACGGCGTGTCGAGCGTGGTCCTGGTCGCGACGAGCCCCGACCCGGCCCACCCCGACGACCCGTTCGCGGCCCTCGACGCGCTCGCCGCGGTGACGGCGTCCGCCACGCGCTGACTCCACGTCGCTCACGGTCCGAGCAGCGCTGCCGCACGTCGATCAGGAGCGGCGTGTCGAACGTGCTGACCAGCCCAGGGGTGCCGACGTCTCTCCCCGTCCGCGCGCACACCTTCGCCGATGAGGCGAGTCAGTAGCGCCAGGTGCGCATGTCGTCCTGGTACGTGCGCTGCACGGTCGGGGAGAGCAGCGTCGACGGCGGCAGGTCGCGCGGCGGGTTGTCCGCCGGCAGCCGCGTGGTCGCGGCGAGGGACGCGGCGTCGTGGAACCGCAGCCCGTCCGGGAGGGGCGTGCGCGCGAAGAGGCCAGAACCGTCGCCGGGGAGCGACAGGACGAAGCCCCACTCTCCGAACGACGGCACGTTGACGCTGAGCGGCACGACGGCGCGGTCGGGCGCTGCGGCGCGGACCGTCGCCACGACCTGCCAGAACGCGTTCGGCGTGAAGTAGGTCGACGTGGCCTGCGTCGCGAACGCGCCACCGGGCCGCAGGTGCGCGACGACCATGCCGTAGAACTCCTGCGAGTACAGCTGGGCGACGCGCTCGGTGGACGGGTCGACGAGGTCGACGAGGACGACGTCGAACGCGTCGTCCGTCTGCTCGACCCAGCGGAAGGCGTCGGCGTTCACCACGGTGACGCGCTCGTCGTCGAGCGCGTGCTCGTTGAGGTCGGCCAGGAGCCGGTTCTCGCGCGCGAGGTCGGTGACGGCCGGGTCGAGGTCGACGACCGTGACGTCCTGGACGGAGTCGTGGCGCAGCACCTCGCGCGCGAGGAGCCCGTCGCCGCCGCCGAGGATCGCGACGGACGCGGGCGCGGCGACCGAGGCCATCGCCGCGTGGGCGAGGGTCTCGTGGTACCGGGCCTCGTCGACGGAGGACAGCTGGAGCTGGTGGTCGAGGTACAGGCGCGTGTCGCCGCGGTACTCGGTGACGACGATCTGCTGGTACGCGCTGCGCTCCTGCGCGACGACCGGGTCCTGGTACATCCCGGCGCTGATGCGGACCTCGAGCCACGACGACGCGGCGAACCCCGCGACGAGCACGCCCAGCACGAGCGCCGAGACCCCGGTCCAGCGGGGTGGGTGGCCCATGCGCGCGAGCATGAACGCGGCGACCGCGACGTTGAGGACGGCGACGGCGAACGCCGTGCGCACGAGCCCGAGGTACGGCAGCAGGAGGAACGGGAAGAGCAGCGAGGCCGCGAGCGCCCCGAAGTAGTCGAGCGCGAGGACCTTCGACAGCAGCGAGACCGACCCGTCGCGCCCCTGTTCCTTGAGCACCGCGACGAGCAGCGGGATCTCGACGCCGATCGCCGTGCCGATCCCGAGCGAGAGGACGACGAACACGACCCAGGCGAGCTCGGTGGACGCGTACGCCCAGAACAGCACGAGCACGGACGTGCCGCCCAGCAGGGACAGGACGAGCTCGTTGCGGACGAAGCTCAGGCCGGCCGTGCGCTCCAGGCGCGGCGCGAGCAGCGAGCCGATCCCCATGCCGAACAGCGTGAGGCCGGTCGCGACGGAGAACGCGACGACCGAGTCGCCGAACAGGTACGACGCCGCGGTCCCGAGGATGAGCTCGTAGACGAGGCCGCCGACGGCGACGAGCAGAGCGGCGGCGAAGACCGTCGGGCGGTCCATCCGGCGCGTGCGACCGGGCGGCGGGGCGTCGGGCGGGGTGGTCCCCGCTCCGGCACCGCCGGTGTCGCCGGTGTCCCGCACCTCCTGCTGGTCGAGCATGCTCAGGAGCTGATCGTCCCCGCGATGATGAGGCCGATCGCGATGGCGAGGCCCGCGATCATCACGCCGAAGGCGGTGTTGTGCTCGTCCACGAGCTCACGGTGCAGGTTGAGGTGGAACAGCTTGTTCGCGACGACGAGCGTCAGCAGCAGCAGGACGATGCCCAGCACCGAGTACAGGATCGTGGACACGAAGGCCCAGAGGAATGCGAGCGAGACGACGGACACGGAGTCTCCCGGGGGTCAGGTCGTGGGACGGGGCTGATGGTCGGGGGTGCAGGGACGGGAGGGCAGGGGCTGGAGGGACGGGCCGGCCGGTCACTTGCCGAGGCCCCCGCCCCCGCCGCCGTACACCGAGCGCGGCACGCACGCGCCGCTCTGCTCGGTCGTGTTGGCGTCGCCGGTCGTGGGCGACGTCGTCGCGACCGTGCGCGGCGTGCACGACCCGTCCGTCGCGGCGCGTGCCGTGCACGACGCCACCAGGACGAGCAGGACGGCGGCGACCGCGAACGCGACGAGGCGCCCGCCGGGGAACGTGCGCGGGGCGACGCGCCGGCCGAAGAGCCGGCGCTGCTCCGCGGCGTCGAGGCGCCGGCCGCGGTAGACGGCGGTGACCGGCCCGTGGGGACCGGTCGTGCGCTCGACGGAGACGACCACGCCGTGGGCCGTGAGATCGACGTACTCGACCTGCTGTCCCACGACGAACGGCTCGGCGAACTGTCCCTCGACGTGCACGACCCGCCCCGTGCCGCGCTCGCGCACGACGAGCCGGTGCTGCTGGCGCCCCAGCCGCAGGTCGAGCGTGCGGCCGGGGTGCAGTCCCGAGAGGTCGACGACGGGCGGCCACGCCTCGACCGGGTGGTAGAGCGTCACGTCGCGCGTGTCGTGGTCGTGCTCGACCCACACGTCGGAGCCGTCGTGCGCGAGGAGCTGCCACTCCTCCCAGGTGTACGTCGTGCCGGCCTGGACGGTCGAGAGCACCGCGACGGCGCGCGGGGTCGCGCGCTGCGGAGGCTCGCCGACGAGCTCCTCGCCGACCCGCATCGCGAGCCGCGGGCGGAACCGGCTCACACCAGGCTCCGCACGGTGACGCCGGTCGCCCCGAGGGCGTCGGCGAGCAGGGCGCGCACGTCGTCGGTGAACGTGGACGACGCCGGTGGCCGGCAGGTCGTGAGCGTCACGTAGGCGGTGCCGTGCTCGGGCCAGGTGTGGACGGCGAGGTGCGACTCGGCGAGCAGGAGCACCATGCTCGTGCCGTGCGGCTCGAAGCGGTGCGACACCTCGCCGAGGGGCGTCATGCCGGCCTGCCGGACGATCTCGTCGAGGCACGCGCGGACGGTCGGGTCGTCGTCGAGCAGTCCGGGGTCCGCACCCGTCACGTCGAAGACGTGCACGAGGTTGCGCTGCACGCCGCTGCCTCCGTCGCCCTGCCTGACCTGGCCGGACGCGAGGGGGCGACCCCGCGGACCGGTCGGCCGCCGTCGGGCCGCGCACACACTAGCCGACCGGCCGGACGGGCGGTGGCGGCGCCCCAGCCCCGAGACGCCGCGCCGATGAGTCCGGTCGCCGCGAGCGGTCGGAGCAGGTGTCCGGCCCGCCCACCACGACGAGGAGCGCACCATGGCCACCCAGCTCAGTCCCTACCTCAGCTTCGACGGGAACGCGCGCGAGGCGATCACGTTCTACGGCAGCGTGTTCGGCGTCGAGCCGGACATCGACGCGTACGACTCGGTGGGTCCGGTCGACGACCCGGTCGAGGCGAACAAGGTCATGCACTCCCAGATCCCCGTGGAGGGCGTCGGCACCCTCATGGCGTCCGACGTGCCGCCCGGGACGACGCTCGTCGGCAACCCGTCGATCGCGCTGTTCGGCGGACGTGACGACCGCGAGCGCCTGCACGGCTGGTTCGCAGCGCTGTCCGACGGCGCGCAGGAAGTCATGGCCCTCGAGGCAGCGCCCCGGGGCGACGAGTTCGGGCAGCTGACCGACCGGTTCGGGATCCGCTGGCTGGTCGACGTCGACCCCGTCGTCCCCTGACACCGCGGGCTCCCGGGGGCTCGGCGCCCGCTCGTGACGCGCGGGCGGCCCCCACCCCGCAGGGTGAGGGCCGCCCGTACGACGCCGTGCGTCAGCCGCAGGTGAGCTCCTCGTAGGGAGCGGCGACCTGGGTGGTGACCTGCTCGTCGTCCACCACGGCCGAGGCCGTCACCGACGCCTCGCCCGCCTCGACGGACGTCCCGCGCACCGCGAACGACTGGTACGCGTTCGCGCCCGGGGCCACCGCGGCGAACGCCTTGGTCCCGAACGGCGTGGTGAGCGTGACGTCCACGGGGACGCCCTCGCCGTTCGTCGCGCGCACGGCCACGTAGGCCTTGCCCGCGAGGCAGCGGGTCTCGGCCGTGACCGTCACGTCGAGCGCCGGCTCCTCGCCGTCGTCGCCGGTGTAGACCGCGGCCACCTCGTCGCCGGACAGCGCGCGGTCGAAGACGCGCACGTCGTCGATCGAGCCCGGCCAGTAGTCGACGGGGTTGCCGCCCCACTGCCCGCGGCCGATGGTCAGCGGACCGGACGGCGTCGTGCCGCCACAGACGCTCGACTGCCCGACCTGCTCGCCGTTGACGTAGAGCGTGAGCGTCTGCGCCTCGGCGTCGCGGACGCCGACGACGTGGTACCAGTCGCCCAGCACCGGCTCCACGACGTACTCGGCGCGCGGCTCGCCCTCGTAGGAGAAGGCGAACCGGCCGCCCCCGCCGTACTGGAGGTAGAACGCGCTGGCCCCGAGCGTCGAGTCCTGGCCGACGATCGTGGCCCAGTTGCCCGGCTTCTCGTCGAACTGGGCCCACGCCGACACCGTGTAGGAGCCGGTCGTGTCGACGACCGGTCCCTCGGTGACGAAGTGGTCGTCGTCGCCGTCGAGGTGGATCGCGGTCCCGCTGCCGTCGCGCCCGGCCACCCACTCGCCGGTGCCCGACGCCGGGTGGTCGCCCACGCCGTCGGCCGCGACCGTGCCCTCGCCCTCGTCGAACGACCAGCGACCCGTGCCGGTGAGGCCCGGGGTGCCCGGGTCGACCGGGCCGGAGCCCTGCTTCGCCGCCGCGATCACGCGCTCGTTGACGTCCTTCACGCGCGCGGCGTCCATCTTGAGGACGCGGCGGTCGTAGGTGTAGAAGCCGTTGAGCTCGTTCTCCACGTCGGAGATCTCGGTGTACACCGAACCCGACAGGTAGCACTGCGCGGGCCGCACGAGCTTCTCGGTGTTCTGCACGTACGCGTCCGTCAGCGCCTCGCTGTTCGCGACGCCGCCGTACGGGTTCGCGGAGACTCCCGGCCACATGTGGCCCGGGACGCTCATCGAGAAGCCGCCGTGCTCGCCGTCGATCGCGGCGCGCGTCGCGTCCGGCTTCGGCAGGGCCGGGCCGGTGTACTGGTGCCAGTCGATGATGTCGCCCGTCTTCGAGTCGCCCTTCGACGCGCAGCAGTTGTAGCCGGAGTGCGTGTTCAGGATGCGGCTCGGGTCGTAGGCGTCGATCGTGTTGCCGATCCGCGCCGTCTCGGCGAGGTCCCACTCGCCCCAGCCCTCGTTGAACGTGACCCAGCCGACGATCGACGGCACCGAGCGGTGCTGGTCGATGATCGTCTTCATCTCCTGCTCCCAGAAGACGCGCGACGCGGGGTTCGTGTCCCCGTTGTTGAACCAGCCGCTGGGGATGTCCTGCCAGACCATGAGGCCCAGCGTGTCGGCGTGGTAGTACCAGCGCGCCGGCTCGACCTTGATGTGCTTGCGCACCGTGTTGAACCCGAGGTCCTTGTGGGCCTGCAGGTCGAACGCGTACGCCTCGTCGGACGCCGGCGTGTAGATGCCGTCCGGCCAGTAGCCCTGGTCGAGGGTCGACATGAGGTACGTGACCTCACCGTTGAGCAGGATGCGCTGGAGCCCGTCCACCTCCGACACCTCGATCGAGCGCATGCCCGCGTAGGAGGCCACGGTGTCGGTCGACCCGCCGTCGGTGAGCGTGACGTCGACGTCGTAGAGGTACGGGTCCTCCGGCGACCACAGGTGGGCGTCCGGGATCTCGACCGCGAGGAGCTCGTTCGCGGCGCCGGTGACGGTGCCGACCTCGGCGCCCTCGGCGTCCCGCACGACGGCGGTCACCTCCGCGCCTGCGGAGGCGGAGGCCGACTGGGCGGTCACCGCGAGCACGCCCGCCTCGACGTCGGGCGTCGTGACGACGGCGTCGATCGCCGCCGCGGGGACGGGCTCCATCCACACCGTCTGCCAGATGCCCGACGTCGGGGTGTAGAAGATGCCGCCCGGGTTGAGCGTCTGCTTGCCGACCGCCTGGTTGCTGCCGTCCGTCGTGTCGACGACGCGGACCACGAGCTCCTGCTCGGTGCCCTCGACGAGCGCGTCGGTGACGTCGAACGAGAACGCGTCGTAGCCGCCGCGGTGGGTGCCGACCTGCTCGCCGTTGACGTACGCGGTCGCCACGTAGTCGACCGCGCCGAAGTTGAGGCGCAGGCGGTTGTCGCTACCCACGGCCCAGTCCTGGGGCACCTCGAACGTGCGGCGGTAGAACATGTCGTCCTCGCGACGCTCGATGCCGGACAGCGCCGACTCGACCGCGTACGGCACGACGATCTCCTCGTCGAGGTCACGGCCGGTCGGCACGGCGTCGTCGGACTCCGCCGCCTCGAACTGCCAGACCCCGTTGAGGTTCTGCCACGCGTCGCGCGTGAGCTGCGGACGGGGGTACTCGGGCAGGGGGTTCGTCGGGTCGAAGTCGTCGGCCCACGGCGTCTGGATGCGGAAGTCGGACCCGTTCGTCACGGGGAGGTTGAGCGCGCCGACCTGCTCGCCGCCGACGGTCAGGCCTCCCTCGCCGTCGTAGACGAGGCGCGCGCTCGACGCGCGGTCGACGGGCTCGGCGAGCGTGATGCCGAGGACGTCGCCCTGGGCCGCGACCTGCGCGACGGGCCACGCGAGCTGGTCGACCTGGACCTTGAGGTGCTCGACGAGGCTCTCGTCGACGCCGCCCGCGACGTCGTCGAACGTCACGTTGAGGCTCGTGCCGTCACTCTCGATCGCGGCCTGGGCCGGGAAGACGACGAAGTCGTCCGGGTACGTGAACGCGTCGGTCGGCACGATCTCACGTTCCTGCGAAGGGCTCTGCCAGCGCAACCGGAGGTGCGCGCCGCCGGTGTTCTGGAACATCTCCATGCGGAACGCGTACTCGTGACCGGCCTCGAGCTGGATGGGGGCGGACGTCTGCTCGACGTCCCAGTCGTCGACCCAGTGGTCGATGACGAGCTGGTCGTCGATCCACAGCCGGAACCCGTTGTCGCCGATCGCGGAGAACGTGTACGCCTCGCTGTGGTCGGGCGTGATCTGGCCCGTCCAGCGCGCGGAGGTGCGCTCACCGCGGCCCGTGAGCTCGGCGAACGTGGGGACCAGGTTGGGGAACTCGATCCGCTGGTCGGGGATCGTGGCCTTGAGGTCGGTGAGCGGCCAGCCCGGGCCGCCGGACAGGAAGTACTCGCCCTTGAGACCGTTGTCGAGAGCGAGGTCCTGGGCGGCGACCTCCTGCCCTCCCGCCTCGTCCGTGGTGGCCGACGGCGACGCGGTCGCGCCGACCGCCGTCGCCACCGCCAGGGGGATGGTGAGCGCCGCGGCCAACGCCGCGGCGACGATCCTCGCCGGTCTTCCTCGTGGGGGTGCTACCGCTGTCATGGACTGCATCCGTGCTTCCTCCTCGTCGAGTGAATCCAGGGACTGCTCCGACGCGGCGGCGGACCGGGCACCGATGCTCCGGCGGTCGCCCTCCTTGGCGCACCGCACGACGTCTTCCTCAGAATCAAACAACTTCCACCACAAAAAGACAACAGGTAACAGGCGGAGACATCCCACCCGTCGCTCGGCCCCCGCACGAGAGACGCCGAACCCGGGCCCCGCCCGCACGACGAGGCGTGCGGGCGGGGCCCGGGTTCGGCGGAAGGCGGCGGTACGGGTCAGCCGTGGACGAGCGACGTCCAGTTCGGGGGGACGCGGTCGGCCGGTGCGGGCGAGCCCTGGTCGGGCGGCCGCGAGAGCGGGGCCGCGAGGTGCGGCCCCTCGAGGGTCTGCGACGTCTCGTAGTCCCAGTACCAGTCCTCACCGGGCTCGAACGAGCGCATGAGCCGGTGCCCGGTCTCCTGGTAGTGCGCGCTCGCGTGCTGCGCCGGCGAGGAGTCGCAGCACCCCACGTGCCCGCACGACGCGCAGCGTCGCAGGTGGACCCACCAGCCGCCGGACGCATGGCACTCGGCGCAGCCGGTGCCGCTGGGCGGGGCCGCCGGGTCGACCGCGGCCCACAGCTGCGATCCGAGCGCCTCGTCGAGGCCGTCGCCCGTGACGCTCACCGGCGGCTCACCGGGCCCCGACGGCGGACGGTCGCACCACGGGCGCCCACGACTCGGGGTCGAGAACCGGAGCGGGCTCGGCGTCCGCCCAGGTGCGGCAGTCGTCGATCGTCGCCTCGAGGAGCCTCCGCAGGCGCTCGTCCGGGTCCGGGACGCACGCCTCGGCGATGCCCTGGACGGCCGCGGAGATGATGCTCGGCGCGGCGTCGCGCACGAACCGGCTCGGCCGCAGCCGGGCGCCCTCGCAGAAGCGCTGCGCCCAGCGCGCGGTGCGCGGGCAGCTCGCGAGCGCGTCCGCGGACTCGGCGCTGAGCGTGCCGGCCGGACGGTCGTCGAGCACGTCGAGCATCTTCTCGGCGCCGATGATCGCGACTGCGAGCGTCTGCTGCCGGTCCGCCGGGGCGATCGGCAGCGCAGCCACCGCGGCGCGCAGCGCGATACGCACGTCCCAGTGGGGGTCGTCGCTCGTCAGCCCGATGACCGACGGGATCAGGGGCGCGAGCTTCGGGCGCTCCGGATCCACCGTCAGGTCGTTCACCGCGCGCGCGAGCATCGCGAGCAGCGGGTGCGTGCACCGCGGATGGTCGCTCCACCGCTCCCCCGCGAGATAGGACGCGAGCTCCATGAAGCACGCGCCCTTCTTCGGGTTGCGGTGCTTGCCACGGCCCAGCATCGGCAGCATGTCGTAGGTGTCGGTCACGAGGTCACCCCCAGGGCGGTCCGGTCCTTCCTCCAGTCTGCGCCGGGCTCCGGTCGTTGGCAACGGGAGGAGTGACGCCGGTCACGTCGGGTCCGTGGTCCGGCGCCCGCACGCGTGCGCCGCCGCAGCCCGCGCACCTTAGGCGACCGGGGCCACCTCAGACGCCTCAGGGTCGCCTCGTCCCGCGGCCTAAGGCATCTCGCCGCGAACCGTGCCCGGTCGTCTGATGCCCCGCCCCGGCGCCTAGGAGCAGTGTCGACGTCAGACAGGCACGGTGCCTGCAGGACGGGGACGATCATGAACACGCACCTGGATCCGACCCTCGAGGCGGACCTCACCTACCGCACGCAGCGACTGCGCGAAGAGTTCCGCCAGGAGGAGCCCGCGCTGCTCCACTGGTGGCGCGGACGCCGCCAGCGGCACACCCACGCGACGCGGTGACCGCGCCGCCCGACGCCGTCGACGAGGATCTCCCCGTCGGCGGCGTCGTCATTTCCGCTGGTCGGCTGTCGGTGGCCGCTGCGAAGATGGGGATCGTGCCCCGACCCTCCTCGCGCGCGCCCTTCGTGGCCCGCGCCGCCGAGCTCGACGCGCTCTCCGCGGCGGTGGACCGCGCGCGCCGTGGCGAGCCCGGCGTGGTCCTCGTGGGCGCCGACGCCGGCGTCGGCAAGACCCGGCTCCTCACCCGGGCCGCGGAGCTCGCCGGCGCGAGCGGCGCGACGGTCGTGTGGAGCCACTGCGTCGACCTCGGCGAGGTCGGCCTCCCCTACCTCCCCTTCTCGGAGGCGCTGACGACGCTGCGTGCACTGGACGACACGGTCGACTCCACGATCGCCGCACGCCCTGCGCTCGCCCGCCTGCTCGACGCGACGACACCCCTGGACGAGGAGCGGATCCAGGCCGAGCGCCTCCAGCTCTTCGAGAGCATCGCCGCCGCGCTCGCCGCGTCGGGGACGGCGGAGTCGCCGCTCGTGCTGGTCGTCGAGGACCTGCACTGGGCAGACCCGTCCAGCCGCGACGTGCTGCGCTTCGTCGTCGCCCGTCTGCGCGCGGAGCACGTCCTCGTCGTCGCGAGCTACCGGGCGGACGACCTGCACCGCCGCCACCCGCTGCGCCCCGTCCTCGCCGAGCTGCTGCGCCACCCGCGCGTCGAGCACGTGCACCTGTCCCCCTTCACCGAGACGGAGCTGCGCGAGTTCACCACCGCCGTCGCGGGAGGCCGCCTGCCCGACGACGCCTTCGAGTCGGTGCGCACGCGGTCCGAGGGCAACGCGTACTTCGCGGAGGAGCTCGTCGAGTCGGGGCTCGACGACGAGCTCCCGTGGTCGCTGGCCGACGTGCTCCGCGCCCGGCTGGAGGCGCTCGACCCCGCCGTGCAGCACCTCGTCCGCGTGGCCTCGGTGTCCGGGCGCCAGGTGGGCGAGCCGCTCCTGCGCGCCGCGCTCGCGCGGGACGCCGGGGCGGGCGGCGCACCGGCCGCCGACGCGTCGTCCGGGCGGTCGTTCGACGCGGCCCTGCGCGATGCGATCGCGCACCACGTCCTCGCGGTCGAGGGTGACGGCGCGCGCGACACCGTCGTCTTCCGCCACGCGCTGCTCGCCGAGGCCGTCGCGGCCGACCTGCTGCCGGGCGAGCGGGTCGGCGTGCACCGCGCGTACCTCGCCGCGCTCGACGAGGAGCCCGCGCTGGGCTCGCCCGCCCTGCGCGCGCACCACGCGCTCGCCGCGCACGACCTCCCCGCCGCGCTCACGGCGTCGCGCGCCGCCGCCCGCAAGGCCGCGCGCGTGCTGGCGCCCGCGGAGGAGCTGCGCCACCTCGAGCAGGTCCTCGCGCTGTGGCAGGCGGTGCCCGACGCCGCCACCCTGCTCGGCGAGGACCGCGTCACCATCGCGCTCGCCGCGGCCGGGGCGGCGAGCCGGGCGGGCGAGCCCGACCGGGCCGTCGCGCTCGCGCGCCGCGTCGTCGAGGGGACGTCGGACGACCCGCTGCGGCAGGCGTCGCTGCGGCACGTCCTGTCCCGGTACCTGCTCGGCGCGGAGGAGGTCGAGGAGACGCTCGCGCACACGGAGGCCGCGCTCGCCGTGCTGCCCGCAGAACCGCCGTCGCTCGACCGGGCGTGGACGCTCGCGATGCGGGCGCGCGCCGCGATGAACGCCGACCTCGACGACCTCGCCGCCGAGACGGCGGCCGAGGCGCTGGACGTCGCGCACCGCCTCGACGCGCCCGACGTCGAGGCCGACGTCCTGACCACGATGGCGATCCTCGAGGTCGCGGACGACGACCGCGCCGCGATGCTGCTCGCCACGGCGCGCGAGCGCGCGGTCGAGGCGGGCGACATCCTCACCGAGCTGCGCTGCTGGTACAACATCGCGGCGAACCGCTACTACGCGGGGCTCGTCGAGGAGGCGATGCAGGTCACCTACGACGGCCTCGACCGCGCGCGGGCCACGGGCCTCGGCTGGAGCGCGTACGGCGTCGAGCTGCGCCTCTTCCGCGACCTCGTGCGCTACGTCCTCGGCGACCTCACCCCGACCGACACGGCGGGCGAGACGATGCCGGAGGGGTCGGCCCCACAGCTCTCGTGCGTCCAGCTCTACGCCGCCGTGGCCCGCGGCGACGAGGACGTGATCGCCCGCGGCACCGCGCTGCGCCGGGACTGGTTCCGGGACGGGCAGATCGCGCTCATCTCGGGAGGTTGCTCGATCGACGCGCTCACGTGGGCCGGCCGGTACGAGGAGGCCGTCGCGCTCGCCGTCGAGCTCGTCGAGCACCTCGGCCGCACGTGGAGCGACTACTTCCTGGGCCGCATCTGGATCTCGGCGCTCGCGCTGGCCGCCCTCGCGGACGCCGCCGACGCGGCGCGGCTCCAGGGTGCGGCCGGGGAGGCCACCGTCGCCGACCTCGTCGCGCGCGGCGGGGAGCTCCTCGACGCGGCCCGCACGACGGCGGAGCGGGGACGGCCGCGCGGCGGCAGGCTCGGGCCGGAGGGCAGGGCCTGGCTCGCGCGCGCGGCCGCCGAGCACTCGCGGCTCACGCGCGGGGGCGACCCGGCGCTGTGGGAGGAGACGACGCGCCTCTTCGACTACGGCTACCGGTACGAGGTGGCCCGCTCGCGCTTCCGCTGGGCCCAGGCCCTGCTCGCCTCCGGCGACCGCAACGCGGCCGAGATCGAGGCGGCCCAGGCGCTCGAGGAAGCCGAGTCGATGGGTGCGGCCCCTCTCGCGGAGGCGGTGCGCGCGCTCGGGCGCCGCGGTCGCCTCGACCTGCCCGGGGTCCGACGGTCCACGACGGCGGTCCTCACCGAGCGCGAGGAGGAGGTCCTGCTGCTCGTCGCGCAGGGCCTGACCAACCGCCAGATCGGCGAGCGCCTGTTCATCTCCGGGAAGACGGTGAGCGTGCACGTGTCGAACGTCCTGGCCAAGCTCGGCGCGTCCGGGCGCGCCGAGGCCGTCTCGCTCGCGCACCAGCGCGGGCTGCTCGAGGTCTGACACGTGGCCGCGTCGTCGAGGCCGCCGGTCGGCGACGGGTCACCGGGCGCGCTCGTCGTCGTGCGCCACGGCCAGAGCACCTACAACGCCGCCGACCGCTTCACGGGCCTCCTCGACGTCCCCCTCTCGGAGGTCGGCGTGGCCGAGGCCCGACGCGCGGCCCGCCTCCTGCGCGGCGCCGTCGCCCGGGAGCCCGGCCTCGCGCCGCGACGCGTCGTGACGTCCCCGCTCGTGCGCGCGTCGGCGACGGCGGCGATCGTGGCCGACGCCCTCCCCGGGCCGCCAGGCCTGGACGTCGAGTGGCGCCTGGTCGAGCGCCACTACGGCGCGTTCACCGACAAGCCGCGCGACGTCGTCCGGCGCACCTACGGCGAGGCCGCGTACTGGCGCTACCGCCGCTCCTACCTCCACCGGCCGCCACCCCTGGCGGCCGACGACCCGGCGCGTGCGCGTGTCGACGACACCCTCGGCCGCCTGCCCGACGTCGCCCGCGCCGAGCTGCGCCCCGACGCCGAGTCGCTCGCGGACGTCGTCGTACGGCTGCGGCCGTTCTGGGCGGCGACGCGGGCGGCGCTCACGCGCGGTCAGACCCTTCTCGTCGTCGGCCACGGCAACTCGCTGCGCGCGCTGTCCGTGCTCGTCGACGACCTCGCCCCCGAGGAGGTCCAGGAGCTCGACGTCCCCACCGGGCACCCGCTCGTCCACCGCTTCACCGCCGGATCCGACGGAGCGCTCGTCCCCGAGGTCCGCGGCGGCACCTACCTCGACGCCGACGGGGCGGAGCACGCGATCACGGACCTGCGGTCCCGCGGCGGCACCTGAGGCGCCCGATTTCACCCGGTCCGTGCGGCATGGTAGCGATCCCCGCCTGTCCGTCCGACGTCGTGCTGGTGATACTGGAGCATGACCGAGGCCCAGGCCATCCACGAGCTGCTGCAGGCAGGCCTCGCGACGCCGACGGCCGACGAGTCGTTCGACCGCTTCGCACGCCTCGTGCGCAGGCAGCTCGGCGTCCCCTCCGCGCTCGTCACGATCGTGCTCGACGACGAGGCGGTCCTGCCCGGAGCGCTCGGGCTGCCGGAGCCGTACCAGTCCGAGCGGCGCACTCCCCTGAGCCACACCTTCTGCCAGTTCGTGACGACCGAGGGCCGGCCCCTCGTCGTGGAGGACGCGCGCGAGGTCCCGCACCTGGCGAGCCTGCGCGCGGTCGACGACGTCGGCGTCGTCTCCTACGCGGGCTTCCCGATCTTCGACCCGCACGGTCGTGCCGTCGGCTCGCTGTGCGCGTTCGACGGCAAGCCGCGCCCGTGGTCGGACGAGGACCTCGCGACGCTCGCGGACCTGGCGTCCGCGTGCACGTCGGAGCTCCGGCTGCGGCTCGCACGGGCGCGGGCGCGCCGCATGCAGCGCGTCACGCTCGCCGCGAACCGGCGCTCGCGCCTGCTGCTCGAGCTCTCCGAGTCGTTCGCCGCCGCCACGTCCGTGCACGACGTCGCGGAGCGCCTCGCGGTGGTCGGCGCGGCCATCGGCGCGCGCTACGCCGGTCTCGCGATGCTCGACCCGGCGGGCAAACGGCTCGAGTTCACGACCCTCGACCACCTGGAGCCCGGCGCCCCGGCCTCGTTCCGCCGGATGCGGCTCGACGCACCGCGCGGGACGGCGCTCGCCGCACGCACGCGCGAGCCCGTGTTCTTCCGCGACCACGCGCAGTACACGCGCGAGCTCCCCGAGGCGGCGGAGCTCCTCTCGCCCGACGGGGTCCAGGCGCGGTCGTTCCTCCCGGTCGTCTCCGGGTCGCGCCTGCTCGGGGTCGTCGCCCTCGCGTGGGACTCGGCACGGGACTTCGACGACGACGCGGTGAAGATCGAGACGACGATCGCCTCGTACGTCGCGCACGCGCTCGACCGGGTCCGTCTCCTCGAGGAGCGGCACCGCGTGGCGACGACCCTGCAGGCCGCGATGCTCACGGAGCTGCCACCGGTGCGCAGCGCCGAGCTCGCGGCCACGTACGCGTCCGCGACACGGACGGACCAGGTCGGCGGCGACTGGTACGACGCCGTCGTGCTCGACGACGACGCCTGCGTCCTCATGATCGGGGACGTCACGGGCCACGACATGGGTGCCGCCGCCCAGATGGGCCAGCTCCGCTCGATGCTGCGGACGTTCGCCTGGTGCCAGGACGAGCCTCCCGCCACGCTGCTGCGGCTCCTGGACCGCGCCAACCGCGGGCTCGCCCTGCACGCCAGCGCGACCGCCGTCGTCGTCCGGCTCGACCGCACGAGCCAGGGCTTCGACCTCACCTGGTCGAACGCGGGCCACCCGTCGCCGGTCGTCCTGCGCGCGGACGGCACCGTCGAGACCCTCGACGCGCCGCCGGACATCATGCTCGGGGTCCTGCCCAGCAGCGCGCGGCGGGACCACCGCGCGCGCCTCATGCCCGGCGACACGCTCCTGCTCTTCACGGACGGGCTCGTCGAACGCCGCGGCACCCCGTACCAGGAACGCCTGGCCGGGCTGAAGTCCGCGCTCGCCGAGCACCTGGGGACGGCGACGTCGGCCCTCCCCGAGGCGCTCGTGCGGCGGCTCGTCGGCAACGAGGTGCGCGACGACGTCGTGGTGCTCGCCCTGCGCGTGCGGCACTCCGCGCCCCGCACCCCGCGCCCGGGCCGCCCGACGCTGCTGCGGCGCGACGTCGAGCACACGTCCGTGGCCATCGGACCCGCGCGGCGCTGGGTGGACGACGTCCTCGAGAGCTGCGACGTGTCGCCGTCGGTGCGGCGCGTCGCGATGCTCCTCACGAGCGAGCTGCTGACGAACGCGGTCCAGCACGCGGTGGGGCCGGTGGAGGCGCAGCTCGAGATCTCGCACCGCACGATCCGGGTGGGTGTGCGCGACGGGTCGCCGGAGCTGCCGTACCTGCGCACCCCCGGGCCGCACGAGACCGGTGGGCGCGGCGTGCAGTTCCTCGAACGGTGCGCGTCGCACTGGGGCGTGGACGTGCACGACGCCGCGACGGACGGGGCGACGGACGGCACGGTGTCGGCGGAGCCCGCGGGGGCGGCGGGGGCGGCGGGGCGGCGCGAGTACGCCGGCACGGGCAAGACGGTCTGGTTCGAGCTCGAGGTCGACGGCTGACGCCGACCCTGGGCGATGTCGGAGCCCGGTTGTAGCGTGTGAGGTGGGCCACTCCCCATCGGGTCCGCTCGTGGTCTCGTGCGATCTCCTGAGCACTGGTCGCCCTGGCTCCGAGCACGTCGACTCCCTGAGAGGCAAGCACCCATGACCGATCTCGCCACCGCCACCGCGGCGACGCCGTCGCCCGAACGGCACGACCTCGATGCCGCGCTCGACCGCCACCGCCGGGAGATCACCGGCTACTGCTACCGCATGCTGGGCTCCGCGTTCGAGGCGGACGACGCGGTGCAGGAGACGTACCTGCGCGCGTGGCGCTCGTACGACCGCTTCGAGGGCAGGTCCTCCCTGCGCTCCTGGCTCTACCGCATCGCGACGAACGTGTGCTTCGACGCGCTCGGCGCCCGCAAGCGGCGCGAGCGTCCCATGGGCCTCGGCGGGCCGCAGGCTCCCGAGGCGGAGAACCTCGGTCAGGTGCTCCCCGAGGAGACGTGGGTCGAGCCCGTCCCCGACGACCGGGTCCTGCCGCGCGAGGGAGACCCGGCCCAGGTCGCCGTCGGTCGGGAGAGCATCCGACTCGCGTTCGTGGCCGCGCTGCAGTACCTGCCGCCCAAGCAGCGCGCGGTGCTCCTGCTCCGTGAGGTGCTCCGCTGGCAGGCGAGCGAGGTCGCGGAGCTGCTCGACACGTCGGTCGCGTCGGTGAACAGCGCTCTGCAGCGCGCCCGCGCGACGTTGGCCGCCCGGGCGCACTGGGACAGCTCGGGCCTTGCCCCCGACGAGGACGTGGCGCCCGCGCCGGTCGCGACGAACGAGGGCCTGGGCGCAGAGGAGAAGCGGCTCCTGGAGCGCTACCTCGACGCGTTCGAGCGCTACGACATGGACGCGCTGGTGGCGATCCTCCACGAGGACGCGACCCTGTCGATGCCGCCGTACCCGCTGTGGATGCGCGGGACGGAGCACATCGTCACGTGGATGACCGGGCCGGGGAACGAGTGCGAGGGGTCGCGCCTGGTCCCGGTCGCGGCGAACGGCACCTTCGGGTTCGGCCAGTACCGCCGCGCGGAGGGCGGCGGGCACGAGCCCTGGGCGCTGCAGGTGATCGAGACCGACGGGGAGAGCGTCACGGCGATCAACGCGTTCCTCGACACGGCCTCGTGGTTTCCGCTCTTCGGGCTGCCGGACCGCCTCGACGACTGAGGCGGCCGGCAGGACGGTGAGGTGACGGCGCCCGGCCGGGCGCCGTCTCCGGTCAGTCGAACGTCTCGAGGAGGACGCTGCGCTCCGCGTCCGTGAGGTTGGTCGCCACGAGAGTGCCGTGCACGCCGTGGAACCGCTCGCCCACCTTGTCGAGGTCGCCGTCCTCGGTGACGACGAACAGCGCGGACGTGCCGGGCGTCACGCCGGCCCGGATGCGGTCGAGCTGGTCCGCGTTGATCCCGACGGCCTCCATGGCCTTCGCCGAGGCGCCGATGGCAGCCCCGGCAGCCGCGCCCAGGACCGGCGCGAGGAACAGCGAGCCGAGGAGCAGCCCCCAGAACGCGCCCCAGCCGGTGCCGCGCCACTCGTCCTGGTGACCGTGGCGGGTCTTCGGCTTGGCTGCGCCCTCGGGCCAGGTCACGACGGCCGTGTCGACGATGCGGATCGCGCCATCGGACGCGGAGTCGTGCAAGATCCGCGACGCCGCGTCGGCGCCTTCCGGGGAGTCGAACTTCCAGACGGTGAAGGTTGCCATGAGCACCCCTCAGTCGAGCAGCGTGGCCATGGCGGTGCGGGCGGCGGCGGTCCCGAGGAGGCCTGGTCGGCCGACACGACGGATGGGCATGAGGTGCTCCTGACTCTCGGCGACGTCGTCGACGACCTCGGCGGGGATGCGGTCCGTCGGGAACCCGATCGCGAGGATCCCGACGGGGCCGAAGGTGGAGGTGTCCATGGGTGCTCCTGTGCCTGTCGGTTCCGGGCCGTGCTCAGCGCGCCGCGCGCTCGGCCTCGTCGCCGTGGACCACGAGCGCCCACAGCACGAACACGTCGAGGACGATGGTGACGAGCGACCACCACGGGGTGACCTGCAGCGTCGTGAACTGCGCGATCGCGTTGAGGACGACGAGGACGATCGCGACCATCCGCGCCCAGCCGCGGCCGGAGAGCAGCGCGAAGCCGACGATCACGAGGAGGACGCCGATGACGAGATGGATCCAGCCCCACGCCGACACGTCGAGGACGACGACCCCGGCGTCGGAGACCCCGACGAGGCTGTGGGGCGAGAAGACGGCGACCAGACCGCTGATCGCGTTGAAGAAGCCGATCGTGATGAGCACGATGCCGGCGAACCATACCCAGCCGACCCATGCGGTGACCTGCGACGAGCGTGCCAAGGGATCCTCCCGGGACTCCGGACGAGACGGGGCGTGCGCGTCGATCGTGGCACCGCCGGTCGCGGTCGGCATCCGGAAGCGGCGGCGCGTCCACGGGGACCGGCCCGGGGGCCACGCCAACGGCAGCCCCGGGCCCGCTCAGAGCGCCGAGATCCCGTCGCCGACCATCGTGGTTCCCAGCACCAGCAGCAGGACGGCCATGATCACCGCGTTGTGGTGGACCATCCAGCCCTTGAGCTCGTCAGCGTGGTCGCGGCCCGCTCCCCCGCACCGAGGTAGACGACGACCGGCGTCGCGACGCTCTCGGGTTGACCGCGCCGAGGAGCACGGCGAGCCCGGCCGTCCGCACCGGGGTGAACCCGTCGATCGCTGCCATCCACCTCGCCGCCGGCGGCTCGACGCCCGCGCGCGGACGTCCGCTCCACTGCCGCGCGGCGACGAGCAGCAGGAGCATGCCCAGGACGATCGTGCCGAGCGCCGCCCACAGCGGGGTCCCGGCGGCGTCGTCGGTCCCGGCACCGGCCAGCAGGGCGACGGCGAGCGTCACCGCGACGGGCAGCGACTGACCGATCGCCGGACCCATGGCGCTCTCCTCGGTCCTCGGACCGAGCCGCGCCCGGTCCTGTCGGAGCGGTCGGCTCAGGCGTTCTCGTCGAAGGCCGCGCGCAGCTTGGCCTCCTCCTCCTGGGAGAGGTTCGTCTGGAGCAGCTCGCCGTGGATCCCCTGGCCCTGCAGGGCGTCGTGCACGCGGTCGACGACCGCGCCCGAGGTCATCACGAAGAGGGCCGACGTGCCGGGCGTGACCTTGCTGCGGACGGAGTCGATGAAGTCGTCGTCGATGCCGACGTCCGTCAGCGCGCCCGCGATCGCCCCGGACGCCGCGCCGATCGCGGCACCGAGCAGCGGCACGAAGAAGATGAGCCCGAACAGGAGGCCCCAGAACGTGCCACCGAGCGCGCCGACCGCCGTCGTGTTGTTGGTCTGCCGGGTCTTGGGCTTCTTCTTGCCCTCCTCCCAGGACACGGTCGCCGCGTCCTGGATCTGGACGAGCTCCTGCTTCTGCAGGGCGAAGAGCGCTTCCTCGGCGCGCTGGGCGCCGTCGGGGGTGTCGAACTTCCACACGGTGAGCGTTGCCACGTCAGGCCTCTCGTCGTTCCGGTGTCGTCCTCGCGGCGCACGCCGCGCCCGAGTCGTGTCGAACGTATCCCCCGCGGAAGGCGGGCGCGCGCCGGGGACCGGGCGAAAGCCGGCGTCGCCGCGGCGGGCGCGCGGGCCGCCACGCTCCCGGGTGGCGGGCGTGTCAGTCCTTCGTGGCGGAACGGATCCGCTTCTGCTCCTGGCGTCGGTCCCACCACCGGGTGAGGACGAGCCAACCGAGGAGCCACCCGCCGAGAGCGCCGATCAGCCAGACGACGACCGTGACGCCGATCCACGTGGACGCGCCGGAGATCTCGAGGGCGTTCCCGAGGAGCGTCGCGACCCACAGCGCGAGGAAGGTCGACACGAGACCGATCCCACCGAGGATCGCGGACGCGTACCTGCGCGCCACGTTGAACACGAAGGGCGCGAGGATCGCCTGCGCGACCGCGAAGATCAGCACGACGACGACGAAGCCCGACGCCTGCACGGTGACGCCGTCGAAGAGGCTCGAGGCGACGAGGAGGCCCACGGCGGCGAGGACCACGTTGATCGCAAAGCTCAGCAGGAAGCGGATCATGCCGCAACGGTCCACCGGCGCACGAGGTCGCGCAACCGCACCGTGCTCCCGAGGACGGGTGGCTGGCTCGTCAGGGCGTGACGATCGCGAAGTCCTCGTCTCCCGGCTGCAGCAGCGCACCGAGCCGCCCGAGGACCGAGACGTCGCCGTCCGCCGTGATCCCGGCGTCCGCGAGCGCGGGTCGGTGCCCCCGGTGACGGTGCGCAGGGGCACCGTCACCGAGCTCCACCGAGCCTCAGGCGTCCCGGCCGTCGCCCGAACGCCCGTGCGCGACGCCGGTCGCGAACCCGGCGCCGACCGGTGCGCCGAGGCCGAGCGTGACGAGCTGTGGCTCGGCCGGGGCGGTGCCGCAGCACGACCCGCCGGCGGCCTCGCCGTCGGCGGCCAGGGCGAGGTCGGTCGAGCAGACGCCGGTGGCGGGCAGGTCCAGCTCGACCGCGTCGGCGGCTGCGCGGTCCCCGGCCAGCGCCGCGGCGATCGATCGCACCTGCTCGTACCCCGTGGCGAGGAGGAAGGTCGGCGCACGTCCGTAGGACTTCATGCCGGCGAGGTAGAAGCCGTCGTCCGGGTGGGACAGCACCTGCTCACCGTGCGGGGGCACGGTGCCGCACGAGTGCTGGTTCGGGTCGATGAGCGGAGCCAGCGCGGTCGGGGCCTCGACGACCGGGTCGAGGTCGAGGCGGACCTCGCGCAGCATGTCGAGGTCCGGGCGGAACCCGGTCGCGTCGACGATCTGGTGCACGTCGAGGTCCAGCGACCCGTCGCGCGCGGTCCCCAGGACCTGGACGGTCTCGCCGCCGGGCACGAGCCGCTCGATCGACACGCGCGTGAGCAGGGTCAGCCGCCCGGCCTCGACGGCAGCCCGCAGGCGCGTGCCGAGCAGCCCGCGGGCGGGCAGCTCGTCGTCGGACCCGCCGCCGAACAGGCGCCGTGCGGACCCGCCGCGGATCGCCCAGGTGATGGTGGTCCCCGGCGCGACCTCGGCGAGCTCGACGAGGCTGAGGAGCGTGTTCGCCGCCGAGTGCCCCATCCCGACGACGAGCGTCTCGCGACCGGCGAACCGGTCGCGCTGCGACCCGAGGACGTCGGGCAGCGGCCCGGTCACGTACGCCGCCGACTCCGTCTCCCCGGCGGCGGGCAGACCCGAGACGCCGAGCGGGTTCGACGTCGAGAAGGTGCCCGACGCGTCGATCACGGCGCGCGCGAGCACGTCCTGGACGCGCCCGTCCGCCCCGACCGTGCGTACCCGGTACCCACGGCGCTCCCGCCCGAGCGAGCGCGTCTTGTCGGCCCCGTCGCGCGCGACCGCGAGGACGCGCGTCCCGGTGCGCAGTCGGGACGCGAGCTGTGGCGTCGCGGCCAGGGGTGCGAGGTAGCGCCGGACGAGCTCCTCACCGGTCGGCAGGGTGTCCGGGTCGGGCTCGACCCAGCCCGTCGGCTCGAGCAGACGACGTGCCGCGGCGTCGACGTCGTACCGCCACGGCGAGAACAACCGCACGTGGCCCCACGACGCGACCGCCGCACCCGGGCCCCCGCCCGCCTCCAGCACGAGCGGCTCCAGACCGCGCTCCAGCAGGTGCGCCGCCGCCGCCAGACCCACCGGACCCGCCCCGACCACCACGACCGGCAGCTCGTCCCGTACCACTTCGCCCATCACCACTCCTCGGATCGAAGATCATCGATGGGAGCATCGTGAGGCGACCTATCGACGTTTGTCAATATGTGCGACCATGACGGCATGACGACGACCGATCTCCCGCTCGCTCCGGCCCGGAGCACTCCCGGGTGCTGCGCGCCCGGCGCGACGACCGCCGTCGACCCCGGGACGGCGCGCGAGCTCGCGCGCGCGTTCAAGGCGCTCTCCGACCCGGCCCGCGTCCAGCTCCTCGCGATCGTCGCCGCCCAGGAGGGCGGCGAGGCGTGCGTGTGCGACCTCACGGCCCCGGTCGGCCTCTCCCAGCCGACGGTGAGCCACCACCTGAAGATCCTCGTCGACGCGGGGTACCTGTCCCGCGAGCAGCGCGGCCGGTGGGCGTACTACTCGGTCGTCCCCGGCGCCGTCGACCAGGTCGCGGCGTCCCTCGTCGCCGCCACCCGCGCCTGACCTCAGTGCCCGGCGCCGAGTCGACCGGCGAGGCGGTCGAGGCGCTCGGCCGTGTCGGCGTTGGCTCCGACGATGGTCACCGTCTTGCCCTTGGCCTCGTACCTGGTGCGGATCGCGTCGAGCGTCGCGACGGTGGACGCGTCCCACACGTGGGCCTCCGTCATGTCGATGACGACGTTGCTCGGGTCGCCCGCGTAGTCGAACTGGTAGACGAGGTCGTTCGAGGACGCGAAGAACAGCGCGCCCTGGACGGCGTAGACGCGCTGGTCGTCGGCGTCGGACGCGTCGAGACGGGTGACGGTGGTGAGGTGGGCGACGCGGCGCGCGAAGAGCACCGTCGCGACCAGTACGCCGACGCCCACGCCGTAGGCCAGGTTGTGGGTCCACACCGTGACGACGACGGTCGCGAGCATGACGGTGGTCTCGGACCTCGGCATCCGCCGCAGCGTGGCCGGGCGGATCGAGTGCCAGTCGAAGGTGCCGACCGAGACCATGACCATCACCGCGACGAGGGCGGCCATGGGGATGATCGCCACGACGTCGCCGAGCCCGACGACGAGGATCAGCAGGAAGACGCCGGCGAGGAACGTCGAGATGCGCGTGCGCGCGCCCGACGCCTTCACGTTGATCATGGTCTGGCCGATCATGGCGCACCCGCCCATGCCGCCGAAGAACCCCGTGATCACGTTCGCCGCACCCTGGCCCCAGGCCTCGCGCGTCTTGTTCGAGTGGGTGTCGGTGACGTCGTCGACGAGCTTGGCCGTCAGGAGCGACTCGAGGAGCCCCACCAGGGCCATCGCGAGCGCGAACGGGGCGATGATCTGCAGCGTCTCGAGGCTCAGCGGCACGTCGGGGAGAAGCAGCGACGGCAAGGAGTCCGGCAGCTCACCCTCGTCGCCCACGGTCGGGACGTGGATCGCCGCCGTCACGGTCGCGGCGGTGAGCAGCACGATCGCGACCAGCGGTGCCGGGACGACCTTCGTCCAGCGCGGCACGAGCACCATGATCGCGATGCCGACGGCGACCAGCGGGTACACCAGCCACGGCACGCCCTGCAGGTGCCGCAGCTGGGACAGGAAGACGAGGATCGCCAGCGCGTTGACGAACCCGACCATCACCGAGCGCGGGATGAAGCGCATGAGCTTCGCGGCCCCGAGCAGGCCGAGCGCCACCTGGAAGATGCCGGCGAGGATCACCGTGGCGACGAGGTAGTCCACGCCGTGCTCGCGCGCCACCGGGGCGATCACGAGCGCGACGGCGCCCGTCGCCGCCGAGATCATCGCCGGGCGCCCGCCGAGGAACGCGATCGAGACCGCCATCGTGAACGAGGCGAACAGCCCCAGCCGGGGGTCGACCCCGGCGATGATGGAGAACGCGATCGCCTCGGGGATGAGGGCGAGCGCGACGACGAGGCCACCGAGAACCTCCGTCCAGAGCCGGCGCGGGGACCTCAGCGCAGCGAGCACGGAGTACGACTCGTCGGCATCCGGCGCGCCCGTCGCGGGCCGCGGCGTCACGGCGGGGTCGGGCAGAGGGGTGCGGGCGTCGTCTGGCACGCAGGACTTCCTTGGGGCTCACGGGGCGCGGCGCGCCCGGGACCAGGTCGGCGACGTGGTCCCGTTACGGACAGGACGGAGCACGCCACGCCGCGCGCGAAGGGAGAGGTGCGGACCGGGCCTCGGGGCGAGACGGGGCGGTCGAGGTGCGGGCCGAGGAGTGACTCTACCGGGCCGGGGCGGCCGTGCCCGGTGCCCCGTCGGTGTCACGGTCGCCCGGCAGGTCGGGACGCCTGCCCCTGGGGCCCGGGACGCGTCCCGCCCGACGCTGCGGGGACCGCCACGGTGCGTGGCGGGCCCCGGCCGCGGGACAGGCGGCCCCGAACGGAAGGTCGTCCGATGCAGGACAGCTCGCTCACCGCCCCGTCGCCGCTCGCCGGCGAACCTGCCCGCCGCGCCCGCGGCACCTCCCCGCGCGCCTGGGCCTGGACCGGCGTCGTCGCCGGGGTCCTCGGCCTCGTCTCGATCCAGACCTCCATGGCACTCGGCGTGAACTGGGAGGAGACGGCGGGCGACGCCGACGCGATCGTCGAAGACCTCGCGGGCCGCCTGGGCACGCAGCTCGTCTTCCACACCGCGACGATCGCGTGCGCGCTCCTCGTGCTCGTGTTCGCCGCGGGGCTCCGGCGCCGCCTCGACGCCCAGGCGCCTGCAGGGTCCCTCCTGCCCACCGTCGCGGGCTGGGGCATGGTGCTCGTGTCCGTCGCAGGGCTGCTCGGCTCGGGCCTCGACACGCAGTTCCTCTTCGGCCTCGGCGGCACCGACCTCATCGTCGCGGAGTCCGGCGCGTTCTACAGCGACTGGGTCTCGACGATCCCCTGGCTGTGGGTCGGCGCGGGCGTGGCGGGCGTCGCGCTCGGCGTCGCCGCGCTGCGCCACGCCGCCGCGCCGCGCTGGATCGGCGTCGTCGGGCTCGTGCTCGGCGGGCTCGCGCTCCTCACGGGCGTGTCGCCGCTGCAGTACATGGCGGGCTTCGTCGGGCCGGTCTGGCTCGTCGTCACCGCGCTCGGCTTCGCCCTCGGGGACCGACGCTGAGCGCCGTCACCCTCCCGGGCGCGTCCCTCCCCGGTGCCCGACGACGCCCGGCCAGGCCGCGCCGTCGGGCACCGGGTGATCTCCCGCCCGGGCCCTTCTCGCCGCGCGTGCCGCGGCCCTACCGTGTCCCCGTGGCCGACCCCGGGCCCGGCCGCGCCGGGATGCCCCGCACGGGCTGGACGATCGGCGTCCTCGCCTGGGTGCTCGGCGTGTCCGCGCTCGCGCTGCAGCTCACGTCCGGGGTGCCGCTGCTGCTGGGCGACCTGCTGTTCGTCGTCGTCGACGCGACGGTCGCGCTCGTCTACGGGACCGTCGCGGCGGTGATCCTCGTGCGCCGGCCGCACGTCGTCGGGTGGCTCGTCGCGCTCGCGGGGATCGGCGGCGGGGTCGCCGCCCTCGGCGGCGCGTGGCGCAGCTACGCGTCCACCCACCCCGGGCTGCCGCCGCTCGAGCCGCTCGCCGACGCGTACGGCTGGGCGTGGGTGCCCGGGACCGTCGGGCTGTTCGTGCTCGTCCCCTGGTTCGTGCGCGGCGGGAGGCTCGGGGCCGGCTCCTGGTGGGGCGTCGCCGGCGGGGCCGCCTCCATCCTCTTCTTCCTCCTCGCGCCGTTCGACGACCCCCGGCCCGCCATCGTCGGCGTCGTCGCCATGGGGCTCGTCACGGCCTCCGCGACGACGTGGCGGTGGCGCCACGGACCGGTCGAGGACCGACGCGGGCTCGGCCTGCTCGCCCTCGGCACCGCGCTCATGGCGCTGTCGTTCCTCCCCCTGCTCGGTACCTGGGCGAGCACCGACGTGATCCTCGCCCTCCCGCTCACGCACCTCGCGTGCCAGGCGCTGTTCCCCGCCGCGATCCTCGTCTGCGTGCTGCGCAACCGGCTGTGGGGCGTCGACCTCGTGCTCTCGCGCGCGACCGTCGCGGCGATGCTCGCCGTCGGGCTCGCGGTCGTCTACGCGGTGGTCGTCGTGCTCGCGACGACGGTCGTCGCCACCCCCGCCGCCCAGGTCGCCGCGGCGGTCGGGGTGGCGCTCGCGGTCCAGCCCCTGCACACGTGGCTCCGCCACCGGGTGCGCACGCTCGTCTACGGCGAGGGCAAGGACCCGGGCCGCGCCGCGCTGAGCGTCGGCCGCCACCTCTCGTCGGCGTCGACGGCCGACGACCTCGTCGTGAGCCTCGCCGTCGGCGTGCGGGAGGCGCTGCGCCTCGAGAGCGTGACGATCGACCGGTCCGCCACGACGTCCGACGGGCCCGGTTCTGGGCCTGGTTCTGGGCCCGGGTCCGAGATCGGGTCCCGGTCCGGGTGGTCGGGGCCGACCGCGCGCACGAGCGGGCAGACGGAGTCGCTCACCGTGGAGCACGGCGGCCGGGCGCTCGGACAGGTCCACGTCGTCGCGCGAGCCGGGGAACGCCTCGACGCCCGCACGCGCGAGGCCCTCGACCAGCTCCTCCCCGTCCTCGGCGCGGGTCTCGCGCTGGCCCAGGGGGCGCGCGAGCTCGAGGAGGCGCGCGACGCGACCACCCGCGCACGCCTCGCCGAGCGACGCGTGATCCGCCGCGAGCTGCACGACGGCGTCGGGCCCTGGCTGAACGGTCTGCGCCTCGGCCTGCAGGGCGCGCGCAACGTGCTCGCGACGGACCCGGCGTCCGCCGCCGCGGTGCTCGACGCCCTCGGGGTCGAGGTCGCCCAGCGCGTCGAGGACGTGCGCACCCTGTCCCGCAGCCTGCTGCCGCCGTCTCTCGACGAGCACGGTCTCGAGGTCGCGCTCGGCGAGCTCGCCGGACGCCAGGCGCTCGGCGGGTTCGTCGTCGACGTGCGGTGCGACCCGTGCGACGGGCTCGACCCGCGCCTCGCAGCCGCCGCGTACGCGATCGCGAGCGAGAGCGTCGTCAACGCGGCGCGGCACTCCGGCGCCGCCGAGTGCCGCCTGACGGTGCGGCTCGGCGACGGCGCCCTCGTGGTCACGTGCGAGGACGACGGGAGCGGCATCGCGCCCGACGCGGTGCGCGGCGTCGGCACACGGTCCCTGCGCGAGCGCGCCGACGAGCTCGGCGGACGGCTCGAGGTCACCGCGGTCAGCCCCGACGGCGAGCGCCCGGGCACGCGCGTGCGCGCCACCCTGCCCCTGGTCCCAACCGGGGCGCTCGCACGGGAGGCGGCGTCGTGATCCGCGTGGCGGTCGTGGACGACCACCCGGTCTTCCGGCTGGGCATGGTCGCGCTGCTCGACTCGTTCACCGGCGTCCGGGTCGTCGGCCAGGCGGCGTCGGCCGCGCAGGCGCGCGACCTGCTCGGGCTGGACCCGCCCGGGGCGCCCGCCCTCTCCCGGGGCGGCGGTGCCGACGACGGCCGTGCCGACGTCGTGCTCATGGACCTCGACCTCGGCGACGGCTCGGGGGTCGACGTGACGCGCGACCTCGTCCGCGCGGACGCCGCCGCGCGCGTGCTGGTCGTCACGATGCACGAGGACGACGACGCGGTGGTCGCGGCGGTCCGGGCCGGGGCCCGCGGCTTCCTCGTGAAGTCGGCGAGCCCCACGGAGGTCGAGCGCGCCGTCCGCGCCGTGGCCGACGGCGCGATGATCCTCTCCCCGTCCGTCGCCGACCGGGCCATGTCCTACGTCGTCGGCGGGCGCGCCGCGGCGCGCGTGCCGTTCCCGCAGCTCACGGACCGCGAGCGCGAGGTGCTCGACCTCGTCGCCGCCGGGCTCGACAACGCCTCGATCTCGCGCCGCCTCGTCCTCAGCCCCAAGACCGTGCGCAACCACGTCGCGAACGTCCTCGCCAAGCTCGCGGTGCGCGACCGCTCCGCCGCCATCGTCCGCGCGCGCGAGGAGGGCCTGGGCGAGGTTCCCTGAGCGGCGTCAGGCCTCGTCGTCCTGGACGACCGACAGCACGTTCCCCGCCGGGTCGGTGAACCACGCGATGAGCGGGCCGCCACCACGGAAGACGAAGTCGTCGTCCGCCTGGACGGGCGACCCCTCGTACCGCTCGAACGCGACACCGCGCTCGCGGAGCGCGGCGACGGTCCCGGGGACGTCGGCGACCGGGAAGTTGAGCACGGTGAACGACGCGGGCTCGTGCGCCTCGCCCTTGGGGTAGACCAGCACACCGGAGTCGCCCGGCACCCGGATCCACAGCATGTCGTCCCCCGTGACCGGAAGGCCGAGCACCTCGCCGTAGAAGTGCCGTGCCGCGCCGATGTCGTCGACCGAGAACCCGCTGAACGCCTTGTCGAGCATGACTCCTCCTGGTGGTCTCACGGACCGGCGGCCCGCTCTGCCAGGGTCGACCCGCACGGGTCCGCCCGCTCATCGGTCGCCGTGGTCGTGGACCGCGGGTGCAGGGCCGCCGTCCTCTGGACCGTCCTTGGCAGCCCGGCCTCCGGTCGGGTCCGACGTGTCCGCTCAGGAGGGGCGCGGGGCGTACATGATGACGGCGACGCCGGCGAGGCAGACGAGTGCGCCGGTGACGTCCCACCGGTCGGGCTTGAATCCGTCGACGGCCATGGCCCAGGCGAGGGAGCCCGCGACGAAGACTCCGCCGTAGGCGGCGAGGATGCGGCCGAAGTGGGCGTCGGGCTGCAGGGTCGCGAAGAATCCGTAGAGACCGAGCGCGATGACACCGGCGCCGATCCAGACCCAACCCTTGTGCTCGCGGATGCCTTGCCACACGAGCCAAGCACCGCCGATCTCGAACACGGCGGCGGCGGCGAACAGGAGGATCGAGCGGGCGAGCGTCACCGCGCCGCCTCGATCGCGGGCAGCGGGAGGTCCAGGTCCTGGGCCTGGGCGATGAATGCGAGCCGGTCCACCGCGACCTCGCCATGCACGCGGTGCCCGTTCCCGGCCCGGTCCGCCGGCAGCAGACCCTCGGGCTCGGAGAAGCGCAACGTCGACGCCGGCACCCCCGTGCGGTCCGACAGCTCAGAGATCCTCATGCGACCGACCGTAGACCTTCGACCCGACGTGAAGGTCAAGCCCTCGTCGGCGTGATCCTCCACCGTCGTCGGCCACGCGGAGGCTGCCGTACTTGAACTGGTTCCAACGGCGCAGCAGATGGCGTCCTGCCTCACCGACCGCAGGTCGCGCCTGGATCACCCCTCAAGGCCCCGTCGACACCCGGCCCCAGTTCAGCCCTGAGGAGTTTCGTGCGCGCCGGGTTGCCATCCGCGGCAGCGGGGCAGGAGCCGACCAAGCCCGGCACCCTGTACTCGCTGTCCAAAGAAGGGCGCGGCACGGCCGGCCCGCTCGTCACCGCGCTCACCGTCGCCGTCGTGGAGCCGGCCGCGCAGTCCGCCGGCGGGCGGCTGGCGACCCCGCTCGTCGGCGTGCTCGACGAGGCCGCGAACGTGTGCCGCTGGCGCGAGCTGCCGAACCTCTACTCGCACTACGGCTCGCGCGGGATCGTCCTGGACACCGTGCTGCAGAGCTGGTCCCAAGGAGTGAAGATCTTGGCGCGGCCCATCTGGCACCTTGCCCTCCTCGACCTTCCAGCCGGTTGCTTCCCCCGACTCCACGTCAGCGGAGAGGGCGCCGCCGGCGTCGCAGCGCAGGGTCTTCCCCGGCGCGAGGTCGAGCGCGCACAGCGCCTCGGGCGGGATGCGTCCGTTCTGGTACTGCGCCGTCGAGCCCCCGTACCGCCCCCTGGACCACACGACCGTCCCCGGCCCGCCAGGCCGGCGTCGCGTCGATGAGGCGCCGGTACACCCCCGCGCCGAGCGGGTCGCACAGCCACGCGTCGGCCGACTCCGCGACGTGCCGCGCGAGGCGCCCGTCCTGGTCCGTCACGTCGCCTCCCGGTGGGTGGTCTGCCGTCGTCCGTCCCGTCCTCGCGGGCCCGCGCCGCACCCGCTTGCGAGCGCGCGGGCGCGGCGCGACGGTGGCGTGCGGAGGTGCTGACCGTGGCCGACACATTCCCCCGGATCGCCCAGGTCGTGCTCGATACGACCGACGCCCGAGCGCTCGCGGAGTTCTACCGCGGCCTGTTCGGGCTCGGGTACCGCACGGGCGACGAGCCGCCCGCAGCGTGCGAACCCGACCCCGACGGCGAGGACTGGCTCGTGCTGCGCGCCGCACCGGGCGGGGTCCAGCTCGCGTTCCAGCAGGTCGAGACGCTCCCGCCCTCGACGTGGCCGGACGACGGCGTGCCGCAGCAGCTCCACCTCGACTGCACCGTGCCCGGCGTCGCGGAGCTCGACCGGCAGCACGACCGCGCCCTCGCGCTCGGGGCGCGACTGCTGCTCGACCGGTCCGACGACCCGGACGAGCCGCTCCGCGTCTACGCCGACCCGTCCGGCCACCCGTTCTGCCTCTTCGTGGGCTGACCCGCCCGCGCCCTGCTCCCGGCTCCCGCTCGTGCCGCGGTCCCGGCGCACAGCAACCACGCGGTCCGCGCGAGCCCGGGCGCGGCGTCCGCCATGAAGTCGGCGAACTCCTGCTCCCGGTCGGACACCATCCGGACGAGGGTGATCTGGTCTGGTGGCCCGTCGTCGGGCGCGTCGTCGTCCTCGTGGACGGCGAGTGCGTTCACGGTCATGACTGTGACACGCCCGTCGCTCCCGAAAGGTTGAGTCATGCGGCGCTCTTGTCGAGCGCACGCATGCGCTGGTGATGACGGACCCCACGACGTGGCCGTCGACAGCCACGGGGGCGGAACGGTGCAGGGAAGGCCGCCCCGCGTGCCGGAGCGAGCGCAGAACCTGAGGGCCGTACTTCCCTCGGTTGCCGACGTCGCGCGTCACGCCGCCACTACCACTGACGGCGCGGTCGCGGGTGCGACATGAGCAGCCAACCAGGGAGGCTTGACAATATTTCCTGTCAAGCCTACGTTCGTGCCATGAAGGACCTTCGAGTACTCAGCGACGCCGTCGTCGTCGAGGTGGCGCTCGACCCGACCCGAGCCTCGATCCTCGACGCTCTTGCGGAACCTGGATCAGCGGCATCGGTCGCGGCGGCCGTCGGCCTGACGCGTCAGAAGGTGAACTATCACCTGCGGGCGCTGGAGGCGCACGGACTGGTCGAGCCGGCTGGCGAACGCGCGTGGGGCGGCATCACCGAGCGCTACGTGCAGCGCTCGGCACGACACCTCGTCGTCGCCCCCGACGTTCTTCAGAGCAGAGTCACCGATCCGGGCGAGGTCGCCGATCGTCTCTCGGCCGCATATCTCGTGGCCGTGAACGCGCGGACCGTGTCCGAGGTCGGGTCGATCGTCAGCAGCGCGGCGACCGGGACGCGCGTGCCGACCCTGACCCTCGACACGGTGATCGGGTTCAGGTCGCCCGAGGACCGCGCCGCGTTCGCTGCCGAGCTCCAGTCGGCTGTTGCCGAGCTGACCGCGCGGTACCACCACGATGACGGGCGACCTCACCGCGTCACCGTCTCGTCGTACCCCAAGCCCAAGGAGGACTCGTGACCCATCCCGACGGACCCGACGGACCCGACCGGGTCGAGCACCGAGCGGAGCACGCCCGGGAGGTGGCCGCCACCCCGGAACAGGTGTGGGACGCCATCGCGACCTCCGACGGGATCTCGGCCTGGATGGTGCCGACCCGGCTGGACCCGCGGACCGGTGGTGAGGTGACCTTCGATCACGGTGGACTGCGGTCGACGGGTGTCGTCACCGACTACGCGCCGAACCGTCGGTTCGCGTACGAGGAACCATGGCCGATGACCGAGGCGATGCGCGGGTGGGTGGCCGACACCGCCGGGCACGAGGTCACCGACGAAGAGCTGGCGTCGATCTCCCCTCTGGCCACCGAGTTCCTGATCGAGGCCGCGTTCGGCGGCAGCTGCGTCCTGCGCGTCGTCTCGAGCTCGTACGGGAGCGGAGCCGACTGGGAGAACGAGTACTTCGCCGAGATGGTGGCCGGCTGGGGCGAGAGCCCGTTCGGCCCCGGCGAACAGGCGCCCTGGCTCGACAACCTCATCAGGCATCTCCACGCGGCAAACGCCCAGGACGGAACACCCCGGTGACGACCTCGCAGCCGACGTGCCCCTCCGATCCGGCCGTCGCCGGAGGAGCCCGATGAACGCCTCCGCCGCCATCACCGTCACGCCGATCCTCGTCGCCGAGCTGCTCGTCGAGGACGAGGTGATGCCTGTGTACGTGCACGTCATCGACCATCCCGAGGGTCGGGTCCTGGTCGACACCGGCATGACGGAGCTGCACCCGGCGGTGGTGGCCGCCTTCGATCCCCGGCTCTATCCCCTGACCGGGCAGGACTTTGTCGTGGCCGGCATCGCCATGGTCGTCAACACGCACCTGCACGCCGACCATTGCGGCGGCAACCATCTCTTCGCCAGCACACCGATCTACGTGCAGCGCCGGGAGCTCGACGACGCCCGAAGCCAGGACGGCTACACCATCCGGGAGTGGGCCGACGCCCCCGGCCTGCGGTACGTGCCCGTCGACGGAGAGCTCGAGCTGCTTCCCGGCGTCCGGCTCGTCCCAGCGCCGGGACATACGCCGGGATCACAGGTCGTGGTGGTCGAGACCGGTGGACGTCCGGTCGTGATCTGCGGCGATGCAGCGGTGTGGTTCGGTGAGCTGGACGAGCCGAGCACCGAGGGACAGCGGCGCATCCTCGCGCTCGATCCCGAGGAGGTCTGGCTCGCGCACGTCGGCGAACCGTGGCGGCCCGGCGCCGCCCGCGCCGAAGACCAGAAGGCAGCCGAGGCGCGACACGGACACGACGGGTCGGCGCCCTGAGGACCCGACCCGCGTCCTGGCCGCGGCCGAGCCCACGACGGTCCACGCATGTCCGGCTTCCTCGCGCGTCGTCGGTCCGGCGCCGTGCGTCCCGCGGGCGACACACCGCAACGACCGGGCAGCGACCGGCCTCGTCGAAGACGCTCGGGCATCCCTCGGCGGCCAGGACGGGGGCTGCTGCACGGGTCTGTGACATCGGAGATCGCTTGCTCGCCGAGGAGGCCGGAAGGATGCTGCCGGTCCCACGCCGCCTTTCCGCCGATTGCGGCAGGATGGCGGCATGACGCAGAGCACGGACGACGGCGCCCTCTCCGGTGGTCCCGCAGGCAGCCCCGGCCCCGCCGCGGTGGGCGGGGACCTCATGCTCCTCGACACCGCGAGCCTCTACTTCCGCGCGTTCTTCGGCGTGCCGGACTCGATCAGGTCGCCCGACGGCACGCCGGTCAACGCCGTGCGCGGGCTGCTCGACATGATCGCGACGCTCGTCGCGGACCGCCGACCGACCCGGCTCGTGGCGTGCTGGGACGTCGACTGGCGTCCCGCGTTCCGCGTCCAGGCGATCCCGTCGTACAAGGCGCACCGCGTCGCGGAGAAGGTGCCCGGGACGACGGGCACCGAGGAGATCCCGGAGAAGCTCGCGGTGCAGGTCCCGGTGATCGTCGACGTGCTCGCGGCGCTCGGCATCGCCCGTGTCGGAGCCCCGGGCTACGAGGCGGACGACGTCATCGGCACGCTCACCGCGCGCGAGGTCGCGCGCCGGGCTGCGAGCGGGGCGACCCCCGACGCAGACGGACGGGCCGCCGTCGAGATCGTCACCGGGGACCGCGACCTGTTCCAGCTCGTCGACGACGACGCGGGCGTACGCGTCCTCTACCCGACGAAGGGCGTGCGGAACCTCGACGTCGTCGACCAGGCGCGCCTCGCCGAGCGGTACGGGGTGGCGACCGGTGCCGCGTACGCGGACATGGCGGTCCTGCGCGGCGACCCGAGCGACGGGCTGCCGGGCGTACCCGGTATCGGGGAGAAGACGGCGGTCGCGCTGCTCGCGCGCTACGGGGACCTCGCGGGCGTGCTCGCCGCGCGCGACGCCGGCGACCCGGGCCTCACCGCGACCCAGCGCCGACGGCTCACAGAGGCGGCGGGCTACCTGGACGTCGCGCCGCTCGTCGTGCGCGTGGCGCCCGACGCACCGGTCGGGGACGTGCACGACGCGCTGCCCTCGGGTCCCGCCGACCCCGACGCGCTGGAGGACCTCGTCGCACGCTGGGGTCTGCGGTCGTCGGTGGAGCGTGTGCTCGGCGCGCTCGCGTAGCGGGTCCGTCGGCACGCCGGAACCTGGCGGTCCGCGCCGCATCACGGTGACCACCACGCCGCTCTCTCCTCCTCGGGTGCTCCTCCTCGGACGCCTCCACCGGCGTGCGATGTCACGCCGGGCTCCTCGGCGTCGTCGTGTGGGTGACGGCGCCTAGCGTCACGACCACGCACTCCGCACCGAGAGGGTCCACCACCATGAGCAGCTCGCCGACCACGTTCTCGTCCACCGACGTCGCAGCGTTGCGCGACCGTGTCACCGGTAGCGTCATCGCGCGCGACGACGCGGGGGACGGCCCCACCGCGGGAGAGGCGGTCGCCGCCCACAGCACGCTCGTCGTGCACGACCCGGACGTCGCGGTGCTGGCGGCGTCGGAGGCGGACGTCGTCGAGGCGGTGCGGTTCGCGGCGCAGCACGGGCTGCACGTCCGCGCCCACGCGACGGGGCACGGCGAGGCGTCGGCCATCACGGACGGGCTCGTCGTCGGGACCAACGACCTCGCGGGCGTGGAGGTCGACCCGACGACGAGGATCGCCAGGATCGGTGCCGGCACCCTCTGGAAGGCGGTGGTCTCGGCGGCGGCGGACCACGGGCTCGCGCCCGTCACGGGGTCGTCGACGGGCGTCGGCGTCGTGGGGTACACGCTCGGGGGCGGGTTCGGGCCGCTGTCGCGCAGCCACGGCCTCACGACCGACTGGGTGCGCGGCGTCCGGGTCGTGCTCGCGGACGGCTCGGTCGTCGACGCGACCGCCGACTCCGAGCCGGACCTGTTCTGGGCGCTGCGCGGCGGCAAGGGCGGGCTGGGGATCGTGACGCGCGTCGACGTCGAGCTCGTGCCCCTGCGCACCCTGTACGCGGGCGCGCTCACGTTCGACGCCGAGCACATCGAGACCGTGCTGCGCGGCTGGGTCGCGTGGACCGCGACGGCGCCCGACGACGTCACGACCTCGGCCGCGGTGCTCGCCCTCCCGGACCTCCCGTTCATCCCGGAGCCGTTGCGCGGGCGCACCGTCCTCAACCTGCGCTTCGCCTACCCGGGCGACGCGGCGGAGGGCGAGCGACTGGCCGCTCCGCTGCGTGCGCTCGCGCCCGTCATGGCGGACGCGGTCGCGGAGATCCCGACGACCGCGGTCGCCACGATCCACAACGACCCCGAGGACGCGGGACCCTCGTGGGTCCACGGCACGGGGCTGCGCAAGGTCGACGACGAGTTCCTCGACCGCTTCCTCGCCGAGCTCGGGCCGGGGAGCGGGTCGCCGTTCGTCGCGGCCGAGCTGCGCCACCTCGGTGCCGCCGCGGCGCGCGACGTGGAGGGCGGGTCGGCCGCGGGCGGGCGCACGGCCGGGTTCCTGCTGAGCCTGGTGGGCGTCAACCCGCCGCGCGTGCCGGACATGGTCGCGGCCGCGGCGTCGCTGCAGCAGTGGTCGCAGCCGTGGGCCGCGACCGAGACGAACATCAACTTCCTGCCCGCCCCGTGGACGGACGAGGCGCTCGCACGGGCCTGGTCGCCCGAGACGGGTGCGCGGCTGCAGTCGCTGCGCGCCGCATACGACCCGACCGGCCTGTTCGCCTGGCGCCTCTGAGGCTTCTCCGGGCGCCGGGCTGGTTGATGATCTCGCCTCGCTGGTCGGACAGCAGCCGCGCCAGGTGTGCGCGCCAGCCCACCAGCGCCTCGGGGCTCAACCGCGGCCAGTCGACGACCTCACGGACCACCCGCAGCGGCGCGCTGCTGCGGTACGACCGCGTGGATTTCCCGGGAGCTTCTTGTCGGTGACGTGGGGGTCGTCCTCGAAGAGCCTTGTCGCCTCCACCTGCGGGACGACCCCGCGAGGGACCGTGGACGGATGTGGTCGAGCGGGCCATGGAGTTGCCTGGCCCCATGTCGAGTCTCGAGCTCTTTCCCGCGCCTTCCTCGGTCGATCGCGAGCCAGGGCCGACCGCACCGGCCGTGCGGCCGCTCGTGGTGGTCTCCGTGTTGCTGGCCGCTGCGGTTTTCGGTGCGCTGACGGAATGGCTGCAGGGGGTGCTGCACGACCCATGGGCGATGTGGGCGAACTCGATCGTGGCGTGGTTGATCGTCGCGTTCGCCGCAGGCGCCGTGGTTCGCCGACCGGTCCCCGCAGCCGCGCTCGGCGTCGGGCGGAGCTGGCGCTCCTCGCCGGCTACTACGTCGCCCGCACCATCCAGGGGGTCGCGTCGGGCACGGAGGTCCTGCTGTTCTGGGTGGGGGGCGCTGTCGTGGGCGGAGTGGTGTTCGGTCTGGCCGGGGCGTGGTGGAGGTCCCCGATCGTGTGGCGGCAGGTCGTCGGGCTGGCGCTGCTCGCCGGCGCGCTCGTTGGTGAGGGAGCCGTCCGCTGGGCGATGTTCCCCTGGCAGGGCGCGTCCGGAGCGGTCATGTGCGCGGTCGGCGTGGTCGTGGCCGTCGCTCTCGCCCGCGGCCAGCGCCAGCGGTGGGTCACCCCGCTCGCCCTGGTCGTCGTCGTGCCCCTCGCGCTGGCGGGCAACCATCTCAGCAATGCCGTGATCGTCGGCTGACCGTCGTCCGCTCGTCGGGTGTCGACCACGTGGTCGAGATCGGTCCCGCGACGAACCACGGTGGGGGCTGACACAGCTGGGATGCTAGATCCTTCCCCGCTCCGTGCGTCGCGCAGGTGAGCGGTCAGGGGCGAGCGTGCTCGAAGATGACGGTCGTGCTCGTCCCCGCGACCTCGGGTCGGACGCTGAGCGTCTTGGAGACGAGGTCGCGCAGCTCCTCGGAGTCCGCGACCGCGACGTGCAGCAGGAAGTCCCGGTCCCCGGTGACGAAGAAGACGCTCTCGACGTCGGGCAGGGTGAGCAGGTAGTCACGGAACGCCTCCAGGCCCTTGCGCGCCCCGGCCTGCAGCCGGATCGCGATGAGCGCCTCCAGCCCGCGCCCCACGGCGGCCGGGTCGACGTCTGCGCGAAAGCCGCGGATCACCCCGCGGTCGACCAGCGAGCGGACGCGCGCGTGGCACGTGGACGGGGCGATCCCCACCCGTTCGGCGATGGCGGCGTTGGTCGCGCGCGCGTCGTCGGCGAGCACCGCGAGGATGCGCCGGTCGGTGTCGTCCAGCGATCGAAGATCCTTCGTCACGACGCCTCCGCACTCCGGTCGAACCGACGATCCTGCGCCGTCGCCCTGGTTCTCCGAAGGATAGCCACGCATCGTTGCACCCGCCCGAACGATCCACCATTCTGTGAATGCGCGACACCACCCCGTCGCGCACCAGCCATACGCCCGCCTCGCCAACAGCGGGGCGGGCGTCTCGGTCGAGGGAGACCGCGATGAGCGACGCAGCACCCCGCCCCGGCGCCACCCGTCCGGCGACGGGAAGAACCCCTGTCCGCACCGCCGTCGTCGTGGGCGCGGGCATGGTCGGGCTCGCGACCGCCTGGCACCTGCAGGAGCAGGGCGTCGAGGTCACGGTCGTCGACCGCGAGGGCGTCGCCGCCGGGTCGTCGTGGGGGAACGCGGGGTGGCTGACGCCCGGCATGGCCATGCCGCTCGCGGACCCGACCCTGTGGACGTACGGCCCGCGCGCTCTCCTCGACCCGAGCGCGCCGCTGCACGTCCCCCTGCGGTTCGACCCCCGGCTGTGGTCGTTCTTCGCCCGCTTCATGTCTCACGCCACGCAGCGCCGGTGGGACCGCGCCATGGCCGCGCTCACCCCCATCGACCTCCTGGCCCTCGACGCGTTCGACGAGCTCGCCGACGGCGGCACGGGCGGTCACGGCGTGGAGGCCCGCACGACGGCCGGGCCGTTCACCGTCGCGTTCGAGCACGTCCGCGAGGCGCGGCCGTTCGTGCGCGAGCTCCAGCACGTGGCCGAGGCCGGGCAGAGCGTCCCGCTGCGCCGGGTCGAGGCCGGCGAGCGCGCGCACCAGCTCACGGACCGCGTCTCCACCGTGCTCGCTCTGGAGGGCCAGCGCTTCCTGGAGCCCGGCCCGTTCGTGCACGCCCTCGCCGACTCCGTCCGGGCGCGCGGCGGCCGGATCCTCACGGGGCTCGACGTGCTCGACATCGAGCAGGGGCGCCTCGGTGCGGCCGTCCTCACGCGGCCCGCGCACCGCGCCGGCTCCGTTGCCGGCGACGCCGCTCGCGGGCCCGCGGAGACCCGCTTCCCCGCCGTCCAGCGCGAGGAGGGCGCGGTCCTGCGGGGCGACGCCGTCGTCCTGGCGACGGGTGCGTGGCTCCCGGCCCTCGCCGCGGCGCACGGGGTGCGGACGCGGGTCCAGGCGGGTCGCGGCTACTCGTTCACCGCGAAGACCGACGAGCCGGTCGAGACGCCGATCTACCTGCCCGCCCGGCGCGTCGCGTGCACCCCGTACCAAGGGCGGCTCCGCATCGCGGGGACCATGGAGTTCCGCGGGCCCGACGAGCCGCTGCAGACGCGCCGGATCGACGCGATCCTCGCGTCCGTCCGCCACCTGTTCCAGGGCGTCGACCTCGACGACAGGCACGACGAGTGGGTCGGCTCCCGTCCCGTGACGCCCGACGGCCTTCCGCTCGTCGGCGCCACGCGCACCCCCGGGGTCTACGTCGCGGGCGGCCACGGCATGTGGGGGATGGTCCTCGGCCCGGCGACCGGCCGTGCGCTGGCCCGGCTCGTCACCACCGGGCAGACCCCGGACGAGATCCGCGCGTTCGACCCCCTGCGCTGAACCCCCTGCGGCAGGCCGTGGACGACGGCGCGCTGCGCCGCCGGGAGGGCTGCCCGACGGGACCCGCGTCAGGCGCTGGGGCGACACCCCTGGAGAAGTCGGGAGACCATGACCCGGGCGTCCGCGCGCTCGTAGCCGGGGCCCAGGATGCAGAGGTTCCCGATCGCGCGCATGAGCGTGTACGGGGTGACGCGGGGGTCGATCTGCCCAGCGGCCGCGCCCGCGTCGAGCAGGGACCCGCACGCCGGGACGAGCTCGTCGAGCATCAGCGTGTGCAGGCTCTGCAGGCTCTGGTCCTCGGACTGGAGCGCCGCTCCGAGCCCGTGCTTGGTGACGAGGAACTCCACGAACGCGTCGACCCACCGCTCCAGCGCCGCGCCGGGCTCGATCGGCTGCGCCAGGAGCTGCGGCGCGAGCGCCGCGCACTCCTCGATCTGGTGCCGGTAGACGGCGACGACCAGCTCGGCACGGCTCGGGAAGTGGCGGTAGACCGTGCCCACACCGACCCCGGCCCGCGCGGCGACGTCACGGACCGGCGCGTGCACCCCCTGCTCCACGAACACGGCCGCGGCAGCCTTCAGGAGGGACTCGCGGGTTCGCCTCGCTCCTGCTTCGCGCACGCCGACCGGTGCGGTCACATCGCCCTCCCTTGTTCGCGGAACATTGTTCCGCTAATGTGGCGGAACAGCGTTCCGCCAAGTATGGCAGAACCGCCGACCCCGAGAGGGCTCCACCATGCGCACCCCCCCATCGAACCAGCAGCTCGTCGCGGTCAAGCCCGTCACCGTCCCCGCACCCGGACGCGAGCCCGGGCTGCAGGTCAAGGTCACCGCACCGGCGTCGGGCCGGGACCTTCCGGTCCTCGTGTTCTCGCACGGCAACGCGTGGTCGATGGACGCCTACGAGCCGCTCGTCGACCGCTGGGCGGCCGCGGGGTTCGTCGTGGTGCAGCCGACCCATCCCGACTCGCGGCGCCACGCCCTCGGCATCGACGACCCGGCGTTCCGCAGCATCTGGCGGGTCCGCATCGCCGACCTCCACGCGGTGCTCGACGACCTCGACGGCCTCCTCGCGCGGGCCGGCGGACTGGACGACCGGACCGACCTGGACCGCGTGACCGCCGCCGGGCACTCCTGGGGCGCCCAGAGCGTCGGCACCCTCCTCGGTGCGCGCGTCCTCGACGCCCAGGGCCACCCCGGTGAGGACTTCACCCATGCCGCGGTCGCGGCCGGTGCGCTCCTCGCGGCGACCGGCACCGGTGACTCGCTCACCCCGTTCGCGGTCGAGCACCTGCCGTTCATGCGGCCGGACTACTCCACCATGAGGACGCGGGCCCTCGTCGTCGCCGGCGGAAAGGACCAGTCGGCGATGTCCACGCGCGGGCCGGACTGGTTCACCGACGCCTATCACCTCAGCCCGGGCCCGAAGAGCCTTCTCACCGTCGCCGACGGCGAGCACACGCTCGGCGGGATCGCCGGTGAGCGCGTCGCCGAGACCACCGACGAGGACCCGGCACGCGTCGCCCTCGTCGCCGACGCCGTCTCCGCCTACCTCCTCGACGCCCTGGGCCTCGACCCGGCGCGCTGGGCGGCGCTCCGCGCCGGCGACGGCGGCGGCACGTACCGCGTCGACGAGAAGTAGCCCTCGTCGGCGCCGGACGGCCGGGTCAGCGCCCGACGGCGGTCGGCACGTCCCGCGGGACGCGGTCCTCCGGGCGCTGGGCGAACGGGCGGATGCGCTCGAGGTAGTCGGCGATCGCGTCGCGGTTCCTCTCGAGGATGCGGATGCGGTCCTCGAGACGGCCCAGCTCGCTCTCGAGGAGCTCGATCTTGTCCGGGTAGGCGTTGTGCAGGTGGATCTCCGGTGCGTCGCCCAGGCAGGGCAGGAACTCCTTGATGATCCGCGTCGTGAACCCGACCTCGAGCAGGCCGCGGATCTGCAGGACGCGGTCCACCTGCTCCTCGCCGTACTCCCGGTAGCCGTTCTCGCCCCGCCGCGGCGCGACGAGCCCCTGCTCCTCGTAGTAGCGCAGGAGCCGTGCCGGGGTCCCGGTACGCCGGGACAGCTCGCCGATCCTCATGAGATCCACCTCGTCATCTGACCGCTCTTGACCTTCACATCAATGTCAGACATTCATGCTAACCCCATGTCCACGATGCGCACCCCCGTCACGGGTCCCACCGCCGCCGTCCGGGCCACCGCCGCCCCTCCCTCCTCCCCGCGCCCGGGCGGACCGAGCGCCGCCCTGCCCGTCGGCGCGCTGCTCGCCCTCGCCGCGTCGGGGTTCCTCACGCTCCTCACCGAGATCCTGCCCGCCGGCGTGCTGCCGCACATGGCCGCCGACCTCGGCGTCGGCGCGGGCGCCGCGGGCCAGACGGTCACGGCCTTCGCCCTCGGCGCGATCGTCGCCGCCATCCCGCTCACGCGCGCCACGGCGCGGTGGGACCGGCGCACCCTCCTCCTCGTGACGATCAGCGGGTTCGTCGTCGCGAACACCGTGACCGCCGTCTCGTCCGAGTTCGCCCTGACCATCGTCGCGCGCTTCGCCGCCGGCGTCGTCGCCGGGCTCACCTGGGCCCTGCTGCCCGGCTACGTGCGCCGGCTCGTCCCGCCCGACCGCGTCGGGCGGGCCATGACGGTCGCCATGGCCGGCGGCCCGCTCGCCCTCACGCTCGGGGTCCCCGCGGGCGCCGTGCTCGGCGAGGCCGTCGGGTGGCGGTGGACGTTCGGCCTCCTCTCGGTCCTCGGCGTCGGCCTGCTCGTGTGGGTCCGGCTCGGCGTCGCGGCCGCCGCGGGCACCCCGCGCGGCGCCCAGCCCGCGATCCGGGCGGTGCTGCGTCGTCCCGGGCTGCGCCCCGTCCTCCTCGCGACGGTGCTCAACGTGCTCGCCAACACGGCGCTGTACACGTACGTGGCACCCCACCTCGCGCACCTCGGCCAGGGCTCGCGCGTGAGCGCGCTGCTGCTCGTCCTGGGCGCGGCGTCGGCGGGAGCTCTCGTCCTCGTCGGGGCGCTCATCGACCGCCGCCTGCGAGCACTCACCCTCGGGTCCGTGATCGTGTTCGCGCTCGCGATGCTCGTCCTCGGCCTCGCGCCGGGACCGACCGTCGTCGTGGTGCTGGCCGTCGCCGCATGGGGCTTCGCGTTCGGCGGCGCCGGCACGCTCTACACGACCGCCGTCGCGCGGGTCGCGGGCGACGGCGCCGACGTCGCCCAGTCCGCGTTCGTCACCGGCTGGAACACGTCCGTCGCCCTCGGCGGAGCCGTGGGTGGCGCCGCGCTGGCGCTCGCGGGCCCGGGCGCCCTCCCGTGGCTCTCGCTCGCGCTCATGGTCCCGGTCCTCGCGCTCGTCGTCGCCGGACGGCGGCACGCCTTCCGCTGACCCGGCCGTCGACGGGCACGTCCCGGCGTCGGTCGTCGCCACGCTCGACCCGGCGTGGACCTGGGAGGCGTCGCCCGTGGTCGAGGGCGAGACCGTCAGGTCCTGCAGGGGTCGCGGCCCGTCCTGACGGGGTGTCCACCACCCGGTGCTCGATTGCAACACGGACGAAACGCGGACGACGACGCGGGGAAACGTCGCGGTCCGACGATGGGGGTGCGCCGGGCCCGCGCCCGGCGCACCAGCATCCGTCCCGATCGCCGCGGCAGCCTCGCCGTCGCGGTACCGAGGAGGCCCTCGTGCCGGACAACCGCCCGCTCTTCTCCGCCCCCGTGACCACCGGTGCCGTCGCGACCACCGCCGCGAGCCGACCCGCCCGGACCGGCCACCGCGCGGCCGAACCCCTGCTGCCCGAGCTCGTTGCCGGCCAGGGAGAGCCCCCGCGCCGGGCCAACCCCGGCGACGAGCTCACCGTGGACCCTGCCGACCGGCGTCGGCGCGCGCGTGCCGCGCTGCTGGACCTGCGCCGCGACGTCGTGCGCCGCGACCTCCGGAGGCTGTGACGACGGCCCGTCGCCCGGGCCTGCGGTGCGTGGGCGGGGCCGCGTAGGTTGGTCCCCATGCGGATCGGAGCCCACCTCGACCAGTCGGACGTCATCGCGCAGGCCCGCGCCATCGGGGCGGACGTCGCGCAGATCTTCCTCGGCGACCCCCAGTCCTGGAAGGGACCGGAGCTCACCTACCCCGGCGGTGCGGACGCCCTGAAGGCGGACGCCGCGGCGGCAGGGCTCGAGCTCGTCGTGCACGCGCCGTACGTCATCAACGTCGCGAGCAGCAACAACCGCATCCGGATCCCCAGCCGCAAGCTCCTGCAGCAGATCGTGGACGGCGCGGCAGCGGTCGGCGCGGTCGGCGTCGTGGTCCACGGCGGCCACGTCACCGCGAAGGACGAGCCCGCGAAGGGTTTCGACAACTGGCGCAAGGCGATCGACGCGCTGCAGACGGACGTCACGGTGTACATCGAGAACACCGCGGGCGGCGACTTCTCCATGGCGAGGCGCCTCGACCGCATCGAGGGACTGTGGGCGGCGGTCCAGCAGGCCGACGGCGCGGAGAACGTGGGCTTCTGCCTCGACACGTGCCACGCGTGGGCGGGCGGCATCGACCTCACGACGGCGGTCGAGCAGGTCCGCGCGATCACCGGGCGCGTCGACCTCGTGCACCTCAACAACAGCCGCGACACCGCCGGGTCCGGCGCGGACCGCCACGCGGGCCTGACTGCGGGGACGATCGACCCCGAGCTCCTGCTGGGCGTCGTGCGGTCCGCGGGGACGTCGGTCGTGTGCGAGACCCACGCGGACGTGCCGGTCGACGTCGCCTGGCTGCGCGAGCAGCTCGGTTGAGCCCCGTGAGCGCCCCGACGCCGATGCGGCTCCGCAACGCGACCGTCGACGCGCGCGACCCGCGCGGGCTCGCCGAGTTCTACCGCCGCCTCACCGGGTGGTCGTACACGCCCGGGCACGAGGAGACCGACCCGGAGGGCGACGACTGGCTCTCGCTGCAGATCCCGGGCGGCGCGTCCCGGCTCGCGTTCCAGCGCTCCGACGCCGACGTCCCGCCCTGGCCCGGCGGAGCGCGGGTCCACGTCGACCTGGACGTGCCCGACCTCACGGCCGCGCACGAGCACGCGCTCGCGTGCGGTGCGCGCCCGCTCACCGGGACACCTCAGGAGGAGGGCCATCCCGACGACCTCTTCCGCGTCTACGCCGATCCCGAGGGCCACCCGTTCTGCCTCACCTCTCCGCCGCTCGACCACGCGTGACCCGGCCCGGGCCCGAGGGCCCGGACCCGGTGGGCCTGGCGAACGGCTGCGCCCTGGCGTCAGGAGCTAGCTCGTGCTGCTCGACGTGGCCGCGTCCTTGATCTCCGTGCCGTCGGGCGCGACGACCCACCAGGCGTCGTTCACGCCCTGGCCCGTCACGTCGCCCGGGGCCGTGTCGCCCGCGTACGTGTAGACCGGCCTGCCGTCGACGGTGACCTGGAGCTCGCCGTCGACTCCGGTGATGGTGCCGACCTCCGCCGTCACGCCGTCGACCTGGGGGTCCGCGCTCTCCGCGTGGACCGCGGGCCAGGCGGCGGCGCACTCGCCCTCGCACGCGCTCGTGCCCGAGCCCTGGGTGTCCTTGCCGTAGTAGTAGACGGTCATGTCCTCGCCGTCGACCACGATGGTCCCGAGCGAGGAGTCCGCGGTGGACAGCGCGGCCCCGGTGTCGCCGGAACCCGTTCCCTCGCTGGTCGTCGACGGCTCGGTCGTCGGACTGTCTCCGCCGCCGTACAGGCCGCCGCCGCTGCCGCCGGAGCACCCGGCGAGGGCCGCGCCGAGCACTCCGGCGACGAGTACGGTGACGGTGGCGTTCAGGGTGCGTCGCATGTCTGCTCCTCGGGAGGGACGGGGTCGCGAGCTCGGCCCCTTCTCTGACGACGGGGTGGCACGCCGCCGGGTTCACCACGACCCCCCGACCTGGATGAACCGTCCGGGCCCGTGTCTCGTCGTGCTGGGTGACGGGTCGAACGACGCGTCGTCCGACGTCCGACGGATGATGAGCGGAAGGGGCAGGCGTGCGCAGGAGGACGACCGTGCTGGTAGGTGTCGGGATCGGTGTCGTGGTGCTCGGGGGTGCCGCGGTCGTGCTCGGACCCGGCCTGTACGCCGACTGGTCGAACCGGGCCGCGGCGGACGAGCCGACGCTCGACACGCCGTCGGGGGGCACGCTCCCGGACCCGGCCGACCTCGACGGGTCCTGGACCGTGGCCGAGGGGTCGTTCGCCGGGTACCGGGTGCACGAGGTGCTGCAGGGCGAGGACGTCACCGTCACCGGCCGCACCGAGGAGGTGACCGGGTCGTTCACGGTCGTGGACGGCACCCTCACGGCGGCGACCGTCGAGGTCGACATGGCGAGCGTCGTGACGGACGAGCCGCCGCGGGACGCGTACTTCCGCGGCGACGCGCTGGAGGTCGGGACCTTCCCCACCGCCACGTTCGAGCTCGGCGACCCGGTCGCGCTGCCGACGGGGAACGCCGGCGTCGAGCTCGCGGGCGACCTGACCGTCCACGGCGTCACGCGCGCCGTCACGTTCGACGCCCAGGTCGGTGCGACCGCCGACGGCGTGCAGGTGGTCGGCAGCGTGCCGATCACGTTCTCCGACTTCGACGTCCAGGCGCCGAACCTCGGCTTCGTCACGGTCGACGACGCGGGGAGCGTCGAGTTCGGCCTCGACCTCGTGCCGTCGGCCGGGTCGTGACGGACGGGGAGGCGCCCCGCGTGCACGCCGATGCCGACGAGCTGCTGCGTGCGGTCCACGCCGCCCACGGACGCGCGCTGCACCGCTACGTCGCCCGCCTCACCGACGACCGCGTGCAGGCCCAGGACGTCGTCCAGGAGACGCTGGTGCGCGCGTGGCGCCACCCGGAGGTGCTCGAGCGCCCCGAGGGCTCGGTGCGCGCGTGGCTCTTCACCGTCGCGCGCAACCTCGTCGTCGACGAGCTCCGCAGCGCGCACCACCGCCGCGAGCTCGCGAGCGGCGACGTCCCCGACCGCGGCGAGGCGGACGCCACGCAGACCGTCCTCGACGCCTGGCTCGTCGCCGACGCGCTCGTGTCGCTCTCGCCGGAGCACCGCGCCGTCGTGGTCGACGCGTACTACCGCGGCCGGTCCGTGGCCGAGATGGCGGCCGCGCACGGCGTCCCGCCCGGGACAGTGAAGTCCCGCATGCACTACGCGCTCCGCGCGCTGAGGCTCACGCTGCAGGAGAAGGGAGTCTCGTCATGACCGCCGCCCCTCCCCCGGACCCGTACCGCGAGTGGGACGCGGCCTACGTGCTCGGCGCGCTGAGCCCGAGCGACCGCCGCGCGTTCGAGCGCCATCTCGGCTCGTGCCCGGCGTGCCGCGAGGCCGTCGGCGAGCTCGCCGGCATGCCCGGGATCCTCGGCACGCTCACCGCGGAGCACGCCGACGCCCTGACGAGCGAGGACACCGGGGACGCGGCGCGCGACGACGACGCACCGGGCACGGTGGTGCCGCTGGCCACGCTCGCCGCAGCCGTCCGCCGTCGCCGTGCTCGACGCCGCTCGCTGCTCTCGGCGGCCGCCGTCGCCCTGGTCGCGGCGGGGGCCGTGGGAGGTGCGGCGGTCGCCGGGTCCGGCGACGACCCCGCGCCGCCGCCGGCCGTGGTGGCGGGCACGACGGAGGTCGCGCTGGAGCCGGTCGGCACCGCCGACGTGCGCGCCGACCTCACGCTCACCTCGGTCGCGTGGGGCACCCGGCTCGACTGGTCGTGCTCCTACCCCGTCGGGGAGTGGGAGGGCGACGCGACGTACGAGCTGGTCCTCGTGGACGAGTCCGGGACGCGCGAGGTCGTGGCGACGTGGTCGGCCACGGACGCGGGACGGTCGTCGGGCCTCGGCGCGTCGTCGGCCGTGCCGGTCGACGGGATCGCGCGGCTCGAGCTGGGGGTCGTGGGGATCGACGGTGCGCTGGCCGCCGCCGACGTCTGAGCACCGCCGCGGCTCGGCGTCCGCCCGCCACCCCGCAGCGTCTCGCCGGTGACCTACGACGCGTCGCCTCCAGTCATCCCTCCCGCCCGCTGCCGAACGCCGCGCGGTACGCCGTGGGGCTCACCCCGACGGTGCGACGGAAGTGCCGGCGCAGGGTCGTCGCGGTCCCCAACCCGCACCGCTCGGCGATCTGCTCGACGGAGGCGTCGGTGCGCTCGAGCAGCTCCTGGGCGCGGGCGACGCGCTGGTGCTGCAGCCACGCCAGCGGCGCGAACCCCGTACCGGCCTGCATGCGCCGGGCGAGCTGGCGGGTGCTGAGCCGGGCCTCGCGCGCCAGATCCTGGACGGTCACCTGCTGGTCGAGCCGTGCGCGTGCCCAGTCGAGCGCGGCGGCGAGCCCGTCGCTGAGGGGCGGGTCTGCGGCCGGTGCGACGAACTGCGCCTGGCCGCCGGGCCGGTGCGTCGGCACGACCAGGGTGCGCGCGAGCGCGTTCGCCGCGGACGCACCGTGGTCGCGGTGCACGAGGTGCAGGCACAGGTCGAGCGCGGCGGTCTTGCCCGCCGAGGTGAGGACCTGCCCCTCGTCGACGTAGAGCACGTTCGCCCGCACCTCGACGGCCGGGTGGAGCCGGGCCAGCTCGTCGGCGTGCATCCAGTGGGTCGTGGCCGCACGCCCGTCCAGGAGCCCCGCGGCGGCCAGCACGAACGACCCCGTGCACAGGCTCGCGATGCGGGCGCCGCGCGCGTGGGCGGCGCGCAGCGCGTCCAGGAGGAGCGGGTCGGGCGTGCGGTCGAGGACGGAGGTCGACGGGACGACGACCGTGTCGGCCGCGGCGAGCGCGTCCAGCCCGCGCGCCGGAGCGGTCCCGAGCCACGGCGACGCCACGCCGTCGGTGGTGCAGACCACGAAGTCGTACCACTCGCCGGTCGGGGAGAGCTCCGAGCGGTCGACGCCGAAGACCTCGGCCGCGATCGCCGTCTCGTAGAGCATGGCGTCGGCGTGCACCACGAGCGCGACCGTCCTCATGTCCGAAAGTGTACGGACGTCGTCGGATCAGACACTCGTCGTGGGCGCCGCCACCCGGTGGGATGGAGTCATGGACGAGAGAGCGGTCGTATACGGAGCCACCGGCCACACCGGGCGGTTCGTGGTGGCGGAGCTGGTGGGACGCGGCGTCGCTCCCGTCCTCTCGGGACGCGACCCGGCCGCGCTGGCGGAGGTGGGAGCGGCCTTCCCCGGTGCGGAGGTTCGCCCTGCCGTCGTCGACGACCCCCGCTCGCTCGACGACGCGTTCCGTGGGGTCGCCGCGGTCGTGAACTGCGCCGGGCCCTTCCTCGACACGGCCGGGCCGGTCGCCGCGGCCGCCGTCCGGGCGGGAGCGCACTACCTCGACGTGACTGCCGAGCAGGCCGTGGTGCAGCAGCTCTACGCCACGTACGCGGACGGCACGGGTGTCGCGGTGCTGCCGGCCACCGCGTTCTACGGCGGGCTCGCGGACCTGCTCGCCACCGCCGCGACCGACGGCTGGGACGAGATCGACGACATCACGGTCGCGATCGGGCTCGACCGCTGGTGGCCGACCGAGGGGACCCGCCGCACGGGGCGCAGGAACACCGCGGCGCGGCTCGTCGTCGGCGGGGGGCGGCTGGTCCCGGCCCCCGTGCCGGCCCCGGAGCGGGACTGGTCGTTCCCCGGCCCGGTCGGTACGCAGCGCGTCGTGGGCGTGCCGTTCAGCGAGACCGTCGCGATCGCGCACCACCTCCCGGTGCGGCGTGTCGAGACCTTCCTCGCGTCGGTCGCTCTCGACGACCTGCGCGACCCGCGGACGCCCGCGCCCGAGGCCGTCGACCCCTCGGGCCGCTCGGCGCAGCAGTTCGTCGTGGAGGTCGTCGCGCACCGGGGTGCCGAGCGGCGTCGGTGGTCGGCCACGGGGCAGGACATCTACGCGATCACGGCACCGCTCGTCGGGGAGGCGGTCGAGCGGCTGCTGACGGGCCGGTCGACGGCACGCGGCGCGGCGGCACCGGGCGAGGCGTTCGACGCGGCCGGGTTCCTCGCGGCGCTGGACCCGGAGCACCTGACGATCGTGCGCTCGTGAGCGGTCCCGCGACCGTCGTCCGAGGTCAGTCGTCGCCCGGGACGTACGGGCCGCGGCGCAGCTCGAGGTCGATCTGCTCGGCGTCCAGGAGCTCGAGCGCGTGGCGCAGCGCCTGCGAGCTGTACGCGCCCGAGGTGCGCGCCTCCAGCAGCGTGGCGCGCTGCGCGGCGATGGTACGCAGGCGCAGCTCCTTGTACTGGGCGAACAGGTCCGCCGAGGTCGCGGCGTCCGTGTCGCGGTTCTGCAGCTCGCGCACGACGTCGCGGCGCACGCGCGCGACGACCCCGCCGTCGTAGGGCGTGCCGCCGGTGCGCTGCAGGTCGGGGGCGTCGATGACGGCGACCGCCGCGGCGTCGAGCTCGGCGCGCACGGCTCCGCGGTCCTCGTCGGCTCGCGTCGAGCCGCCGGACAGGCCGAGCCGGCGCACGACCCACGGCAGCGTCCCGCCCTGGACGACGAGCGTCCCGGCGGCGACGCCGAACGCGACGAGCACGAGGAACGAGCGCTGAGGCGTGTCGAGCGGGAGCGTCTGGGCCGCGGCGAGCGTGACGACGCCGCGCATCCCCGCCCACACCAGGAGCGTGCCCTCGCGCCACCCGAGCGGCTCGGCGGTGAGGTAGTCGATGTCCGCGGCGCGCCGGCGCAGCGACGACCGCAGCCGCCCGACCCGCCGCTGGGGCGCGGGGTAGACCCGTGCGTCGCCGCGCTGTCCCGGGTTCCCCGGGGCGCCGGGCCCCGCGGGTTCGGGCGCGACCGGGGTCCCGTCCGGGCCGTACCGCGCGTCGAGCTTCTCCTGCATGCCCTCGATGACGCCGCGCAGCGACTCGCCGCGTCGCGCGCGCCGGGCCAGGGCGCGCAGGAGCGTCGCGACGTACGCGGAGCGCACGACGAGGATGACGACGGCCGCGAGCGCCGCCATGCCGGCTGCGCGCCACAGGCTGCCGTGGGCTTCCCGGACGTCGGTGACGAGCGCGAACAGCTCGAGCCCCATGAGGAGGAACACGGCGCCCTCGAGCAGGAGCTCGACGGTGCGCCAGTTCGACTCCTCGGCGAGCCGGTGCTGGGGCCGCAGGTACTTGGCGCCCCCGTTGCCGGTCACGAGCCCGGCCGTCACGACCGCGACGAGGCCCGACGCGCCGAGCTCCTCGGCCGGCAGGTACGCGAGGAAGGGCGCGACGAACGAGACCGCGGTGCTCAGCGCCGGGTTGACCAGCCGCCCGCGGACGAACAGGCCGAGGAACCCGACGAGGAACCCGATGAGCACGGCGACGACCACGGCGAACACGAAGTCGCCCGCGACCGCCCACAACGACACCGGCACGTGCGTGCCCCCGTGCGCGAGCGTGACCGCGATCGCCGCGATCGCCGAGCGCAGGAGCACGAGCGCCGACGCGTCGTTGAGCAGGCTCTCGCCCTCGAGCAGCGTGACGACCCGCGGTGAGGCACCGAGCCTCTTGACGATCGACGTCGCGACGGCGTCGGTCGGGCTGACGATGGCGCCGAGCGCGAACCCGGCCGCGAGCGGGATGCCGGGGATCAGCCACGTGAAGAGGTAGCCGAGCAGCACCGTGCTGAGCAGCACGAGGACGACGGAGAGCCCGCTGATCGCGGCGAAGTCCCGCCGGAAGTCCATCGTCGGCAGACTCACCGCGGCGGAGTAGAGCAGCGGCGGCAGGATCCCCGCGAGGATCCACTCGGGCTCGAACTCGATCTCCGGGACCGCGGGCACGAAGCTCACGGCGACGCCGACGGCGACGAGGACCAGCGGCGCGGCCACGCCGGCCTTCGGCGCGAGGGCGTTCACGCCCACGATCGCGACGATCGCGACCGTGCCCACGACGATGAGCGAGAGGATCTGCTCCTCGGTGAGGCTGAACGGGAACTCCATCGGCACCTCCGGCTGGCCACGGCGCCGCGCGCTCGGCGTGCGGCGCGCGGAGGGAACGGGACAACGCTAACCGCCCGACCGCTTCCGGGCCGCCCGCCGGTCCCGGGGCCCGGTGCCCGCAGTCGGCGCCCGGGCGTCGGCAATATGTCAAGAACTCTTGACACGATGTCCGCTTCACCTTACGTTGGGGATGTCATCAATCTTTGACATCCGCGCGTGACGTCGAGACGGGAGTCGGCCATGTCCTACGAGGAGAAGGGCACGTGGGTCTCCCTCGTCGTGAGCGTCGTCGTGTACGCCGCGTACGTCGGGGTGGTGCTCTCCCGGGCCGGCGGTGGACCGCTCGCGGACGTCGCGTACGTCGGTCCGCTGCTGTGGTCGGTCGGGGCGGCCGTCGTCGCCGCGACCGTCGTGCGCACCGCGGTCGAGATCGCCCGGCCCAGCGAGAGCTTCCGCAGCGACGAGCGCGACCGCGACCTCGCGCGCCGGGGCACCCTGGCCGGGCAGTGGGGCATCACCGCCGGGGCGGTCGGCGCGCTCGTGCTCGCGCTCGTCGACGCGGACGCGTTCTGGATCGCCAACGCGATCTACCTCGGCTTCGTGGCCATGAGCGTGACGGCGTCCGTCGTCACGCTCGTCGCGTACCGGCGGGGGGTGTGACGTGGGAGGGAAGCCGACGCGCGTGACGAACGCGATCCGGGCGCTGCGCTTCGCGCGCGGCGAGATGACGCAGGCCGAGCTCGCGGAGCGCGTCGGCGTCACGCGCCAGACCGTCATCGCGATCGAGCAGGGCCGCTACTCGCCGTCGCTCGAGACGGCGTTCCTCATCGCCCGCGCGCTCGACGCCCGGCTCGACGAGGTGTTCGCCTACCCCGAGGACGCCGCCGACGGCGCGAGGGCCGCCCGATGAGGGCCGCGACGTCGCCCACCTACGGCGGACCCGACGTCGTGCGCGTCACGACGCGCCCCGACCCGGTGCCCGGGCCGCACGACCTGCTCGTGCGCAACCGCGCGAGCACGCTCGCCGCCGCGTTGGTCGCAGCACGCGCGGGCTCGCCGTGGTTCGCGCGCCTCGCGTTCGGGCTGCGCCGGCCCCGCTACCCCGTGCTCGGCGGAGAGGTCGCGGGCGAGGTCGTCGCGGTCGGGGCCGAGGTCACGCGGTTCGCGGTCGGCGACCGGGTCACCGCGCTCACGCACATGGGAGCCGGCGCGCACGCCGAGCTGGTCCTCGTGCCCGACGACGGCGCCGTCGTCCCGACGCCGGCCGACCTGACCGACGTCGACGCCGCGGTCCTCGCCGCCGGACCACTCACCGCGCTCCCGTTCCTCGCGGACCACGCGCGGCTTCGAACGGGGGCGCGCGTGCTGGTGATCGGCGCGTCGGGGTGCGTCGGGACGGCCGCGGTCCAGCTCGCGGTGCACGCGGGCGCCCACGTCACCGCCGTGACCGGTCCGCGCGGGCTCGACCTGGCACGCGGGCTCGGTGCGGCCGAGGTCGTCGACCGCACCGTGCGCGACCTCACCGCGCCGGAGGACGGCGCCGGGCTCCCGCGCCACGACGTCGTCTTCGACGTCGCGGGCGCGTCGTCGTACCGGCGGTGCCGGCACCTGCTCGCGGACGAGGGCGTCTACCTCACGACCGTGCCGTCGGCCCGCATCCTGTGGCGCACGCTGTGGACCTCGCGCCGCACGCACGGACGGCGTGGCCTCGTCGCGTTCACCGGCCTGCGGCCCACCGCCCTCCGGCGCGCAACCCTCGAGGACGCGCTCGCGCGCGGGTCGGCCGGCACGCTGCGGGCCGTCGTCGACCGCGCGTACCCGCTCGACGAGATCGTCGACGCGCACCGCCACGTCGAGCACGAGCACAAGGCCGGCACGGTCGTCGTCACCCTGGGCTGAGCCCCGCGCGCCGGGATCCGCCCGCGCACCGGCGTTCAGGTCGCGACCGCGCGAGGGTCGACGGAGGCTGCCAGGAGGTGACCGACGACGAGAGAGGGCGCACGTGGACGCGCTGGGCATGCTGGAGGACCTGTACGGACGGATCGGACCGGCGGTGACGCGCACCGTCGACGGGCTCGACGAGGAGGCGCTCACCGCCCGCCTGGACCCGGGCGCCAACACCGTCGCGTGGCTCGCGTGGCACCTCGCCCGCGGCCAGGACGCGCAGGTCGCGGCCGCCGTCGGGCGCGACCAGGTGTGGACGCGCGACGGCTGGGCGCGCCGGTTCGGCCTGCCGTTCGACGACGCCGCGACGGGCTACGGCCACTCGCCCGCCGACGTCGCCCGGGTCCGCGCCCGCGGGGACCTGCTGCTCGGGTACGTGCACGCCGTCCAGGTCGAGTCGCGCGACGTGCTCGACTCGCTCGACGCGGACGACCTCGACCGCGTCGTCGACGAGGACTGGGACCCGCCCGTGACGCTCGGCGTGCGGCTCGTGAGCGTGGCCGTCGACAGCCTCGAGCACGCCGGCCAGGCCGCCTACGTGCGCGGCGTGCTCGAGCGCACGGGCCGCGCCTGAGGCGACTGCCTCAGCCGGTCGCGGGGAACGCCTCCACGAACCACGACGTGATGGTCGTGGGGTGGGTGATCGCCGTCCCGACGCACACGCTGAACGCGCCGCGCGCCATGGCCTGCGCGGCCTGCGCGGGTGTGTGCACGCGGCCCTCGACGACGACGGGCAACGTGCACGCCGCCACCATCTCGTCGACGAGCCCGAGGTCGGGTCCGACGGTCCTGGGCCGCTCGCCCGAGTAGCCGGCGAGCGTCGTGCCGAGCAGGTCGACGCCCGCGTCCTGGGCGGCGAGCGCGTCGTCGAGCGACCCGCAGTCCGCCATGACGAGCGCGTCCGTCGTCTCGCGCAGCCGCTCCACGGTCTGGGCGAGCGTGAGCCCGTCCGGCCGGGGGCGGCGCGTGCCGTCGAGCGCCACGACGTGCGCCCCGGCGTCCGCGACGGCCCGCGCGTGGCGCAGCGTCGGGGTGATGAACACCCCGCCGTCGCCGTCCTTCCACAGCCCGACGACCGGCACGTCCACCGCGGTGGCGACCGCCGCGACGTCGTCGAGCCCCTGGACGCGCACCGCCGCCGCCCCCCCGGCGACGACGGCGCGCGCCATCTGCGCCGTCGTGCGGGGGTCGCGCAACGGCTCGCCCGGGTAGGCCTGGCACGACACCGTGAGGCGTCCGCGCATCGCGTCGAGGACGCTCGCGCGCGTCCACGTGGTCCGGTCCTGCTGCTGGTCGCTCATCGTGCCCCTCCGTCGAGCCTCTCGTCCTGGTCGATCACCAGGGTCCACGCTCCGCGCGCCGCACCGACGACCGCCGCGTCGTTCCCCAGCGCCGCGGGGCGCAGCGGGACGTCGGCGAGCACGTCGACGACCTCCGCGCGCAGCGTGTCCTCGAGCGCGGACCACCACAGGGCACCGGCCCCGGCGAGCCCGCCGCCGACCACGACGACCTCGGGGTCGAGCACCGTGACGGTCCCCGCGACCGCCCGGCCCACGGCCCGGGCCGCGTCCCGCACGACGGCAGCGGCCAGCTCGTCGCCCGCGGCGGCGCGTGCGACGACGTCGCGCGCGTCCGGGCTCGAGGCGTCGCCGCCGAGCGCGAGGTAGCGCCGGTGGATCGCGGGGCCCGCGGCGATCGCCTCGAGGTGCCCCGTGCGGCCGCACGGGCAGCGCAGCGCCTCGGCCCCCGGGACGGGCACGTGCCCCATCTCGCCCGCGACGTGGTGGGCGCCGCGCAGGGGGCGGCCGTCGAGCACGACGGCGGCCCCCACGCCCGTCCCGACCGCGACGAGGAGCGCGCTGCGCGCGCCCGCGGCCGCGCCGAGCCACACCTCGCCCGCCGCGTGCGCGTCGACGTCGTTCTCGACGAACACGGGCAGCGGGCGGACCGCCGCGCCCGGGGCGTGCGGCGCGCCGGCCGCGTGCGCGGCGAGCCGACGGCGCAGCCCGCCCGCGACGTCGGTCCCCGGCCAGCCGGGCAGGGTGTCGGTCGCGGACACGATCACGCCGCGCCCCACGTCGACCACGCCGGCCGTCCCGACCCCGACGGCCCGCAGGGCCGCCGGGGCGCCGGAGGCGGCCCCCGCCGCGACGAGGACCTCCGCGACGAGCCCCGCCACGGCGTCGAGCACCGCGTCCGGCCCGTGGACCGCAGGCGTCGGCACGGACAGCACGGGGCCGTGCACGCCGTCGGGGCCGACCGTCGCGGCGGCGGTCTTCGTGCCCCCCAGGTCGACGCCGACGACCACACCTGCTGCGGCGTCGTCAGTCACCCAGGAGCCCCGCGGCGCGCGTGATCTCCTCGACCCGCGCGGCGACGTCGTCGGCGAGCGGCTCGACCGGGAAGGCCATGGTGACGGTGTCGATCAGCCCCTGGCGCTGGGTTGCGACCTTGAACGCGCCCACGCCCGCGGCGTCGCCCGAGCGGCCCGTCGCCTGGAAGACGATCTCGAACAGCGCCGCGATGCGGTCCTGCTCCCGACGCGCGTCGTCCCACTTGCCGGCCTGCGCGAGGTCCCACAGGCGCACGTAGCCGGCGGCGTCGACGTTCCCCAGCCCGGGGACGACGCCGTCGGCGCCGAGGAGCAGCATCCCGTCGACGACGACCTCGTGCCCCGTGAACAACGCGAGGGGCGACCCCGCCGCCGCGTTCGCCGCGACGAGGCGGCGGAACGCGACGTCGTCGCCGGACGAGTCCTTGACGCCCGCCAGGACGCCGTCGGAGCCGAGGCGCACGAGCAGGTCGGCCGGGAGCTTGGTGCGCACGCGCACCGGGATGTCGTACGCGAGGACCGGCACGTCGACCGCGGCGGCGACCGCGCGGAAGTGGCGCTCGACCTCGTCGAGGTCGTTGAGCGCGTACACCGGCGCGGTCACGACGACCGCGTCGACGCCGGCCGCGACGAGCGCCCTCGACTGCTCGACGACGCGGGCCGTCGTGAGGTCGATCGCGCCGGCCATGACGGGGACGCGACCGTCGACCGCGGAGACCACCGTGCGCACCACGAGGTCGCGCTGCGCGTCGGTGAGGTAGGCGACCTCACCGGTCGAGCCGAGCACGAAGACGCCGTGCACGCCCTCGGTGACGAGGTGCCCGACCAGGCGCTCGAGCGACGTGACGTCCACCTCGCCCTCGGTCGTGAGCGGGGTGAGGACGGGCGGGACGATCCCGCTGAAGGTGCGCGTGGTCACGAGTAGCTCCGGTTCTGCATTCTGCGATGGTTCGGTACGGAGGGCTGCGCCGCCCCGTCGGGGCGTGCGGCGCCGCGGCTCACAGGAGCGCGGGCGCCGCGGACAGCAGCGTGCGGGTGTAGTCGTCCTGCGGGTCGTCGAGCACGCGGGCCGCGGGTCCGGACTCGACGATCCGCCCGCCCTGCATGACGACGATCTCGTCGGAGACGTGGCGGACGGTCTGGATGTCGTGGGAGATGAAGACCATCCCCAGGTCCAGCTCCGCCTTGAGGTCCGCGAGCAGGTTGAGGATCTGCGCTCGGACGGACACGTCGAGGGCGGACGTCGGCTCGTCGGCGACGATCACGTCGGGCTCGAGCGCGAGGGCGCGCGCGATGGCGACGCGCTGGCGCTGTCCGCCGGAGAGCTGGCCGGGCAGGGCGTCGAGCGCCGACTCGGGCAGACCGACGAGGTGCACGAGCTCGCGGACGCGGGCCTCGCGGTACGCCGCGTCGCCGACCCGGTGCACGTCCAGCGGGTCGCGCAGCGCGTCCCGGACCCGCATGCGCGCGTTGAGCGCGGTCGCCGGGTCCTGGAAGACCACGGCGACGACCCGCCCGACCTCGCGCCGCACCGCGGCGGTGTACCTCGACACGGCCCTGCCGCGGAAGCGGATCTCGCCCTCGGTCGGGGCCTGCAGGCCGACGAGCACCTTGGCCATGGTCGACTTGCCCGAACCGGACTCGCCGACGATCCCGAGCGTGCTCCCGCGCCGGACCTGCACGGTGACGTCGTTCACCGCGTGCACACGCTGCGCGCGGAACAGCGAGCCGGTGCGCGCCGTGAAGACGACGTGCACGTTCCGCAGCTCGACGACCGGGGTCCCGCGGTCGAGCGTGTCGGGCCGCGCGCTGCGGTGGCTCGGGTGGTGGGCGCTCATCGGGTCCCTCCCGTGGTGGTCGGAGCGGTGCCGGCACCGACCGGTTCGGCCGGCGGCATCGCGACGAGGTGCTGGTCGTCGGCGTCCACAGGACGCAGCACGGGGCGGACGTCGAGCCCGCGTCCCGGCTGCGAGGAGCGCGGCGCGAACCGGTCGCCCGCCGGGAAGTCGCGCGGCGACGGGACGGTGCCGGGGATCTGGTGCAGCCGCGTCGAGCGCTGCTCGATCGACAGCACCGCGCCCAGCAGGCCCTGCGTGTACTCGTGGCGCGGGTCGGCGAGCAGCTCGCTCGTCGGCGCCTGCTCCACGACCTGGCCGGCGTACATGACGGTGATGCGGTGCGCGATCTCGGCGACGAGCGCGAGGTCGTGGCTGACGAAGACCATCGCGAACCCGAGCTTCTCGCGCAGCTCGTCGAGCAGCGCGACGACCTGGGCCTGGACCGTGACGTCGAGGGCGGTGGTGGGCTCGTCCGCGATGATCAGCCGCGGGTCGCGGGTGAGGGCCATCGCGATGAGCACGCGCTGGCGCTGGCCGCCGGAGAGCTCGTGCGGATAGCTCTTGAGGGTGCGCTCCGGGTCGAGGCCGACGAGCTCGAGGAGCTCCTCGGCGGTCCGGGTGCCGCCGCGCCGCGTGAGCTGCTTCATCTGCGAACGGACGAGCATCGACGGGTTGAGCGAGCTCAGCGCGTCCTGGTAGATCATCGCGATGTCCGTGCCGCGCAGCGACGCGCGCTCGCGGTTGCCCATGGCGAGCAGGTTCTTCCCGCCGTAGAGGATCTCGCCGCCGATCTCCGCGGACGAGTCGAGCAGGCCCATGACGGCGAGCGACGTGATCGACTTGCCGCAGCCGGACTCGCCGACCAGCGCCATCGTCTCGCCGGGACGCACCGAGAACGACACGTCGTCGACGACCGCGACGTCGCCGTGGCGCTGGGGGAAGCGGATCGAGAGGTTGCGCACCTCGAGGAGGGGGGCGGCGTCGCCGTCGTACACGTGGCGGTCGCTGCGGGAGGTCTCGGCCGTGCGCAGGGTCGCGAGCCGGGCCGCGAGCGGGACCGCCCGCCCGGCGGGCCCCACGTCGGGCTCGACGTCGTGCACGATCGACTCCGACTCGGCGAGCCGGGCCTCGTCGGCGGACTCGACGGGCTCGTCGCCGTCCATGGCCGTGACCTCGGCCGCGAGCGCGACGGCCGTGGGGTCCGTCGTGCCGGCCTTCGCCGGGGTGGCGCGGGTCGCCCGCGGGGCGGCGACCATGGCGTCGGTCATGCCCTCGGACAGGATGTTCAGGCACAGGACGGTGAGCATGATCGCGAGACCGGGGAAGAACGTCGCCCACCAGTAGCCGCCCATGACGAGGTCGCGGCCGGCGGCGATGACGTTGCCCCACGACGGCTCGGGGTCCGGGACGCCCGCCTGGATGAAGGACAGGGAGGCCTCGAGGACGATCGCGTCGGCGACGAGGACCGTGGTGAACACGAGCACCGGCGCGGCGCAGTTGCGCGCGACGTGCTTGGCGAGGATCCACGACGTCCGCGCGCCCATGACGCGCGTCGCCGCGACGTAGTCCTCGCCGTACTGGTCGAGGACGTTGGCGCGCACGACCCGGGAGAGCTGGGGTACGTAGAGGAACGCGATCGTGAGGACGAGCACCGGCAGCGAGCGGCCGAAGACGGAGACGAGCACCGCGGCGAGCGCGATCCCGGGGAACGCCATGATGATGTCGAGGACGCGCATGAGCGTCTCGGAGACCTTCTTGTTCGCCGTCGCGGCGACCGAGCCGAGGACGGCCGCGACCGCGAGGGCGATCGCCGTGGCGCCGAGGCCGATGACCAGCGAGTAGCGGGCCCCGTAGACGACGCGCGCGAAGACGTCGCGGCCCTGGCGGTCCGTGCCGAACCAGTTCTCGGCGCTCGGCGGCTGGACCGGGGTCCCGGTCGTCAGCGGGCCGTGGCTCGTGACGAAGGGCGCGAAGACCGCGGCGAGCGCGACGATCACGACGAGGACGAGGGAGATCTTGGAGCCCAGCGGGAGCGCGCGCAGGCGCAGGCCGGGGCCGGAGAGTCGTTCGGTGAGCTGGCGTCGCACGTCACACCGTCCTGATCCGCGGGTTGACGAGCACGTAGAGCATGTCGACCACGATGTTGATGAGCACGAAGGCGAGCGCCACGGTGAGGGTCACGCCCTGCACGAGGTGGGGCTCGTTGTTCGTGACTCCGTTGAGGATGAGCGTGCCCATGCCGGGCAGCGCGAAGATGACCTCGATGACGACGGCACCGCCGATGAGGTACCCGATGCGCAGGCCGAGCACCGTGATGGGCGTGATGAGCGCGTTGCGCAGGACGTTGCGGCCGACGACGGTGTGGCGCGGGATGCCTGCGCCGATCGCGGTGCGCACGTAGTCCTTGTCGAGCTCCTCGACGACCGAGGTGCGCACGACGCGCGTGAGCTGGCCGACGACGGGCACGGCGAGCGCGATGGCCGGCAGGGCCATGCGGGCGAGGTAGGCGCCGAGGTCCTCCGCCGGGTCGGGCAGAGGACCGCTCGCGGGGAGCCACCCGAGGCCGAGCGTGACCGCCTGGATGAGGAGCACCGCGAGCCAGAAGGACGGCGTGGCGAGCGAGGCCACGGAGACGACGCGGATCGCCTTGTCGGGCCAGCGGTCACGGAAGAGCGCCGCGACGACACCGAAGAGGAGGGCGAGCACGACGGCGATGACGAGGCCCATGAACGTGAGCTGCAGCGTGATCGGCAGGGCGCGGGCGATCTCGTCGACGACGGGGATCTGGCGGGCGCTGAACGTGCCGAGGTCGCCCTGCAGCAGACCGCCGAGGAAGGAGACGTACTGCACGAGGAGCGGGTCGTCGAGCCCGTGCGTCTCGCGGTACGCCTCGCGCGCCTCCACCGACGCGCTCTCGCCCAGGGCCGTGATGGCCGGGTCGACGTCCGAGAACGACATCACGAAGAACACGAGGAGCGTGATGCCGAGGATCATGATCGGTAGCTGCAGGAGGCGGCGTCCGACGAGGCGCAGGATCGCGCTCACGAAGTTCCTCCCGGTGTGGCGGTGGTGCGGTGCATGACGGCTTTCCGTTCTGGGGAACCGGTCCCCTCGCCGGAGGGGCAGGGCGAGGGGACCGGTGGTCGGGCTGCTGACCGGCTACTTCAGGACGCCGGCGTCGAGGAAGGACAGACCCGTGACGGGCAGCGGCTTGAATCCCTCGATCTGGCTGCTGTCCCAGGCGGTCGGCAGCTTGCGGTGCAGCAGCGGGTAGAGCACCGCCTCCTCCGAGATCAGGTCGTAGGCCTGGTTCCACAGCTCCTGCTGCTCGTCCCCGGACGTGCGCACGGCGGCGTCGAGGATCGTGTGCAGCTCGGCGAACCGCGGGTCGTCGTTCCAGCGGTAGCGGGACTGCGACCAGACGTTGTCCCCGAACCACCAGCGCATGAGCAGGTCGGGGTCGTTGCCGAAGACCGACGGGTCGCCGGGGGCGACCATGACCTGGAGGTCACCGTTGTCGACCTTGGTGTACTGGCCGGCGGACTGGCCGATGTCGAGGGTGGTGTCGACGCCGATCGCGTCGAGGTTCTCCTTGATGAGCGGCGCGATGTCCGCGACCCACCCGGTGTCGGTGGTGAGGAGGGTGATGGACAGGTCGCTGACGCCCGCGTCCGCGAGGAGCTGCTCGGCCTTGGCCGGGTCGTACTGGTAGACCGTCGAGGCTTCCTTGTAGCTCGGGTGGCTCTGGGGGAGGAAGCTCGTGGCGGCGGCGCCGTTGCCGAGCAGGCCGTTGTCGATGATCTTGTCCATGTCGAGGGCGTAGAAGAACGCCTGGCGCACGCGGACGTCGTCGAACGGCGGGAGGTCCGTGTTGAACATCATGAACAGCGTGCCGAACGACTGGACCGACTCGACGTCGACCTGGCCCTCGAGCGTCGGGACGTCGATGTAGGGGACGTCCTCGATCGCACTGACCGTGCCGGAGCTCATCGCCGTGACGCGCGCTGCCGGGTCGGAGAGCAGGTTCCACACCATGCCCTGGGCGAGTGCCGGGCGGCGACCGTTGTAGTCGTCGAAGCGCTCGAAGGTGATCTTGTCCTCGGGCGTGGCCTGCGTCATCGTGAACGGACCGGTACCGACGGGGAGCGCGTTGAACGCCTCGTAGTCGGACTCGACGAGGGCCTTCGGGACGATCTTGACGACCGACAGGCGCTCGGGGAGGAGGCTGAAGGGGTACTTGAGGTTGATCGAGACCGTGTCCTCGTCGACCGGCGTGACCGACTCCACGAAGTCGATGAACCCGGCGTAGAGGGAAGAGCTGGCCGGGTCGAGCACGCGCTCGAAGCTGTAGACGACGTCGTCGACCGTGACGGGCGTGCCGTCGTGGAACACCGCGCCCTCGCGGATGTCCACCTGGTAGTGCGTGTCGTCGATCTCCGTGGGGAGGTCGGTGCCGAGAGCCGAGTAGACCTCGCGCGTCGCGGGGTCCAGCTCGGTGAGCCCTTCGAACACGTGCCAGTTGGCCGCTACTGTCACGGCACCAGAGGTCGACATCGGGTCGAACCCACCGGAGAGGGCGTACGAGATGCCGGCTTCGATCACCCCGTCGGGGTCGATCTCGCCCTGGGCTTCGCTGCCCGGGTTCTCGCCGTCGTCGTCCGTGGCACCTCCACCGGAGCATGCTGCGAGGCCGAGGGCGAGGACGACGCCCATGGCCGCGGCAGCAACACCCCTGCGACGGGGAGGTGAGCTGACATGAAGCTTCATTGGTTCTCCTGACAGGAAAGACATGACTCTTCAGAGAGAGAAGATGTCTGATGTCTGACGTTGTGTAGCATGACACTAGGACCAGAAACCGAAGGGGTCAAGATGGCGACACCACGGCGCAGGAGCTTCACCACCCTCGACGCCTCCCGTACGAGCACCACGAGCGCGCCGCGGCGGACCACCACCGCGGACCGGATCAAGGACTTCATCCTCGGAGAAGGGCTGCGACCCGGTGACGCGCTACCGACCGAGGCCGAGCTGTGCGAGCACCTCGGCGTCTCCCGCTCGAGCGTGCGCGAGGCGATCCGCACGCTGTCGACGCTCGACATCGTCGAGGTCCGCCACGGGCACGGCACCTTCGTCGGCAGCATGTCCCTCGACGCGCTCGTCGAGGCGCTCGTGTTCCGCGGCGTGCTGAGCCCCGGCGACGACCTCCGGGCGCTGCGCGACGTCGTGGAGATCCGCCAGGCGCTCGACCTCGCCATGGCGGAGCGCATCGTCGCGAGCCTCGCCGGGACGTCCAACCCGGACCTCCACTCCCTCGTGGACGAGATGGTCGCCGCGGCGCAGGACGGTCTCTCCTTCCCCACGCAGGATCGCGCGTTCCACACAGGGCTCCTCGCCCGCCTGGACAACTCCCTCGTCGGGCAGCTCGTCGCCGCGTTCTGGGACGTGCACACCGCCGTCGTCCCCAAGCTCGGCATCTCCGTCGCGTCCGACCTCGTCCGGACCGCCCGCGCGCACGGCGACATCCTGACCGCCGCGGAGGCCGGCGACGTCGAGGCCTTCCGCGCGGCCGTCGCCTCGCACTACGTCCCGATCGACCGCACGCTCGGGGTGACCCCCGCGTGAGTCCCGAGGAGGTCGGCACCTGGCCCACGGCGGCCAGGTGGTCAGAGCGGTGCTGGCCGGGGGACGTCCCGGCCACGGGATCGACGAGGCGCGCGCGACGCTCGCGGTGATCGACGCGGCGTACCGCTCGGTCGCGGCGGGCGACGTCGTCGCGGTGGAGTACCGGACGGTGCACGAGGAGAAGAGGGTCTGATGGAGGTCGTGATCGCTCCTGCGGAGCGGTTGGCGGTGCTGGCGGCGGACGCGGTGGACGCGTTGGTGCGTGCGGAGCCTGGTGCGGTGCTGGGGTTGGCGACGGGGTCGAGCCC
>Ga0233375_1000025_pt1 | contig 118043 bp, 108 predicted proteins | sample ElkDunMinimDraft_10_FD_191539 | JGI IMG/M metagenome (GOLD analysis project Ga0233375, IMG submission 191539) | Fecal eukaryotic communites from dung pellets of Tule Elk in California, USA - Elk Dung E16 | ecosystem: Host-associated > Mammals > Digestive system > Large intestine > Fecal...
CTGGCCGTGGCCGAGGCGAAGCGCGCGGAAGTGCTGGCAGGCTCCGGGAGCGCCGCGGAGACGGCGCAGGTCGCCGCCGCGCAGCGGGAGCTGACGGACGCGAGGACGACGCTCGCCGAGGCGAAGGACGCGACGCTCACCGCGCTCCCCGCCAGCGAGGTGGTCTTCCTCAGCTCGCTGCCCCGGCGCGTCGACAGCGTCGACGTCAAGCTGGGCTCGATCATCAGCGGCCCGGTCATGACCGTCTCCGGCGCCACGCTCGAGATCCTGGCCTCGGCGTCCGCCGATGACGCCGCGCTGCTGGCCGTCGGGGCCACCGGGACGGTGGCGGTGCTCGGCCAGGACGTGCAGGTCACCGTCGCCGCGATCGAGGCGCCCGGCGCCACCAGCACGGAGGAGTCGACGGCGGAGGGTGAGGGGACGGAGGGATCGGACGGGTCCGCGGCAGCGGGCTCCGGAGCCTCGGGCGACCAGAAGGGGCGGTACAAGATCCGCCTCCAGCTCGGCCAGCTCACCGACGAGCAGCTCACCACGCTTCAAGGCGGCCAGAACGTGCGGGTCAAGATGCCGGTGAGCTCCACCGGCGGCGAGGTCCTCGCCGTGCCGCTGGCCGCGCTCACGGCAGGAGCCGGCGGCGAGTCCCGCATCGAGCGGCAGGGCGCCAAGGGCGCCACCGAGCTGGTGACCGTGGAGACCGGGCTGGCCGCCAGCGGGTACGTGCAGATCCTGTCGTCGCAGGAGCCCATTGCCGCCGGCGACCTGGTCGTGGTGGGCAAGCGCGGCGGCGAGGACGCGTCCGACGGCGCGACGGAGGCCGCGGGATGAGCATCCTCGACGTCCTCCTGGACGAGCCGTCGACCGATCCGGCCCCGGCCGTGATCGAGTTCGCCGCCCTCACCCGCTCGTTCCCCGGGGAGCCGCCGGTCACCGCACTCCACTCGGCGGACCTGCGCATCGAATCGGGCGACTACCTGTCCATCATCGGGCCCTCGGGCTCGGGCAAGTCGACACTGCTGCACATCCTGGGCCTGCTCGACCGGCCCACCTCCGGGGAGTACCTGCTCAACGGCAGTCCGACCGGCACCGCCTCCGAGGCGGACCGCTCACGGCTGCGGGGCGGCTGCATCGGGTTCGTGTTCCAGTCCTTCCACCTGCTCCCCCATCGCACAGTGCTCGACAACGTGCTGCTCGCCACCCTCTACTCCGGGGTGCCCCGGGCGGAGCGCCGGGAGCGCGCGCTCGCGGCGCTGCACCGGGTCCACCTCGACCACCGGATCGAGTTCCTGCCCACGGTGCTCTCAGGCGGCGAGCGGCAGCGCGTGGCGATCGCGCGGGCCATCGTCGCGGAGCCGCAGGTGCTGCTGGCCGACGAGCCGACGGGCAACCTCGACTCGGTGAACTCCGCGGGGGTGCTCGACCTGTTCGACGAGCTGCACGGCGACGGCCTCACACTCGTGGTGATCACGCACGACTCGCATGTGTCCGCCCGGGCGCAGCGGCGTGTGCGGATCTCCGACGGCCGACTGACCGAGCTCGCATGAGGCGGCTCCTGACCCGGGCCCGCCCGGCCACCGACGCCATCGACGCGGACGAGCGCGAGCCCGCCGACGTCCAGCCCGCGTCCGCCGTCGCCCCGCGACCGCCTCGCGGTGACAGGTTCGGCGCCCGCGACCTGGTCGCCGAGGCAACGTTCGGCATCGGCGCCCGGCCTGGGCGCCTCATCCTGACGATCATGGGCACGGTGCTCGGCATCGCGTCGGTGGTCGTCACCGTCGGGCTCGCCAACACCGCCGCCGGCCAGATCAACAAGCAGTTCGACGCGGTGGCCGCCACCCAGGTGGTCGTCGAGCCCGCGAAGTCCTCCAACGGCGGCCAGGAGCGCGCCCGGGGACGGCTCCCCTGGGACGCGGCCGAGCGCGTCAGCAGGCTCGCCGGCGTGGAGTCGGCGGGAACCCTGGCGGAGGTCGACGTCAAGGGCGCCAAGGTCACGTCGGTGCCGGTCAACGACCCCTCGCAGGCCTCACGGACGTCGACGCCGGTGCTCGCCGCGTCGGAGGGCCTGCTGGACACTCTGCGGGGCTTCGTCGTCACCGGCCGCAACTTCGACTCCGGCCACGACGGGCGCGGCGACCGCGTGGTCGTGCTGGGCGCGCAGGCGGCTGAGGCCCTCGGGGTGAACCGCATCGACAGTCAGCCGTCGATCTTCATCGGCGAGGACTCGTACACGGTCATCGGCATCATCGACGGGGTGAAGCGCAAGACCGAGGTGCTCGAGGCGGTGATCCTGCCCATGGGCACCGCGCAAGCCGACTTCGGCCTCGCGGCGCCCGCCGAGCTGCAGGTGCGCATCGCCCCGGGAGCCGGCGAGGTCGTCGCCGCGCAGGCGCCGACCGCGCTCGACCCGAACTCCCCTGACGGCTTCAGCGTCAAGGCCCCGCCGGCACGCTCGTCGGTGCAGGAGAACGTCCAGGGCGACATCAACCTGATCTTCGTGGCCCTGGGCGCCGTGGCGCTGCTCATCGGCGGGGTGGGGATCGCGAACGTCACGCTGCTGTCCGTCATGGAGCGGGTCGGCGAGATCGGGCTGCGGCGCGCGCTGGGCGCCACCCGGCGCGACATCGCCGCCCAGTTCATGGTCGAGTCGGGCATCGTCGGGCTCGTCGGCGGGCTGATCGGCGCGTCGCTGGGGGTGTGCGTCGTGGTGCTCGTGTCGGCCCTGCGGTCCTGGGTGCCGATCCTCGACCTACGGGTGGTGGCGGTCGCCGCCGTCGCCGGCGGGTTCATCGGGCTGGCGGCCGGCGTGTACCCGGCGATCAAGGCGGCGGCCATCGAGCCGATCACGGCGCTGCGCCGCGGGGTCTGACGGGCCGAGCGCCCAGCCGCCCAGCGGCCCGGGCCGGAGCCATCGAGGGTGGGCCGACGACTGTCGTCGGCCCACCCTCCGCTGTCATCAGGCGGCGGTCACCAGGGCGCGTCGAGGCGTTCGCGCGCCTCGGGGGGCAGGGCGAGCCTGACGCCCGACAGCGCGGCCTCGAGCTGTGCGGTGCTGCTCACGCCGACCACGGGACGCACCACCGGGTCGCCGCCCGCGAGCCATGCGAGCACCACCTCGCCGCGGGTGCGTCCCAGCTCGCGCGCCACCTCGTGGAGCACCGCGAGGCGACGGGCGGTGCCCGGGTGCGTGAACGCGTCGGAGATGGCGCGGTCCTCGCGGTCGTAGGCGCCGTACAGGAGCGGGGTGTACGCCCACAGGTCGACGCCGGGGTTGCTCGCGGCGTAGTCCAGCACCTCGTCGGTGATCCAGCCGAACCGGTGGTCGTGATCGTGATCCCGCACGAAGGGGCGCGGCTGCAGGTACGTGTAGCGGAGCTGGATGGCGCTGGGCCCCACGAGCCCTCGGGCCCGCGCGTGAGCGGCTCCCCGCTCGACGCGCCACAGCGCGGTGTTCGAGTATCCCCACCGCCCCACGACGCCCTCCTCGACGAGCCCGGCGAACGCCTCGACCGTCGGGCCGAGGGGTGTCGCGCGGTCGTCCCGGTGGGCCAGGAGCAGGTCGATGTGGTCGATGCCCATCCGCTCGAGGCTCTGGGCGGCGACCCGGCGCACCACCTCGGGCGCGAGGCCCTCGGAGAGCTCCGGGTAGCTGCCCGGGTAGAGCGGCTCGCACCCGACCTTGGTGACGACGCGCACCCGCTCGCGGGCGCCGGGCCGCGCGGCGAGCCAGCGGCCGAGCAGGAGCTCGCTGGCGCCACCGCGCCCGCTGTCGTCGGTCCAGAAGGAGTAGCAGTCGGCGGTGTCGATCCACACGCCCCCGGCAGCGACGTAGGCGTCGAGCAGGTCGAAGGCGCGGTCTTCGTCGATGGTGGTGCCGAACGACATGGCGCCGAGGGCGAGGGGCGGGGCCGCGGCGGTGATCGGATCCGCCGCGGTGGGGTTCGGAGAGGTCGTGGTCATGACGCCAGCGTCCTGGCTGGAGCGCGCTCCAGGTCAAGCGGGACACCAAACCGGCGGGGCACGGGAGCCCTGGCGGCAGCCCCGGCAGACTAGGGGCATGGCGACCTTCACCCCCGCCGAGACGGCGCGGCGCAGCGGATTCAGCATCGACACGCTGCGCTACTACGAGCGGATCGGCCTCCTCACCGGCATCCGACGCGACCCCGCCGGGCGTCGCGCCTACTCGGAGGCCGACCTCGGCTGGCTCGAGATCCTGCGCTGCCTGCGCGACACGGGCATGCCGATCGCCACGATGCGCCGCTACGCCGCCCTCGCCCTCGCGAGCGGCGCGGACGCCGAGCAGACGATCCCCGAGCGGATCGAGATCCTCGAGCACCATGCCGCGGAGGTCGCGGAGACGATCGACCTGCTCCGGCGCCAGCAGCAGCACCTGACGGAGAAGATCGCGCACTACCGAGGGCTGGTGGCGACCACCGGCGGCGGCCCCGAGGCCGTCGTCCCGGCGACGTCGACGACCGCGGAGCCCTCCCCCGTCGCTCAGATGTCGTAGGCGACGACCACCGGGGCGTGGTCGCTGAACCGCTCCTCGTAGGTGGCGGCCCGGTCGACCTCGGCCGTGCGGGCCAGGTCCGCCAGGCCGGGGGTGGCGAGCTGGTAGTCGATCCGCCAGCCCGCGTCGTTCACAAAGGCCTGCCCGCGCCACGACCACCAGGTGTACGGCCCCGGGCCCTCTCCCCCGAGCTCCCGCCCGAGGTCCCGCCAGCCCTGCTCGTCGAACCAGCGGTCCAGGTAGGCGCGTTCCTCGGGCAAGAAGCCGGCGGCCTTGAGGTTGCCCTTCCAGTTCTTGATGTCGACGTTCTTGTGGGCGATGTTGAGGTCGCCCGCCACCACCACGTGCTGCCCTGATCCGGCCAGCTCGGCCAGGCGCTTGGTGACGTGGTCCAGGAACGCGTACTTCTCGTCCATCTTCGGCGTGCCCGCGGTGCCCGAGTGGATGTACGTCGAGACCACCGTCACCTGCTGCGTGGAGCCGTCCTTGCCCGGGACCTCGAGGTCGGCCTCGACCCAGCGGCCGGTGTCGACCGGCACACCGGTCGCGAGGCCGATCCGGATGGCGCTCATGGGCAGGCGCGACGCGATCGCCACGCCGGCACGGCCCTTGATCTCGCAGGCCTCGTGCGCGAGGTCCCACTCGGAGGTCGACAGGAAGTCGCTGAGGATCTCGTCAGGCGCCCGCACTTCTTGCAGCAGCATGACGTCGGGCTTGCGGGCCTCGACCCACTCGGCCATTCCCCGCTTGTACGCGGCTCGGATCCCGTTGACGTTGACGGTGGCGATGGTCAGCACGCGGCATATCCAACCCCATGACGCTGACAGGCCGCGTCGGCGTCCGGGGATCACCCCACAGCCGCGCCGCCATACGCCGCCTGGATCGCGGCGAGGTCCAGCTTCTGCATCGAGTACATCGCCTGCGTGGCGCGGGCCGAGGCATCCGTGTCCTCGCTGAACAGCAGCGCGTCCAGCGACGTGGGGAACACCTGCCAGGACAGCCCAAACCTGTCCGTGAGCCACCCGCACTGGCTCGGTTCGCCCCCGCCGGCAAGCAGCGCGTGCCAGTAGTGGTCGATCTCGTCCTGGTTCTCGCACGCGAGCATCATCGAGAACGACTCGTCCAGGGTGAAGGCCGGGCCGGCGCTGATCGCCGTCACCGGCATCCCGTCCAAGGTGAAGTCGACGATGAAGGCAGTGCCCGGCTCGACGTCGGGAACCCCCAGCGGCGCTCTGACGACCCGCGTGACCTGCGAGTTCGGGATCAGCGAGGTGTAGAAGCGCGCGGCCTCCTCGGCCTGCGAGTGGTACCAGAGGTGCGGACGGACGATTCCCATGACGGTTCCCCTCCTGCGAGTGCGGTCACAGGTACAGACCCGCCCGGGGAGCCCGACTCATCGGCCGGTCAACCGGCCAGGCGCTCCGCGGTGTCCACCACGTTGCTGAGCAGCATGGCCCGGGTCATGGGCCCGACACCGCCCGGGTTCGGCGACACCCACGACGCGATCTGCCGGACCTCCGGGTCGACGTCCCCGACGACCCGCGACTTGCCCGTCTCCGGGTCGGTCGCGCGCGAGACGCCGACGTCGACCACCACGGCCCCAGGCTTGACGATGTCCGCCGTGATGATGCCGGGGACGCCCGCCGCGGCCACGATGACGTCCGCGTTGCGGGTGTGCTCGGCCAGGTCGACGGTGCCGGTGTGCGTCAGGGTGACTGTCGCGTTGATCGCCCGGCGGGTGAGCAGCAGCCCGATCGAGCGGCCCACAGTGGTGCCCCGCCCGACCACGGTCACGTCCGCTCCGGCCAGGTCGACGCCGTGCCGCTCGAGCAGCTCGATGATGCCGCGCGGCGTGCAGGGCAGCGGCGAGTCGATGGGCTCGTTGACCCGCAGCACCAGGCGGCCCAGGTTCGTGGGGTGCAGCCCGTCGGCGTCCTTGTCCGGGTCGATGAGCTCCAGCACCCGGTTGGCGTCGATGCCCTTCGGCAACGGCAGCTGCACGATGAAGCCGGTGCAGGCCGGGTCGGCGTTCAGCCGCGCGACGGCGTCCTCGACCTCCTGCTGCGTGGCCGTCTCGGGCAGGTCCTCGCGGATCGACGCGATGCCGACCTCGGCGCAGTCCTTGTGCTTGCCGGCGACGTACCAGCGCGACCCCGGGTCGTCGCCGACCAGCAGGGTGCCCAGCCCGGGACGCACCCCTCGCGCGGCGAGCGCGGCCACTCGAGCCGTGAGCTCGCCCTTGATCGCGGCCGCTGTGGCCGTGCCGTCCAGAACCTGTGCGGTCATCGCTCTACTCCTTGGGGCGTGCCCACGGGCGGCCCGCGCGCGCCACGACGGGCGCGCGCGGGCCGGGTCCCGACGGCGAGGCGGGGTTCAGTACTGCTGCAGGCCGGCGTACAGCGGGTGCGCGTCCGTGAGCTTCTGGACGCGCGCGCGCAGGGCCTCGACATCGGCGCCCGAGCCGTCGACCAGCGCCGTGGCGATGATGTCGGCCACCTCGGTGAACTCGGCGTCCCCGAAGCCCCGGGTCGCGAGCGCGGGCGTGCCGATGCGCAGGCCCGACGTCACGCGCGGGGGGCGCGGGTCGAAGGGCACCGCGTTGCGGTTCACGGTGATGCCGACGGAGTGCAGGAGGTCCTCCGCCTGCTGGCCGTCGAGGTCCGAGTGCCGCAGGTCGACGAGCACCAGGTGCACGTCGGTGCCGCCGGTCAGCACCGAGACCCCGGCGCCCGCGACGTCGGCCGCGGTGAGCCGCTCGGCGATGATCTTCGCGCCCGAGAGGGTGCGCTCCTGGCGGTCACGGAACTCCGGCGAGCCGGCGATCTTGAACGACACGGCCTTCGCGGCCACGACGTGCATGAGCGGCCCGCCCTGCTGGCCGGGGAACACCGCCGAGTCGATCTTCTTGGCGTACTCCTGCTTGGAGAGGATGAAGCCCGAGCGCGGGCCGCCGATCGTCTTGTGCACGGTGGACGAGACGACGTCCGCGTACGGCACCGGGTTGGGGTGCAGGCCCGCGGCGACCAGCCCGGCGAAGTGCGCCATGTCGACCCAGAGCTTGGCCCCGACCTCGTCCGCGATGGACCGGAACGCCTCGAAGTCGAGCTGGCGGGGGTAGGCGGACCAGCCGCCGATGATGACGTCGGGGCGGTGCTCGAGGGCTGCGGCCCGCACCGCCTCGGGGTCGATGAGGAACGTCTCGGGGTTCACGCCGTAGGCGGCGACGTCGTAGAGCTTGCCGGAGAAGTTGATCTTCATGCCGTGCGTGAGGTGGCCGCCGTGGGCCAGCTCGAGGCCGAGGATCTTGTCGCCCTTGTTGATCAGGGCGTGCAGCACCGCGGCGTTCGCCGTGGCGCCGGAGTGCGGCTGGACGTTCGCGTGCTCCGCGCCGAAGAGCGCCTTGGCCCGCTCGATGGCGAGGGTCTCGGCGACGTCGACCTGCTCGCAGCCGCCGTAGTACCGGCGGCCGGGGTAGCCCTCGGCGTACTTGTTGGTGAGCACGGAGCCCTGCGCCTGCAGCACGGCTCGCGGCACGAAGTTCTCGCTCGCGATCATCTCGAGAGTGCCCTGCTGGCGGGCGAGCTCTCCGTCCAGCACCGCGGCGATCTCAGGGTCCACGGCGGACAGGTTCTGGTCGAGCACGGGGGTCTGGTCGACGCTCATGTCTCTCCTCGCAGTCAGCGTGCGGGTTCCCGGCATACGTCGGGCACGCACACGGATGGTGTGGTGACCGAGGGCCCAGGCGTCCGACCCGAAGTCTGCTGCTGCGTCGCTCCCCGGTGGTGTTCCACCCGTTGCGCCAGTCACGACGTGCGCCAGCCTACCAAGCGGGCGTGGCTCTCCGACGCCCGTCTCACCGGGCGAGGGCCCTCGGCCCGGTCAGCTGTGCGCGGCTCCGACGCGGGAGGCCTCGCCGTCGCCCAGGATCTTGCGCAGGTAGGCGAACGTCAGGTCCCCCGCCGTCTGGTCGTGCTGGTGGGTGTACCCGTGCCGCTCGTACAGGGCGAGGTTCTGCACCGAGTCGCGCCCGGTGAAGACCCACACCTCGTTGATGTCCTCGGGCAGCAGCGGCAGGATCGCGAGCAGCAGGCTGGTGCCGATCCCCTGGCCCTGCACGTCGGGCGCCACCGCGAGGCGCCCCAGGGTCGCCTTCCCGCCCTCCAGCAGCACGCGGATGGACCCGACGAGCCGGTGCCCCGACCACGCGCCCAGGGTGATGACGCCGTCCGCGACGAGGTCGGCGCGCAGCTCCTCGTAGGTCTGCGTCAGCGGGGGGATGTTCGGGTCGCCGTAGATCTGCGCCTCGGTCACGAACGCGGCGCGACGCAGCGTCAACAGCTCGCCCGCGTCGGCCAGGTCGACGGGACGGATCTCCACCTCGGGCTCGCTCATGCGCTCATCGTCCCATCACAGGCTGCGGGTCTGGGGAGGAACACGCACTATCCTCCGCGGACCCGGACGGCTGCGGGTAGCCCGTTCCCAGCCCGTGGACGAGGGCCCTTGGACCTGGCTCGGCCCTCGTCCAGCCCCGGGGCGCGACCCCTCGCGCGGGCTGCGCGGCGCCGCCAGACTGCTCGACTAGCCTTGGGCACCGTGTCCACCCCGCTTCTCCACACCCCCGACGGAACCCACTGGGTCCTGACCCTGTCGTGCCCCGACCGACCCGGCATCGTGCACGCGGTGGCCGGGCTGCTCGCCGAGCACGGTGGGAACATCACCGAGTCCCAGCAGTTCGGCGACCCGCTCACCGGCCTGTTCTTCATGCGCGTGCAGGTCACCGCCTCAGTCGCCCGGCACGCCCTCGAGAGCGCCCTGGCGGACCTCGCGGGCCGCTTCATGATGCAGTGGCGGCTCGACGTGGCCGGCCGCCCGGTGCGCACGCTGGTGATGGGCTCCACGGCGGCGCACTGCCTCAACGACCTCGCGTTCCGCCAGCGGTCCGAGAACCTGCCGATCGACATCGTCGCCGTGGTCTCGAACCACACGGCGCTGGCCGACCTGGCGCAGTTCTACGGCATCCCGTTCCACCACGTGCCCGTGACGGCGGCCACCAAGGCCGCGGCGGAGGACCGCCTGCTCGAGCTGGTGCAGGAGCTGGACGTCGAGCTGGTGGTGCTGGCCCGCTACATGCAGATCCTCTCGGACGACCTGTGCCGGGCGCTCTCGGGCCGGATCATCAACATCCACCACTCGTTCCTGCCGTCGTTCAAGGGCGCGCGCCCGTACGCGCAGGCCCATGACCGCGGGGTCAAGCTGATCGGCGCCACGGCGCACTACGTCACGGGCGACCTGGACGAGGGCCCGATCATCGAGCAGGACGTGGAGCGGGTGGACCACACCCGCTCGGTCGAGGACCTGGTGGCGCTAGGGCAGGACGTGGAGCGCCGGGCGCTCGCGCGCGCGGTGCGCTGGCACGCCGAGCACCGGGTGCTGCTCGACGGGCACCGCACCATCGTGTTCCGCTGAGCCGCAGCCGGATGGCGACCGGCTGAGCCCCGGAGGGCGGGCCGGCGCCCGGGCGCCGCCGCACCGCCCGGAAACGATTCGGCAGGTCGCGCCGCGGCGCCGCCCGAGCCATGCTCCGAAGTGCCGATGGCTTCCAGCTCCTCGACGGAGGCCGCCCACACCGGTGCGTGGCCGACGCCGTCCACCATGCCACCGGCCTCACCGAGGAGACCGATGGACCGCCTCCGCACCCCTGTGACCCGAGCGGCCGCCGCGGCAGCCGTCGTCGCGCTGAGCCTGCTCGGCGCCACCGCCGCGGCCATCTCGACGGCGCCGCCCGCCCAGGCGGCCTCCCTCGTCGAGGTCACCGGCTTCGGCGCCAACCCCAGCGGCCTGCGGATGCACCTGTTCGTCCCGGACGAGCTGCCTGCCCACCCCGCCGTGCTCGTCGCGGTGCACTACTGCACCGGCTCGGGGCCCGCGTTGTACAACGGCGCGCAGTTCGACGAGCTGGCGGCCCGTCACGGCTACATCGTGATCTACCCCTCGGCGACGCGCAGCGGCGGCTGCTTCGACGTGTCCTCGCCCGAGGCGCTGCGCCGCGACGGCGGCAGCGACCCGGTGGGCATCCGGTCGATGCTCCAGCACGTGCAGCAGCGGTACGCCATCGACACCAGCCGCGTCTTCGCCACCGGCGTCTCGTCGGGCGCGATGATGACCCAGGTGCTGCTCGCCAACTACCCCGACGTCTTCGCGGCCGGCTCGGCGTTCGCCGGGGTGCCCGCCTCGTGCTTCGCGACGGCCAACGGCTCGGGGTGGAACAGCGACTGCGCGCAGGGCCGGGTCACCAGGTCCGCCCAGGAGTGGGGCACGCTCGTCCGCGACGCCTATCCGGGCTACACGGGCGCCCGTCCCCGCGTGCAGCTCTGGCACGGCACGAACGACGAGACCCTCAGCTATGCGAACTTCGGCGAGTCCATCAAGCAGTGGACCAACGTGCTGGGCGTCAGCGCCACGCCGTCGTCCACGGACGCGCCTGCCAACGGCGTCACGCGCACGCGCTACGGGGGCACGGGCGCCCAGGCGCCCCTCGAGGCCAACAGCCTGCAGGGCGTCTCGCACAACCTGCCCGTCGACGCCGCGGCGGCCATCCGCTTCTTCGGGCTGGACGCCGCGCCCACACCCACCACGCCGCCACCCACCACTCCACCGCCCACGACTCCCCCGCCCACGACTCCCCCGCCGGGCGCCGGTGGCTGCACGGTGGCCTACGCCGTCAACCAGTGGAACACCGGGTTCACCGCCAACGTCACGGTGCGGAACCTGGCGACCACGCCCCTCGACGGGTGGCGGCTGACGTGGGCCTTCCCATCGGGCCAGGTGGTGACGCAGGCGTGGAGCTCGGTGACCACGCAGCAGGGGTCTCAGGTCACGGCCGTCAACGCCGCCTGGAACGGCGTGGTCCCGGCGGGGGGCTCGGTGCAGATCGGCTTCAACGGCTCCCACACGGGGGTGAACGCGGCGCCCACGGACTTCGCGCTCAACGGGACGGCGTGCGGGCGCGCCTGAGCTGACGAGGCCGGGTCACGCCGCCCGGGTGCGCCGGGCGAGCGAGTCGATGGTGACCGCCAGGGCGAGCACCAGGCCGGTGATGACGTACCTCTCCGACGCGCCCATGTTGAGCAGGGTCAGCCCGCTCGAGATCGAGTGGATGATGAGCACGCCCCACAGCGCGGACCAGGCCCTGCCCCGCCCGCCGAACAGGCTCGTCCCGCCGATCACCGCGGCCGCGATGGCCGTGAGGTAGAGGTCGCCGCCGCCGGTCCCCTGGTTGGCGGCGGACAGCCGGCCCACGGCGAGCACCCCGCCCAGGGCGGCGAGCGTCGAGCACGCGACGAAGACCGAGACGTAGGTGCGGCGGACGGGCACCCCGGCTCGCCGTGCGGACTCCACCGACCCGCCGACCGCGTGCACGGCCCGGCCCCACCGGGTGCGCCGCAGCAGGATGTCCACCACCGCCACCAGTCCGAGGAACAGTGCGAAGGCGATCCCGAGCCCTCGGTTGGCCTGGAGGTAGGCGACCATCGCGGTCAGCGCCGCGCCGAGCAGCGCCACGCGCAGCCCGAGGGCCGCCGGCGTGCTCACAGGCAGGCCCGCGCGCTCGCGGCGGGCCCTCCCCGCCACCTGCGCGCCGGCGTACGCGAGGACGACCGCCGCCACCAGCGCGTAGGCGACGGGCGGCGGCACGAACCCCTGCTGGACGGTCCGCACCAGCCACGACTCGAACGGCAGGTTCACCGAGCCGGTGGGGCCCAGCACCCGCAGCTGCACGCCCGCGATCACCAGCAGCCCCGCGAGGGTGAACACGAAGCTCGGCAGGCGCAGCCTGGTGGCGAGGACGCCGTACAGCAGCCCCACCACGGCACCGACCAGGAGCGCGGCGAGGACGGCCAGGAGCACGGGCCAGCCGAGCTGTACCGAGCCGACCGCGACCAGGGCCGCGGACAGCCCGCAGACCGAGCCCACGGACAGGTCGATGTGGCCCACCAGCAGCACCAGCACGACGCCCAGGGCGATCACGCCCGTCGACGCGGACTGCATGGTGAGGTTGACCAGGTTGTCGCTGCTGAGGAAGTTCGAGTTGAGCGACTGGAAGACCGCCCAGATGACCAGCAGAGCCCCGATGATCGGCAGCGACCCGAGCTCGCCCGCGCGCAGCCGTTGCCCGATGCCGCGCACCGCCTCCGCCCGCGAGGGCGCCTCGGTTCCTGCCACAGCGGTGAGGGCGGGAGCCGGAAGGCTCATCGAGCGGCCTCGCCGGCGCGCATCACGCGCGTGCTGCGCCCGCTGGGCGTCACCCCCGTCACGGCGGCGATGAGGTCCTCGTAACTGGTGCTCGCCGCGTCGAAGTCGCCGTTGACGCGGCCCAGGCGCAGCACCACGATCCGGTCGGCGACGGCCTGCACGTCGGCCATCGAGTGGCTGATCAGCACGACGCCGTGGCCGCGCTCGCGCAGCCGCTCGATGAGGTTGAGCACCTCGGCGGTCTGGGTGATGCCGAGCGACGCCGTGGGCTCGTCGAGGACGACCACCCGCGGGTCGCCGAGCAGCGAGCGGGCGATCGCGACGGCCTGGCGCTGCCCGCCGGACAACGCGCCGACGGGGGCGCGGACCGAGGGCACCCGCGCCGCGAGCTGGTTGAGCAGCTCCCAGGCGTGCCGCTCCATCGCGACCTCGTCGAGCAGCGGGCCCTGGGTGACCTCCTGGCCCAGGAAGATGTTCTCGACCACGTCGAGGTTCTCGCACAAGGCGAGGTCCTGGAACACGGCGGCGATGCCGTGCGCCCGCGCCACCGCGGGGTTGACCAGGTGCACCGGCCGCCCGTCACGCTCGACGTGGCCCGCGTCGGGCAGCAGCGCGCCGGAGACGACGCCCGCGAGCGTCGACTTGCCGGCGCCGTTGTCGCCGACCACCGCGACGACCTCGTGCGCATGGACGTCCAGGTCGACGTCCACCAGGGCGCGGACGGCGCCGTAGGACTTGCTCACCCCGCGCAGCGACAGCACTGGAGCCTTCATTCGCCGCCCTCCTCGATGAGGCCTGCCTCGACGCAGGCATGACGATAGGGATCCACGCAGATCACCTCGATGGTGTGGACGCCGCCGTCGACGATGACGTGGCGCAAGTTCTCGGAGGTGACGGCCACGGGGGTCAGCAGGACGGCGGGGACGCCGTCCACGGTCGTGGTCGTCCGGGGGGCGTGCCCGCGCAGGACGTCGACCGCGAGCCGGGCCGCGGTGCGGGCCTCCTCGGCGATGTCCTTGTAGACGGTCATGTGCTGGTCGCCGCTGAGGACGCGCTGCACCGCGCTCAGCTCGGCGTCCTGCCCGGTGACCGGGGGCACCGGGGCCACGCCTGCCGCCTTCATCGCGGAGATGGCGCCGCTCGCGGTGCCGTCGTTCGCGGCCCAGACGGCGTCCACCCGGCCGCCGAACTGCGTGAGCTGGCCGGCGACCCACTCCTGTGCCTTGTCCGGGCTCCAGTCAGGGGTCGAGTACTCGGCGAGGATGTCGACCCCGGCGCCGTCGAGGGCCGCGCGGGCCCCGGCCAGCAGCGCCGCGGAGTTGGCGTCGGTGGCCGCGCCGCCGACCATCAGGACCCCGTGGGCGCCGTCGGAGCCGGCGCCGAGCGCCTCGACGATGGACAGTCCCTGCAGACGCCCCACGGCCTCGTTGTCGAAGGACACGTAGGCGGCGACGTCGGCCGTGGCCAGGGACCGGTCGTAGGCGATCACGGGCACGCCGCGCTGCGCGGCGGCGGCGACGATGCTCAGCGCCGCGGACACGTCCACCGCGTCGAGCACGAGCACCCCCGCCCCCTGGCTGAGCGCCGACTCGGCCTGCTGCTGCTGGCGCTCGGCGTCCTGCCCGGCGTTCGCGGAGACCACCCGGCAGCGGCCGCACTCATCGGCGACGGCCTGCTCGAAGACAGGACGGTCGACGTTCTCGTAGCGGGCGGTCTTGGACTCGGGCAGCAGGAACGCGATGGTGGGCTCGGCCGCGGAGGCGGCGCTCGCGCAGCCGGCGACTGCCAGCGGGGAGGCGATCAGCCCGGCGGCGAGGGCGGCGACCGCACGCCACGAGCGGGCGCGGGGGCCGGTCATCCTGCGGCCACCATGGACCCGGCGATGCCGACCCGGTCCAGGGCCACGGCCAGCGCGCCGCGGACCTCGGCGGCGGCGCCGAGCTCGGAGGCCACGACCTCCACCGGGCCCGCGGTGCTCGGCACGGTGCGCTGCTCGAGCATGATCCGCAACGGCTCGAGCAGCAGGTTGCCGGCCTCGGCGAGCCTGCCGCCGACCACGACGAGGTCGGGGTCGAACAGGTTGCAGACGTTCGCGGTCGCCACGCCGAGGTGCCGCCCGGCGTCGGAGATGACCCGGCGGCAGCCAGGGTCGCCGTCGTGGGCGCGGGCGATCACGTCGGGGAGCGTGAGGCTGCCGTGGCTGGCCTGGAGCATGTCGAGCAGCACGGGGGCGCCCACGAACGTCTCGAGGCAGCCTCGGTTGCCGCAGCGGCAGATGGGCCCGTTCTCGTCGATCGTCACGTGGCCGATCTCCCCGGCCGTGCCGGAGCGGCCGTGGAACAGCCGGCCGCCGAGCACGAGGCCACCGCCGACCCCGTGGGACACCCGCAGGTAGAGCACGTTCTCCCGGCCGCGCGCGGCGCCGAGCCGCACCTCCGCCAGGGCCCCGAGGTTCGCGTCGTTGTCGACATGGACGGGGACGCCGATGCGGTGCTCCAGGACCTGGGGCACCGCCACGCCGTCCCAGCCGCGCAGCATGCCCAGCGTGGAGACCCGCCCGGTGCGGACGTCGACCGGGGCCGGCACCCCCACGCCGACGGCCAGCACCTCGCTCATGCTCGCCTCGACGGACTCGACCATCTCGGTGAGCAGCAGGGCGGCGCGGTCCAGGCCGGCGTCGGCGCGGTGGTCCGGCGCCAGCGGCATGCGCTGCTCGGCGACGATGCGGTGGGCGACGTCCGCGAGCGCCACGCGCAGCGACCGGGTGCCGAAGTGCACGCCGGCCACGAGGCCGAGGTTGCGCGCGAGCGTGACCTGCTGGGCGCGGCGGCCAGAACGGGACGTGGGCGCGGTGTGCAGCACCCCGGCGCCGGTGAGCTCCTTGACGATGTTCGACACGGTCGCCGGGGACAGGCCTGTCACTCCGGCCAGCTCGACCTGCGTGAGGGAGCCACGCTGCTGGACCGCATTCACGATCCGGGCTCGGTTCGCTTCACGCAGCGAAGTCTGGGAGCCCGGGGTCACCCGGTCTGTGCCCACAGCCGAAACTGTACACAGCGCAGGCGGCTGCCCCGCGACGCGCCGCGGCGGGCTAGGCCCCCTTGGCCAGGGCCGACAGCGGCGGGTCCCCCGCGCCCGGCACCTTGTAGAGGCTCAGGTCCAGGCGCTGCGCCACCTGCCCCACGGCCGCCATGCCCCGCACGCTGTTGCCGACCGGGTCGAGCGGCGGCGAGAACGCGGCGATGGCGAGCTTCCCCGGGGCCACCGACAAGACGCCCCCGCCGACCCCGCTCTTGCCCGGAAGCCCCACGGTGTACGCCCAGTCCCCCGACGACGTGTACAAGCCCTCCATCGTCATCTCCGCCAAGATGTGCGGCACCAGCCCCGCGTCGACCACGCGCTCCCCGGTGACCGGGTTCACCCCGCCCGCCGCGATGGTGGCGCCCATCGTGGCGAGGTCCTTCGTGGAGATCAGCGTGGAGCACTGCCGGGTGTAGACGTCGCACGCCTCCATCGGGTCCGAGTACATCGCCCCGCCGCTGTACAGCAGCCACGCGATGGCCCGGTTGTGGAAGTTGGTGGTCTGCTCCGAGGTGTTCACCTCGGAGCTGAGCTGGACCTCCCGGCCCGCAAACGCCTGCTGCGTCTCGAGGATCCGCTGCCACCGCTGCTCGGTGTCGGCGGCCTTCACCAGGCTCGCCGAGGACATCGCCCCGGCGTTGACCAGTGGGCTCAACGGCTTGTCGTTGTGGAGCTCGAGGGCCATCACCGAGTTGAAGGGCAGTCCCGTGGGGTCCGCGCCGATCTTCTGGTGGAACTCCACGGGCCCCACGTCGGCCATCGCCCGGGCCATCGTGAACACCTTGGAGATGGACTCGAGCGCGAACTCGACGTCCGCGTCGCCCGCGGAGTAGACGTCGCCCTCGGCGGTGACGACGGCCACCCCGAAGAGCGAGGAGTCCACCGAGGCGAGGTACGGGATGTAGCTCGCGTTCGCCCCGCCCTGCAGCGCGGCGTTGTCCCGGTGCGCGGCGTCCACCGCCGCCTGGATGGTCTGCGCGTCCAGCGTCGCCTGCGCGTCCAACGTCGTCATGGTGCGTCCGTCCTCTCGGTGGGGCAGTGGCGCCTCTCGATGGGGCAGCGGCGGGGCGAGGTCACGACGCTGCGCCGTGGCTGGGCGGCTGGCCGCCTCCGCGCGGATCCGGCGGCGTCGGCCCACCCGGCCGGCTGGCGCCCGGGGTTCCCGCGGGGCCCGCTGCCCCGGCTGCGCGCGCGGGGCCGGCCGAGCCGGCGTCGCCCGGTGAGCCGGCATGGCCCCGGGCCCCGGAGCCTGTGTCCTCCGGGCTGGTGGTCGAGGAATGGCGGCCCGCCGCGGCGTCGCCCGCCTCCCGTGCCGCCCGGAGGAGGTCGGGCGTCGACACCGAGGAGTTCGACACGATCCCCGGGTGCCCGCCCTCGATCTGCCAGGTGAACGGCGCGAAGTCGTCGTCCCGCTGGCGCCAGTGCGGCTTGCGCACCGAGTAGATGATCAGCGGGATGGCGATGAACACGATCGTCAGCCCCAGCAGGAACCCGACGTAGGTGGTCGGCGAGCCGGTGGGGACCTGGCTGGGCGGGAAGAAGCTGAAGAAGAAGGCCAGCGCGGAGGCGACGAACCCGGCCCCGCCGATCAGCCACATGCCGACGGCGCCGCCGGGGATCTTGTAGGGCCGTGGCCGGTTGGGCTGGCTGTACCTCAGGTAGATGGCCGCGCCGAACATCAGCAGGTACATCACCAGGTACAGGATCGACGCCAGCTGGCTGAGGATCTGGTACGCGGACTGCACCGACGGCAGCAGCACGAACGCGGCCGAGAGCACCGTCACGATGCCCGCCTGCGCGATGAGGATGTGCGTGGCCATGCCGTTCTTGTTCGTGACCTGCCAGAACCGCGGCATGTAGCCGGCCTTCGCCACGCTCAGCAGACCGCTCGACGGGCCGGAGACCCACGTCACCACCCCGGCGAACACCCCGACGGCGAGCGCCACGGCCATGATCGGGGCCGCCCACTCCACCCCCGCCCACCGGAACACGTCGGTGAACGTCGTCAGCAGGCTCTGGGTCAGGTTGATCTCAGACTGCGGCACCACGAAGGCGATCGCCAAGGTGCCGAGCACGAAGATGATGACGGTGCCCAGGGCCGCGATGCCGATGGCGATCGGATAGTTGCGGGACGCGTTCTTGACGTCCTTCACGTGGATCGCGTTCATCTCCATGCCCGCGTAGAACAGGAAGATGCTCGCGGCCAGCACCACGTTCGAGAAGTTCCCGAAGTCCGGGATGAGCTCGCCCCAGCCGAGCGTGATCTGCGACGGGTTCCCGCCGATCAGGTAGCTGAAGCCGAGGACGATGAGGATGGCCGCGGGGATGATCGTGCCGATCATCCCGCCCCACTTGGCGACCCGGGAGAACGCCTGGGCGCCGCGCATCGCGATGAACGTGGCCAGCCAGTACACGGCGAGGACCACCAGCAGGATGTAGGCCTTGTTGGACGACAGCCGTGAGGCGAACGAGGCGTTGTCATCGGTGTAGGCCAGAGCCGTGGCGCCGAACGTGAGCACCGTCGGGAACCAGACGCTGACCTCGATGAACAGCACGAACATCGCGACGAACGCCCACCGCCCGCCGAACGCCTCCCCCACCCACCGGAACACACCGCCGCGCTCCGGCCACCCCGTGGCCAGCTCCGCCGCCACCAGGGACACCGGGATCAGGAAGAACACCGCCGCGAAGATGTAGTAGAAGATCGAGCCCAGCCCGTACTCCGCCTCCGCCGGGAGCCCGCGCAGGCTGACCACCGCGACGATGTTCAGCATGGCCAGGGCGAAGATCGAGATCGTGGCCTTCTTGGGCACACCCGACTTGGCAGGGGTGGTCGCCTGTTGCGCCGTCATGGGAACTCCTCACGGTTCGCTCCGGCGGGCGGAGCTCGGGAGAGGTGCTGTGGTGCACGGTGACGTTGCTGGGTCCGGTGCGGGAGGCACCCGGGGGTGCGGCCGTCGCACGGTGGCGCCGAAGCGCGAGGGACGCCAGGGGGCACCCGGGGGTGTGCGTCGCGTCTGCCGGCCCGAGGCGCGGACTGCACGGCCCTGAGAGGGCCCGCGCCGGGGCGGTCTGTCGAACTCAGAGTACGTCCGGGCCCCCGATCGGACAGGTCGAGCGGGCTCCGCCGCGGCGCCGCCCGGCCTTCGGGCGGCGCCGGTCCCCTCAGCCGCGCCCGGTGGCCCGCTTCTCGACGAGCACCGCGACGGTCCGCGCGGGGACGGTCACCGTCCCGGTCGCCGTGCTCCACGTCGTCTGCCGGACCACAGCGTCCGATCCCTTAGCCTGCACGGGCGCGAGGGTGTGGCGGCGGCCCGCGAGCTCGGGCAGCGCCTGCGTGACGGGCTCGTCCGAGGCGTTGAGCACGACGAGCAGCCCATCGAGGTCCTTGTCGACGTCGGGGCTGCTCCCCCGGCGCCGGTCGTCCACGTGCATCACCACGACCCCCGGCGCCGCGTCGGGCCCGCTCCCGGGGAACGTCACCTTCTGCTGGATGAGCGCGGCGTCGCCGAGCCGGAAGAGCGGGGTGGAGAACCGGAGCCGCAGCAGGTCGAGGGCGCCCTGCTCGGCGGCGGCGATATCCGCCGGGGACGGCTTGAGGGCGGGGTCCGCCAGCAGGGCCTTCTGGAAGGGCCACAGGTCGGCGTTCTCCTGCTCGGGCGGCAGGCCCCGGCCGAACCCGTTGTCCCGGCCCGTCAGGTCCAGGTGGTTGAACCAGTCCCCCGAGTCGTAGGAGTTCCGGTCCAGCGACTTGCTGCGCAGCAGCTCCGCGCCCGCGTGCCAGAACGAGGGCGTCTGCGCGAGGGCGGTGGTGGCCAGCGACACGGTGTTCATCCGCACCCGGTCGCTCATGGCGGTGTCCCGCGGCAGCTTGTGCGTGAGCGAGTCGAACAAGGTCTCGTTGTCGTGGGCGTCGACGTAGGTCACGACCTCCTCGGGCGAGTCCGCGTATCCGGCGGGCTGGCCGTTGTAGTCGATCTCGGCGCCGGAGCGGACCTGCCCGTCGCTGGTCCGGAACGCGAAGTCCCGCAGGTTGCCCGCGAGGCCGAGCCGCACCAGGTCGGCCTGGTGCCGGGCCCGGGCGAGCTGCTCCTCGGCGGTGCCGTTGACCGAGGCGCCGTTCGGGTCGGTGGCCGCGCCGGAGCCGAAACCCTGCACCCGCGGGTCCTCGTCGAAGGGGCCGCCGCCGCGCACCGCGTCCCGCAGGCGGTCGCTGAACGTGCCGATGCCCGTGCCGCCGAGCTGGCCCTGGGTCGCCTGGGTGAAGAGCCGGTTGTCCGCGACCTCCCCGAAGTTCCAGCCCTCGCCGTAGAGGTAGACGGCCGAGCCGTCCACCCCGTCGCGGCGGGGCGTGAGCTCGTCGAGCGCCGCCCGCACCGCGAGCATGGTCTCGACCGAGTGGTGCCCCATCAGGTCGAACCGGAAGCCGTCGACCTTGTAGTCGCGGGCCCACGTCACCACGGAGTCGACCATCAGCTTCTGGGCCATGGCGTGCTCGGTGGCCACGTTCTGGCAGCAGGTGGACGTCTCGACGGCCCCGGCCAGGGTGAGCCGGTGGTAGTACCCGGGCACCACGCGGTCGAGCACCGACGTCGCCGCCTGCCCGCTCGCGGCGGTGTGGTTGAACACCTGGTCGAGCACCACCTGCAGGCCGTCCGCGTGCAGGGCTCCCACCATCGTGCGGAACTCCGCCACGCGGGCTCCCCCCACCGGGTCGAGCGCGTACGAGCCCTCGGGCGCCGACCAGTGGAACGGGTCGTACCCCCAGTTGAACGCGTCGTCGGCCGCGACGGCGGCCACCCGCTCCTGCTGCTCGGCCGAGTCGGGCGCGAGCTCGGCCAGGTCGCCGTCGGGGACGCGCTGGGCGTCGCGGTCCTCCTCGATCGTGGCGATGTCGAACGTGGGCAGCAGGTGCACCGTCGTCAGCCCCGCCCGCTGCAGCTGGCGCAGCTGGGCGCGCCCGGCGCCCTGGACGGCGAACGCGCCGTACGTCCCGCGCAGCCGCGGCGGCACCGTGGCGTCCGAGGCCGAGAAGTCGCGGACGTGCAGCTCGTAGACCGTCTGGTCGACCGGGCGCACCACGGGCTGCTTGGCCCGTTCCCACTGGCGGGGGCGGAAGGCCTTGTCGGCGAGGTCCACGAGCACCGAGTGCGTGGAGTTGGTGGTCAGGGCGACCGAGTACGGGTCGGTCACCGCGTTGACCTCGACCGTGCCGGTGCTGGGCGCGTACACGGTGACCTCGTAGCGGTACGCCGAGCCGGCCCACGACCGCTCGCCCCGCACCGTCCACGACCCGTCGGCCTGGCGCCGCGTCGGCACCCGCAGCGGCTGCCCGGAGACGTCCGTGCCCCGCCAGAGCAATAGGTCGACCTTCTGCGCCGTGGGCGCCCACAGCGCCATCTCCGGACGCCCCTTCGCCCACGTCACGCCGAGGTCGCGATCGACGGCGCCGGCGTAGAGGTCGTCCAGCACGCCGGGGATCTGCACCCCCGAGACGGCCTGCGTCGCGCCGTCGACGGCGTGCTGCGACACGAGCAGCTCCCCGCCCGCGAGGCGTTCGACGTCCGGCCTCGTCAGGCCGTCCGGCAGACGGAGCGCGAGATGGCCCGCGAGCGCCGGGAACCGGGTCAGCTGGTCCGGCGTGAGGCCGGCGGGGTCGAGGGACAGGTCGTGGCCCTCGCCGCCGGTGACCACCCCATCGGCGACCTCGAGGGACCCGTCGGGCGACCCGTGCAGCCGGAACACCGACGACTCGGCCGGGGCGCCCTCAGGGATCCATGAGGCGGGCCAGGCGATCGTGCGCTCGTCGATCCAGTGCGCGCGCTGCTCGCCCAGGCCGGGCGCCGGCGGATCGGCCACGTCGATGGTCAGCAGGTGCGTGGCGAGGACGTAGGTGAAGGTCACGGGCTTGCCTCCGGGAGCCGTGAACGGGATGTTCGCGCCGTCACGCGCCCCGCCTGCCCCGTAATTCTCCGCCCAGGAGAGGTCATGGGCGACTTTGGCCTCATAGACCCCGGCGGGCAGCGCGGGCGCCGTGTACGTGTACGCGCCGTCCCCGTCCGGGTCCTGCAGCCAGGTGGCCAGGCAGTCCGGCGACCAGTCCGCCGCGCAGCCCAGCTCGCTCTGGTGGCTGCCGGGAACCGTGAGCAGCGGCCCCTCCGCGGTCGAGGTGAACCAGTGCGTCGTGGGGTCGTAGACGAAGGTGACCTGCCGGGGCGCGCTGCCCGTGACGGTGTACGCGACGTTGGCGCCGCCAGGCGAGCCCCCTGCCCCGTAGTTGACGTCCCAGGACCCGCCCACGGCGACCTTGTACTCGTAGGAGCCGGGCGGGAGCGTGAACGTGCCCGCGTAGGCGCCGTCCGCTCGCCGGCTGAGCTGCGCCTGCTCGCACGCGGGCTGCCAGTCGCCCGCGCAGCCCATCACGGCGTTGTGGCTGCCGGGCACGGTGACGATCTCGGAGCCCGGGTCCGGCCCTGGCCCGGCGCCCCCGTCGACCGCCACGCCGACGCTCGCATAGCTGGAGCCCGCGACGCGATGGCCTGCGGCGTCGGTGGAGACGGCGCGGTACTCGACCAGTGTGCCCGGGGCCAGCGCGGTGACGTCGTGGAAGACCCGTGGCTGGGTGGTCTCGGCGGTGCCCAACGGCGTCCACCCGGGGTCCCCGACCACCCGGTACGCGAACGAGGTCTCCGCCCAGGTGTCGTCGTCGATGTCGGCGGTGACCGGCGCCTGACCGCGCAGCCCGGCGCCGCGGGCCGGGGCGTCCACGTTGAGTCCCGCGTCCGCGTCGAGCGTCCCCACGGTGCGATCGGCGCGCAGCAGCACAGCGGCGAGCGGCGGGACGGTCAGCGTGAGCCCGCCCTCGCCGTCGGCAGTCGCGGTGGCCGCCGCCCCGTCGTCGACGCCGAGCAGCGCCTCGTAGGCCGCGCCCGGGGTGAGCGTCGTGAGGCTGACGGTCTGCGCCTCCGTCGAGTTGTTCAGCGCGACGAGGTGCTCGACCCTCTCCTCGCGGTCCACGCGGGAGAAGGCGTAGACGGAGCCGTCGGCGCCGCCCACCAGCCGCTCCACCTGGGCGCCGCCGGTCAGCGCGGCGGAGGCCTCCCGGATGCCCGCGAGCTCCGCGATGTGCGTGTAGAGCGGGGCCTCGGGGTCGAACCGGTCCACTGATCCGGCGACCTCCCCGGTGAGCAGGAGCTGCTCGGCGAACTCCGGCACCTGGCTCGCGAACATCGACTGCCGGGCGTCCTTGTCCGCGCCCCCGAGGTCGCCGTCCCCGACGAAGCCCTGCTCGTCGCCGTAGTACACGACCGGCTGCCCGCGCGTCAGGTACATCAGCGAGTGCGCCAGCTCCGAGCGTCGCAGCGCGTCGCCGGAGTCCTTGACCATGTGCCCGATCCGGCCCATGTCGTGGTTGCCCAGGAAGGTGGGCAGCGCCGCCGCGCTGGTGTGGGCGGTCGTGTACCTGTCGTCGCTCGCGAACAGGGCGCGCAGCCCGGTGGCCGAGAAGCCGCGCGCGTAGCTCGACGCGCCGGCCTGGAAGGCGAAGTCGAGCACCGCGTTCATGTCGGTGTCCCGCACGTAGGGCGCCAGGAGCGCCGCGTCCGCGTCGTAGACCTCGCCGAACATGAAGAACTCCGGCTTGCCGTGCGCGTGCGCGTAGTCCAGGACCCGGGTGGTCCACTGCTCCCAGAACTCCCGGTTCACGTGCTTGGCGGTGTCGATGCGGAAGCCGTCGATCCCCAGGTCGATCCACTCGTCGTAGACGTCCACGAACCCGTCCACGACCGTCGGGTGCTCGGTCATGAGGTCGTCGAGCCCGGAGAAGTCGCCGTGCGTGACCGACTCCCCGGTCCAGGTCGAGTCCCCTCGGTTGTGGTAGAGCGTCGGGTCGTTCAGCCAGGCCGGGACCTTGAGGTCGGCGTCCTCGGGGGCGATGACCGGTGTGTACGGGAACGACGTCGACGGGTCCAGCGCTGGGAACGGGCCGCCGTCGGCGTGGTCGGCCGGGTCGAACGGGACGCCCGCCGCGTCGGTGTACGGGCGGGTGGCCTGGTCCACGTAGGCGTAGGTCTGCTCGGCGTAGTCGATGACGTCGGCGGTGTGGTTGGTGATGATGTCGAAGTAGACCTTGATGCCCCGGGCGTGGGCGTCGTCGATGAGGGCCTCGAGCTCGGCGTTGGTGCCCAGGTGCGGGTCGATCTGCGTGAAGTCGGTGATCCAGTACCCGTGGTACCCGGCCGAGACGTTGGCGCCTGTCCCCTGCACCGGGCGGTTGACGAAGGACGGGGTGAGCCAGATCGCCGTGGCGCCCAGGCCCTCGATGTAGTCGAGGCGGTCACGCAGGCCCGCGAGGTCGCCGCCGTGGTAGAAGCTCTTGTCCGTCGGGTCGAGGCCGGTGGCGAGCCGGTCGCCGGTGCGTCCGCCGGTGTCGTTGGACGGGTCGCCGTTGGCGAACCGGTCGGTCATCACGAAGTAGAAGCTCTCGCCGGCGCCGTTGTCCCGGGCGGGCGCGGCGACGATCGCGTCGTCTCCGGGGCCGGGCCCGCCGGTCAGCTCGACGGGCGCCAGCGCCACCCGGTGCGTGGCGTCGTCGAAGGTGAACCGCAGCGTCGCGGGGCCGGCCACCACGAGCGGGATGTTCTCGGAGCCGCCGTCGAGCCCGTACGCCTCGTCCCAGGAGCCGTTCACCGCGACCTTGTACTCGTGGCTGCCCGCCGGGACCGTGAACTCGGCGCTGTGCACCCCCACGGCGTCGGTGGGCGCCAGCAGGGTGGCGGCGCAGTCCGGCTGCCAGTCGGCCGCGCATCCCAGCTCGTCCTGGAGGCTGCCCACGAGCGTGAACGTCCGGGGCTCGGCGGCGGCGCTGCCCGTCGCGGGCGGCACGGCTCCGAGCATCGCGATCGCGCCGACGGCGAGGAGGATGGCGGCCTTGCGGGGGCGGGTGTGGACCGTGGCCATGTCCGACTCCTTCGTCGCCGCACGACGCTGTGCGGAAGCCGACGCACCGCGGAAGGGGTGCGTCGAGCCGACCGTACCGATTGCCGCAATTTTCAGCAACCGTGCGGATTGCCCGGATCAGCGACCCGTCGCCCCCGTGCGCAAGCCCTCCACGAGCGCCTGGAGCGCGGGCTCGTCGCCTGCCGGGACGTCGACCTCGACGACCTTGTCGCGGCTCGTGGCGCCCGTCACCAGCGAGACGGCCCGGCGCCGCACGCCGCACGCCTCGGCCACCGCCGCGAGCGCCGCCTCCGTCGCGGCGCCCTCGACGGCGCGCGACTGCACCGCGACCACCAGGCGATCACCGTGCAGCCCGCCCACGCGGGTGCGCGACGCGCCTGGCTTGACCCTGATCGCGACCCGCACACGCACCTCCTGACGAGGCCCGCCCCGCCCGGAGGCGAGGCGGGCCGGCAACCGCTGCCAGAACCGCTCAGATGAGCCCGAGCTCCCGCACCGCCGCGCGCTCCTCCTCGAGCTCCGCCACCGACGCGTCGATCCGCCCGCGCGAGAACTCGTCGACCTCGAGCCCCTGCACGATCTGCCAGGAGCCACCCTCCGACGTCACCGGGAACGAGGAGATCAGGCCCTCGGGCACGCCGTACGAGCCGTCCGAGACCACGCCCGCCGAGGTCCAGTCGCCCTCCGGGGTGCCATGCACCCACGAGTGGACGTGGTCGATGGCCGCGTTGGCCGCCGACGCCGCCGAGGACGCCCCGCGCGCCTCGATGATCGCCGCGCCACGCTTGGCGACCGTCGGGATGAACTCGTCCCGGATCCACACGGAGTCGTCGATGACGTCCACCGCAGGGCGCCCGCCGACGATCGCGTGGCTGAGGTCCGGGTACTGGGTGGCCGAGTGGTTGCCCCAGATCGCCACGCGGGAGATCTCCGAGACAGCCGCGCCCGTCTTGCGCGCGACCTGCGACACCGCCCGGTTGTGGTCCAGCCGGGTCATCGCGGTGAAGCGCTCGGCGGGCACGTCCGGCGCGTGCGACGCCGCGATCAGCGCGTTCGTGTTCGCCGGGTTGCCGACCACCAGCACGCGGACGTCCTCCGCCGCGCCCTCGTTGATGGCCTCGCCCTGCGGCTTGAAGATGCCGCCGTTGGCCGCGAGCAGGTCGCCCCGCTCCATGCCGGCCGTGCGAGGCCGCGCCCCGACGAGCAGCGCGATGTTGCAGCCGTCGAAGGCCGCCTTGGCGTCGTCGTAGATGTCGATGCCCGCCAGCAGCGGGAACGCGCCGTCCTCGAGCTCGAGCGCGACGCCCTCCGCCGCCTTGACGCCCTGCGGGATCTCCAGGAGCTGCAGCCGCACCGGGGTGGTGGCGCCCAGCAGGTGCCCCGACGCGATGCGGAACAGCAGGGCGTAGCCGATCTGGCCGGCGGCGCCGGTCACGGTCACGTTCACGGGGGTCGTCATGCGGATCTCCTTTGATCGAACGGCGAGCGTAGCGAGCGGTGCGGGCGGTGCGGGCGCGGTGCCGGCGCGTGTCGAGAGGAGGCGGCCGGACCGGCCGGGACGCGAGGCGCCCGGCAGCCCCTGAGGGCAGACCGGGCGCCGCGCGTCACCGAGACGGTCAGGCGAGACGGGCCGCCAGGTTCTCGTCGAGCGCGCCGAGGAACTCCTCGGTGGTGAGCCACTTCTGGTCCGGTCCGACCAGCGCGGCCAGGTCCTTCGTCATCTTGCCGCTCTCGACGGTCTCGATGACGACCTTCTCGAGCGTCTCGGCGAACTGCGTGACCTCAGGCGTCTTGTCGAGCTTGCCGCGGTGCTTGAGCCCGCCGGTCCAGGCGAAGATCGAGGCGATCGGGTTCGTGGAGGTGGGCTTGCCCGCCTGGTGCTGGCGGTAGTGGCGCGTCACGGTGCCGTGCGCGGCCTCGGCCTCGACCGTCTGGCCGTCCGGGGTCATGAGCACCGAGGTCATCAGGCCGAGCGAGCCGAAGCCCTGCGCGACGGTGTCCGACTGCACGTCGCCGTCGTAGTTCTTGCAGGCCCAGACGTAGCCGCCCTCCCACTTCATGGCCGCGGCGACCATGTCGTCGATGAGGCGGTGCTCGTAGGTCAGGCCGGCCTCGGCGAACTGCTCCTTGAACTCGGAGTCGAACACCTCCTGGAAGATGTCCTTGAAGGCGCCGTCGTAGGCCTTGAGGATCGTGTTCTTCGTGGACAGGTACACCGGGTACCCGCGCTGCAGGCCGTAGGCGAAGGACGCCCGGGCGAAGTCGCGGATCGACTCGTTGAAGTTGTACATGCCCATCGCGACGCCGCCGGCCTCGGGGTACGTCACGACCTCCTGGTGGATGGGCTCGGAGCCGTCCGCCGGGGTGTAGGTGAGCGTCAGGGTGCCGGCGCCGGGGACCTTGAAGTTGGTCGCCTTGTACTGGTCGCCGTGGGCGTGACGGCCGATGATGATGGGCTTGTTCCACCCCGGCACCAGGCGCGGGATGTTGGAGATGATGATCGGCTCGCGGAACACCACGCCGCCGAGGATGTTGCGGATCGTGCCGTTCGGCGAGACCCACATCTTCTTCAGGCCGAACTCCTCGACCCGCGCCTCGTCGGGCGTGATCGTGGCGCACTTGACGCCGACGCCGTGCTCCTTGATCGCGTGGGCCGCGTCGATCGTGACCTGGTCGTCCGTCGCGTCGCGGTTCTCGATCGACAGGTCGTAGTACCGCAGGTCGATGTCGAGGTACGGGTGGATCAGGCGGTCCTTGATGAACTGCCAGATGATCCGGGTCATCTCGTCGCCGTCGAGCTCGACGACCGGCCCGACTACCTTGATCTTCGCCATGCGTTGGCTCTCCTGTGCTCTCGTGGGTGCTCGTGGCCGACGGGTCCTGGCCACGTGGCCGACGGGGTCCGCCGACCAGATTACTCGACATCAAGAGACCTCGGGCTCGCCCTCCGGGTGCGGTTCGCCGGACTGGTCACCATGCTGGGAGTCTCAGCCGCTGCGCGGACCTGCGGACTGGGCGGTTGCGCCCGCAGCCGCCCGCTCGGGGCCCGCGACTCCATGACAGGAAACGCCATGTCTGAGCCGCAGGACACGTCAGGGACGCCCGGCACGACAGGCCGCGGGAGCGCGTCCGACGCCGCAGGCTCCCAGCACCGGGAGCGGGAGCAGCAACGAGACCAGTCGCGCCGGGGACTGCCCCGGCGCGAGCCGCACAGCGACCAGGGGCGGCGCGCCGAGCGGGCACGGCCCGGCGCCGTCTCCGAGTCCGTCGCCTACTCCCTCCCCGGCCGCGGGACGGGCCCGCTGGCCCCCACCCTGATCGCCAAGCTGGGCGCCGAGGCCTTCGGCGCCTTCGTCCTGGTGCTGTCGGGGCTCGGGGTCGCCCTGTACGCGGGCTTCACCGGGCTGGGAGGGGGGCCGCTGGCAGTGGCGCTGGGCTTCGGCCTCGGCTACCTCGCCGCCGCGATCGCCGTGGGCCATGTCTCGGGCGCGCACTTCAACCCCGCCGTGACCCTGGGAGCCGCGATCGCCCAGCGCATCTCGTGGCGCGACCTCGTGCCGTACTGGATCGCCCAGCTGGTCGGCAGCGCCTTCGCCGCGGCGATCCTCTTCGTCGCGATCGCCACCTTCCCCGCCCTCGAGGGCGCCGAGCGCACGTTCTTCGCCACTGTCGCCAACGGGTTCGGCGAGCACTCGCCCATCGCCGCGGTGTCCGGCGCCGCGGGCGAGGGGTTCGGGCTGTGGGGCGCGCTGCTCATCGAGTGCGTCGTCGCGGCCGTCTTCGTGGGCGTGGCCCTCGGCTCGACGGACCGCAGGTCGAACCGCGCGCTGGCGCCGTTCTCGATCGGGTTCGCCCTGGCCGTGATGCTGCTGGTGTCCATCCCGGTGACCAACGGCTCGGTGAACCCGGCACGGTCCACCGCGGCGGCGATCTTCTCGGAGGGCTGGGCGTTCGGGCAGCTGTGGGTCTTCTGGGTGGCGCCGCTCGTGGGCGCCGCGATCGCCGCGGTGGTCTACCGGGCCTTCGCGCCGGAGCCCTCGGAGGAGGGCCTACAGCCCCAGGACGAGGACGAGGACGACGACGACGAGGTGGTCGTCGTCGAGGAGACGGTCACCAGCACCGGGACGAGCGATGCCGGGCCGGGCCGGGCCGGCGGTGCCGCGACCGGCGGCACAGGCGGGGAGGGTGGCACGGGTGGCACGGGCGGCACGGGCCCGAAGCCTCCCGAGACGCCCCAGGCCTGATCCCGCTCGAGGCCCAGCCGGCGGCGACCCGAGCCGGGCCGCTAGCCCGCGGGGACGATCTGCGACAACACCCCGACGGCGAACGCGAAGCCGAGCAGCACCGCCACGTCGATCGGCCGGGACCGCACGGCCAGCGCCGCCGGATGGCCCTCGGGGGCGACGGCCCGCGCGACCGCGGCGGCGACCAGCATCAACGCCAGGGACAGCGCGCCCCACGACATCCCGGCCACGACCGCGACGGCCGTCGCGACGACGACACCCGCCGACACCCACCACAACGAGGCGTTGCGCCCCGCCGCGAGGGACGCCCGCGCGATCTGCCGGGGGTCCAAGGGCTTCTCCTCGGGCGGCACCGGCGGCGCCACGACCACCGGCGTCGGCCCGGACGCGCGCGGCAAGGGCGCGACGGGCGGCCGGTCGGCGGCCCCGTCGGCCGGGCTGGGCTGCCCGGGGCTGGACGTCCCGGCGGTGTCGGCCGGGCCGCGCAGCGGGGGCCAGTGCGAGGTGCCCGTCGCACGCGACGGCTGCCCCTGCCGCCCGGGCACGTTCTCGGGGCCCTGGCCGCTCTCTCCACGATTCACAGTCGCTCTGCCTCCCTCCGGGGAGACTACCGTTGCGGGCGTGCCGTCCTCACCGCCTGCGCCGTCGTCCTCCGCCGCACCGGGCGCCACCCCCTGCGCGGCCCCTCGCAGCGTCGTCGTCGTGGGCGGCGGCCTGGCCGGGGCGCAGGCCGTCATCGCGCTGCGGGCGCAGGGGTTCGACGGCCGCGTCACCCTGATCGGCGCCGAGCGCGACGCCCCGTACGACCGCCCGCCGCTCTCCAAGCACCTGTTCGACCGCCCGGGCCCCACGTGGCTCGCGGACGAGCTGGGCGTCGACGCCCTGGCCCTGGCCGACGACGTCCGGATGGGCGCGACAGCCACCGGCCTGCGGATCGGGGCGAACGACGTCGAGGTCCTCACGGACAACGGCTCCGTCACCGCCGACGCGCTCATCGCGGCGACCGGCGCCCACCCCGTGCGCCCCCGTGGCTGGGAGCACGCCGTGACGCTGCACTCGGCCGCCGACGCGGAGCGACTGAGGTCCGTGCTGCGCCCGGGGTCCCGCCTCGTGGTCGTCGGCGCCGGGTGGATCGGCGCCGAGGTGGCCGGCGTGGCGGCGGCCGCCGGCGTCCACGTGCAGGTGGTCGAGGCGCTGCCCTCGCCGCTGTCGGCGGCGCTCGGGGTCGCGGTGGGCGCCGCGACGGCGCCCTGGTACGCCCTCGCGGGCGTGGACCTGCACACCGGCGTGCAGGTGGCCGGGGTGCGGCCCGACGGCGTGGACCTGGCCGACGGGCGGGCGCTCGACGCCGACGTCGTCCTGGCAGCCGTGGGCGTGCGGCCGGCCACCGGCTGGCTGGCCGACGCGCTGCCCCTCGAGCCGGACGGCGCCCTGCGGGTGGACGAGCGGTACGCCCCCGAGGACGGGCCGTGGCACGTGCGCGCCGTGGGCGACGTGGCGCGCCGCCGCTCGCCCCGGCACGGGACGGCGCCCGGCGGCCACTGGGACGGGGCCCTGCGCGGGCCCGCCGTGGCGGTGCGCGGCCTGCTCGACCCGGGCGCCCCGGCCGAGGACCATGCGCCCTACGTGTTCTCGACCCAGCTCGGCCACGAGCTGGCGATGTTCGGCCGACGCGGCCACGACGACGACCTGGTGCTGCGCGGCGACCCGGCAGACCCGCACGCCGCGGACGGCTGGTCCGCGCTCTGGTTCCGGAGGGGCACGCCCGATGTGACGGCCGTGCTCACCGTGGACCGCCCCCGGGACGTGGGCGCCGCCCGCCGCATGTTCACCGGGCCCGCGCTCCCCCGGGTCGACCGCGCCGTGGCGGCCGACCCGGCCGCGCCGCTGCGGAGCGCCGTCCTGGGCTGAGCGTCGGGACGGCGCCCGCAGGGCCGGGGCGGTCAGTGCGCGAAGTGGCGCGTGCCCGTCAGGTAGAGGGTGACCCCGGCGGCCTGCGCGGCCGCGACGACCTCGTCGTCCCGCACGGAGCCGCCGGGCTGGACGACGGCGCGCACGCCCGCGTCGAGCAGCACCTGCAGGCCGTCGGCGAACGGGAAGAACGCGTCGGAGGCCGCCACCGACCCGCGCGCCCGCTGCACGTCGCCGGTGTTCGCGCGGTCCACCGCCAGGCGGCACGAGTCCACCCGGTTGACCTGGCCCATGCCGATGCCCACCGAGGCGCCGTCGGAGGCGAGCAGGATCGCGTTGGACTTCACGGCCCGCACCGCGCGCCAGGCGAAGGCCAGGTCGCGCAGCGTCGCCTCGTCGGCGGCCTCGCCCGCGGCGAGCGTCCACGTGGTCGCGTCGTCGCCGGCCGCGTCGATCTGGTCGGTCTGCTGGGCCAGCGCGCCCCCGCTGATCGGCCGCAGCTCGAAGCGGCCGCCGTCCGCGGCCGTGACCTTGAGCAGCCGGATGTTCTTCTTGCGGGTCAGGACCTCGATCGCCTCGGGCTCGTAGTCGGGCGCCACGACGACCTCGGTGAACACCGGCGCGATCTGCTCGGCCGCCGCGAGGGTGAGGGTGCGGTTCGCGGCGATCACACCGCCGAAGGCCGAGACGGGGTCGCAGGCGTGCGCACGGGCGTGGGCCTGGGCGATGTCCTCGCCGATCGCGATGCCGCACGGGTTGGCGTGCTTGATGATCGCGACCGCCGGGGCGTCCTGGTCGTGCGCGGCGCGCCACGCGGCATCGGCGTCGACGTAGTTGTTGTAGCTCATCTCCTTGCCGTGCAGCTGCTCGGCGCCCGCGAGCCCGCGGCCCGCGGCGCCCTCGGCTCCCAGGTACAGCGCGGCGGCCTGGTGCGGGTTCTCGCCGTAGCGCAGCACGCGGCCGCGCTCGTAGGCGCTGCCGGCGAACGCGGGGAACGCCGACTCCTGCGCCTGCGCGTCGGGGGCGTAGTCCTGCGCGAACCACTGCGCGACGGCCACGTCGTAGGCCGCGGTGTGCGCGAAGGCGTCGGCGGCGAGGCGGCGGCGCTCCGCGAGGGTGAAGCCCTCCGCCGCGGCGGCCGCGACGTCGGCGTAGCGGGCGGGGTCGATGACCACGGCCACGCTCGGGTGGTTCTTCGCCGCGGCGCGGACCATCGAGGGGCCGCCGATGTCGATCAGCTCGACGCACTCGTCGGCCGTGGCGCCGGAGGCCACCGTCGCGGAGAACGGGTACAGGTTCACCACGACCAGGTCGAAGGGCTCGACCTCGAGCTCGGCGAGCTGGGCCAGGTGCTCGGGCCGGCGCGTGTCGGCGAGGATCCCGGCGTGGACGCGCGGGTGCAGCGTCTTGACCCGCCCGTCGAGGCACTCCGGGAAGCCGGTGAGGTCCTCGACGCGGGTCACGGGCACCCCCGCCGACGCGATGGTCGAGGCGGTCGAGCCGGTGGAGACCAGCTCGACGCCCGCCTCGTGCAGGGCCGTGGCGAGCCCGGCCAGGCCGGTCTTGTCGAAGACGCTGAGCAGCGCGCGGCGGATCGGGCGGCGGGTCTCGGGCGCGTCGGGGTCGGCGACGGGCGCGAAGGGGGTGGCGAAGCCGGACATGGGGGTGACCTCCCGGGTCGGTGCGGTCTCGTGAGACGGTCAGGACCCGAGCACCCAGGCGAACGGTGCGACGGCTAGGGGTACTTCCGGCCGCTCCCCGGTGGTTGAGCCCACCTCAGGCACGCCAGTCACGGCCACGAGCAGTCTAGCGGCGGGGAGGGCCACCCGGCGGGCCGCTCAGCCGACCGTGACGTGGCGCCCCTCGACGCGGATGCCCTCGCGCGCGATCCGGCCCACCCACTCGACCAGCAGCGCCCGCTCGACGACCTTGATGCGCTCGTGCAGCGTCTCCTCGTCGTCCCCGGGCTCGACCGCGACGGCCTGCTGAGCGATGATCGCGCCGCTGTCCACGCCGGCGTCGACCACGTGCAGCGTGCACCCGGTGACCCGCACGCCGTACGCCAACGCGTCACGGACGCCGTGCGCGCCGGGGAACGCCGGGAGCAGCGCCGGGTGGGTGTTGACGACCCGGTCAGGGAACCTGTCGAGGGTCGCCGCCCCGAGGATGCGCATGAACCCGGCGCTCACCACCAGATCGGGCCGGAACACGGCGATCGCCTCGGCGACGGCCCGGTCCCACGACTCCCGGTCCGGGAAGTCGGCCGGCGCCACCACCGCGGTCGCCACCCCCGCCGCCCGGGCGATCTCCAGCCCGCCGGCGGACGGCTTGTCGCTGATCACGCCGACCACGCGTGCCCCGTAGGCCGGGTCCTGATGTGCTCCGAGCAGCGCCGCCAGGTTGGACCCGGCGCCCGAGACCAGCACCACGACTCGCCCCCCGGAGCGGGTCTGCGCGGCGGGCGGGCGGGGCCCGTCACCCGCGGACGATGCGGACCTGGGGGGCTCGGGCGCGCTCATGCGCCGACCCTAGCCTCCGAGCGGAGCGGCGCACGTGGGGCGTCCGTGGCCACCGATGCGGGAGAATGCTCACGTGTCCAACCCGTACGCCCCGCCGCCCGCCGGCGCCACGCCCCCGGACCGGCGGCAGCCCGGCCCTGGCGGCCCTCCCGCGGGCGCCCACGACGGTCGCCGGCCGCCGCACCCCCCGCACCAGCCCGAGGGCCACGACCCCCGCCAGGGCCAGCGACCCCCGCAGGGCCGGCCGCCGGTGCTGCCGCCCGACCCTGAGGCGGCGCGGGTCGCGAGCCGCCGGGTGCTGCACTTCGGCCTGCTCATGCTCGCCACCGTGCTCACCAGCTCGCTCCCCCTGCCGTGGGGCGCCGCGAGCATCGCCTTCGTGCTGCTCTCGCTCGTCGTGGGGGTGCGCGCCCTGGTGGCCCTGCGCCGTGCCCGGGTGCGCGGCGTGCTGGCCCCCATGCTCACCATCGGCCTCGTCTTCTCGACGATGCTGGCCCTCACCACCGTGAGCATGGTCGCGACCTGGCCCGTGCAGAGCGCGCGCGAGGACTGCCTGCGCAGCGCGCTGACGGTCTCGGCGCAGGCCCGCTGCGAGAAGGCCTACCAGGAGGACCTGATCACGTGGCAGCAGGATCTGATCGATCGCGCGAGCCGCGGCTGACGGCACGGACCAGGCCTCGTCGGCACACGGCACGGAACGCGCCGTCTGCCGGGAGCGCCACCGCCAGCACCCCGACCAGCACCCCGCCGCCGAGCTGGAGGCCCACGGCGAGCGGAGACGCGCCGATGTCGCCCATCCGGCCGGGGCCAATGCCGCCGCTCGCCGCCACCATCAACGCCGCGGCCATGGCGCCTGCGGCCAGGGAGGCGGCGACGCCCGCGACCAGGGGGTCGATCGCGCGGTCCGCCGGCAGCCGCCGGTGCAGCCACCATCCGGCCAGCGCGCCGGCCACGAGCAGGAGCGCCGGCGCCGCGACGAGCAGCCCTCCCACCGTGCCCGGCTGCGGCAGCGCGCCCAGCAGCGGGACCGCGGGCAGCGGGCCTGAGACCACCTCGCCCGTCGTGAACGACGTGCCCTCACCGACCCGGAATCCCGGCCCAGTGAGCCAGGCCAACGCCCAGACCACCACGTTGGGCACGTAGGCGAGCTCGCCGAGGGCCAGCACGCCGCCGCCCACCGGGTCCAGGTCGAGCACCCGGACGATGTCGTTGATCGTGGCCCTGCCGGCGAAGGTCCACACCACCACGACGGCCGCGGCCACGGCCATGAGCATCGACAGCGCCAGCACCCCCGCCGTCATGCCGGTCCGGATCGGGGCGATCACCCGCGACCACAGGGGGCGTGTCAGCTCGCGGACCCGGGGGGCGTCAGGGCGGCGCGCGAGCCCTGTCGCCAGCCCGGTCGCCGAGACCGCCGCCCCGCCGATCAGCGCGAGGGCGACGTCGGCGATGGTGGCGCGCATCAGCAGCGTGATGACCACCGCCACCGCGGTGTAGCCGCCAACGCCCGCGACCAGGGACACGGTCGTCGCCTCGCCCGACCGGCGGGCGGAGGCGTGGCAGGTGAAGAGCGCGAGGCAGGTGATGCCCAACGGCATCAGGCTCACCATGTTGCCGCCCAGCCCGAGCGGCACGCCGTGCCCGAGCAGCCACAGGCCCGCGCCGATCTCGGTGGAGCGGGTCCACGCCACGGAGTGGTTGGCCGGGTCCGCGGAGGTCACGACGTACGCCGTCACGGCGGGCAGCACCACCACGAGCAGGGACAGCAGGGCGCCCTGCAGCCCGGCGAGCAGGCCGGGCAGCCACCGCGGCGCCGAGCGCCCTTCCGGAGTCGGCGCTCCGGGCCGCTCGGCGGCGAGCACCCGCGGAGGGCGGGCCCGGTCGAGGCGGTCGGTTCCAGACGGATCGGTCACGCGCCCATCGTCCTTGCCCGAGGGGCGTGCGCGGCCGAGGCGCCGCGGCGCGCCGGGAAGGTCGTGACCGATGTCACCGGACGGCGGCATGACGACGGCGCCACACCCCGAGGGGCGTGGCGCCGTGGTCCGCGGGCGGCGCCGAGGCGCCGCCCGCACGTCAGGCCAGCAGCTCGCGCGCCAGCGCGGCGGTCTCGCTCGGCGTCTTGCCGACCTTCACGCCAGCGGCCTCGAGGGCCTCCTTCTTGGCCTGCGCGGTGCCGGCCGAGCCGGACACGATCGCCCCGGCGTGCCCCATGGTCTTGCCCTCGGGGGCCGTGAAGCCCGCGACGTAGCCCACCACGGGCTTGGTCACGTGCTCGGCGATGTAGGCCGCGGCGCGCTCCTCCGCGTCGCCGCCGATCTCGCCGATGAGCACGATGACGTCCGTGTCGGGGTCGGCCTCGAACGCGGCGAGCGCGTCGATGTGCGTGGTGCCGATGATCGGGTCCCCGCCGATGCCGATGGCCGTGGAGAACCCGAGGTCCCGCAGCTCGTACATCATCTGGTAGGTCAGCGTGCCGGACTTCGACACGAGGCCGATCTTGCCGGGGCCCGTGATGTCGGCCGGGATGATGCCGACGTTCGACTTCCCGGGGCTGATCAGGCCGGGGCAGTTGGGGCCGATGAGCCGCACGCCCTTGTCCTGCGCGTAGGCGAAGAACTCGGCGGTGTCAGCCACCGGGATGCCCTCGGTGATGATGACGGCCAGCGGGATGCCCGCGTCGACGGCCTCGATGACGGCGCCCTTGGTGTGGGCCGGGGGCACGAAGATCACCGACACGTCGGCGCCGGTCTCCTTCATCGCCTCCTCGACGCTGCCGAAGACGGGCACGTCCACCGTGCCGTCGCCCTGCGGGAAGGCCACGGACGTGCCGGCCTTGCGCGGGTTCACGCCGCCGACCACGTTGGTGCCGCTCGCCAGCATGCGGGTCGTGTGCTTCTGGCCCTCAGAGCCCGTCATGCCCTGGACGATGACCTTGGATGACTCGGTCAGGAAGATCGCCATGTCAGTTGTTCTCTCGTCTCTGCGTGATCGGGCTCAGGCGGCGGCGTGGGCGAGCTCGGCGGCCTTGGCCGCTCCGCCGTCCATCGTGTCGGCGAGCGTGACGAGGGGGTGCGCGGCCTCGGCGAGGATCGCCCGCCCCTCCAGGACGTTGTTGCCGTCGAGCCGGACCACGAGCGGCTTGGTCGCCGCGTCGCCCAGGATCTGCAGCGCGGAGACGATGCCGTTGGCCACCGCGTCGCAGGCGGTGATCCCGCCGAAGACGTTGACGAAGACCGCCTTGACCTGCGGGTCGGACAGGATGATGTCGAGGCCGGCGGCCATCACCTCGGCCGAGGCGCCGCCCCCGATGTCGAGGAAGTTCGCGGGCTTGACGCCGCCGTGGTCCTCGCCGGCGTAGGCGACGACGTCGAGCGTGCTCATGACGAGCCCGGCGCCGTTGCCGATGATGCCGACCTGGCCGTCGAGCTTGACGTAGTTGAGGTCCTTCTCCTTGGCGCGGGCCTCGAGCGGGTCCGCCGCGGCGGCGTCCTCCAGCGCGGCGTGGTCGGCGTGCCGGAACCCGGCGTTCTCGTCGAGGGTGACCTTGCCGTCGAGCGCGACGATCCGGCCGTCAGCCGTCTTGACCAGCGGGTTGACCTCGACGAGGGTCGCGTCCTCGCCCTGGTAGACGTCCCACAGCCGCTGCAGGACCTCGGCGACCTGCGGGGCGACGTCGGCAGCGAAGCCTGCCGCCTCGACGATCTCGGCGGCCTTCTCGGCGTCGATGCCGGTGCGCGGGTCCACGGCCACCTTGGCGAGGGCCTCCGGGCGCTCGACCGCGAGCTGCTCGATCTCCACGCCGCCCTCGACGCTGGCCATCGCCAGGTAGCGGCGCTCGGACCGGTCGAGCAGCACCGAGAAGTAGTACTCCTCGACGATGTCGGCGCCCGCGGCGATCATCACGCGGTGGACCGTGTGGCCCTTGATGTCCATGCCGAGGATCTCGGCGGCCTTCTCCGCGGCCTCGTCGGCGGAGCGGGCGATCTTCACGCCGCCGGCCTTGCCGCGACCACCGGTCTTGACCTGCGCCTTGACCACCACGACGCCGGGCTGCCCGCCGAGCAGCCGCTCCGCGGCCGCGCGGGCCTCATCCGGCGTGGTGGCGACGATGCCGCCGAGCACGGGAACGCCGTGCTTCTCGAAGATGTCACGTGCCTGGTACTCGAACAGGTCCACCTGGCTCTGGTCCTTCCGTCGACCCGCATGCGCGGCCTGGCTGGCCACGGCGCCCTGCCTGATGCTAGCCGCGCGACGACTTTATCTTCACATCGAGAGATGTCGACTGGGCCACAGCGTCCACCTCACCCGCACGGCCGCCATCCCCTCCGCCCGCGCCGCCCACTATGCGATGATTCGCGGCTCACTGGTCCGACGCCTCATCGAGGGAGACACATGGCACGCACCACGACCGACCAGCCCGCAGCGCCGGGACGCGTCTACCAGATCGGGCGATGGGTCGTCATCGCCATCGTCATCTCCTGGCTCGTCGGGGCGGCATTGCGCGGCGAGTGGCTGTTCGTCACCATCGTCGGCGCGGCGCTCCTGGCGGCGCTGGGCATGTGGTGGGTGGGCCATTCCGCGGAGATCCGCCGCCAGCGCCAGTTCGAGGCCGATTTCGGCGGGTCGCTCGACGCGGTCCGTGCCAGCCTGGACACCGACCGGTTGCGCGCGGTGCGCGACACACAGGGCGAGGTCGAGGCCGTGCGGGAGCTGCGCGAGGGGACGCCCCAGGTGTCCCTGCTCCAGGCGGTCGAGCTGGTCCGCACACTGTGACGGACGGGCCCCGGGGCGTTCGTCGACGGCCTCCCGGGGCCCGCCGCTCAGAGCTTGGTGACGGGCGAGAACCGCAGCAGCAGGCGCTTGGTCCCCTCGGAACCGAAGTCGACCTTGGCGACGGAGTTCGGGCCGGAGCCCTCGAGGCCCACCACGGTGCCGAGCCCGTAGGCGTCGTGCGTGACCTTGTCCCCCACCGACAGGTCAGGGATCGCGGAGTCGGGCCTCGGGGTGGCGGAGCCGAACGTGGCCCCCGTGCCGCCCGAGGTGGGCGCAGGGGTGCGGCGCTTGGCCTCCGCGGCGCCCGACCGGAAGCCGCCGGACTGGCCCCGCGAACCGAAGCCGCCCGATCCGAAGCCGCCCGATCCGGTGGTGTACCCGCCGGGCGTGCGCAACCGGTCCATGCTCGACTCGCGCCGGCGCCAGTCGACGAGCTCGTCGGGCAGCTCGTCGAGGAAGCGGGAGGCCGGGAACTCGTTCGGCACGCCCCACGCGGTGCGGACCGCGGCCCGCGAGACGTACAGCCGCTCCCGCGCGCGGGTGAGCCCCACGTAGGCGAGCCGCCGCTCCTCGGCGAGCTGCTCGGTGTCGGCGAGCGACCGCATGTGCGGGAAGGTCCCGTCCTCCATCCCGGTGAGGAAGACGACGGGGAACTCCAGGCCCTTCGCGGTGTGCAGCGTCATGAGGGTGACCACGCCCTGGTCGGCGGCGTGCTGGCGCTCGTCGGCGTCGTCGCCGTCCTGGGCGGGGATCTGGTCGGAGTCCGCGACCAGGGAGACCCGCTCGAGGAAGTCCGCGAGGTCGCCCTCGGGCTCGGCCTGCTCGAACTCGGCCGCCACGGCGTGCAGCTCGGCCAGGTTCTCCACACGGGAGGCGTCCTGCGGGTCGTCGGAGGCGCGCAGCTCGGCGAGGTAGCCGGTGCGGTCGAGCACGGCGCCCAGCACCTCGGCCGGGCCGGCTGACGCGGCGAGGTCGCGCAGCCCGGCCATCATCGTGGCGAAGGCCCGCATGCCCGTGATCGCGCGCGTGCCGAGGCCGGGCACGTCGTCGAGCCGCTCGAGCGCGGCCCCGAACGAGATCCGCTCCCGCTCGGCGAACGCGGCGACCATCGCCTCCGACCGGTCGCCGAGCCCGCGCTTGGGCACGTTGAGGATGCGGCGGACGTTGACGTCGTCGTCCGGGTTGGCCAGGGCGCGCAGGTACGCGACCGCGTCCTTGACCTCCTTGCGCTCGTAGAAGCGCGTGCCGCCGACCACCTTGTAGGGAAGCCCGACGCGGATCAGCACCTCTTCGAGGGCCCGGGACTGGGCGTTCGCCCGGTAGAAGATCGCCACGTCGCCGGGGCGGACCCCGTCGGAGTCGCCGAGCCGGTCGATCTCCTCCGCGACGAACCGCGCCTCCTCGTGCTCGTTGTCCGCCACGTAGGCGACGATCTGCGCGCCTGCCCCCGAGTCGGTCCACAGGCGCTTGGGCTTGCGCCCAGGATTCCGGGAGATGACCGCGTTCGCGGCCGAGAGGATGTTCTGCGTCGAGCGGTAGTTCTGCTCGAGCAGGATGGTGCGGGCGTCCGGGTAGTCGGCCTCGAACTCGAGGATGTTGCGGATCGTGGCGCCGCGGAACGCGTAGATGGACTGGTCCGCGTCGCCCACCACGGTGAGCTCGCCGCGCAAATCAGGGCCGTCCTCGGCCCGGTGGGCGCCCACCCCGGCCAGCTCGCGCACCAGCATGTACTGCGCGTGGTTGGTGTCCTGGTACTCGTCGACGAGGACGTGCCGGAAGCGCCGGCGGTAGTGCTCCGCGACCTGCGGGAAGGCCTGCAGCATGTGCACGGTCTGCATGATCAGGTCGTCGAAGTCGAGCGCGTGCGCCTGCCGCAGCCGGGCCTGGTACCGCGTGTACACCTGCGCCAGCGTCGCGTCGAAGTCGTTGGCGCTGCTCACCGAGGCGGCGTACTCGTCGGGGTCGACCAGCTCGTCCTTGAGCGCGGAGATCTTGTTCGCGAGTGCCTTCGGCGGGAACTTCTTGACGTCGAGGTCGAGCTCGCGCGCGACCATGGTCAGCAGCCGCTGCGAGTCCGCGGAGTCGTAGATCGAGAAGCTCGAGCGCAGGCCCAGGGTGGCGGCCTCGCGGCGCAGGATGCGCACGCACGCCGAGTGGAACGTCGAGACCCACATCCGCTGCGCCGAAGGCCCGACGATCGACGCGACCCGCTCGCGCATCTCCGCGGCGGCCTTGTTCGTGAAGGTGATCGCGAGCACCTCGCCGGGCCGCGCCCGGCCCGTGGCCAGCAGGTAGGCGATCCGGTGGGTGAGCACGCGGGTCTTGCCCGATCCGGCGCCGGCCACGATCAGCAGCGGGCCGCCGTGGTGCAGCACGGCCTCGCGCTGCTGCGGGTTGAGCCCGTCGAGCAGCGCGGCGGCGTCGGCCTCGGAGCGGCGCCCCCCGCCCGCCGGCCCGTGGGCGTGCGCGGGGTCGGTGGGCTCGTCCCCCTCGCGCGGGGGGACGGCGGAGGGCAGGCGCGCGAGGTCGGCAGGGCCGAACCCGGGCAGCGGCAGGTTGTCGAAGAGCGAGGTCATGTCCCCCACAGCGTAGGCGTGTCCACTGACACCCGGCGCCGTCATCCGCGCAGGACGAGCACCGCCTGCTCGAGCCGCTGCGACGTGGCCACCAGGTCGCGCGCGGATCCCCGGATGCCCTCGACCTCCTCGGTGGTGCGGTGCGTCGCCCGCTCGACCTCGGCCAGCGTGGTGGCGATGCCCCGCCCGCCGTCCGCGACCTCCGCGACGGCCTTGGCCATCTCGGCGGTGGTGGCCGTCTGCTCCTCCACGGCGCCGGCGAGGCTGCCCTGGTAGTCGTCGATGCGCCCGATGATCGACGAGATCTGGCCGATCTCCCCGGCGGCGCGCGTCACCGCCGCCTGGATCGCCTCGACCCGGCTGGAGATGTCGCCCGTCGCCCGCGCGGTCTCCTGGGCGAGCTCCTTGACCTCGCCCGCGACCACGGCGAAGCCCTTCCCGGCCTCGCCGGCGCGCGCCGCCTCGATGGTCGCGTTGAGGGCGAGCAGGTTGGTCTGCTCGGCGATCGCCGAGATCAGCTTCACCACGCTGCCGATCTCCGCGGAGGACTCGCCCAGCTCGGAGACGGTCCGGTCGGTCCGCTGCGCCAGGTCGACCGCCTCGCTGGCGATCTGGGCGACCGAGTGCGTGGTGCGGGCGATCTCGCCGATCGACGCGCCCATCTCGTGCGTGCCGGACGCGACGGTGTCGATGCCCTCGCTGACCTCGTGCGCGGCGGACGCCACCTCGACGGTGAGCCGTGCGGAGTCGTCGGCCACGCGCCCGATGTCGTCGCTGGCGTCGACCAGCCTGCGGGCCGCGGCGCCGACCTCCTCGGCTGCCAGGCCGACCTGCTCCGAGACGTTCGCCGTCCGGTCGAGCGTCGCGTTCAGGGCCAGGGCCAGCTTGTCGAGCTCGGTGGTCCCCCGCCGGGGGTCGAGCCGGGTGGCCAGGTCGCCGCTGGCCAGCGCGGCGCCCGCCTCCTCGAGGGGCTTCACGATGCTGCGCGAGATCGCGATGCTCAGCCCGATCACCAGCGCGATGATGGCGGCGCTGGCCAGCAGCAGGTCGCGCGCGCCCTCGATGGCCGCGGTGCGGACGTCGTCGATGTAGATCCCGGAGCCCACCACCCAGCCCCACGGCTCGTAGCCCGTCACGAAGGAGATCTTGGGCTGCGGCGTGTCCTCGCCCGGGCGCGGCCACTGGTAGGCGACGAACCCCGCGCCCTCGGCCTTCACCACCTTGACCATCTCGACGAAGAGCAGCGTCCCGTCCGGGTCGGCGTAGTCGTTGAGGTCGGTGCCGTCCAGCTCGGGCTTCGTGGGGTGCATGATCATCGCGGGCTGCATGTCATTGATCCAGAAGTACTCCTCGCCGGAGTACCTGAGGTTCTTCACGCTCTCGATCGCGGCGGCCTGCGCCTCGGCCGTGGTCATCTGACCGCTCGCCGCCTGCTCGCCGTAGCTCTCGACGATGCCCACCGCCGTCTCGACCGCGGCCCGGTTCGTCACCTGGCGCTCCTTGAGCAGGTCGCCCTCGAGCTGCACCCCGGCGATGACGGCGACAGACACCAGCCCGAGGGTGGCCAGGCCGACCAGCAGCATCAGGCGGGTGCGGATGGCAAGGGCGAGCAGACGGCTCATGGTGGCTCCGGTCGAGTCGGCGACAGTTCTTCTGCGCTGGTCATCGACCCGGAACACGGTGCGATGAGGCGTCTGCCGCCCCCGTCACCCTTTAGAGCAGGCGGCGCCGCTGGCCCACACGGGGGGCGGCTCAGTGCCGCTCAGGTCAGCGCGACGCCCACGAGCCACGCCGAGGCGGCCACCAGCGCGCCCGCGAGCTCGATGACGATCGTGAGCCCGGTGGCCCGCACCGCGGCGAGGGTGGCCGCCCACGCGGCCGCATGGCCGCCGTCGCGGATCCGCTGCGCGAGGTAGACGCCGCCGACGAAGCCCAGGGGCAGCCCGACGACGGGGACCACGAAGAAGCCGACGACCCCGGCGAGCCCGCCCCACACCAGCGTGGAGCCCGGCACACCGGCCCGCGTCAGCCCGCGACCGGCCAGGACGTACTTGCCGACCGCCGCGATCACGATCGCGACGGCGCCGAGGGCGAAGACGGCCCAGGCGACGGCGCCGCCGGTCGTCGCCGCCCACACGCCGATGGCGACGAGCACCAGGACGCTGCCGGGCAGCACCTGGACCACGACGCCCACCAGGCCGGCGGCGATGACGAGCGCGGCGACGATCTCGCCCGGGCTCATCGACCCGCCCCCGGCCCGGTGGCAGCGGTCATCGCCAGAGGACGGCGATCGCCACGTTGAGCACGACGAGGCCGGCGATGCCGCCCAGGAACCCGCGGGTGACCTTGGCGGGCTTCTTCACGCCGTAGACCACGATGCCTGTGGCGACGGCCGCGACGAGCAGCTTGATGCCGACCTTCATGTGGTTGATGGCGTCGGGGCCGACGGAGGTCGACTCGGCGAGCCCGACCATGAGGATGCCGGTGACTAGCGCGGTCAGGATGCCGTGCAGGGCGCCCGCGGGCAGCGAGGGCTTCTTCATGCCGGCCAGCGCTCCGCCGAAGACGATGGCCCAGCCGAGCAGGTGCAGGACGAGGAGGACGTTGTAGAGGACGGTCATGGCCCTCAGCCTAGGGATCCACGGGCGTCGACATGTCGCCTCCGGGCGGGTCTGGGGGGTGACTTTCCCAACACAGGTGTCGGGAACCTGCGGGTGCTCTCGGACGTTGGCGCGCGGGTGCTCAGAGCAGGCGCCGCGCCGCCGCCCACCGGGTCAGCTCGTGACGGCTGGACAGCTGGAGCTTGCGCAGCACCGCGGAGACGTGGGTCTCGACCGTCTTGATCGAGATGAACAGCTCGCCCGCCACCTCGCGGTAGGAGTAGCCGCGGGCGATCAGCCGCATCACCTCGCGCTCCCGGGCCGAGAGGCGGTCCATCTCGTCGTCAGCGATGGCCACGTCACCCGCGGAGGTGCCGAACGAGTCGAGCACGAAACCCGCCAGGCGCGGGGAGAAGACCGCGTCCCCGCTCGCGACCCGCTGCACCGCGTCGGAGAGGTCGGCCCCCGAGATCGCCTTGGTGACGTAGCCCCGGGCGCCGGCCCGGATCACCGCCACCACGTCCTCGGCGGCGTCCGACACCGACAGCGCGAGGAACCGCGTCTCGCCGAGCAGGTCGGCGCACGTGCGGATCACCTCGGCGCCGCCCCCGCCGTCACCTCCGGGCAGGTGCACGTCGAGCAGCACCACGGGCGGCCGCAGCTCCCGCACCACCCGCACCGCGTCGTCCACGGACGCCGCCTCCCCCACCACGTTCACGCGGTCGTCCAGCGAGGCGCGCACACCGGTGCGGAACATCAGGTGGTCGTCCACCAGCACCACGTCGACCGGGCTCATCGTTGTGTCTCCTTCTGCGGCCTCGCCGCGCTGTCGAGCACGGGCACGCACAGGTGCACCTCCGTGCCGCGACCCTTCTTGCACTGGACGGTGGCGTCGCCACCCCGGCGGCGCACGCGCCCCATGATCGACTCCCGCACCCCGAACCGGTCCGAGGGGATCGACTCGACGTCGAAGCCCTCGCCGCGGTCCCGCACGAACACCTCGACCGTCTCCTCGCCCACCTCGAGGTAGAGCGACACCGGCGGACGGCCGTGCACCACCGCGTTCACCAACGCCTCACGGGTGGCCTGCAGCAACGCCTCGGTCTGCGCGTCCGGCGCCCGGTCGCCCACCACCACCGTGTCCACGGCCACGGGCTCGCCGGTCGGGCCGGAGCGCGAGTCCTCCACCTCGGCGACGATCGCCCGCAGCGCGGCGGCGACCGATGTGCCCGGCGCCGGGCGGTCGTCGTAGAGCCACTCGCGCAGCTCGCGCTCCTGCGCGCGCGCCATCCGCGCGACCTCAGTGGGGTCGTCCGCGGCGCGGGCCCGGATGAGCGCCAGCGTCTGCAGCACCGAGTCGTGCAGGTGCGCGGCGATGTCGGCCCGCTCCGCCTCGCGGGCCCGCGCCGCGCGCTCGTCCCCGAGCTCCCGGACCAGCCGCAGCCACCACGGCGCCATCACCAGGGCCACGCCCGCCAGCACCGCCACCGCCGCGATCGTCACCTGGAGCAGGGCGGCCGGCTCGGTCTCCTGCGCGACGAGCAGCAGGACGCCGATGCCCGCGAGGACGAGCCCGCCGACGAGCCGCAGCACGCTCACCGGCGTGCGGCCGCCCGTCCGCGAGCGCATCCGCCCGCGCTGCGCCGCGTCGAGCTGGCTCCACGCCAGGGTGGTCCCGGCAAGGAGCAGCACCAGGGGGACCACCCAGGTGGTGTCGATGTGCGCGCCGGTGCGCACCGCGACCAGCACCGCGGCGCCGGCGAGCAGCACGAGCGCCGTCGCGATGTCGGTCACGGGCACGCGCCGCAGTCGCTCGGCGCCCAGGCCCTGGGACCGCGCGAGCCGGCTGAGCGCCGCAGGACGCTCGTCCCCGCCGGCGGTCGCCGGGTCGCCGGTGGGCACGGTCACCCACAAGAAGACGTACAGGGCGAGCCCCAGCCCTGCGAGGGGGGTCAGCCCGACGAACGCCCAGCGCACCATCGCCGGAGGCTGGTCGAGGTGGGCCGCCAGCCCCAGGGCGGCGCCGCCCACGACCCGTCCACCGACGGGACGGCGCAGGGGCAGCCGGCTCGGCTGCGGGTTCGGGGGGACCCACACGGATGCGGGCTCAGGCGGGTGCACCCCCCGATGATCACACCTCAGGCGCCACCCCGAGGCCAGGACCGCGCTGATTCAGGGGCGCTTGACCTGCGAATCAGGGTCGGGTCAGGGCAGGGCCCTATGTCGCTCAGCCCTTGGCCAGGACAGGATCGTCGTATGGACACGCACCTCCCGGGCCAGCCCGGCCCGAGCCCGACCGGCGATCCGGGCGCCCCTCCCCCCGCACCACCGAGCCCGTCCGGCGTCGACGGGTTCTTCGCGGCGATACGCCGCACCGGGCTCTTCCGCTCGGACGACCGATGGGTCGGCGGCGTCGCCGGTGGCCTCGCGATGCGGTTCGGCATCGACCCCCTGCTGGCACGCGGGGTGTTCGCCGTGAGCTTCCTGCTCGGCGGCCTCGGCCTCGTCGCGTACGGCATCGCGTGGGCGCTGCTGCCCGAGCAGCGCGACGGGCGCATCCACGCCGAGGAGCTCATCCGCGGCAACTTCGACGGCGCGCTGCTGGGCGCGCTCGCCCTGGTGGTCGTCGGCCTGAACCGCGGCGACGGATGGGTCGGCTGGTGGGGCGGCAGCGACCTCGGCTGGCTCACCGGGCTGCTGTGGGCGATCGCGCTCACCGTGGTCGCGGTGCTGGTGGTCATGGGCATCAGCCAGTCACGCTCGGGGAAGACGCCCGGCGGGCCGTCATGGCAGTGGGCCGATGTCACGGCCACGCCCCCGAAGGGCGCGGCTGCACCCGGCGCCACCTCGACCCCCCAGTCCGGCGACGAGCCGCCCTACGGGCATGTCCCGCCCTACGCGGCGTCACCGCAGTACTCGACGTCACCTCAGTACTCGACGTCGCCTCAGTACTCGACGTCACCGCAGTACCCGACGTCACCTCAGTACCCGACGCCCCCGCAGCAGTCGGCCTCGCAGCAGTACCCGCCGTCGCCGCCGAAGCCGGCCAAGTCCAGCCCTCGTGGGCCAGGCGTCGCCACGATCGGCGTGATCACGGCCCTGATCCTGCTCACGTTCGCCGGCCTCATGGTCGGGGACCGCACGGGGGCGTTCCACCTGCCGGTGCTGCTCACCGGCGCAGGGCTGGCGGTCATCCTGCTCGGGCTCGGCGTGGTGTTCTCCGGGCTGCGGGGCCGCACCAGCGGCACGTTGGGCGGGCTGGCCATCGTGGCCATCATCGTCGCGGCGCCGGTGGCGCTGCTCGACAAGCCCATGTGGAACGCCGACGGGTCCTGGCGCGTGATCAGCGACGACAGCTTCATGGTCAGCACGCGGGACGCCGCGACAGCGGGCTTCAACGTGGGCGTCGGCGACAGCGTCATCGACCTCACCGAGGTGCCCCTCACCGACGAGATGCTGGTGGTGCCGATCTCCGCGGGGGTCGGCGAGGTGCGGGTGGTCATCCCAGACGGCGTCCCGGTGAGCGCCGAGGTCCGCGCCGGGGCCGGCGAGATCAGCTGGAAGGTCGACGGCAAGAGCCTGCGGTGGAGCGGCGTGGGCATCGGCACGCAGCGGTACTCGACCGAAGAGGTCACCGACGGGGCCGAGGCCCAGATCATGCTGCGCGTCGACATCGGCGCAGGCGAAGTCGTCATCGAGGAGGACTGATGAGCACCCAGGACCGCGAGCACGAGAACCGCGAGGACGAGGGCCGCGACCACCAGGAGCGGGAGACGTCCGCCCCGGCGACGGACGACACCGACGTGCTGGGGCTGTTCGGCCCGACGGCCGACACCGTCCCCGCCGCCGCCGTCCCGGCCCAGGACGCGCCGGACCACGACCATGCCGGGGCCGCGCGCTCGGGCCCGGCGCCCACGCAGGAGCTGCCGTCGTGGTCCGACAGCGCCCAGTCCCCCACCATGGCCCCCGGCGTCACCCCGCTCCCGGTCCCGGCGCCCCGCGAGCACGCGCCGCTCCGGGTCGGCACCGTGGTGTGGGGCCTGATGCTGGCGGCGGTGGGCTTCGGCATCGTGGCCTCGGCGTACGGCGCCGAGCTCGACCTGCAGCTCGCGCTGATCTCGCTGCTGGGACTGGGCGGCGTGGCCCTGCTCGTCGGCTCGGTGGTCACGGCGCGCCGCCGCAACGGCGGCTGACGGGCCAGCGGGCGGCGAGGGAGGGCTCGCCGCCCGCGGAACGACATCGGGCCCGGTCCGGCAGCAGCTGCTGCCGGGCCGGGCCCGATGTGGTGTCGCTGGGTCTCAGACCGTCAGCACCGGGGACGCGTCGTCCGCGGCGACCGAGGGGCGCGAGCCGATGGCGCGGAACGCCCAGCCCGTGAGGACGAAGAGGACGCCGAGGCCCATGACCAGGGCGGCGACACCGAAGGCCACGACCGAGGTGAAGAGCGAGGCGCGGAGGAAGGAGCCGTTCATCGCGGTGGCGCGCAGCGGGTCCTCCTTGCCGAGCTCGGCGTACGTCTTGCCGTCGGTGGCGGCCAGCGCGTGCTCGTTGATGATGTCGGCCTGGGCGAACGCGGCCCACGGCGTGTTGACCGTCTGGCCGCCGAACGCCGCGGCGTCCTCGGAGACCGTGATGCGCTCGTCGGTGAGCTTCGCGGAGACGGCGCCCCACGTGACGCCACCGGCGACGATCAGGAGGACTCCGGCGATGATGGTGAGGAGGCCGACGATGCGGATCCCCTTGGAACGATCGGTTGTTGCGACGACGCTCGACATTGTGCTGATCCCTTTCACATACCCCCACGCCCGGGATCCGACGGCGTCGGCCCGGTGAGATCCTGCGGACCTCACGGGAAGAACTCTGCTGCACCGCGACGGCCCGCCGATGGGACGTTAGTCACGGATGTCTCCGGGCAATTGTGAAAATGCCCGTTGTCCGACATCAGGGACATTCGCGCAGGTCAGAGCCCAACCCGGTGATCCACCGTAGCGAGCCTGATCGCGCGGCGGTATTCGGCGGCCGCCAGGGCGAGCACCCGCGGCCACCCGAAGCCCGGCGGCGCCGCGCGGTTGTGGGACCGGATCGCCGCGAGCAGGGACGGGTCCCGTGCCAGGCGGACCACGGCTCTCGCCATGTCGGCGTCACTGGCCGCCAGGAGCCCGTCGACCTCGTGGTCGACGAACTCCTCGATGCCCGTGCCACGCCTCGCCAGCACCGCCAGCCCGGCCGTCCGGGCCTCGAGCGCCGCGAGGCCGAAGGACTCGAGCGCCGCGGGCGCCAGGAAGACGTCAGCCTGCGTGTAGGCGGCGCGGAGCTCGGCGCGCGGCACGCGGCCTCGCAGCTCGACCGACGGCTCCCCCCGCAGGGCGGCCGCCTTGACGGCGACCCGGCGCGCGGCGGGCCCGGATCCGAAGACCGTGAGGCGGACGCTCCCGGGCGGGAGCTCGGCCGCCGCGGCGGCCAGCACGTCGATGAGCGCCGCCGCCCGCTTGCGCGGCGCCAGCCGGGTGGCCGCGACGAGCCGCAGCCGCACGCCATCGCCGAGCGCCTCCGCGGGCAGCCCGCCACCCGGCGACCACGCCTCGAGGTCGATGCCGTTGGGCAGCACCTGCACCGACGCCTCGAACACCTGGGCCACGCGCGAGGCCGCCACCCGGCTGACCGCGCTCAAGGCGACGGGCGCCTCGCGCCAGCCACTGGCGCGGACGGCCGCGCGCAGCGCCAGGACGATGCCGTCGAGCATGCAGTGCCAGGTGATCGCGGTCGGGAGCCCTTGCCTGATCGCGATCCGGGCGCCGTCGAAGGCGAAGGGCGACACCACGCCGGCGTGCACGTGCACCACGTCGGGGCTCAGCTCGCCCAGCAGGGCTCGTACCGCGCGCGGCGCCGCGGGGTTCACCGGTAGCTCGAAGGGCAGCCGCGCGACGATCCGGTGCACCGTGGCGCCGCCCTGCGACCCAGGGCGGGGGCCGGACGGCGCGGCATGGCGCGGCTGGGCGGCGGGGGTGGCTGTCAGCACGTGCACGTCGTCCCCGGCGGCAGCCTGCTGGGCGGCGAGGTCCGCGACCTGCGACTCGATCCCACCTGAGCGTGGCGGGTAGCAGTCGGTGACATGGGCGATTCGCACCCTTCTGAGCGTAGCCACGCCCGCCGCGGCGGCCACCGGGAGGAGGCTCCTGGTCCGGCCGGGTGACAGCGCCGAGGTGAAACGATTATGTCAGGTTCCTCCGCATTGACAGGCCCTCTGGCCCGGGCGATCGTGACGCGACCGCCAGTCACCCGCTCCCTGGCCGGCGCCCCGCGCCAGGCCGCGAGCGGCGGCAACGACGCCACGGCCGGCACCTGACGTAGGGGGAACCCGCATGCCCGTCGCACCCCAGCCCCGCCTCCTCGCCGGAGCGGCGGCCTCGACGCTCGCCCTCGCGCTCGCGGTGTCCGGCGCCGCGAGCGCCGTCGCGGCGCCCGGGGCCCCACCCGCCCCGCCGCCGGCTCCAGCCGCCCCCTCGCTGTACGTCGACTGGGAGAGCTCGACCCTCCGGGCGGCCGAGGGGCTCACCGGCCAGGAGCGGGACGACGCGGTGCTGCTGGGCAGCTTCCCGTCGGGCGCGTGGTTCACCTCCGGCACGCCGGCAGAGGTCCAGGCCGCCGTGGACGAGCACGTGAGCGCCGCCGCCGCGGAGGGCGCGATCCCGATGCTGGTGGCGTACAACGTGCCCTACCGCGACTGCGCGCAGTACTCGGCGGGAGGCGCCGCCGACACCGCCGAGTACACCGCCTGGATCGACGCGTTCGCCGCGGGCATCGGCGACCGTGAGGCGCTCGTCGTGCTCGAGCCCGACGGGCTGGGCATCATCCCCTGGTACACCACGGTCAACGGCGAGCTGGAGTGGTGCCAGCCGGCCGACGTCGATCCGGCCACCTCGGCGTCCGAGCGGTTCGTCCAGCTCAACCACGCCGTGGACGCGCTGGCCGCGCTGCCCGCGGCGAAGGTGTACCTGGACGGCACCCACAACGGCTGGCTCGGGGTCGGAGACGCCACCGACCGCCTGATCCAGGCCGGCGTCGAGCGCGCGGACGGCTTCTTCCTCAACGCGTCCAACTACCAGGCCACCGAGAAGGTCTCGCGGTACGCGGGCTGGGTGTCCGACTGCATCGCGCTCTCCACCCAGACGTGGTGGGAGCCCGCCTGGTGTGCCAGCCAGTACTACCCGGCGAGCCCGGACGACCTGAGCACATGGCACCTCACCGACGCCGCGTACGACGCCACGTTCGCCGACACCGGCCTGGTGCGCGACCGCGCCGCGCAGAAGCACGCCCTCATCGACACCAGCCGCAACGGCCAGGGCCCCTGGACCGCGCCCGCTGGGAAGTACTCGGACCCCGAGGAGTGGTGCAACCCGCCCGGGCGCGGGCTGGGCCTGCGCCCCACCCTGCAGACCGGCGACCCGGTGATCGACGGCTACGTGTGGATCAAGGTGCCCGGCGAGTCCGACGGCCGGTGCCTGCGCGGCACGGCCGGGCCGCTGGACCCCGAGCGTGGCATGGAGGACCCGGCGGCAGGCGGCTGGTTCCCCGAGCAGGCCGCCGAGCTCATCGCCCTCGCCGACCCGCCCGTCGCCGTCCCTGAGTGCCGTGTGCGGTCCGTGGTGCACGGCACGTGGCCCGGCGGGTTCATCGCCCAGGTCTGGGTGACCAACACCGGCCCCACCACGCTCCAGGGCTGGGACCTGCGGTTCGCGTTGACCGAGGGCGGCCAGGTCGTCGAATCCTGGGGGGCGGACGTGGCTCAGACCGGACAGGTGGTCGACGCCGGGAGCCTCGCGTGGAACGCGCGCCTGGCTCCCGGCAGCACCATGACGTTCGGGTACGTCGGGGCCGGGGCGTCGGGCCAGGCCTCGCTGCTCCGCCTGCTCGACGGGAAAGCCTGCACGGTGGGGTGAGGCGGGTGACCGGCACGGTGGGGTGATCGGCACGGGGTGACCGGCACGATCACCCGACCGTGGGCTCACGTGGGCCTCGCGTCGGCCGATCCTCACAGTGTGGAGCGACGACGCCTTCCGGCACACCTCGGCGTGGCCATGGGCGGCATGCTCCTGTGCGTCATGTACGCGGCGAGCGGCGGGTGGGTGCGCAGCGCGGTCATCGTGCTGGCGAGCGGCGCACCCGCCGCCGTCGTCCTGGCCGGCCTCGCGCGTCGCCGCCTCGCCCGCCCGGCGCCCTGGTGGTGCCTCGCGGCGGGCCTGGCCGCGCTGACCGTGAACGGCGTGGTGTGGCTCGTGCAGGTCGGCCTGGGCGACCGCCTGGTCGTCGAGGGCCCGCTCGCCGGCTGGGCCCTGCTCACCGGGTACGTGCTGGTGCTCGTCGGCGCCGTGCTCCTCCTCACCCCATTCGCCCGCCGCGACGGCGGCACGCTCGTCGAGGCGGGAGTGGCGTGGCTGGCATCGGCGAGCGTGCTGTGGGTCGTGCTGGTGCACCCGGCGCTCGTGCGGCAGGACGTCCCCGGCCCCGAGCGGTTCAACACTCTGCTCACCGTGCTGCTGGTCAGCGGCATCGCCGGGATGGTCCTGCGCCTCGCGATCCTCAACCGCGCCGCGCGGCCCGCGCTGCTGTACCTGCTGCTCTCGGTGGCGTTCACGTTGCTCGGCACCGTCGCGCGCGCCCAGACGTACTCGGCGGCCGACGGCAGCTCCACCAACTGGCTCGGCCCCGTGTGGATCGTGGCGTACAGCGCCCTCGCCGCCGCGGCGGTGCACCCGTCACGCGCCGCGCTGACCGCTGTCGGGGACCTCGCTCCCGACCGGCTGAGCGTCAAGCGGTTGAGCGTGTTCGGCCTCGCGCTCGGCCTCAACCCGGTGCTGGCGGGCATCCAGCAGGCGCTGCACGGCGACGTCGACTGGATGCTGCTCACCGTGTCGACGCTGGTCATCGTGCCGCTCGTCGTGGTCCGCATCGGACGTCTGGTGCGCCGCCAGGAGGAGGCCGAGGCCACCCTCGCGCACCACGCGTCGCATGACGAGCTGACCGGCCTGGCGAACCGGCGCGCGGCGATCACGCACCTCGCCGACGCCCTCGCCAGGGCCGCGGCGGGCGCCTCGCCCGGCGTCACCGTGCTGTTCCTGGACATCGACGGCCTCAAGGTCGTCAACGACCGGCACGGGCACCGCGCGGGGGACGCCGTCATCTGCGCGGTCGCGCGCCGGGTGGACCGCGCCGCGGGGGCGGGCGCCCTCGTCGCCCGGTTGGGCGGCGACGAGCTGCTGGTCGTGTCCGAGGGGCCCGCGGAGCGGCGAGACGAGCTGGTCGCGGCGGTGCGCGCGGTCGCGCGTGGGCACGTCGACCTGGCGGACGGCGTGAGGCTCGCGGCGACCGCGGCGGTGGGCGCCACCTGGGTCGGCGGCGGGGAGAACGCCACCGCGGCGCAGGTCATCGCCGACGCCGACCGGGCGATGTACGCCGACAAGGGCCCGCGCCCCGACGTGCCCGCGGAGCACGGCGCCTGACCGCGGCGGTGCGGAGATGGGCGCTGCTCACCCCCGCACGGCCGTCACTCCCACTCGATGGTGCCCGGCGGCTTGCTCGTGCAGTCGAGGACCACCCGGTTGACCTCGGGCACCTCGTTGGTGATGCGCGTCGAGATCGTCGCCAGGACGTCGTACGGCAGGCGCGTCCAGTCGGCCGTCATCGCGTCCTCGGAGGACACCGGGCGCAGCACGATCGGGTGGCCGTAGGTGCGGCCGTCGCCCTGGACGCCCACCGAGCGGACGTCGGCGAGCAGCACGACGGGGCACTGCCAGATCTCGCGGTCCAGGCCCGCCTTGGTGAGCTCCTCGCGGGCGATCGCGTCGGCCGCGCGCAGCGTGTCGAGACGCTCGGCGGTGACCTCGCCGACGATGCGGATGCCCAGGCCGGGGCCGGGGAACGGCTGGCGCCAGACGATGCCCTCGGGCACGCCGAGCTCGAGGCCCACCGCGCGCACCTCGTCCTTGAACAGGGCCCGCAGCGGCTCGACGAGCTCGAACTGCAGGTCGTCGGGCAGGCCGCCCACGTTGTGGTGGCTCTTGATGTTGGCCGCGCCCTCGCCGCCGCCGGACTCGACGACGTCCGGGTACAGGGTGCCCTGGACCAGGAACTTCACGTCCTCGCCATGGGCGCCGGCGTCGGCCACGACCTCGCGCGCGGCGTCCTCGAACACGCGGATGAACTCGCGGCCGATGATCTTGCGCTTGGTCTCCGGGTCGCTCACCCCGGCCAGCGCGTCGAGGAAGCGCTCGCGGGCGTCGACGACCATGAGCTTGACGCCCGTGGCGGCCACGAAGTCCTTCTCGACCTGCTCGGCCTCGCCGGTGCGCAGCAGCCCGTGGTCCACGAACACGCAGGTGAGCTGGTCTCCCACGGCCTTCTGCACCAGCGCCGCGGCGACCGAGGAGTCGACGCCGCCGGAGAGCCCGCAGATCACGCGGGCGTCGCCGACCTGCGCCCGGATCGCGGCGACCTGGTCGGCGATGACGTTGCCGGGGTTCCAGTCCGGCTTGAGGCCGGCGCCCTCGTAGAGGAAGTTCTCGAGCGCCTTCTGGCCCAGCGGGGAGTGCTTGACCTCGGGGTGCCACTGCATGCCGTAGAGGCGGCGGTCGCGGTCCTCGAACGCCGCGACGGGCGACCCGGCGGAGGTCGCGAGCACCTCGAACCCGTCGGGCGCGGCGTGCACCGCGTCGCCGTGGCTCATCCACACCGACTGCTCGTCCGGGGAGCCGGCGAGCAGCGTGCCCGCGTCGGACACCTCGACCGCCGTGCCGCCGTACTCGCGGGCGCCGGTCTGGGCGACCACGCCGCCCAGGGCGTTCGCCATGGCCTGGAACCCGTAGCAGATGCCCATCACGGGCACCCCGGTCTCAAACAGGCCGGCGTCGACCGACGGGGCGCCCTCGGCGTACACCGAGGCGGGGCCGCCGGACAGGATGATCGCGGCAGGGTCCTTGGCGAGGATCTGCTCGACGCTCGCGGTGTGCGGGACGATCTCGGAGTAGACGTTCGCCTCGCGCACGCGGCGCGCGATCAGCTGCGCGTACTGGGCGCCGAAGTCGATGACGAGGACCGGCCGTGGAGTCTGCGGGGAGGGCTGTGTCACGCCCTCCAGGGTAGTCGCCCGCGCGAGGGGGCTCGGCCGCTCAGCGAGCGGGTGTTCCGGCCGTCTGCTCGATGCGGGCCAGGGCGTCGGCGTGCACCCGGCGCTCCAGCACGAAGGACATCACCGGCACCACGCCCGCGAGCGCGAGGGTGACCAGCCGGCCGAGCGTCCAGCGCATCTTGGACCACAGGTCGACGACGGCCGCCAGGTAGAGCACGTAGATCCAGCCGTGCACCATCGCGACCCACACGCCGAGCACCGGGCGCGCCGAGCCGTCGGCGTCCACGCCACCGGCCTGGAACACGTACTTGAGCACGATCTCCAGGGTCAGGACGAGGAGCATCACACCGGTGACCCACGCCATGGCGCGGTACCGGCCGAGGGCGCCCCGCTGCTTCGCGACGCGGGGGTCAGCGGGCGTGCCGGCTGCCGTGGGGGCGCCGGTCGTCGGGGTGGTCTCGCCCTGGGGCATGTCGGTTCCTCTCCTCGGCGCGGTCTGCGCCCGTCACGTCGTGGCCGCCCTGATTCTGCCCGACGAACGCGGATGGGCCGCCCAGCGGGGCCTCAACTCGTCGCGGCCCCGCCCGCCTCGCGCACCCGGATGCTGTCCTGGATCGTGCCCACGAGGTCCTCGGCCAGCTCCTCGCCGGTGAGCTGGAGCGCCACGGTGGTCCCGGACGCGGGCTCCGCGGCGGCCCAGAAGACCCCCTGGAAGCGCGTGCCGGCCCCATCGACGTAGGTGTAGTCGTTGCGGGCGACCTCGAGCTCGTCGGTGTCCACCGGCGTGGTCCTCGAGGTGGACGTGTAGCCCGGCACCCCGCCGATCTGCGCGCCGGCGACGAAGGTCGACAGCCCGTCCTCGGCGCCGTTCGTGCCGTAGTCCGGGCTGCCGATGAGCAGGGCGGACGCGTCGGCCAGGTCATCGGCATCGGCCCAGCCCACGGTCCACAGGTCGTCACCCTCGTCCAACGCGGTCCAGCCCTCGGGCACCGCGACCGACAGGTGGCCGACGTCGTGGCGGGTCCAGCCCTCGGGCGTGCCACCCGCGGACGAGCCCGACGTGCACCCGGTCAGGGCGGTGGCGACGAGGGCGCCAGCGACGAGGGCTCGTGCGCGGCGGGGGGTGGTGTTCATTCGGGGGAACCTCCGAGGTAGGACGGGGTCGGCGGGGGCGGGGACGTCGGGGGCGTCCACGCGCGCGCCATGAGCATGCCAGTGCCGGCGCCGGCGATGAGCGCGGCGACGAGCGGCGCGACCGCCACGGCAGCCGCGTCCCCCACGGCCAGCGCGTCACCGGCTCGAGCCACGGAGGACAGCCCGAGCGCGAGGGCGAGCACCGCGACCGGGGCCGCGACGACCACGCCGGCGTGCCAGGTCGGGCGGGTGCGCGGCCGCAGCGTCATCGTGCCCGCGGCGACCCCAAGCACGGGGGGGACGATCAGGAAGGCCCAGGAGGCTCCCGCGCTCCCGCGGCCCAACTGGCCGGCGAGCACCATCCCCACGAGCGCCAGCGCCGCGCCGTAACCGGCCACGCCGAGCAGCCACGGCCGGGCCCACACCTTCATCCCACGCATCTGTCCGGGCTCCTCACCTGGGGTTCTCCATCACTTGCACTTCGCGTCGTCGATCAGCGCCCGCGTTCCGTCGGTGCTCGGCGCGCCGAGGAACTTCGCGCCCGTCGCGGTGGCGGTCGCCTCCTCGGCGCTGACGGTGAAGCCGAACTCCCAGCCCTTCTTGACGGCCATGCCGAACTCCCACGAGTCCTTGACGTTGTGGTAGGTCAGCTCGCTGGTCTTGGCCTGCTCGTACATCAGCTGCAGGAACGGGTCGTCCGACGGGCGGTCGGGGAGCATCGCGCCGAGCGGCAGCGTCAGCGCCGTGCCGGCGGCGGTCCGCTCAGACATCCACTGCGACACGAGGTCCCGGTTGGTGTCGTCGACGGTGAGCGTGGTCGTCGTGACGACGGAGTTGGTCTCCTTCTCCCCGACGCCGCCGCTCACGCTCTTGAACGTGTTGTTGCCGATCGAGCCCCCGGCGCCGTACTCGTACGCGCTCTTGAACGTCAGCTTGGCGAGCTGGCCGTCGGCGTCGTACGTCGTGGTGAAGGCGCCGTCGACCTTCCCCTCGCCCGTCAGGTGCCCCAGGATCATGTCCCCTCCCGCGGCGCCCGAGCCCGAGACCTCGTAGGTGTAGCTGCGCTCGCCGGTGTCGTGGTTGTTCATCACGATGACACTGCCCGAGGCCTTCGTCGAGAGGTTGAACCCGAGCTTGGGGTCGAGGAGCTTCTCCTCGCCGTCCGCGTTGGTGGAGCCGGTGCCCAGCCGGGTTCCGGCGCTGGCCTTGAGCGCGGCCTCGAGCCCGATCTTCGAGTACGTGATCTTCGGGTCCTTGGGCGCCTCGATGTACCCGTCGCTGATCCACAGCCACAGCGCGGTGCCCGCGGCCGCCTCGCCCTGCAGCTGCATCTGCTGGATGAGGTAGTCGTCGAGCTGGTCCTTCATCGAGGTCCACTGCTCGGCGGAGTCGAACTCCCACGTCGATCCGTACTCGAACTTCAGGTCGCCGCCGAGGCTCACGTTCACCCCGGCGTTCTTGCCGTCGCCGAGCTTGCCCGCGTCGAAGGCCTTGCTGGTGATCGCGCCGTTGGCGCCGATCGACCCGCCGTCGGTGAGGGTGGCCCGGACCGACCCGTCCGAGAACTCCTGGACCACGAAGCCCGAGCTGTCCCCGATCGAGACGAACCAGATCTTGATCGCGGTGCTGTAGGACTCGCTCGACGACGCGAGCATGCACACCCCGGGGTGGAAGTCCTCGTCCGTCGGGCCCTCGACGACGGCCGGGGCGGGCGGGGCGTCGCACCCGCCCGCCCCGAAGCCCGCGGCCGAGGCGAACCGGCACAGCGCCGTGCTGATCTGCCCGGGGTAGGCGGCCACGCCCACCACGACGCCCGCGACCAGCAGCGCCGCGACCGTCACCATGCCGAGCATCTCGAGGGACCCGATGCCCGCCTCGCAATCCGCCCGGCGCCGCTCGCGCGCCTGCGCCCACCTGCCCGTCACTCCCACGTCACGCCCCTCAGCCTCGTCCTCCCTGGACGCTATGCGGCGGCGAAGCCGCAGGCTGTGGGCCCGTGGGCCCCTTCCAGGCTCAGGTTCCTGGGCCCGGGGGGACCCATCTCAGGGGCGCGTGACCGGCAGGTCCTCGATCACCGGGAAGCCGGGCAGCTCGAGGGAGACGCTGGTGGTCCCGGGGTCGAGCGCCGGGAACGTCGCCGACAGCGGCTGGCCGACCTGCGACATCTTGGCTGGGGACCCCGAGCACGAGCACAGGGACACCGACGCGTCGGTCTGCGAGATGCCCACGAACGGCAAGAGGCGCTGGCCCCGGCCCGGGTCCACGATCGCGACGTCACGGATGTCGTCGGTCAGCGGGGTGCGCCGGTTGAACATCGACAGCGGCAGCACCGGGTCGGAGTCGTCGACGTTGCGGAGCGCGAACCGCACCAGCGTCGTCACGTCGTCGGCCACGACCTCGGTGACCTCGACGACGGCCGGGTGGCTGCGCGAGCCGTCCTCGAGGGCGCCGGTCGCCGTGCCGAGCACAGTCGACGTCCCGACGTCTCCCTCCAGGACGGCGCGCTCGAGCTCCGCGCGCGTCCAGTCCCCGGGCGAGTCCGCCGTCGCGGCGGCCTCGGTGGGAGCAGGCTGGGGATCGGCCCCGCCCGACGAGCACCCTGCCAGCAGCGCGGCCAGCGCCACCAGCGCCGCCATGGTGGACGGGACGCCGGGGCGACGCGTCGAGCTGCTCATGACTCTCCCTGCACCGAGTAGACGACGGTGACCCTGCGGTTAGCCTGCTTGCCCTCGTCGGTCGCGTTGCTCGCGATCGGCTCGGACTCGCCGCGGCCCACCGAGGCGAACGTCACGGCGGCGCCGCTCGCGGGCTGCAGCACGGCCAGCACCGCGCCGGCCCGCTGCTCCGAGAGCGCCTGGTTGAACGTGTCCGACCCGTCCGAGTCGGTGTGGCCGGTCACCACGACCTCGCCCGCGCCCCGGGCCTGGATGTCGGCGGCGACGTCGGCGAGCACCTGCTGCGCCTCGGCGGAGAGGTCGGCCGACCCGCTCGCGAAGAGCACGTTCGCGTCGAGCGTCACAGCCACCTGCTCGGTGGTCTCCTCGACGGCCGCCGTCCCGGCGATGTCGCTGGTGCGACGGGTCATGGTGAACAGCCGGCTCCTCGGGTCGGCGGCGGCCAGCTCGGCGCCGCTGGGCACCCGCGGCCAGCCCTCCCCCACCCGCGGCGCGGGCTCCTTGCTCACCGGCGTCAACGCGCCGTCCTCGACGGGGACGTCGCCGACTGCGGTCCCCCACGGCATCAGCACCTGCACCGTCCCGACGCCCGCGGGCAGCTCGGGGAACACGGCCCACCCGACGCGCAAGGCGCCGGCCTCGCCCGCCAGGTCGCCGCGATCCGAGGCGAACGTCGTCGTGCCGTCGGCGAGCGGCCGGTAGGCGGTGAGCCCCACCGCGTCGATCAGCACCACGTCGACCGCCCGGTTGAGGGCGTACGGGTGGCTCGAGTCGGGGAACGCCCACGTCGGCATGAGCTTCTCGGCGCCCTGGCCCGCGGCCATGCCCAGCGAGTAGTAGAGGACCGTCCCGCCCTCGACGCGGCGGACCCCGTGCACCAGCCCGCGAATCTCGGGATTCGTGTCGAGCTGGAAGCCGCGATACGCGAACGTGCCGTGCACCGGGACGTCCTGGCCGTCGACGCGCACGGCGCCCGGCGGCAGCCGCCGCTCGTCGCCGGAGGGGGACGCCGCCGCTCCTCCGCCTCCGATCAGCACGGTGGCTGCGGCCAGGGTGGCGAGGGCGCGCACGGCGCGCGCTCCTGGTCGGGGGCTCATGCGACGGACCTCATGGTGGGGGCCTTCCTTCGGGTGGTGCGGGTGGCGCTGTCGTGCGAGCTGGAGACGTGCGCGCAGGTCAGCGGACCAGGCGGGGTTCCAGGGCTCCTGTCAGCCAGGACCGTACGGGACCTTCGAGCGCGGCGCGCGGCCGGGTCCAGCCACTGTCGTAGCCCGGGCACGTGAAGCGGTAGTCGGTCTCGATGATCGGCGTCGGCTCTGGCTCCTCGACGGGCTCCGGCGGCGCCCCGGGCTCGGTGTCGCCATCCGAGGGCTCCGGCTCGGGCTCGGGGACCGGCTCGTAGCCCACCACCACGTCGCGCGAGTCCACCGCGCACCGGGCCAGCGCGACCCCCAGCTCAGCGACGCCATCCCGCTCTGCCCGCTGCCCGTCGGGCATCTGCTCGCGGAGCGAGGTGCGGGCCCGCACCTCGTCGCGCCACGGGTCCTGGGCGTACCTCACGAGCTCCGCGCCGTTGCGGCTCGCGTAGTCGGCGGCCTGCCCGTGCCCGCGGGCGGGCCCGAGTAGCGCGGCGAAGGTGGTCTCGCCCATCACCACGGCGCCGACGCTGTCGAGCGCGACGCGGCGCACCTCCCCTGCGCCGGCGAGCGCGGCCGCGTCGGTGGCCGTCTGCGTGCGACCGGCCTGCTCGGTGCCGGACAGCAACGGGACCACGCCCAGGAACGCCAGCGCGACGACCCCCACCGCGACCACCACGATGACGGCGCTCGTCGCGAGCCCGTCCTCTCGACGACCAGCCTCTCGACGGCCGGCGCCCGGCCGTCGCCGTGCCGCGCCGGCTGCCCGGCGCAGCGCCTCGGCCAGCCGAGGCCCCGTCCCCCGCGGCCTACGCGCCGAGCGGGGCCGCCCGGGGCATGCCTGTGCGGCGACGGCGCGGCCCTCTCCACCGCGTCGCCGCCGCTCAGGCGCACGGGTGTCGATCAGCCCGCGCTCCCGATCTCGTCCAGCTTCGCGCTGATCTTCGAGCCCAGGTCGAAGCTGTTGAAGGCCCCGACCAGCGCGACGACCAAGATCGCGGCGACGATGACGATGCCCAGGTACTCGAGCGTGCCCTGGCCGGCGTCGCGCTTCTCCAGCGCCTTCTGCAGGCGGATCTTCGTGGCGACGAACATGCGCGTCATGGTGGTGCTCCCCGTCGTGAGTGATGACCGTCGACCGGTCGGCTGCGTCTGGCGCCCGGAGCCGGTGCGGCCCCTCGTCGACGTCCTTCACGCTAGGCGCGGCCCGAGGGCGACCGCCGGGCCCACGGGCCCAACTCAGGGCCCATCTGCGCAGGTCCCGGCCCCGGGTCCGGCGTCCCGCCGAGCCACAGCGCGACCGCCTCGGCCCGGGTCCGCACACCCAGCTTGGCGAAGATGTGGTTGATGTGGTTCTTGACGGTCTTCTCCGACAGGAAGCACTCCTGGGCGATCTCCGTGTTGGTGCGCCCCGTGGCCACGAGCTCCATGACCTCCGTCTCCCGAGCGGACAGGCCGGCGTCCGGCCGGCTGGGGGCCGCGGCGGGAGCGGGACGCTCGAACAGGCGGCGGACCGCCCCCGCGGCGCTCTCGGACAGCAGGAACCCGCCCTCGGCGACGGTCAGCACCGCGCGCTCGAGCTCGTGCGGGGCGAACTGCCCGTGCACCAGGTACCCGCTCGCCCCGGCCTCGATGGCCGCCTGCACCACCTCCGGGGCGTCCGAGTAGGTGAGCATGAGCACCCGGGACCACTGCCGCACCTCGGCGGCCACCTGGACCCCGTCGCGCCGGGGCATGCGCACGTCCAGCAGCACCACGTCGGGCAGAGTGGCACGGACCACGCGCACGGCCTCCTCGCCGTCCGCTGCCTCGCCCACCACCCGCAGGTGGTCGGAGGCCCCGATCAGGCTGCACAGGCCCATCCGGATCACGGCGTTGTCGTCGACCACGACGACGGTGACCTGCCGCAGCGCGGCGTGGTCGGCCGGAACCCCGGCCCGCACCGCCGCGTTGTTCGTGGCGTCGACGCTGTCATGGCGACGCATGGGCGACCTCCTCTGCCGGATGGCGCACCGTGACGCGTGTCCCGCGCCCCGGGATGGACTGGATGAGCACGCTCGCGCCGATCTCCCGCGCGCGCTCGTGCAGCCCCGTCAGGCCGAAGTGCCCGCGGGGGCTGCCCCCGTCGGGCCGCGGGACGAACCCCCGGCCGTCGTCCTGGACGCGGAGCACCACGGCGCCCCCGGCCTCGCCGGTCAAGGTGACGCGCACCAGGCCGGCGTCCGCGTGCCGCCGCACGTTCTCCAGGGCCTCGCCCAGGATCGCGAGCAGCTCGTAGCGGATGCTCGCGGGCAGGTCGGCCACACCCGTCGACTCCACCTCGCAGGGCACCCCATGTGCCGCCTGCCAGCGGGCGCACTCGTCGTGCAGCACCTCGACGAGGGGCCGGTCAGACTGGTCGGCGCGCATCCGCACGAGCAGCTGCCGCGCCTCGTCAGACGCCTGCTGGGCGCCAGCGGCCAGCCCCTCGGCGTGGCGCACCGCCGCCTCGGGGTCCCTCGCCACCCACAGCGGCAGCGCCTGCGCGCCCAGCGCGATGCCGTGCAGCGTCTTGCCCAGCGAGTCGTGCATCTCCCGCGCCAACCGGGCCCGCTCGTCGGCCGCGGCAGCGGCCTCGCGGACCCTCGCCAGCTCGCGTCCGACCTCGACCTGCTGCGCGTGGGCGCTGCGGATCGCCGCGCCCACCGCGGTGAGGCACAGGTACAGCGTCGGCACGCCCAGGCTGACCATGAAGCCGCGCTCGACGTCCGGGGCGCGGTCCGCCACGAGCACATATCCCGCGACGAGCACCACCGTGGCGACCGCGGAGGTGCGGCGGGGGAACAGCACACCGAGGCAGAGCGCCGTCGGGAACGTCGCGAGCACCATGGGGCTCTCGACGCCGAGCACCGCGAGGACGCCCAGTGTCACGAGGACGTCGCACACCACGGCCAGCGGGTGGCGCACCGTGAAGTCCATCGTGGCGGGGTTGAGCAGGCAGGCGAGGCTGGTGCCCGACATCGCGAGCACGCAGGCCAGCACCGGCGCGGTCATCGTGTCCCCGACCATGCCGAGCAGCGCGACCATGATGGCCGCGAGCCGGACGAGGAGCGCGACGGAGATGATGCGGCGGGTGAAGTCGGGCGTCGCGTCGACGCGGGCGCCGGGCGGGGGCGGGGTTCTCACAGCCCGCCCATCAGCGAGCCGAGGTCGACGTCCGAGCCCACGTACAGGCCGATGACCACGAACACCAGGGCGCCCGGCACCAGGACCAGCGAGGTCACCAGCGTGACCCGCGGCGCGGTCTTCGCCGCCGCCTGCCGTTGGCGCTGCCCGCTGTCGCGCCGCATGTCAGCGGCGATCTGCCGCAGCGACTCCGCGAGCGGGGCGCCCAGCTCCTGCGACTGCAGCAGAGCCGAGACGAACTGGCCCACCGGCTCGGAGGACGACCGGCGCCGCAGGTCGGTGAACGCCTGGCGCACCGAGGCCCCGTTCGCGATCTGCTGCAGCGTGAGGGTCACCTCGTCCGCGAGCGGTCCGTGGAACCGCTCGGCGACTCGGGCGAGGGCCGCCCGGAAGCTCACGCCCGCCATCACCGTGACGGCCAGCACGTCGAGAAAGTCGGGCAGGTCGCGGTCGATGCGCTCGCGGCGCTTGCGCTGCGCGGCGGCCACGCGGCTGAGCGGCAGCACGACGGGGACGGTGAGGCCCAGCAGCGCCATGAGCACGTTGCCCTGGAGGAGGAGCACCAGGATCACCGGTGCGACCAGCAGGGCCCACCACGCGGTGCGCTCGAGGTAGCCGTCCACGGTCAGCCCGTCGGGACGCCCCGCCTCGTCGATCCGCCGCTGGAGCGCCGCGAGCCGCTCGTGGCCCAGCATCCTGCGCAGGGCTGGCACACGCCGCCGGGCCAGCCGTTGCAGGGGCGACTCGCCCTCCGCGCGGCGGCGCTGCTGGCCCCGCAGCAGGGCGAGGTCCTCGACGGCCAGGCTCGCGAGCGCGTCGGAGCGCATCTGCCGGTACCCCACGAGCAGCAGCACCACGCTCACGGCTCCGAGCAGGGCTGTGCCCATCACGAGCAGGGGGCTCATCCGTGGAACCTCGTCATCCGTCGGATCAGCACGAAGCCGCTGACGAACAGGCTGCCGCCCACCACGAGCCCGGCCCGGCCGAGCCACGACCCCGTCATGGCCTCGACCGTGCCGGGCTGGATCGCGTTTAGCAGGAACAGCAGGCCGAAGCCCATGCCGATCACGAGGTAGCCGGTCGACGTCGACTGCGCGAGCGTGGTGCGCACCTCCCGGCGGATCTCCTTGCGCTCGTCGAGGGTGTCCGCGATGTCCCGCAGAGCCGACACGAGCGACCCGCCCGATCGCGCGCTGACCAGCAGCGTGGAGACGAGCACCGAGACCTCGCGCGAGGGCAGGCGGGCCTCGAGGCCGCACATGGCCCGCTCGAGGCTGTCGCCGAACCGCATCCTCGAGGCGACCCGTCGGAGCTCCGGGCCAGCCGGAGCGGCCAGCTCGTCAGAGGCGACAAGGATCGCGGCGGCGATCGACAGGCCTGCCCCGGTCGCGTTGGAGAGCACCCGGGCCAGCTCGGGCATCTGCGCCACGAACTGCTCGTTGCGGCGCTCCTTGGCCCGGCTCAGGTAGGCGCGGATGCCCACCACCACCGCGACCACGCCCAGCAGGCCCAGCACGGGCGCGAGGCCCACGGCGAGCACCCAGCCGACGGCCGCGCCTCCGCCGACCGCGGCCCCCGCCACCAGCACCGCTGGCTTGTCCTCGACGCCGGCCAGCAGCAGCTGGCGCTCGACCCATCGGCCCGGCGGCGTGCGGCGGAACGCCCGGTCCCATCGCTCGACCGCCCGGTCGCCGCCGAGCACCGTGTCCGCCATGGCGCCCGCGACCAGCGCCCGGCGCCGCGCTGACACCGAGGCCAGGTCGCGGATGCCCGCGACCAGCAGCGCGCAGCCGGCCACCACTCCCACCAGCACCGCGATGATCGTCACGACGCGCCCGCCTCGAGCGGCACGAGGGCCTCGCCGGCGATCCGCAGCCGGTCGACGAGCGCCTGCGGCAGCGGGTGCTGCACGAAGCGCCCGGGCGGCCCAGCGGCGTTGGGCGCCTCGGGGTCCCAACGCATCAGCGGGCGCACGTCGAACTCGTCGCGATGGCGCGACGCGACGTACCCGACCTCGACGACGCGGCGGGTGCCGTCCGAGCCGCGCAGCAGCTGCACCACGAGGTCCACGGCGTTGTTGACTTGGTCGCGCAGGGCGTGGAACGGGACCTCGACGTCGCTCATCGACGCGAGGGTCTCGAGCCGCACCAGCGCGTCGCCCGTGGTGTTCGCGTGCACCGTCGCGAGCGAGCCCTCGTGGCCCGTGTTCATCGCCTGGAGCATGTCGAGCGCCTCGCCGCCGCGCACCTCGCCGACGATGATCCGATCGGGGCGCATGCGCAGCGCGTTGCGCACCAGGTCGCGGATCGTCACCTGGCCGTGGCCCTCGACGTTCGCCGGGCGGGTCTCGAGCCGCACCACGTGCTCCTGCGGCAGCGACAGCTCGGCGGCGTCCTCGATGGTGATGATGCGCTGGCGGCCCTGGATGAACGCCGACAACGCGTTGAGCATGGTGGTCTTCCCGGACGACGTGCCGCCCGAGACGATGATGTTCATCCGGGCCCGCACGCAGGCCGCGAGCAGCCCGGCCGTCGCGGCGTCCAGGCTTCCCCGGTTGAGCAGCTCGTCGAGTCCGTAGGCCTTGGGGAACAGGCGGATCGTCACGGTGGGGCCGTCGAGCGCGAGGGGTGGCAGCACCACGTGCACACGGGCGCCGCGCGGCATCCGCTCGTCGGGCGGCAGCCGCGCGTCGACCATCGGGCTGGACTCGTCCACCCGCCGGTTCACGGTCGAGACGATGCGGTCGATCGTCTGCCGGAGCTGGTCCTCGGAGGCGAAGACCTGCGTCACGCGCTCGACCTGGCCGAACCGCTCGACGTAGATGGTGTCGTGGCCGTTGATCATGATCTCGGAGACGGTCTCGTCGGCGAGCAGCGGCTCGAGCACCCCGAGCCCGATCGACTCGTCGACCACCCGGCGGATCAGCGCGTTGCGCTCGCGCGTGGTGAGGATGACGCCCTCGGTCGAGACCAGGTGCGCCACGACCCGCTCGAGCCGGATGCGCCGCTGCCCCGTGTCGAGGCGGCTGAGCTCGTGCAGGTCGACCTCGTCGAGCAGCTTGCGCTTGAACGTCGCGACCAGGCCCTCGTCGAGGTCTGCCCGTGAGGCGTTGACCGTGACGAGCGCCTCGGCGGCCTCGGCCGCGTCCCGGCGCGCGGCGCCCGTCCACTCGCTGAACCCGGCCCTCATGGCATCACCGCGGTGCGGTCGACGACGACCTCGGGCAGGAACGCCAGGCCGGGCACGCGGACCTCGATGCGCACGGCGCCGGCGCCCGGATAGGTGATCCGCTGCGCGCTGAGCCCACCGGGCAAGGAGTCGTCGACCGCGGCCTCGACCGACCGGCCCAGGCTCATCGCGCGGGCGCCGTCCCGCACGGCCTGGTTGGCCGCCTGGGTCGCGTAGACCGTGGCGCACACCTGGAACAGCACGAGGACGACGACCACGACGACCGGCAACGCTCCGACCATCTCGATGCTGGCGCTGCCATGCTCCGCACCGGCGCGCCGCGCCCGGCGGCCCACCACGCCGCTCATGGCTCGCTCACCACCTGGCGGTCGACCCGGACGTCCCACGGGGTGCTGAAGACCCCGGGCATCATCAGCGGCACCCGCGCCGCGACGCTCACGCTGCTGCCGCCGGGCCCGCCCACGCCCACGTCGAGCTGCTCGCGCATGCCCGCGGGGAAGACGTCCTGCGCCGCCTGGCGCACCGTCGTGTGGTCGGCGTGCAGCGCGACCGATCGCGCCGCCGCCGAGGCGGCGTGCCCCGTCCACACGTAGGTCATGCCCGTCACGGCGAGCTGCCACAGCAACGCGCACACGAGCGCCAGCCACGGCAGCACGCCCAGCAGCTCGACCGACGCCGAGCCGGTGTCGTCGCCGCGCCGCGGCGCCCGGCGCCCGCGCCGCACGGTGCGGGACTCGGGGGCGCCCTCCGCGGGGGGCGTGGCCCCGCCCGGGGACGCCGCGGTCGTCGCCCCCGCGCCCGTCGGGCCCTGGCGCACGGCGCCCACCTCACGGCCGAACGCCCGCAGCGCCTTCCACCAGGCCTGGTCGTCGACCATCTCGGGCGACCGGGAGTTGGTGGCGCCCTCGAGCCGGCGCCCCACGTCGGGGATGACGGTCTGCAGCATCGGCGCCGGCGAGATGCGGCGCGCGGTGTCGGGCTGCACCTCGTCCGAGCGCGCGTGCCGGTTGAGCAGCACGTGCACGTTCTCGGGCTTGCGCACCGCGAGCGACTCCCACCAGCCCAGGTTGCGGCGCAGCGCGCGCAGCGCCACCAGGTCGGGGGTGACAACCGCGACGACCTCGTCGGCGATCTCCACGACGGCGGCCTGCACAGGGGTGACGTGGGCGCCCACGTCGATGACCACCAGGTCGTACTGCTGGCGCAGCAGCGCGATGATCTGGCGCACCGCGGCCGGGGTCACGAACTCCACGTCGCGCACGTCCTCGGGCGGCAGCAGCAGGTGCAGGCCCGACTCGTGCTCGAACACCGCGTCCTGGACGGTGCGCACCGACAGGTCCTGGGACACCTTCGCGAGGTCGGCGACCGACGAGCGGTACCGGGCCGCGACCAGGCTGGTCACGTCGCCCTTCTCCAGGTCCAGGTCGACCACGAGCACCTTGTGCGCGGGCACCTCCCGGCGGATGTCCCAGCACAGGTGCGTCGCGATCGTGGTGGCGCCCACGCCGCCCTTCGAGCCGGCGACCGCGACCACCGTGGCGCGGCCGCGCACGCCGCCCTCCCCCGACCCGGCGTGGGCCAGCAGGGTCCGCATGTGCCGCGACCACTCCAGCGCGTTGACCACGCGCTGCTGCACCTCGGCGTAGGACAACGGGTACGCCACGACGCCGCGCGCCCCCGCGTCCATCGCGGCGGACATCGACTCGGGGTCGTTGTCGCTCGAGACGACCAGCGCGACCGACGCGGGTCGGCGCAGCCCCAGGTCGCGGATGACCTGGTGCGCGGGCTCGGGCCCGAGCTGGTCGTGCACGAGCACGACCTGGGGCTCGTGGGTGAGCACCAGCGAGATCAGCTCGGTGGTGGTCTCCGCGACCGCGACGACCTCGACGTCCGCGGCCTCGGCGAGCTGCGCGCGCAGCTCGTACGCCAGCGACTGGTCGGCGCAGCCGATGATGACGGTCCCGGCCATGTCACTTCGTCCCTTCGGGCACGGCCTGGCCGCCGAGCCTGCTCGCGTCGAACTCGCCCAGCTCGCCCGTGCGGTCCTCGCCCGTGCCCGTGGGCAGCCCGACGAGCCGCACCTCCGCGGCGAAGGCGGACGCGTACGTGACCGCCAGTGCGTCGTTGGGCTCGAGCGCGAGCGTCACCGGGACGACACGCTGCTGGCCGGTGGTGCTGAGCTCGTCCACCTGCACCTGGCTGCCGCGCACCGAGACGACCCGCACGTTCTGCACCAGCACGCGGACCTGCTTGGGCAGGCCCGGCACGTCCGCGAAGACCGCGTAGATGTCCACGAAGTCTCCGGGCTTGACCCGGTCGGCCACGCCCGTGACCTCGTCGACCTTGATCGCGATCTCACGCTCGGTGGGGCTGAGGTCGGACTTCGGCACCAGGATGTCGCTGGTGAGCATGGTGCCCTCGAGCAGGTTGGCGCCCACCCGGCGGCCCACCAGCTCCTCGAGCGTGACCTCGGCGGAGTCGGACAGCCAGCGTGCCGGCACCTCGTCGGCGACCAGGTCCTCCTCGGTGAGCGCGGCGTACGCCGGCACCGCCCCCGCTGTGCGGTAGACGGTGACCAGCGAGCCCACCTGGCTGGACACCGAGCCGACGTAGCTCGCGATGACCACGAACACGACGACCGCCAGCAGGGCGGACAGCAGGACGAACAGCACACCTCGGCGCTGGCGGGGGTTCACAGCGGCGCTCCTCGCGACTCGGTACGGGCAGGGGCCTCGACGTCGGCAGGACGCACGTGGCAGTAGGCGCAGTAGTGCTCGGGCGTCACGGCCTCGCACACCGCGCAGCGCGGCATCCGGGCCGGATCGGGCGTGTGGAGGCGCTGGTCCGCGGGCAGGGCGAACATCTCCACGGCCTGCCCGTCGCCGAACCGGCCGACCATGTCGAGGGCGAGCCCGTGCAGCTCGGTGCACTCCTGGGCGCCCGACACCGCGAACGCCGTGCGGAGCACCACGTCGGGCAGGCCGGGCACGGCGCTGTAGAGCACGCCGCGGGCGTGGGCCGGGTCGTGGTCGGCGCGCGCGTCGGGGGGCGCGTCCTTGACGGCGAGCACCCCGGGCGCCGGGGCCGCCGAGACGACGAAGCCGTGCCCACCGGGCAGCAGGCTGCGCACGTGCTGGGAGAAGCTGGGCGACGGGTCCTCGAGGCGCGCGACGCTGGGCGTCCACGCCCCGCTCCAGGTGCGCTGCGCCAGATCCTCCACGGCGCCGGGCAGCAGCCCCGCGTCGACCCGGGCCGCAGCGGCGTGCAGCGCGAGCACGATCAGCGCGGCCGGCCCGTGGGGCAGCGCGAGGCTGGCCACCGCCGGGCCCGTGTCGGCGAGCAGCGCTGCGTGCTGCCGCAGGACGGCCCCGTGCCTGCCCTCGCCGAGGAGCAGGACGTGCGTGGTCGAGGGCGGCAAGGCTCCGAGGAGCGCCGAGACGTCGGAGGGATCGGCGAGGACGACCGGCGCGCCCCCGACGAGGGCGCGGGCGCCGTCGGTGGGCTCGACCACCACACCCACCATGACCTGCTGAGACAAACGATCGCTCCTGACATTGGGACCTTGGTCATGATTCGACGCCGGGCGGGACCCCGCTCGGTGGGAGGCCGGATTCCCCCGTTTGGCGGTAACGTTTTCACCGCCAGATGCGCGCACCGTGGGCGAACAGCCGCAGGACCGGCGAAAAGGGGGGCGATGTGGTCAATCCGGTCATCGTCGTCAAGGTCGACGGACGCGTCGTCGCGCGCGGCGAGCTCGCCGACACCTGGCCGCGGCGCCTGCGCGGCCTGCTCGGGCGGACCCCCTTGCCCGCCGCGCTCGTGCTGCGCCCCGAGAGCTCGGTGCACGGCATCGGCATGCGGCAGCCGCTCGACGTGGCGGTGCTCGCAGCGGACGGGAAGGTCCTGGCGACCCACGTCCTGCGGCCCTGGCGCGCCACCCGGCCCGTGCGAGGCGGCGCCGCGGTCGTCGAGGCCCCGGCCGGCAGCTTCGCCCGCTGGGGCCTGCACGCGGGCAGCACCGTCACCACAGGCCCGCCCGTCGAGCGGGCCGCGCATCCGGGATGACGTGGCACGCGTCCAGCGTGCGTGAGAGGTTGCGGGAGACCCGTGGGCCCGCGGGCCCAGCGCCAGGCCCATCGACGGGCGGCGAGATGGGGCGTCGGGCCCAGCCGCCCGATCCCCCGCCGCGGGCGCCGCGGGCCGCCGGCGCCCGCCCTCCGAAATGCGCTTCGGGCGCGTGGGCGGCCGGCCGTACCGTGTGCGGGTGCGTCAGCTCCCCGTGCCCGATCCCGGCACCCCACCCCTCTCCTCCCCCGCCGCGTTCCTGTGGTGGATCGCGCGCCGCCAGGCCGCGCTGCTGACAGGGGCGATCGCCGTCGGGATCGTCGCGGCCGTCTCCGCCGCGGTGATGCCCTACTTGGTCGGCAGGATCGTCGACGGCGGGCTGCAGGACGGCCTGGGCGCCGAGTTGTGGCGCGGGCTCGGGGTCATCGCCGCGGTCGGCCTGGTGCAGGCCGTGGCCAACGTGTGGGGCCACCGGCTCGACGTCGAGAACTGGCTGCGGGCGGCCTACCGCGCCTCCCAGCTCGTCGGGCACCACGTGACCCGCACCGGAGACCAGGTCACCTCCGTCCTGCCCACCGGCGAGGTGGTCGCCACCGTCGCCACGGACAGCCACTGGCTCGGACAGCTGTACGCCAACGCGGCCCGGGCCGTCGGCTCGGTGTTCGCGTACGTGGTCGTGGCGGTGGTGCTGATGCGCACCTCGACGCCGCTCGGGCTGCTCGTGCTGCTCGGGCTGCCCGTCGTCGTGGCCTCCCTGGCGTTCCTGGTCAAGCCGCTGCAGCGGCGCCAGCACATCCAGCGCGAGGCCCAGGGCAAGCTCACCACGCTGGGGGCCGACACCGTCTCGGGGCTGCGGATCCTGCGCGGCATCGGCGGGGAGGAGACGTTCGCGGCCCGTTACCGCGCGCAGTCCCAGGAGGTGCGCAAGGCGGGCGTCCACGTCGCCCAGACGCAGTCGCTGCTCGACGCCCTCCAGACGCTGCTGCCGGGCGCCTTCATCGCGATCGTGGTCTGGATGGGCTCGCACCTGGCGATCGCCGGCGAGATCACCACGGGCGAGCTCGTCGCCTGCTACGGCTTCGCCGCCTACCTCACCCAGCCGCTGTGGACCGCGGTCGAGGTGATGCGGATCGTCACCCGGGTGGTCGTCGGCTCCCGCAAGATCCTCGCGGTGCTCCGCGTGCCGACGGTCGCCGCAGGACCCGCTGCGGGCGCGCCGGCCGCCAGCCCACGCGAGGGCGACGACATCCTCGACGAGGCGAGCGGTCTCGTCGTCCGGCCCGGACGGCTGCTGGCGCTGGTGAGCGCCGACCCCGACGAGTCGGCCGCGGTGGCGCTGCGCATCGGCCGGCTCGGCCAGGGCAGCGCGGCGGACGAGGGCGCCGTCCCCGGCCCCGCAGTGCGCTGGGGCGACGTGGCGCTCGGCGACCTTCCGCTCGCGCAGGTCCGCGAGCGGATCGTCGTGGCGGAGTCCACCCCCACGCTGTTCACCGGCTCCCTCGTGGAGGAGCTGGACGTGCGCGGCGCGGCCACCGAGGCCGAGCTGCTCGCGGCGCTCCGGGTGGCCGACGCCGGGGACGTGCTCGACTCGGTCCCCGGCGGGCTCGCCGGGGACATCGAGGAGAAGGGCCGCTCGCTCTCGGGCGGCCAACGCCAACGGGTCGCCCTCGCGCGCGCCCTGCTCACCGAGGCGGAGGTGCTCGTGCTCGTCGAGCCGACCAGCGCCGTCGACGCCCACACCGAGGCGCGGATCGCCCGGCGGCTCGCCCAGGCGCGCGCCGGCCGCACCACCGTGCTGGTCACGGCCAGCCCGCTGGTCCTGGACGTGGCCGACGAGGTCGCGCTGCTCGCCGACGGCCGGGTCGCCGCCCGCGGCCGGCACCGGGAGCTGATGGACGGCCACGACGCCGCGTCCCAGGCCTACCGGGCGGTCGTGTCCCGGACCGCGGGCGACGACGACGCCGACAGTGCCGACAGTGCCGCAGGCGAGCCGATCGACCGCGCCGCAGGCGCCCATGACACCGAGCCCACGAACGGCGCCGAGCCGGACGAGGCCCAGCCGAAGAAGGAGGACAGCCGTGAAGCTGCCCGTCGCTGACGGACCCACGCTGCGCCGCCACACCGGCGTCCTGCTGCGCCGGCACCGCCGCCCGCTGATCGGGGTGGTGCTGCTGAACGCGCTGTCCGCGAGCGCCGGGCTGATGGGCCCCTGGCTGCTCGGGCGCCTCGTCGACGCCGTCGGGCACGGCGCGGACGCCGCGTACATCAACCGGACGGTGGCGATCCTCGTCGTCGCGGTGCTGGCGCAGACGGGGATGGTCCGGTACGCGCAGCGCTCCGCCCTGGTGCTCGGGGAGACCGTCTTCGCCGAGCTCCGCGAGGAGTTCGTCACCACCGTCACCCGGCTTCCGCTGTCCACAGTGGAGCGGGCGGGCACCGGCGACCTCGTCGCGCGCACCACCACGGACGTCGACCGGGTGCAGCACACGGTGCGGTTCGGCGTCCCCCGCGTCCTGGTGACGGTCGTGACCATCGTGCTGACCGTGGTCGCGGCGCTGGCCACCAACGTCCTGGTCGCGGCGGCGCTGTTCGTCGGCGCCCCGGTGCTGATCGTCGTCTGCCGCTGGTACCTGCGCCGCGCCACCCCCGCCTACCTGGCCGAGGGCGCCTCGTACGCCACGATCAGCGGCGCCATCACCGAGTCGGTCGAGGGCGCCCGCACCGTGGACGCGCTCGGGTTGGGCGGCCGGCGGCGCGCACGGCTCGACCGGGACATCGGTGTGGCGTTCCAGGCCGAGAAGCGCACGCTCTGGCTGCGCTCCGTGCTGTTCCCCGGCATCGACCTCGCGTTCCTGCTCCCGCTGGTGGGCGTGCTCGCGTGGGGCGCGCACCTGGTCTCGACCGGCCACGCGACGATCGGCGCCGTGACCACTATCGCGGTGTACGCCGTGCAGATCGCCCAGCCCATCGGCGAGCTGATCTTCTGGCTCGACGAGACCCAGGTGGGGGCGACCTCGCTCGCCCGCATCGTCGGCGTCGCGGACGTCCCGCCGGACCGTGAGCAGCGCGAGGCCCGGCCCGACGACGAGCACGTCGTCGCCCGGGGCGTGCGGTACGCCTACCGGGAGGGGCACGACGTGCTCCACGGTGTCGACCTCGACCTCCGGGTGGGTGAGCGGCTCGCCGTCGTCGGCCCGTCGGGGGCGGGCAAGTCGACCCTCGGGCGCATGCTCGCGGGCGTGCACCCGCCCACCGGGGGCACGGTGACCGTGGGCGGCGTCCCGTTGGTGGACCTGCCCTTGGACGAGCTGCGCGGGCACGTCGCCCTCGTCACCCAGGAGCACCACGTCTTCGTGGGGACCATCGCCGAGAACCTGCGCCTCGCGGCGGAGGACGCCGACGAGGCGGACCTCGAGCGCGCGCTGCGGGCGGTCGACGCGTGGGACTGGGTCGAGGCGCTGCCCGAGGGGCTCGGCACGGTGGTCGGCTCGGGCGGCACGGCGCTGACGCCCGCGCAGGCCCAGCAGGTCGCGCTGGCCCGCCTGGTGCTGCTCGACCCGCACACCCTCGTGCTCGACGAGGCGACGTCGCTGCTCGACCCGCGGGCGGCGCGGCACCTGGAGCGGTCGCTGTCCGCGGTGCTCGAGGGGCGCACCGTGGTGGCCATCGCCCACCGGCTGCACACCGCCCACGACGCGGACCGGGTGGCCGTGGTGGACAGCGGGCGCATCGCGGAGATCGGCCCGCACGACGAGCTGGTGGGAGCGGGCGGCGAGTACGCGGCGCTGTGGCGCTCCTGGCAGAGCGACTGAGCGAGGCCCCGGAGTTCGGGCGGGGTCGGGCGGGTTCCGGCGCGGTCGGTCAGACCGGCACGTCGGTCGCGCGGCCCAGGAAGGTGACATCCGCGTCACTGGCCGCATCGATCCGATGGAAGCCGAGCCGCGCGTAGAACCGCTGGGCGCCGGCGTTCTCGTTCGACACCCCGAGGTGCACGGCCCCGACCCCCCGCTCGGCGAGCGCCGCGAGGAAGACCCGCATCAGCTCGCGCCCGTGGCCGGCGCCCTGGTGCTCGGGCAGCAGGTCGATGTGCAGGTGGGCGGGGTAGCCGGCGAGCACGTCGCGCACATTCCGCTCAGGGTGGTGCAGCTGCTCCACGAGGTGCTCCTCGGGAGTGGCGGGCGCCTCCGCGCGGACCCGCCGGGCCGCGACGAGCGGCAGCCAGTGCCGGCGGTACGCCACGGCCCACGCCTGCGTGTCGGCGGTGCCGAGCACGTAGCCGACCGCCCGGTCGCCGTCGTCCAGCACGAACGCGAGCTCCGGCTCGAGGTGCAGGTAGGGGCCCGCGTACACGTCGGGCAGCAGGTCGTCGTCGCTGTACACGCCGCGCGCGTCGCCCCCCGCGGCGCCCGTGCGCACGCAGACGTCGTACACGTCCTGCCGGTCGAAGGGCTCGTACGACCTGACGAACACGCGGTCTCCTTCGACGGTGCGACGCCGGGAACTGGACCCGACCGGAGCGAGTATGCCCGTGACAGACCCCTGTGCGATAGCGAATCCTGGACGCATGTTCGGTTCACGGCAGCTCCGCGGCGGGGCCACCCTCCCGCCCGACGCGCTCGGGTGGCGGTTCTCCCGGTCGAGCGGGCCGGGCGGCCAGTCCGTCAACACCGCGGACTCGCGCGTGGAGCTCTCCGTGGACCTCACCGCGATCGCCTGGACGAGCCCGGCTCAGCTGGACCGGGCGCGCGAACGGCTCGCGGCACGGCTCGACGGCGACGTGCTGACCGTGGCGGCCTCCGAGCACCGCTCGCAGCTGCGCAACCGCGAGGCCGCGCTCGCCCGCGTGCAGGCCCTGCTCGACGAGGCGCTCGCCCCGCCCGCGGTCCCCCGCCGCCCGACGCGGGCCAGCAGGTCCTCGCGCGAGCGCCGCGCGCAGGGCGAGCGGCGCCGCCGGGCGGTCAAGGAGATGCGGAGACGTCCACCTGCCGGTTGAGCGCCGGCCCGTCGGCAGCGGCGGGCGCGTCGCCATCGGCGCCGGGCTCCCCGTGCCCGTCGTCCCCGTGCCTGTCGTCCCCGTGCCCGTCGTCCCCGTCGCCGTCGTCCTCGGGCGCGGGCCCGTCGCCGGCGGCCTCGTCCCGCACGAGCCGGACCCACACGAACAGCGCGAAGCCGCCGAAGATCCACCACTGGGCCGCGTACGCGAGGTTCTGGATGTTCAGCCCGGAGCCGACCCGGGTCGGTGGGGGCACCAGCTCGAGGCCGGCGTCGTGCGCGGCGTCGGCGGGCTCCGCCTCGACCAGCACCGCGTAGCCCGTCCAGATCGGGCCGCGCCAGTGGCCCAGGAGCTCCGCGGAGCTGATCGCGTCGACCTGTCCCGCAGGCCGGTCGTACATCCCCGGGCCCTCAGACGACTGCAGGAACCCGGTCACGGTGACCTCGCCCTCGGGGACCGCCAGGGCCGCGGCGTCGGCCGGGTCCGCGACCCAGCCGCGCACCACAGGCAGCACGGGCGCCACGTCCCCGGTGCCGCCACCGGCGGCCGAGGGGAGGGTGTCGCTGACCCGCAGCGGCGTGAGCACCAGGTAGCCGGACCGCTCGGCGATCGCCCGGTCCGCCACGAGCAGCTGGCCCTCGGGCTCGTACGTCCCGCGGGCGACCACACGCTGCCCGACGAGCGACCCGGTGAACGTGGTCTGCGGCGGGAGGACGTCGCCGATGTCGCGCGGCTCCTCCGCCTCCCGGGCCGCCTGCTCCTCGGCCTCGGTGGCGCCGCCGCGCACCTCGGCCCGGTCGAGCTGCCACACCCCGAGCCGCGCGCACAGCGCGGCGGCGACGAGCAGGACCGCCAGCAGGGCCAGCATGCGGGGCCGGACGGCGGCGCGCAGGAAGGTGGTCGGCTCGACCCGGCCTGTCGACGTGGACGGGCAGGGCGCGGGACCGGCGAGGGGTGTCGCGGGGGGCGGTGACGCGGGCACGATCCACGGTAACCCGGCGGGGTGGCGCCCGGGCGCGCGTCGGGCCATCGCGCGGGAGCCGCACGCCGACAGGGCCGCGCACAGGGGTGAGTTCGCCCACATCCGGGGTTCGGGCCTGGGCGCGGCGAGCGTGCGACCTGCGCACCTGTTCCCCGTGGTCATCGGCGGGCTGTGCGCCGACTCGCCGCATGAGGTTGTATGACAGGAGGACCCAGACGGTGGTCCTGTCGTCCCCCGCCTGGGTCGGACGTCCCACTCGACCGTCGCGACAGACGCAAGGCTTGACACGCTTCCGACGCTGCGGCCCCGGGGGCAGGACGAAAGGCGGGACAGCATGAGCACGATGGCGACACCCGTGAGCAGCACGTCCCCCCAGAGCTGGGCCACCGGCGGCCCGCCTGTCGGGCCGGAGACGCTCGAAGTCCTCCACCGGTGGTGGCGCGCCGCCAACTACCTGTCGGTCGGGCAGATCTACCTGCTGGACGACCCGCTGCTCCGCGAGCCGTTGACGGTCGACGACGTCAAGCCCCGGCTGCTGGGCCACTGGGGGACCACGCCCGGGCTGAACTTCCTGTACGCGCACCTCAACCGGATGATCCGCGACCGCCAGCAGTCCACGCTGTACGTGACCGGGCCGGGCCACGGCGGCCCGGGCCTCGTCGCGAACGCCTACCTGGACGGCACGTACTCGGAGGTCTACTCCGACATCACCGAGGACCGCGAGGGCCTGCGCCGGCTGTTCCGGCAGTTCTCCTTCCCGGGCGGCATCCCCAGCCACGTCGCGCCCGAGACGCCCGGCTCGATCCACGAGGGCGGCGAGCTCGGCTACTCGCTGTCCCACGCGTACGGCGCCGCGTTCGACAACCCTGACCTGCTGGTCGCCGCGGTGATCGGCGACGGCGAGGCGGAGACCGGCCCGTTGGCGACGAGCTGGCACTCCAACAAGTTCACGCACCCCCTGAACGACGGGGTGGTCCTGCCGATCCTGCACCTCAACGGGTACAAGATCGCGAACCCGACGGTCCTGGCGCGGATCCCGGACTCAGAGCTGCTGGACCTGATGCGCGGCTACGGCCACAAGCCGCACGTCTTCGTCGCGGGGTTCGACGACGAGTCCCCGCTGTCGTACCACGCCCGGTTCGCCGAGCTGCTCGACACGGTGATGGACGAGATCGCCGAGATCAAGTCCCGCGCCGCGGCGGGCGACGAGTCGCGGCCCACCTGGCCGATGATCATCTTCCGCACCCCCAAGGGCTGGACCTGCCCCCCGGTCATCGACGGCAAGCAGGTCGAGGGCTCGTGGCGCGCGCACCAGGTGCCGCTGGCCAGCGCGCGCGACACCAAGGAGCACCTGGCCACGCTCGAGCAGTGGATGCGCTCGTACCGGCCGCAGGAGCTGTTCGACGAGGACGGCCGGATCGAGGCCGACATCCGCGCGCTCGCCCCCGAGGGGCCGCTGCGGATGAGCGACAACCCGCACGCCAACGGCGGCCTGCTGCTGCACGACCTGCGCCTGCCCGACTTCCGCGACTTCGCGGTCGACGTGCCGGTGCCCGGCGGCTCGATCGCCGAGGCTCCGCGGGTGCTCGGCGAGTGGCTCACCGAGGTGATCCGGCGCAACCCGCACAACTTCCGGATCTTCGGGCCCGACGAGACGGCGTCGAACCGCCTGCAGGCCGTGTTCGAGGTCACCGACAAGCAGTGGGACGCCGAGTTCCTCGACCCGCGGGTGGACGAGCACCTGGCGCGGGCGGGCCGGGTGATGGAGATGCTCTCCGAGCACCAGTGCCAGGGCTGGCTCGAGGGGTACCTGCTGACCGGGCGCCACGGGCTGTTCAACTGCTACGAGGCGTTCATCCACATCGTCGACTCGATGTTCAACCAGCACGCCAAGTGGTTGAAGGTCACCCGCGAGATCCCGTGGCGGCGGCCCATCGCGTCGCTCAACTACCTGCTGTCGAGCCATGTGTGGCGCCAGGACCACAACGGGTTCAGCCACCAGGACCCGGGGTTCATCGACCACGTCATCAACAAGAAGGCCGAGATCGTCCGCGTCTACCTGCCGCCGGACGCCAACACCCTGCTCAGCACCTACGACCACTGCCTGCGCAGCAGGGACTACGTCAACGTGGTCGTCTCAGGCAAGCAGCCCGCCCCGAACTTCCTGACCATGGACCAGGCCGTGGCGCACTGCACCCGCGGCCTGGGCATCTGGGAGTGGGCGGGCAACGAGGCGCCCGGGGAGGACCCCGACGTGGTGCTGGGCTGCGCGGGCGACGTGCCGACCCTGGAGGTGCTGGCCGCCGCGGACATCCTGCGCCGGGAGCTGCCGCAGCTGCGGGTCCGGGTGATCAACGTGGTGGACCTGATGCGCCTGCAGGACGCGAAGGAGCACCCGCACGGCCTGTCCGACCGGGACTTCGACACGCTCTTCACCACCGACAAGCCGGTGGTGTTCGCCTATCACGGCTACCCGTGGCTCATCCACCGGCTGACATACCGCCGCGCGGGGCACTCGAACATCCACGTGCGCGGGTACAAGGAGGAGGGCACCACCACGACGCCCTTCGACATGGTCATGCTCAACGACCTGGACCGCTTCCACCTGGTGATCGACGTGATCGACCAGGTCCCGAGCCTGCGCTCGAGGGCCGCGGGCCTGCGCCAGCGGATGATGGACGCCCGCCTCGAGGCCCGCGAGTACACCCGCGAGCACGGCGAGGACCTGCCGTCCGTCCGGGACTGGGTCTGGCCGGACGCCGGCGAGACCGCCACCGAGGGCGCCGGGCCGATGTACGACGCCACCGCCGCGACAGGCGGTGACAACGAGTAGTCCGCACGCTCCCGCACCACCAGCTCCACCCAGCAGATCTCTTCAGAGGAAGAAGCAGCACCCGTGTCTCGCAACATCTACGTCACCTCGGCTGAGGGCGACACCGGCAAGTCCACCGTCGCCCTCGGCCTGGTCGACCTCCTGACCCGCTCCGTCGAGCGGGTGGGCGTGTTCCGCCCGATCGCCCGATCCACCGCCACGCCGGACTACGTGCTCGAGCTGCTGCTCGCGCACGACGGCGTCGACCTCGCCTACGCCGACTGCATCGGCGTCACCTACGACCAGGTGCACGCGGACCCGGAGGCCGCCCTCGGGGAGATCCTCCAGCGGTACCACGCGGTCGAGCGGCAGTGCGACATCGTCGTCATCGTCGGCACCGACTACACCGACGTGGCCGGCCCCACGGAGCTGTCCTACAACGCCCGCATCGCCGCGAACCTGGGCGCCCCCGTGCTGCTCGTGGTCAGCGGGAACGGCCGCACCCCGGAGGAGGTCCGCCAGGTCACCGACGTCGCCGTGGGCGAGCTCGAGGCGAACCACGCGAACGTGATGGCCGTCGTGGCGAACCGCTGCGCCCCGGCCGAGCTCGACCAGGTGCGCGAGGCCGTCAGCACCGTCGCCCCCGCGTGGGCGCTGCCCGAGGAGCCGTTCCTCACGGCCCCCACCGTGCGGCAGCTGATGGACGCCGTCGGCGGCACGCTGGCCGTGGGCGACGAGGAGCTGCTCTCCCGCGAGGTCGTCGACGTGCTCGTGGGCGCCATGTCGATCGAGCACCTGCTCGACCGGCTGCACGACGGCGTGCTCGTCATCACCCCGGGCGACCGCTCGGACATCCTGCTGGGCCTGCTGCTCGCGCACGCCGCGGAGGGCTTCCCCTCGCTGGCCGGCATCATCCTCAACGGCGGCTTCTTCCCGCCGCCCACGGTCGCGAAGCTGGTCGAGGGCCTCGGCTCCCGCCTGCCGATCATCCGCACCGACGCGGGCACGTTCCGCAGCGCCAGCGCCGCCGCCCAGACCCGCGGACGGGTCTCCGCCGACTCGCAGCGCAAGGTCGACAGCGCGCTGTCGCTGTTCGAGAGCCACGTCGACGGCGCCGCGATCGTCGCCGCGCTCGACGTGCCCCGCCGCGAGGTCGTCACCCCGCTGATGTTCGAGTACGAGCTGCTGGACCGGGCGCGCGCCAACCGCAAGCACATCGTGCTGCCGGAGGGCAACGACGACCGCATCCTGCGCGCCGCCTCGACGCTGCTGCAGCGCGGCGTCGCCGAGCTGACCCTGCTGGGCGACGAGACGTCGATCCGGGCGCGGGCCACCGAGCTGGGCCTGCAGATCGCCGACGCGCACATCGTCGACCCCCGCTCGGGCGACACGTTCGAGCGCTTCGCCGAGGAGTACACCAAGCTCCGCGCCCACAAGGGCATGACGGTCGAGCGGGCCCGGGAGATCGTCTCGTCGGTGTCGTACTTCGGCACGATGATGGTCGAGCTCGGCCTGGCCGACGGCATGGTCTCGGGCGCGCTGCACACCACCGCGCACACCATCAAGCCGTCCTTCGAGATCATCAAGACGGCCCCCGGCGTCTCCATCGTGTCGAGCGTGTTCCTGATGTGCCTCGAGGACCGCGTGCTGGTCTACGGCGACTGCGCCGTGAACCCGGACCCCACCGCCGAGCAGCTCGCGGACATCGCGATCTCCTCCGCGGCGACCGCCGCCCAGTTCGGGGTCGAGCCCCGCATCGCGATGCTGTCCTACTCGACCGGCGAGTCCGGATCTGGCGCGGACGTCGACAAGGTCCGCGCGGCGACCGCGCTGGTCCGCGAGCGCCGCCCCGACCTGTCGGTCGAGGGCCCGATCCAGTACGACGCCGCGGTGGACGCGTCGGTGGCCAGCACGAAGATGCCCGACTCGGCCGTCGCCGGCCGGGCCACGGTCTTCGTCTTCCCCGACCTGAACACCGGCAACAACACCTACAAGGCCGTGCAGCGCTCCGCTGGCGCCGTCGCCATCGGCCCCGTGCTCCAGGGGCTGCGCAAGCCGGTCAACGACCTCTCGCGCGGCGCCCTCGTGCAGGACATCGTCAACACCGTCGCGATCACAGCGATCCAGGCACAGGCCCTGGACAACACCTCGGAGGACAACGCGTGAACCCGCACCACGGACCCGGCGACCAGCCGGGCCAGCAGGCCGACATCGCCACCCATGGCACCGTGCTCGTCATCAACTCGGGCTCGTCGTCGGTGAAGTACCAGCTCGTCGACCCCATCGGCGGGGACGCGATCGCGTCCGGCATCGTCGAGCGGATCGGCGCGCAGGACGCGCTGCTCACGCACAAGCACAACGGCGTCTCCACGAAGCTCACGGAGCCGATCACGGACCACGGGCAGGCGCTGCGCCGCGTGCTCGAGCTGTTCGCGGAGCACGGCCCGGACCTGGCCGAGGCGGATGTCGTCGCGGTGGGCCACCGGGTGGTGCAGGGCGGGGACGTGTTCGCCGGCCCCGCGCTGATCGACGACGCCGTGGTCGAGGGCATCGAGGCGCTGTCGCCGCTGGCCCCGCTGCACAACCCGGCCAACGCCCGCGGCATCGAGGTCGCCCGCGAGCTGCTCCCCGACGTGCCGCAGGTCGCGGTGTTCGACTCGTCGTTCTTCCGCACCCTGCCGGACGCCGCCGCGACGTACGCGATCCCGCAGGACGTCGCCTCGACGTACTCGATCCGCCGGTACGGCGCGCACGGCACCTCGCACCAATACGTCTCGCGCGAGGTCGCCCGCATCGTCGACCGCCCGCTCGAGGACATCAACCAGATCGTGCTGCACCTGGGCAACGGCGCCTCCGCGTCGGCCGTCCAGGGTGGTGTCGCGGTCGAGACCTCGATGGGCCTGACGCCCCTCGAGGGCCTGGTCATGGGCACCCGTTCGGGCGACATCGACCCGAGCGTCGTCTTCCACCTGCACCGCAACGCGGGCATGTCGATCGACGAGATCGACGACCTGCTGAACCGCAGGTCGGGCGTCAAGGGCCTGTCCGGCGAGAGCGACTTCCGCACCCTGCACGAGATGATCGAGGCGGGCGACGAGGACGCGAAGCTGGCCCTGGACGTCTACATCCACCGCCTGCGCAAGTACATCGGCGCGTACACGGCTGTGCTCGGGCACGTCGACGTCCTGTCCTTCACCGCCGGCATCGGCGAGAACGACGACATCGTGCGGGCGCGCGCCCTGACCGGGCTCGAGGCCCTGGGCTACACGATCGACCTGGAGCGCAACGCGGGCCGCAAGTCCGACGTCACGGTCATCTCCCCGGACGGCGCCCCGACGCTCGTCCTGGTGGTGCCCACCGCCGAGGAGCTGGCCATCGCGCGGCTGACCGTCTCGACGATCGCCGCGGCGGCCGCGACCGCCTGATCGGGACCGCCTGACGACGGCAGGCCGCCACCCTCACGGGGTGGCGGCCTGCCGTCGTTCGTGCCGGGGGCTGTCGCCAGCCGCCCGGTCAGGGCTGCCGCAGCGTCCGCATGGCGCGCAGCAGGTCGGTGTAGATCCCGGTCCACCGCTCGGCGCCCAGGCCGAACAGCCGGTGCAGGCCCACGCCGGGGCCGCCGAGCACGCTGTGCACACCCCGCTGCAGGGCGATCGTCTGCTGCTCGGTGGTCTGCCAGATGCCCTCGGGCCCGTGCCGGTGGCCGAGGCCCGACTGGCCCCGCCCGCCCTGCGGGGCGCCGGTCGAGCCCCACCCGGCCACGTAGCCCTCGTTGACGTTGACGGTGCCCGCGCCGACGCGGGCGGCGATCTCCGCGCCGCGCCGGGTGCTGCGGGTCCACACGCTGGCGTTGAGCCCGAACTCGGTGTCGTTCATCGCGGCGACGGCCTCGTCGTCGGAGGCCACCCGGTACAGGGCCACGACCGGCCCGAAGGTCTCCTCCCGGAACGCGCGGGCCTGCGGCGGCACGTCGCCGAGGATGGTGGGCTCGTAGAACAGCGGCCCGATGTCGGTGCGGTGCACACCTCCGGCGAGCACCCGCGCGCCGTGGGTGAGCGCGTCCTCGACGTGCTCGACCACCCGGGCGAGCTGCTGGGCGGAGGTCAGCGACCCCATGTCCGAGGCGTAGTCGAGGCCGGGGCCCAGCCGCAGCGCACGGGTGCGCCGCACGAACGCCTCGGTGAACGCGTCGGCTACCGCCTCGTGCACGTACAGCCGCTCGATCGACATGCAGAGCTGGCCCGTGTTGGAGAAGCACGCGCGCACGGCGCCCTCGGCCGCGACCTCGACGTCCACGTCGTCCGCGACGTACATCGGGTTCTTGCCGCCGAGCTCGAGGGTCGCGGGGATGAGCCGCTCCCCCGCGCGCGCCGCGACGACCCGCCCGGTGGCGGTCGACCCCGTGAACGTCACCTGGTCCACGTGGTCGATCACCGCGGCTCCGATGCTCCCGTCCCCCACGACGACCTGCAGCACACCGGCGGGCAGCCCGGCAGCCTCGAGCTGCTCAGCCGCCCACAGGGCCGTGAGAGCGGTCTGGGGGTCGGGTCGCAGCACCACCGCGTTGCCCGCCACGAGCGCCGGAAGCGCGTCCCCGAGGGTCAGCGTCAGCGGGTAGTTCCACGGCGCGATGACGCCCACCACGCCCACCGGGTGCCGCAGCACGTCGACCTTGGTCAGCACGGGCAGCAGGCCCCGCACGCGGCGCGGCGCCAGGTAGGCCTTGGCGCGGTGGGCGTAGTGCCGGGCGGTGATCGCGATGTCCGCGACCTCTTCGTACGCGCTCTGGCGCGACTTGCCGTTCTCGAGCTGGATCAGGTCGAGCACGTCGCTCTGCTGCGCGAGCACCAGGTCGTGCACGCGGAGCAGCACCGCGGCTCGCTCGCGCAACGGGGTGCGGGCCCACGCGCGCTGCGCGCGGCGGGCGGCCGTCGCGGCGCGGGCGACGTCCTCTGGCGTGGAGAGCGGCACAGCGGCGATCGGGGCGCCGGTGAACGGCGCGTGCGTGGTGAGCGTCGTCCCCCCGGGCGAGGTCACGACGCGGTCGAGCAGCGACCGCACGTCGTCGGGCTCGAGCACGTAGGTCGCGAGCGGGTCGGTCTCGGGGTCGATGAGCCGGGCGGAGTCAGGATCGTGCGCCATGCCCCGAGGCTACGTCTCCGACGGTCTGTCGCGCCCGTGATCAGCGGGGCGCGCTCCGTCCCGGGGCTATCCGAGCGCGAGCACCTCGCGCACCTGGTCCTCGACGAGCGCCAGGCACGCCGCCCGCGCCTGCTCGGCGGTGCGCGCGCCGAGGGCCGCCCGCGCGATCTGCTGGCACGTGCCCCGGGTGTGGCGGGCGAGCGCGAAGCGCACCGCGGGGACGGCCGCGGGCGCCATCGACAGGCTGCGCACCCCGAGCCCGGCCAGGACGAGCGCCATGACCGGGTCGGCCGCCGACTCCCCGCACACCCCGACGGGTTTGTCCGCGTCCTCGCCCGCCCGCGCCGTGAGGGCCACCAGGTCGAGCACGGCGGGCTGCCACGGGTCGAGCAGGTCGACGAGCTCGCCGCGCAGCCGGTCGGTGGCCATCGTGTACTGCGCGAGGTCGTTGGTGCCGAGCGAGACGAAGTCGACCTCGGCGAGCAGGTCGCCAGCCCGCAACGCGGCCGAGGGCACCTCGACCATGACGCCGACGTGCCGGATGCCCGCCGCCCGGGCGAGCCCCGCGAACTGCGCGGCCTCGTCGACCGTCGCGACCATCGGGGCCATGACCCACGGGTCGGCGCCGGTGCGCCGGGCCGCCTCGCCGAGCGCCGCGAGCTGTGTGCGGAGCAGGTCCTCCGCGGTGCGCACCAGCCGGAAGCCCCGCACGCCCAGCGCGGGGTTCTCCTCGCCGCGCCGCGTGGCGAACGCGAGCGGCTTGTCGGCGCCCGCGTCGAGGGTCCGCACCACGACCTTGCGGCCACCCAGCGCGGCGAGCGCCCGCGCGTACACGTCGGCCTGCTCGTCGGCGGTGGGCGCCGTGCCGCGCCCCAGGAACAGCACCTCGGTGCGGAACAGCCCCACGCCCTCGACCGCGGCGGCGGTCAGCCGCTCGGCGTCCTCCGCGGTGCCGACGTTGGCGAGCAGCGCGACCGGGTGGCCGTCGGCGCACGCCCCCGGGGCGGTGGCGCGCGCGAGGTCCGCGAGGGCGGTGCGCCGCCCGGCGACGCGGGCACGGACGTCGTCGTCGGGCGCCACGAGCACCGTGCCCGCGGCGGCGTCGACCGCGACCTCGGTCCCGTCCTCGAGGGCCGACGCGCCGCTGACCCCCACGACGCACGGGATGCCGAGCTGTCCGGCGATGATCGCGGTGTGCCCCGTGGGGCCGCCCTTCTCGAGCACGATCGCCAGCACCTGGTCGAGGTCGAGCGCCGCGGTGTCGGCGGGGGCGAGGTCGTGCGCCACGACGACGCTCGGGCGGTCCAGCGCGGGGACGCCTGGCTCGGGCAGCCCGTCGAGGCGGGCCACGACCCGGTCGCGCACGCTGCGCAGGTCGGTGACCCGCTCGGCGAGGTAGCCGCCCGCGGCGGTGAACAGCTCGACGAACTCGGCCACGGCCCTGTCGACCGCCACGACGGGGTGCGCGCCGGCCGCGATCCCCGCGCGCACCAGGTCGCGCAGCTCGGTGTCCTGGGCCATGAGCGCGGTGGCGCCGAGCACGTCGGCGATCGTGCCGCGGCTCTGCGCGGCCCGCGCCTCGAGTGCGACGCCCACCGCCGTGAGGGCCTCGTCAGCCGCGGCACGGGCCTCCGCGAGGTCGGGCGGGGCCGGCCGGTCCGCCGCGGCGGCCGGGGCAGGATGGGCCCGGGCGACCGGGCCCACCACCGCGCCGCGCCCGACGCCCGCCCCGTGCAGGCGCCGGGAGGCCGCGGCGGTGCTCATGCCTGGCCGACCGCGTCCAGGTCGGCCGCCAAGAGCGCGACGAGGGAGTCGAGCGCGTCGTCGGCCCCGTCGCCCTCGGCCGTGAGCGTGACCTCCTCCCCCTGCTTCACCCCCAGGGCCATGACGCGCAGGATGCTCGACGCGTCGACGTCCGGACCGCCCGCCCTCGCGATCCGCACGGGCAGGCCGCTCGCGGCGGCCGCCTGCGCGAACAGCTTGGCGGGGCGTGCGTGCAGGCCGACCTGCGAGCCGACGGCCACGGTGCGCTGTGCCATGTCCACTCCTTCGTGGGTTGCGGGTGGTGCCGGGGATCAGGGCTCGATCGTGACCTTGATGGCCTCGCCGCGGGCCACGACGCCGAGGCCGTCGATCGCCCGCTCGAGCGGCAGGTGGTGCGTGATGAGGTCCTTGACCGGCACCTCGCCGTCCGCGATCAGCCGCAGCGCCCGCTTGTTGTGCGTGGGGCTCGAGCCGTTCGCGCCCACGATCATGAGCTCGCGGTAGTGCACCAGGTTCGAGTCGAGGGCGATGATCGGGTCGTCCTTCGGCAGGCCGCCGAAGAAGCTGATGCGGCCCTGCCGCGCGACCATCTGCACGGCCTGCTCCTGGGCCTTGCCCGAGGCCGCCGCGGTGATGACCACGTCCGCGCCGCGCCCCTCGGTCAGGGCGAGCACGGCCTCGACCGCGTCGGTGTCCTCGCTGCAGATCGCCGCGTCGGGCGCCACGATCGCGGCCGCCATGTCGAGCCGGTCGCGGCTCAGCTCGACGAGGAACACCCGCCGCGCGCCGCGGGACCGGGCCAGGCGCACGTGCAGGCACCCGATGGGCCCCGAGCCGATCACCACGACGTCGTCGCCCTCGCCCACGCGGGCGAGCTCCTGGGCGTTCAGCGCGCACGCGAGCGGCTCGGCGACCGACGCCTCGTCGAAGCCGAGCCCGTCCGGGATGCGGTTGAGGCCGTCGACCGCGAGCACCGCGGCCGGGACCACGGCGTGCTCCGCGAACCCGCCGTCGTAGTGGTAGCCCATCGAGGTCTGGTTCGGGCAGATGGTCATGCGGTCCGCGCGGCAGTCGGGGCACGTGCCGCACGGGATCGCCGCGATGACCTGCACCCGGTCGCCCGGCGTCCACCCGCTGACGTCGGAGCCGACCTCGACGACCTCGCCCGCGATCTCGTGCCCCATGACGCGGGGCGGGTCGATGTGGTGGTGCCCGAACCGCGAGATCTTCACGTCGGTGCCGCACATCGAGCAGGCGCGGACACGGATCTTGACGTCTCCGGGGCCGGGCGACGGTTCGCGCGCGTCCTCGAGGCGGACGTCTCCGGGGGCGTGGAATCGGACGACTCTCATGACTCTCCTTCGAGCACGGGGGATGGTTCGGGCAGGTCGTCGGCAGGGGTCAGCATCGCGAGGACCTCGGCCGCGCTGGTGGCGTTCCGCAGCGCGTGGGCGCGCACGGGGTCGAGCAGGATCTGGGCGAGCTCGGCGAGGATCTCGACGTGGCCGTCGCCGGCGGCGGCGATGCCGATGCAGACGCCCACCCGGTCGCCGTCCCAGTCGACGCCGTCGGGGAAGCGCACGAAGCACAGGGCGTCGCGCAGCACCGCGCCCTTGCCCGCGAGCGTCGCGTGCGGGATCGCCACGCCCTCCCCCACGTACGTCGAGACGCTCGCCTCGCGCTCCAGCATCGCCGGGACGTACGCGGGCTCGACCGCCCCGCAGTCGACGAGCACCTGCCCGCACAGCGCGACGGCGGCGGCCTTGTCGGCCGCGTGCTCGTCGAGCCGGATCGCGTCGGGGGCGAGCAGCGCCGCGGGGTCAACGGACATCGATCGTCTCCCTGCCCTGGATGGCGGCCACCACACGGGCCACCGCGGGGTCGCCCAGGAACAGCCGGAACGCGATGACCGGCACGTCGGGGACCACGCCCCGGGCCCGGTCGGCGAGCCCTGCGTGCGTGAGCACGAGGTCCGCGTCGGCGGGGATCGAGGCGACCGGCGTGTGCTCGACCGTGACGCCGGACTTCGCGAGCTGCTTGCGCAGCGTGCTCGCGAGCATCACCGAGCTGCCCATGCCCGCGTCGCATGCGACGACGAGCTTGAGGACCTTGGAGCCGTCGAGGATCGTCATGAGCGCTCTCCTGCCTGTCCGGTGCGGTGCGCCGGGACGGGCTCGCCCGCGGCGTCGGCGGGCGCCGGGGCGCCGCCCGTGGTCCCGGCGAGGGCGACCGTGGCCGGCTCGGCGGCCGGGGTGGTGGTGACCGGCTCGTCGTCCACGGCGTCGCCGTCGTCGACGCGCTCGCCGCGCCCGAAGCCGAGCAGCACCGACGCGACCAGGAAGCTGACCGCGGTGGCGACGACCACCCCGAGCAGCACCCCGAACAGCCCTCCGCGGGGCGTCATCGCCAGGTACGCGAAGATGCTGCCGGGCGACGGGGACGCGACGAGCCCGGCTCCGGTGACGAGGAAGGTGAGGATGCCGGCCGCCCCGCCAAGGATCGTCGCGAGGATGAGCCGCGGCTTCATCAGCACGTACGGGAAGTAGATCTCGTGGATGCCGCCCAGGAAGTGGATGACGATCGCGGCGGGGGCCGACGCCCGCAGCATCCGCGGGCCGAACAGCATGAACGCGATGAGCAGCCCGAGGCCCGGCCCGGGGTTGGACTCGAGCATGAACAGGACCGACTGGCCGGACGTGGTCGACTCGGCCACGCCGAGCGGGGTGAGCACGCCGTGGTTGATGGCGTTGTTCATGAACAGCACCTTGGCGGGCTCGATGATGAGCGAGGCCAGGGGCAGGAGGCTGTGGTCCACCAGCCAGGCGACGCCGTCCCCGGCGGCGTTCGTGATCGAGCTGACCACCGGGCCGATGCCGAGGATCCCGAGGACGGCCATCGCGCCGCCGACGATCCCGGCGGTGAAGTTGTCCACCAGCATCTCGAAGCCGGGCCGGGTGCGGTCCTGCACTGCCCCGTCGACGCGCTTGATGAGGTACGCGGCGAGCGGGCCGATGATCATCGCGCCGAGGAACATGGGCGTGCCGCCCGTGCCGTCGGCGTTCATGGTGCCGACCACCACGCCCATCGTCGCGACCGAGGCCACGACCCCGCCGCGCAGGCCGTGCACCATGCGGCCGCCCGTGAACCCGATGAGCACCGGGAGCAGGATGACGATCATGGGCCCGACCAAGCGGGCGAGCGTCGAGTTGGGCGTCCAGCCGGTCTCGATGAACAGCGCCGTGATGAGCCCCCACGCGATGAACGCCGCGATGTTGGGCATCACCATCCCGGCGAGGTGCCCGCCGAAGCGTTGGACGACGGCTCGGGCCCCCGTCCCGGTGACCTTGGGTGTGTACGTGCTCATCTCTGGGACTCCTTTGTGCCAGGTGGTTCACGGGTCGGTCAGTGACGCTGCGAAGACAGACTTCGGGGGCTCGCCGGGACGGGGGGACCACTGAGGGCTGGGGGTCCGGCGCTCACCCCGTCCCGACGAGCGGCTCTGCGAGATGCGCCGCGAGGTGGTCGGCGGGCAGCAGGCGCACCGCGCCGGGGTCGATGTCCGCCGGGCACGGCATGCGGCTGCCCGGGAGCTGCACCGCGGCGGCACCCCACGCCAGTGCCTGGGCGAGCGCCGCCCGCCCGCTCGACGCCTCACCGCGGCCGCGCGCGGTGTGCTCGGCAGCGAGGAAGCCCGCGAGGAACGCGTCCCCGGCGCCCACGCTGCTGCGCGGCTCGGGGGCGTACGAGGCGCCGACGGTGACGCCTTCGTCGTCCACGAGCACGGCGCCCGCGGCCCCGAGGCTGACGAGCACCCGGCGCGCGCCCTGGCCCCGCAGCTCGTGCGCGGCCTCGACCACCTCGGCCCGCGAGCGCAGCGGACGGCCGACGACCTCGGCGAGCTCCTCGGCGTTCGGCTTGACCAGGTCGGGACCGGCCCCGACCGCCGCGCGCAGCCCGGGGCCGCTGGTGTCGACCGCGACGCGGTGCCCTGCCTGCGCGAACCGCGTGGCCATGCGGGCGTAGTGGTCGGTCGGGGCGCCGGGCGGCAGCGAGCCGCACAGCACGACCCAGCCGCCGCGCGGCGCCTCGGCGAGCGCCCGCACGACCACGAGCTCGAGCTCGGCGGGGGTCAGCGCAGCGCCTGGCTCGTTGAGCTTGGTCACGGCGCCGTCGTGCTCGGCGACCGTGATGTTGGAGCGGGTGCGCCCCGAGACGGGCACGATCACGGCGTCGACGTGCTCGGCCGCGAGCAGCTCGACGAGCTGCTGCCCCTCGACGCCGGCCACGGGCACCACCGCTCGGCTCGGTACCCCGTTGGCGAGCAGCGCCCGCGTGACGTTGACGCCCTTGCCGCCGGGGTCCAGGTGCGTGCGCCGCGCGCGGATCACCTGCCCGCGCACGAGCCGGTCGACCTCGACGGTGCGGTCCAGGCTGGGGTTGAGGGTGATGGTGACGATCATGCGCGCACCACCCGCGGCCCCACGGCCTCGATCTCCTCGGCCATCTCGTCGGCCAGCCCGAGGTCGGTGACGATGGTGTCGATCCGTTCGAGGGTGGCCACCTGGGCGAAGTCCTCGCGCCCGAACTTGGTGTGGTCGGCCAGCACGACGGTGCGCCGGGCGGCCGCGATGAGGGCCCGCTTGACGGCCGCCTCGCCCAGGTCGGGGGTGGTGAGGCCGCGGTCGGGCGTGAGGCCGTTGGCGCCGACGAACGCGACGTCCACGAACACGTCGGCGATGCACCGGCGCACCCACTCCCCCACGGCGGCGAGCGTGCGGTGGCGCACCGTGCCGCCCAGCAGGTGCAGCGTGACGTTGGGGCGGACGGCGAGCAGGCTGGCGATGGGCAGCGCGTGGGTGACGACGGTGATCTCGCGGTCGAGCGGCAGCAGATGGGCGAGGCTCGCAGTGGTGGTGCCGGCATCGAGCAGGATCGAGCCGCCGTCGGGCAGCTCGTCGAGCGAGGCCTTCGCGATGCGCTCCTTCTGGCCGGACATGCGTCCCTCGCGCTCGGCCACAGCCGGCTCGATGCCGAGGCGCTCGACGGCGATCGCGCCGCCGTGGACCCGGCGTAGGAGGCCTCGGCGCTCGAGCGTCGTGAGGTCGCGGCGGACCGTCTCGGGCGTGACGTCGAGCGCGTCGGCCAAGTGCTTGACCTCGACCCGCCCGTCCTGGCGCGCCTGGGCGAGGATCTGCTGCTGACGCTCCGTCGCGTACACACCTGCTCCGATTGTCCGTTCGGATGTTGATGCGCCTTTGTCTAGTTCTGTTTCAGTCCGAAGTCAACCTTTTCGGACGAACCCGCACATGCGAACGGCCCGAGCCCTTCCCGCAGGGGAAGGGCTCGGGCCGTTCGGACGAAAGACGCCCAGGCGTCAGTGCGGCTGGTACGGCGAGACGACGACCTCGACCCGCTGGAACTCCTTGAGGTCCGAGTAGCCCGTCATCGCCATGGCGCGACGCAGGGCGCCCACCAGGTTCAGCGTGCCGTCGGCCGTGTGGCCGGGGCCGAACAGGATCTGCTCGAACGTGCCGGCCTGGCCCACCCGCACCCGCTCGCCGCGCGGCAGCTGGGGGTGGTGCGCCTCGGGGCCCCAGTGCCATCCCTGGCCGGGGGCCTCGGTGGCCCGGGCGAGCGCCGCGCCGAGCATGACCGCGTCCGCGCCGCAGGCGATGGCCTTGACCAGGTCGCCCGAGCGCCCGACGCCGCCGTCGGCGATGACGTGCACGTACCGGCCGCCCGACTCGTCGAGGTAGTCGCGGCGGGCCGCTGCGACGTCCGCCATCGCGGTGGCCATGGGCGCGTGGATGCCCAGCGAGACGCGGGTGGTGTGCGCCGCGCCGCCGCCGAATCCGACCAGCACGCCGGCCGCGCCGGTGCGCATCAGGTGCAGGGCCGCGGTGTAGGTGGAGGCCCCGCCCACGATGACGGGCACGTCGAGCTCGTAGATGAAGCGCTTGAGGTTCAGCGGCTCGGCCCGGCCCGAGACGTGCTCGGCGGAGACGGTGGTGCCGCGGATGACGAACAGGTCCACGCCCGCGTCCACGACGACCTGGGAGAACTCCTGGGTCCGCTGCGGCGACAGCGCGCCCGCCACGGTGACGCCGGCGTCCCGGATCTCCTTGAGCCGGAGCCGGATCAGCTCGGGGTCGATGGGGGCCGAGTACAGCTCCTGCATCCGTGCCGTGGACCCCGCGGCGCCCAGCTCGGCGATCTCCGCGAGGAGCGGCTCGGGGTTCTCGTAGCGGGTCCACAGGCCTTCGAGGTCCAGGACCCCCAGGCCGCCCGCGCGGCCCAGCGCGACCGCGGTCGACGGGCTCATCACCGAGTCCATCGGCGCGGCCAGCACCGGGATGTCGAAGTGGTACGCGTCGATCTGCCAGCCGACGGAGACCTCCTCAGGGTCGCGCGTGCGGCGCGAGGGCACCACAGCCACGTCGTCGAAGGAGTATGCGCGCCGTCCGCGCTTGCCGCGTCCGATCTCGATCTCGTTGCTCACGAGACCAGGTTACCGGCGCGCCCGCGGGCTCAGGTGCGCACGGTCTCCCCGACCACGTCCACGAGCATCGTGCAGAACGCGGGCAGGTCGTCGGGCTGGCGGGACGTGACTAGCGGCCAGCCCTGCTCCTGCCACACCGAGACCTCGGCGTCGACCCACGTCGCCCCTGCGTTGCGCAGGTCCGTGGCCAGGCTGTGGTACGAGGTCAGGGTCGCGCCGTCGGCGACGCCCGCGTCGATCAGCAGCCACGGGCCGTGGCAGATGGCCGCGATGGGCTTGCGCTGCTCGGCGAACGCGCGGACCAGGGCCTGGGCGGCCGGGAGGACCCGCAGGCGGTCGGCGTTGACGGTGCCCCCGGGGATGACCAGGGCGTCGAACTCCGCGGCCACCACGGCGTCCAGCTGGCGGTCGACGGGGTACGACGCGACCGGCTCGAGGTCGCCGGAGACCGTGCTCACCTCCCCCGGCTCGGGCGCGACGAGCTCGGCGGCTCCCCCGGCCTCGAGCACGGCGGTCCAGGGCACCGTGAGCTCGGGGTCCTCGATCCCGGTCATGCTCGTGAGGAACGCGACCTTGGCTCCCACCAGGCGTGACATGACAGACCTCCTCGTGTCGTCGGAGTGGCCACACCACCCTCACACCGCACGGCGCGTGCCGCATCCCCGCCCGGGCGCCCGGGGCCGCCTGTCGGGGCCGCCTGCCCGGGACTGTCGGCGGCTGGTGGCATGCTGGCCGCGCCGCACCAAGGAGGACGCACATGAGCTGGACCCAGGGACCGCTGCTGGGCTTCGACACCGAGACCACCGGCGTCGACATCGAGACCGACCGGATCGTCACCGCGGCGCTCGTCCGCCGTGACGCCGACGGCACCCAGGTGCAGACCTGGCTCATCGATCCCGGCGTCGAGATCCCGGCCGCGGCCAGCGCCATCCACGGCATCACCACCGAGCAGGCCCGCGCCACCGGCGCCGATCCGGTGGTGGCCCTCGAGGAGATCGCCGACGCGATCGCCGAGGCGCTGCTGCGCGACATACCCGTGGTGGCGTACAACGCCACGTTCGACCTGTGCCTGCTCGACGCGGAGCTCGAGCGCCACGGGCTGCCGACCCTGCCGCAGCGCACGGGCCGCGAGACCATGCCGGTGATCGACCCGCTGGTGCTGGACCGCCACGAGGACCGGTACCGCAAGGGCAAGCGGAAGCTCGTGGACCTGTGCGGCCACTACGAGGTGGTCGACCCTGGCGCGCTGCACACCGCGGACGTGGACGTCGTCGCCACGCTCGACGTGCTCGAGCGGATCGTGGCCCGTTTCCCGCACCTCGCGGCCCTGGACCTCGCGGCGCTGCACGGCTACCAGGCCGACGCGCACCGGGTCTGGGCGGAGCACTTCAACAGCTGGCGCGAGAGCCGAGGGCTGCCTGGCCTGGGCGCTCACGCCGAATGGCTCGGAGCGCGGCCCACCCCCGCCGCGCCCCGCCCGATGGACCTGATCACATCTCAGTCATGAGTTGCACGCCGCGCTGAGGCGCCGTACACGCCCCGGTTACCCCGCCCACCGACGCGACGTCATCTCATCCATGAGTTACGGTTCCCTGGTGACGATGACAGACGTGACAGACACCAATGAGCACCTCACACGCGTGGGCGGCCTCGTCCGCAGTGCCCGCCAGCACCAAGGGCTGACCCAGGCTCAGCTCGCGGAACGCCTCGGCACCAGCCAGAGCGCGGTGCACCGCATCGAGCAGGGCGCCCAGAACATCAGCCTCGACATGCTGACGCGCATCGGCGCCGCGCTCGACTCCGAGCTCGTGACCATCGGCCCCCGGCACTCGCACCTGCGCGTGCACGGTGGCCAGCGGCTCTCGGGCCGCATCGACGTGAACTCGAGCAAGAACGGCGCGGTGGCGCTGCTGTGCGCCTCGCTGCTCAACCGCGGCACCACCCGCCTGCGGCACGTCGCGCGCATCGTCGAGGTCGACCGCATCGTCGAGGTGCTGCGCAGCATCGGCGTGCGCGCCACCTGGTCGCCCGACGGCCACGACCTCGAGATCCAGGTCCCCGACCGCCTGGACCTCGCGTCCATCGACATCGACGCCGCCCGCCGCACCCGGTCGATCATCATGTTCCTCGGCCCGCTGCTCGGTCTCGAGCGCGAGTTCGCCCTGCCCTACGCGGGCGGCTGCGACCTGGGCACCCGCACAGCGGAGCCCCACCTCATCGCGCTGCGCCCGTTCGAGCTGGACGTGACCACGACCGGCGGCTTCTACCAGGCGCAGGTCGGCGAGGCGCAGGCCCGCGACCTCAGCATCGTGCTCACCGAGCGCGGCGACACGGTCACCGAGAACACGATCATGGCCGCGGCGCGACGCTCGGGCGTCACCACCATCCGCAACGCCAGCTCGAACTACATGGTGCAGGACCTGTGCTTCTACCTCGAGCTGCTCGGTGTGCGCATCGACGGCATCGGCACCACCACGCTGCGCGTGCACGGTGTGCCGGACATCGACGCCGACGTGGAGTACACCGTCTCGGAGGACCCGGTCGAGGCCATGAGCCTGCTGACCGCCGGCATCGTCACCGGCTCCGAGATCACGGTGGGCCGGGTGCCCATCGAGTTCATGGAGATCGAGCTCGCCACGCTCGCCGAGATGAGCCTCCAGTTCACCGTGTCCGACGAGTACCTGGCCGACAACGGCCGCACCCGACTCGCCGACGTCACGGTGCACCCCAGCGAGCTGCGCGCCCCCGCGGACAAGATCCACCCGATGCCGTTCCCCGGGCTCAACATCGACAACCTGCCGTTCTTCGCGGTCATCGCAGCCTGCGCGCAGGGCCACACGCTGATCCACGACTGGGTGTACGACGGTCGCGCGATCCACCTGACCGACCTGACCCGCCTCGGCGCGGACGTGCGGCTGCTCGACCCGCACCGCCTCGACGTGCAGGGGCCCACGCGGTGGTCGGGCGCCGAGGTGAGCTGCCCGCCGGCCCTGCGGCCCGCCGTGGTGATCCTGCTCGCCATGCTCGCCGCCAAGGGGACGTCGGTGCTGCGCGACGTGGACATCATCGCGCGGGGCTACGAGCAGCTCCAGGAGCGGCTCGTGAGCCTGGGCGCGCAGATCGAGACGTTCCGGGACTGACCCCGCGGGGGACGTCCCGGGCGGGCGCCCGCCCGGGACGCGCCCCGCCGCACATGACGAGGCCCACGGCGACCAGCGCCGTGGGCCTCGTCATGCGTAGTGCCGTCAGCGGCTCGAGTAGTTCGGCGCCTCGGAGATCATCTGCACGTCGTGCGGGTGCGACTCCTTGAGACCAGCCGGGGTGATGCGCACGAACTTCCCCCGCTCCTGCAACGCCGGGATGGTCCGGGCGCCCACGTAGAACATCGACTGGTGCAGCCCGCCCACGAGCTGGTGCGCCACCGCGGCGAGCGGGCCGCGGTACGGGACCTGGCCCTCGATGCCCTCGGTGATGATCTCGTCGTCCGAGAGGTCGCCCTGGAAGTAGCGGTCCTTGGAGTACGAGCGGCGGTCGCCGCGGGTCTGCATGGCGCCCAGCGAGGCCATGCCGCGGTAGCGCTTGTACTGCTTGCCGTTGACGAACACCAGGTCCCCCGGCGACTCGTCGCAGCCCGCCAGGAGCCCGCCCAGCATCACGCTGTCCGCGCCGGCCACGAGGGCCTTGGCGATGTCGCCCGAGTACTGCAGGCCGCCGTCGCCGATCACCGGCACGCCAGCGGGCTTCGCGGCGAGCGACGCCTCGTAGATCGCCGTGACCTGCGGCACGCCGACGCCAGCCACCACGCGGGTGGTGCAGATCGACCCGGGGCCGACCCCCACCTTGATGGCGTCCACCCCGGCGTCGACCAGCGCCTGCGCGCCCTCGCGGGTGGCGATGTTGCCGCCGATGATCTGCACGTCGCGCGTGGCGGGGTCCTTCTTGAGGCGGCGCACCATGTCCAGCATGAGCCGCGCGTGGCCGTTGGCGGTGTCGACCACGAGCACGTCGACGCCCGCCTCGACCAGCGCGATGACCCGCTCCCACGCGTCGCCGAAGAACCCGACCGCGGCGCCGACGACGAGCCGGCCCTCCCCGTCCTTGGTCGCCGACGGGTACTGCTCGGACTTCACGAAGTCCTTGACCGTGATGAGGCCCTGGAGGACCCCCGCGCCGTCCACCAGCGGGAGCTTCTCGACCTTGTGCTTGGCGAGCAGCCCTGCCGCGTCCTCGCGGGCGATGCCCACGGGGGCGGTGACCAGCGGCATCGACGTCATCACGTCGCGCACCAGTCGGGTGGGGAACTCCTCCGGCGGCACGAAGCGCAGGTCGCGGTTGGTGATGATCCCCAGCAGGCGCTGCTTCACGTCCACGACCGGGAGGCCGGAGACGCGGTACTTGCCGCAGAGCTCGTCGAGCTCGAGCAACGTCGCGTCGGGGCCGATCGTGACGGGGTCCGTGATCATCCCGGACTCGGAGCGCTTGACCAGGTCGACCTGGTGCGCCTGCGCCTCGATGGACAGGTTCCGGTGCAGGATCCCGATGCCGCCCTGGCGGGCCATCGCGATGGCCATGCGCGCCTCGGTGACGGTGTCCATGGCGGCCGAGACCAGCGGGAGGGCGATCGAGATCTCGCGCGTCAGCCGCGTGGTGGTGTCGACCTCGCTGGGGATGACGTCGGTCTCGCCGGGGAGCAGCAGCACGTCGTCGTAGGTCAGGCCGATGCGACCGAAGGGGTCGGAGGGGACGGCGGATCCGGGGGTTCCGAGGTCGGTCATCCGTCGATGATACGTCGCCGCGCAGAGCCCGGTCATGCCCTCTGTGCCACGCTTCGGGCCGTGGCCCCGGGTCAGCGGATGAGGCCTCGGCGCAGGCCGATCGCCACCGCCTGCGCGCGGTCGGCCGCCCCGAGCTTCCGGAACAGCCGGCGGGCGTGCGTCTTGACGGTGTCCTCGGAGAGGAAGAGCTCGGCGCCGATCTGCGCGTTCGACCGCCCGTTGCTCATGCCGACGAGCACCTCGACCTCGCGCTTCGTCAGGGCGACCTCCTCGAGGCCTCCGCGCTGCGTCGGGGCGTCCACCACGGGCTCGACCGCGGCCTCGGCGCGCATCGACGTGGAGGCGCCGGTGGCGGCGACCGAGGGGCTGGCGAGCACGTGCGCGGCGACGGCGGACAGCTCGGCGCGGCCCACGTCGGGCGCGAGGAACCCGCGTGCGCCGAGGGAGATCGCACGGTCGAGCGCGACCTCGTCACCGGGCACCGCGAGCATCACGATGGTGGCGGACGGCGCGATGGCGCGCAGCCGACGGATCGCCTCGACCGGGCCGGGGCCGGGCAGGTGGGCGTCCAGCAGCACGACGGTGGGCGGGATGCGCCGCGCGAGGGCGGTGAGCTCCTCCGCCGTCTCGGCCGACCGCACGGGGGCGAGCGAGGGAACTCCGAGGGCAGTCAGGACCAGGCGCTCACGCACCACGGTCGAGCCGTGACAGACCACGACTCCAGCCATCGGACCCTCCTTGCCGCCCGCGACACTCGCGCGCTGTCACCTGTCTTTATCGACGCGGCGTGGCGCAACGTTAGACCACCGTGCGGGTGAAAGGCCCCAGACGTCTACATGCGTGGCGCCGTGCCCGGCTTGTGCACTCCCCCGCGGCGCGGCTCAGGAGCAGACGGCCGTCACCTCGGCGAGCACCCCGGCGAACGTCCTGGCCCGGTGGACCGAACGCCCCAGCGGGAGCGCCCGTGCGGCGTCGTCGTCGGCGAGGACGACGAACTGGGGGAGCTCGGGCTGGGCATCCGCGAGCGCGGCGACCACCGCGAGGTCGGGGGCGCTGAGCTCGCTGACCATCACGACCGCCGCGGGGCGGGTCATCGCGGCGATCTCCATCACGCGGTGCTGCTCGACGGGGCCGGCGACGATCCGCGCGTCCACGCCGTGGCTGGCCAACGCCGCCGCGAGCACGTGCAGCACCAGCGGCCGCGGCTCGTCGGGCGCAGCCAGGAGCAGGACGACCCGCCTCCCCGCGACGTGCGCGTGGGCGAGGGGTGCGGTCCGGGCGCGCAGCCCCGCGAGGACCGAGTCCACGACGAGGGCGTCGGCGTCCTCCCCCGGCCGGGCGAGCACGGTGCGCGCGGCGAGGCCCGCTCGGACGGGCTCGACGAGGCTGGCCCACCACCGCTCGTAGTCGTCCTTCTCGGGCGCGGCGAGCAGCCGTCGGCAGGCCCCCTCGTCGCCGCGCAGCGCGGCGTCGATGACGAGCGTCGGCGTCGCCCTCGACCGCTCGTCCACGCCCGTGCCGGGCACCGAAGAGAGCCGCGGCCGGGGCGCCGGCTCGCCCTCCTCCGCGTGGAGGTCCGTCTCGCGGGCGACCCGGGCCGCCTCGGAGGGCGCCACCCCGTCGAGGGTGAGGCCACGCATCACGAGCAACCGGGCGACGTCGTCGGCGGTGTACCGGCGGTGGGAGCCCGCCGAGTGCTCGGACGGGCCGAGCCCGTAGCGACGGTCCCAGGTGCGCAGAGTCGCGGGCGCCACGCCCAGCCGACGTGCCACCGCCGCCACGGTGAGGGCTGGTCCGTCCCCGGGAGACGCCGTGATCGGCGTGGGCGCCGAGGGGTCTCCGTCGGTCGCCATGAACCGATTGTGCACAAGGCGTGGCGCGCTTGTCACGCGCGCGTCCAACTCGTCACGCGAACGGTCGACGGCGCTGCTCACGTTGAAGCGATTGCGAACAGGGACTTGAACAACTTGTGGCGCGGTTGTAGCGTCTCGATCCGTACCCAGTTGACCGACTTTGTTGAAGACCTAGCTGACCGAACGTCATGTGCGGACGGGTCAGGCGCACCGCCGCCACTGACCCGGACATCCAGTCGAGGAGGACCAATGGCCGAGATCTCGCGTTTGCCCGGACCCGTGATGGACCTGTGGGAGTGGCAGTTCGAAGGCGCCTGCCGCGACGCGGACGAGAACCTCTTCTTCCATCCGGAGGGCGAGCGCGGCTCGGCCCGCCGGCGTCGCGCCGAGGCCGCGAAGGCCATCTGCGCGACCTGCCCGGTGATCCAGGAGTGCCGCGAGCAGTCCCTGGCCGTGCGCGAGCCCTACGGCGTCTGGGGCGGGCTCTCCGAGGACGAGCGCGCGGCGGTCCTCGCGCGGCCGTCCCGCAAGGCGATCTGACCCGACCACCGGGCCCAGGCCCCCGGCGTCGGCCTCCCGCCGCGCGCGGGCGCCGGCGCCACCTCCTCCGCACATGAGGAAGCCCCTCCCGGCGAGGCCGGGAGGGGCTTCCTCATGTGCGGAGGTCAGCAGGGCTGACCGCAGCTCACTTCTCGACGATGGCGAGGATGTCGCGCGCGGAGAGGATGAGGTACTCCTCGCCCGCGTACTTGACCTCGGTGCCGCCGTACTTGGAGTAGATGACCTTGTCGCCCACGGCGACGTCGAGCGGCACACGGTTGCCGTTGTCGTCGATGCGGCCGGGGCCGACAGCGAGGACCTCGCCCTCCTGCGGCTTTTCCTTGGCGCTGTCCGGAATGACCAGACCCGAGGCGGTCGTCTGCTCTGCTTCGAGCGTCTTGACGACGATCCTGTCCTCGAGCGGCTTGATGGAGACCGACACTGCGGACCTCCCCTTCACTTGTGAGTTCTTCACTGATGTCGGACGCCGCTGCGCAGACCCACCGCCGTCGCGGGTGTCGGAGAGTCAGCCTCTGCGGTAGGCGACGCCCTGGGGACGTCACCACCGGTAACTCTAGGAACCGGTTAGCACTCGGTCAAGGCGAGTGCCAGTCTCGGCGCCCGAGGAGGCTGGTCGTCGGATGGCCGGCGAGCGCCACGGGGCGCCGTGAAAGGATCGAGCACATGGACGCCGCCGGTCTCACCAAACTCCTCAGCCCGACCGGCTGGGCGCTGCTCAGCGCCCTCCCCCCGTACGACGAGCGCCGCACGATGGCGCTCTCCGAGCGGCTGCGCCGGGAAGGGCTCGATCCCGAGCTCGTGGCCGCCGCCCTGACGCAGTCCCGGCTGCGCGCCAAGGCCCACGCCAAGTTCGGCGACTTCGCCGAGGGCATGCTCTTCACCGCCGCCGGCCTCGAGCAGGCGACCCGCCTGACCGTCGCCGCCCACCACGCGCGCCGCTACACCGCCGCCGGGATCACCAAGGTGGCCGACCTGACCTGCGGTGTCGGCGCCGACTCGATGGCCTTCGCCGGGGTGGGGCTCCAGGTGCTCGCGGTGGACCTGGACGAGGTCAGCGCCTCGGTCGCCACCGTGAACCTGCGGCACTTCCCCGAGGCCGAGGTCCGCCACGGAGACGGCCTCGCGGTCGACCTGGAGGCCGCGGGGGTCGAAGGCGTCTACGCCGACCCGGCCCGGCGCACGTCCTCGGGCAGCCGGGTCTTCGACCCCGCGGCCTACGCGCCCCCGCTGGACGCCGTCCTCGCGCTGCGCTCGCGCGTCCCCGCCCTCGGCCTCAAGCTCGGGCCCGGCGTCCCGCACTCCGCGCTGCCTGACGACGCCGAGGCGCAGTGGGTCTCGGTCGACGGCGACGTGGTCGAGCTGGGGCTGTGGTTCGGCCCGCTGGCCCCCGACGGGCCCGGCCGCAGCGCGCTCGTCCTGCGGCCCGACGGCGCCCACGTGCTGCGCAGCGGCGTCGAAGGGCCTCCCGCCCCGCCCGTCGGCCCGGTGGGCGCCTACCTCTACGAGCCCGACGGCGCCGTCATCCGGGCCGGGCTGGTGGCGGATGTGGCCGTCGCCGTGCAAGGACGGCTCGTGGACCGCACCATCGCCTACGTGACCTCCGACGTGCTGCGCCCCACCCCCGCCGCGACGGCCTACCGCGTGCTGGACACGCTGCCGTTCGGGCTCAAGCGCCTGCGCACCTACCTGCGGGAGCGCGACGTCGGGCGCCTGACCATCAAGAAGCGGGGCACCGCGGTGGTCCCCGAGCAGCTCCGCGCGCAGCTGTCACTGCGCGGCGCCGCCGAGTCCACGATCATCCTCACGCGGGTGGACGGCCGCCAGCAGGTGCTGGTCGTGGAGCCGCTGTGAGGGCCCGGGTCGAGCTGCCGTTCGCCCGGTCGGCGCGCTCCAGCCTGGGCGTCGAGTGGGAGCTCGCGCTCGTCGACTCGGACTCGGGCGACCTGCGCCAGGTCGCGCAGACCGTCCTCGACGCCGTCCGCCCCGAGCACGGGGGCGACCACCCGTCGATCCGCCAGGAGCTGCTGCTGAACACCGTCGAGGTGGTGTCGGGGGTGAGCACCGCCGTCGGGCAGGCGGCCGCCGACCTCGAGCGGGCCATCGCGGAGGTGCGCACCGTGACGGACCCGCTGCGGGTCGAGCTGATGGGCGGCGGCACGCACCCGTTCGCGCACTGGGCCCAGCAGAAGGTCACCGACAAGCAGCGCTACGCCACGCTCATCGACCGGACCCAGTGGTGGGGCCGGCAGATGGTCATCTACGGGCTGCACGTGCACGTGGGCATCGAGGACCGCGCCAAGGTGCTGCCCATCGCCCGGGCCATGCTCGCCTACTTCGCGCACCTGCAGTCGTTGTCGGCGGCGTCGCCGTTCTGGGGCGGCAGCGACACCGGCTACGCCTCGAACCGGGCCCTGATGTTCCAGCAGCTGCCCACGGCCGGGCTGCCGTTCCCGTTCGAGCGCTGGGAGGAGCTCGAGGGGTACGTCGGCGACATGCTGCACACCGGGGTCATCGACCAGTTCGACGAGGTGCGGTGGGACGTGCGGCCGTCGCCCCGCTTCGGCACCCTCGAGACCCGGATCTGCGACAGCCCGTCCAACCTGCTCGAGGTCTCCGCCCTCTCCGCGCTCACCCACTGCCTGGTCGAGCACTTCTCGACCCTGCTGGACGAGGGCCGCGAGCTGCCTGCCATCCCGACGTGGTTCGCGCAGGAGAACAAGTGGCGCTCGGCCCGGTACGGCATGGACGCCATCATCATCGTCAACGCGGCCGGCGACGAGGAGCTCGTCACCGACGCGGTCCGTCGCCTGCTGGTCGAGCTCGCCCCAGTGGCCGAGCGGCTGGGCTGCGCGGCGGAGCTCGACGCCGTCAACGTGATCCTGCGCCGGGGCGCCTCGTACCAGCGCCAGCGCGCCGCGGCCCGGCAGCACGGCGGACAGCTCGACGCCGTGGTCACGAGCCTGATCGCGGAGATGCGGGCCGGCCGGCCGCTCTGACGTGGGCGGGCCGCCGCCTGGCGTCCCGGCGCCTCCTGGCGCCCCGATCAGCGGATCTACCTCGTCTCTGTGTGCGAAACGCACTGCTGGGAGCCCTGCCGAGTCGCTACGATTCCCCTACCGCAGGCAGTCGATGCCGACACCCGCTCAGGCAGCGGCCCCGAACCTGGGACCCGCACCGCGTTGAGCGACCCGTTCAACGCAGGAGCCACGCATGCACCGTCCGACCGACCGCCGCGACCGTCCCGCCGGACGCGACCGCCGCAGCCGCGCCGCGCTGGTGGGCACCTGGGCACTCGTCGGGTTCGGCTGGATCGCGGTGGCCGGCGCCGCAGCGACACGGCTGAGCAACGGCGACGGCGAGGACTTCGCCCTCCCCGAGTGGGTCGACCAGTCGCTCCCGCAGTCGCTGACCGGGCAGATCCTCGGCGCCACCCTCGCGGTGATGCGGTTCACGGTCCGCCTGCTCGCCTGAGGCGCCACGCCGCCGGCAGGGCTACAGGAGCACCTGCGTGAGCGGCATCGAGGAGTCGACCGGCAGGTCGAGGGACGACGGCGGCAGGCCACGACGGACCACCGCGGCTCCGAGCGCCGCGATCATCGCGCCGTTGTCCGTGCAGTAGCGGATCGGCGGGATCCGCAGGTCGATGCCCGCGGCGGCGCACCGCTCGGCGGCCATCTCGCGCAGCTGCGAGTTCGCGGAGAACCCGCCCCCGATCACCAGCGTCGACACGTCGTGCCGCTGGCAGGCGGCGATGGTCTTGGCGGTGAGGACGTCGGCGACGGCCGCGGCGAACGAGGCCGCCACGTCCGCCAGCGGGATCTCCTGGCCGGAGTCCTGGCGCGCCTCGACCCACCGCGCGACGGCGGTCTTGAGGCCGGAGAACGAGAAGTCGTAGGCGTGCGCCGCCTGGTCCTTGGCGGCCGTGAGCCCACGTGGGAACCGGATCGCCTCGGGGTCGCCCTCGCGTGCGAGGCGGTCGATGTGCGGGCCGCCGGGGTACGGCAGCCCCAGCAGGCGGCCGACCTTGTCGAACGCCTCCCCCGCGGCGTCGTCGAGCGTCGAGCCCAGCTCGGTGATCCCGGTGACGATGTCGTCGACCAGCAGCAGGCTGGAGTGGCCGCCCGAGACGACGAGTGCCATGACCCGGTCGGGGAACGGCCCGTCGACGAGCTCGTCCACCGCGGCGTGGCCGATCACGTGGTTGACGCCGTAGAGCGGCTTGCCGAGCCCGACGGCGAGGGCCTTCGCGGCGGAGGCGCCCACGGTCAGCGGGCCGACCAGGCCCGGGCCCGCGGTCACGGCGATCGCGTCGATGTCGCCGAGGTCGACCTGGGCGCCCTCCAGGGCGCGGCGGAGCGTGGGGCCCATCGCCTCGAGGTGGGCCCGCGAGGCGATCTCGGGGATGATGCCGCCGAACCGGGCGTGCTCGTCCATCGAGCTCGCCACCGAGTCGATCAGCAGCTCGTGGCCGCGGACGAGGGCGACGCCAGTCTCGTCGCAGGAGGTCTCGATCCCGAGGACGAGGGGCTCACTCATGGGGTTCAGGATAGGCGCGCCCGACGGGTAGCCCGCGCACCGTCTCTGCGGAAGGGGGCCTCAGACCCACGCTGATCAGTGCCGACACCGGAGCGGCCGCCCGGGTGTGGCGCGCGTCATACCGCGGATCGGGAAGCCGCCCGCCCGCGGGCCCGTTCACGGGTGGTGACCATCGACGACCTCACCGCCCCCCGCACCGACCACCTCGCGCTGCCCGAGGACCTCGCGGACCTGCTGTTCCGCGAGGCGCGCACGGTCAGCCAGTTCACCGACGACGACGTCACGGACGAGCAGCTCGCCGCCGTCTACGACCTGGTCAAGTGGGGCCCCACGGCCATCAACACCGTGCCGCTGCGGCTGCTGGTGGTCCGGGGGCGCGACGCGCGCGAGCGCCTCGCCGCCCACATGTCCGAGGGGAACCGCCAGCGGGTCCTCGACGCGCCTGTCTCGATCGTGCTCGCCGCCGACCCGGGCTTCCACCGGCACCTGCCCGTGCTCGCCCCGCACATGGCCGGCATGGCCGAGTCCCTCGAGCCCGCCGCCGAGCAGCGGGCGCAGATGGCTCGCACGAACGCCCTGCTGCAGATCGGGTACCTGATCGTCGGGCTCCGGGCCGCCGGGCTCGCCGCGGGGCCGATGGGCGGTATGGACGCCGCCGCGATCGACGCCGAGTTCTTCGCCGACAACGGCTGGCAGTCGCTGCTCGTGGTGAACGTGGGCTACGCCGCGGGCGTCGGCACGGCCTACCCCCGGGCCCCGCGCCTGACCTACTCCCAGGCCAGCCTGACCGTCTGAGCGCGCCAGCCGCGCGCCTAGCTCGGGCCGCCTGTCGCCCTCGCGCCGCCGCCCGGCCCGGTCTCGACCGGCCGGTCGGCGTCGTTCGACCACTGCGACCAGGACCCGGGGTACAGCGCCGCGTCGATGCCGGCGACCGCGAGCGCGGCGACCTGGTGGGCGGCGTTGACCCCCGAGCCGCAGTAGACCCCCACGGACGCCCCGCCCACCGCCCCGAGCGCCGCGAAACGCGCGGCCAGGTCGGCCGTCGGGAGGAACCGGCCCACCTCGTCCAGGTTCTCCGCCGTTGGCGCCGACACCGCCCCCGGGATGTGCCCGGCGCGCGGATCGACCGGCTCGACCTCGCCGCGGAAGCGCTCGGCCGCGCGGGCGTCGAGCAGCAGGCCCGTCTCCGCGAGCGCACGGGCCTCGTCCGGGCCGACCGTCGCCAGCGCGCCCGTCTCGAGCACCACGTCGCCGGGGCGGGCAGTCACCTCGCCGACGTCCAGCTGCCCGCCGGCGGCGAGCCAGGCCGCCAGGCCGCCGTCCAGCAGCCGCACGTCGGCGACGCCGGCCCACCGGAGCAGCCACCAGGCGCGGGCCGCGGACATCCCGCCGACCGTGTCGTAGACCACGACCGGCACCCCGCCTCGGACCCCCCACCGGCGAGCGGCGGCCTGCAGGTCGTCCGGCTCCGGCAGCGGGTGGCGCCCGTGCTGCGGGCTCGGGAACGCGGCCAGCTCGGCCTCGAGGTCCACGTAGACGGCGCCGGGCACGTGCCCGGCGAGGTACTGCTCATGGCCGTCCGACCGGCCGAGCGCCCAGCGCACGTCGAGCACCACCGGGGCGATGGGCCCGGGGCCGGAGGCCCGCCCCAGCAGGTCGAGCAGCTCGTGGGCCGTGACGAGCACATCGGCCCGATCCGCGTCCACCGGTGCACCGTCGATCGTCTCGGAACCCATCGTCACTCCTCACGCTCACGCCGGCGTCATCGCAGCGGCAGGCTCATCGTCCACGCGTCCACGTTCTCGGGCTGGTAGTACCCCCGACGGCGCCCCATGCGGCGGAAGCCGGCCCGCTCGTACAACCGCAGCGCGGGCTCGTTGTCGACCCGCACCTCCAGCAGGACGTTCCCGGCGCCCAGGCCTCGGGCGTGCGCGACCAGCGCGTCCAGCATCACCGTACCCACGCCGGACCCCTGGCGGGCGCTGTCGGTGCCGATGGTCATCACCTGGGCGTCGAAACCATCGAACCAGAGGCCGGCGTACCCGACCAGCGCCCCGGTGGCCACGTCCTCGGCGCCGATGTACCAACGGCCCGGCCCGCTCAGCTCCTCGGCGAGGGAGGCGCCCGACCAGGCCCCCGGCCCGAACAGCTCCTGCTCCATCCGCTCGAGCACGGGCAGGTCCTCCTCGCCCAGAGGGCGGACGAGGACCCCCGGCGCGGTCGTCACGCCGAGGCGCGCTTGCGCTCGGCAGGCGGGACGACGTCGGGCCGGCGCAGGTACAGCGGCTCGGTGGGGAGCGTCGCGGCGCCCGCGGCGAGCCGCGCGAGCGCGAGCCGGGCCAAGTCGGCCGGGTCGGGGTCCGCGGGCGCGCCCGCGGCGGCGGAGAGGTGCTCGCCGTACAGCGAGGCGCCTGCCCCGACGGCGAGGGCCCCCTGGCCGATCGACTCCGCGACCGCCTGCGGGGTGTCGACCACCGGGCCGTCCACCAGCTCGACCAGCGGGCCGTGGGCGGCGTGGGCGGGCGCGGCGGCGGCCACGCGGTACCGGGCCGCGTAGACCTCGCGGCGGCGCGCGTCGGTGACGGCCACGAGCTCGGCGCCGGGCTCCAAGCCGAGCTCCCGCGCGGCGCCGACCGCGAGCGCGTCGAGGCTGCTGACCCCGTGCACCGGGATGCCGAGCGCGAACGCGAGGGTCCGTGCGGTGACCAGCCCGACCCGCAGGCCCGTGAAGGGCGCGGGGCCGGTCCCGACCACGACGGCGGTGAGGTCGGCACGGTCCACCCCGGCCTCGGCCAGCACGTCGACGATCATCGGGGCCAGGAGCTCGGCATGGCGGCGTTGCTCGGGCGTCGAGCGGGACGCGAGAGCGCGTCCCGACTCGTCGATCAGGGAGACGGCGACGGCGGCAGAGGTGTCGAGGGCGATGACAGGCACGAGAACAGCGTGCCACTTCTCGGCGCCAGAGCGGGAACCGCCGAGGTCAGCCGGGCAGCGGGACGCCCGCCCACCGCTCCCCGACCGCGGTGACGGTCACCAGCCGGACCCCGGTGGCGGCGTCCTCCAGGTCGAGCGGCAGCTCCCCGCCGCGCGGCCGGCGGAGCGCGACCTCGAGGCGGTCGGCGGCGAGGCCCTCGACCAGGCCCTCGCCCCACTCCACGACGGTGACCGAGTCGTCGAGGCTCGCGTCGAGGTCGAGGGCGTCGACCTCCTCGAGCGAGCCGAGCCGGTACGCGTCCACGTGGACCAGCGACGGGCGGTCGCCGGCCTCGCCCAGCCCGGGCTGCGCCGTGCCGGGCAGCGGCGGGTGCACCCGGGCGATCACGAAGGTCGGGGAGGCCACCTGGCCGCGCACGCCCAGCCCGACCCCGATGCCCTGGGTCAAGGTCGTCTTCCCCGCGCCGAGGTCGCCGGTGAGGACGACGAGGTCGCCCGCCCGCAGGACCCGTGCCAGCTCGCGGCCGAACGCCCGTGTCGCCTCCGCGTCGGCCAGCTCGAGCTGGACCTGCTGCACCACCGTCATCGTGCGGCTCCTTCCACCTGCGGCGCGGCCGCAGGCTCTGCGCGCTCCGGGTCGACGTGGACGCGCGGCACGCGCCCACCGACCCGGGTCACGATCTCGTAGCTGATCGTCCCCGCGACGTCAGCCCAGTCCTGCGCCGTCGGCCCGCCCGAGGCGCCCGTGCCGAAGAGCTCGACGCGGTCGCCCTCGCGCTCGGGCGCGTCCGGCCCCAGGTCGACGACCACCTGGTCCATGCAGACCCGGCCCGCCACGGACAGCCGCCGGCCACCCACGAGCAATGGCCCGCCCGGCCGCTCCGCCGAGCCGGAGGCGTGCCGGGGCACGCCGTCCGCGTACCCCACCGGCACCACGCCCAGCGTCGTCTCCCCTGGTGTCACGTACGCGTGCGCGTAGGAGACGCCCTGGCCCGCGGGCACGGGCTTGACCGTGACCAGCTGCGCCTCGAAGGTCATCGCCGGGGTCAACGCGAACTCAGCGGGGCCGCCGAGCTGCGGCACCGGGGACAGGCCGTAGACGGCGATGCCCGGGCGCACAAGGTCGTAGTGCAGCGCGGGCGCGGTCAGCGTGGCCGCCGAGTTCGCCAGGTGGCGCACCTCGAGGCGGGCGCCGCGGCCCTCGACCAGGGCGAGCGCCTCAGCGAAGACCTCCGCCTGCGCGTGCACCGTCGGGTGGTCCGGCTCGTCCGCGAAGGCGAGGTGGGACCAGAGGCCGACGACCTGCACGGCGCCCTCGGCCTGGGCCCGCAGCGCGGCGTCCAGCACCACAGGGAGCTGGTCGGGGGTCAGCCCGTTGCGGCCCAGCCCGGTGTCGACCTTGAGGTGCACGCGCGCCGTCCGCCCCACGGCCCGCGCCGCGGCCACCACCTCGTCGAGCGCCCACGGCGCGGCCACCGAGAGGTCGACGTCGGCCGCCACCGCCTGGTCGAGCGGCGCACCCGGCGCGTACAGCCAGGTGAGCACCCGTGCGGTGATCCCGGCGGCGCGCAGCTCGAGGGCCTCGCCGAGCTGGGCGACGCCGAGCCAGGTCGCGCCCGCCTCCATCGCCGCGCGGGACACCGGCAGCAGGCCATGGCCGTAGGCGTCGGCCTTGACGACGGCCATCACCTGCGCGGTCGGGGCGTGGGCGGCCAGCGAGCGCACGTTGGCGCGGATGGCGGCGAGGTCGACGACGGCACGAGCGGGAAAAGAGCTCACCCGCCCAGTCTCCCACCGCGTCGTGGGTGCACCGCGCGGTGAGTGCGGCTCAGGGCTGTGGAGGGCCGGGCCGGGGCAGCGGGAGGCTCCCGTCAGGCGCGCAGCAGCTCGGCCACCGTCCCGGGGATCGCGTCCGCCACAGCGGTGGCCCAGACCGGCCCGCCCGGGTTGGCGCGGTGCGCCGCCCGCCCGTGCACGAGCGCGGCGGCGGCGGCCAGGGCCGCGACCAGCGACGGGTCGGCGCCCACGTCCTCGGCGCGCCCCGCGAGCAGGGCTCCCAGCAGGCCCGCGAGCACATCTCCGGCCCCGGCGGTGGCCAGCCACGCCGGGCCGTCGGCCTGCGCGTAGACGGAGCCCCCGGCGCCCACCACCACGGTGGTCGACCCCTTGAGCAGCACCGTGGCGGCGGTGAGCTCATGCGCGCGCCGGGCCCAGCGCAGCGGCTCCGCCTCGACCTGCGACCGGTCCACGTCCTCGCCCTGGGCGCTCAGCAGCGCGGCCAGCTCGCCGGCGTGGGGCGTCAGCACCACCCACGGCGCCAGCCGCACCGGGATCAGGCTGAGCGCGCCCGCGTCCACCACGGCCGGCTGCTCCTGCGCGAGGACCGCCGCCAGGGCGGCGTGCACCCGCTCGGCCTGGGCCCCGTCATCCGGGTCGACACCGGGGCCGAGCGTCCAGGCCTGCACGCGCCCGTCGCCCGCGACGACCTCGGGGCAGGAGGACAACACCGTGGCGCTCACCCCCGGCGACCCCTGGTACCGCACCATGCCGACGCCCGAGCGGATCGCGGCGCACACGGTGAGCACCGCGGCGCCCGGGTAGGCGGGCGTCCCCGCCACGACGCCCAGCACCCCCCGGGAGTACTTGTGCGCGTCGGTCGCGGGGACCGGCCACAACGCGGCGACGTCCGCCGGCTCGAGCCGGGCGGCGGCCGGGCGCACCTGCGACAGGTCGAGCCCGATGTCGACGACCTCCAACCGGCCGGTGACGCGGCTCGCGGGCGGCAGCAGCAGCCCTGCCTTCGCCGCCCCGAAGGTCACCGTCAGGTCCGCGGGCAGCACAGGGCCGCGCGCGGCGACGCTCTCGGGACGCTCCGGGCGGGGGATCACGCCGGTGTCCACGTCGATCCCGCTCGGGGTGTCGACCGCCACGACGACCGGCGAGACGACCTGCCCCCCGGCCCGCTCGTCCGCGAGCAGCTCGGCGAGCAGGGTCAGCACCTCTCCGGCGGGCCCGCGCACCGCCCCGGTGGCGCCGATGCCGAGCACGCCGTCGAGGATGACGTCCGCGGAGTACGCCGCGGCGACGGCCTCGCCCGCCCACACCCCGGCTCCGTCGCGCGCCTCGCCCTCGGGCTCCTGGCCCGCCAACGGCAGCACGTTCCCGCGGGCGGCGCGCAACGCCGCCAGGCCGCCCGGGTGCGCGCGTGGGGACGTCAGCACGGCTGTGACCGCCACCCCTCGGCGGGCCAGCAGGGCGCCGGCGTGCAGCGCGTCCCCGCCGTTCGAGCCGGCGCCCGCGATCACCGCCACCGACGCCCCCCGCACCTGCCCCCGCTGCTCGCGCAGCATTGTGGCCACCCGGGTGGCGAGCGCGTGGGCGGCGCGGTCCATGAGCGGGAGGCCGGCGCCCAGCAGCGGCTCCTCGGCGGCGCGGACGTCTGCGGCGGTGTAGGCGAGGATCACGACACCCATCATGTCGGGCGTGGGCGCCCCGGTCGCGCCAGGTTCACCCGATAGGTTCAGCCCATGCGATTCGGACTCTTCATCCCGCAGGGCTGGCGCCAGGACCTCACCGGCATCGACCCCCGCGAGCACTGGGCCGTGATGAACGGCCTCGCCCAGCACGCCGACCAGGGCAGCACCTGGGAGTCGGTGTGGGTCTACGACCACTTCCACGCGGTGCCCGAGCCCAACGGCGAGGCCACCCACGAGGCCTGGAGCCTCATCTCCGCGTTCGCCGCGAGCACCCAGCGCGTGCGCCTCGGCCAGATGTGCACCTGCATGGCGTACCGGAACCCCGCGTACCTCGCCAAGGTCGCCGCGACGGCCGACATCATCTCCGGCGGCCGGGTCGAGATGGGCATCGGCGCCGGCTGGTACGAGCACGAGTGGCGCGCCTACGGCTACGGGTTCCCCCGCGCCGGCGAGCGGATCGCGGCCCTCGAGGAGGGCGTGCAGATCTTCGAGCAGCTGTGGTCCAAGGGAGTGGCCACGCTCGACGGCGTGCACTACCAGGTCGACGGCGCCCAGTTGTCGCCGCTGCCGCTGCAGGTCGGCGGCCCCCCGCTGTGGATCGCGGGCGGCGGGGAGAAGAAGACCCTGCGGATCGCCGCGCAGCACGCCGCCTACACGAACTTCGACGGCAGCCCCGAGGGCTTCGCGCACAAGTCAGCCGTGCTGGCCGAGCACTGCGCGACGCTGGGCCGCGACTTCTCGGAGATCACCCGCTCAGCGAATTACAACGTGGTGATCGGCGCGACCCAAGCCGAGGTGGACGACCGCCTCGCGTGGGTCCACGACCACTACCGGCGCACCGTCCCGGCCAAGGCCGACGGTGTCCTCGAGGAGTTCCGCTCCGGCCCGCTGGTCGGCACGCCCGAGCAGATCGTCGACAAGCTCAAGGAGCTCGAGGGCCTCGGCATGACGTACCCGATCACGTACTTCGCCGAGGCGGCCTACGACCGGTCCGGCATCGAGCTGTTCGAGCGCGAGGTCGTGCCGGCGCTGCGCTGACCGCTCGGCGCACGACTCAGCCGGGGTCCGCCTCCGCGACCACCATCGCGGAGGCGATCCCGGCGTCGTGCGAGATCGACAAGTGGAACCGGGCCACACCGAGCGCCTCCGCGCGCGCCAGGACGGTCCCCCGCACCTCCACCTCGGGCGGCCCTCCCACCACGCGGCGCACCGTGGCGTCCTGCCACCGCATCCCGCCGGGCGCGCCGAGCGCCTTCGCGATGGCCTCCTTCGCGGCGAACCGCGCGGCCAGCGAGCTCGCCGGGAGGTCGCGCTCCTCCGCGGTGAACAGCCGCGCGCGCAGCCCAGGGGCGCGCTCGAGCGTCGCCATGAACCGTGCCACGTCGACGACGTCGATCCCGACGCCGACGATCATGCGGGGCTCATCCGGCGGCGCTCACTCGACCGTGACGGACTTGGCGAGGTTCCGCGGCTGGTCGACGTCGAGCCCGCGGGCCGTGGCGAGCTCGCACGCGAAGACCTGCAGCGGCACCACGGCCAGCAGCGGGGCGAGCAGCGTCGGGGACTGCGGCACGAAGAACACCTCGTCGGCGAACGGCAGCACCGCGTCGTCGCCGTCCTCGGCGATGACCAGGGTGCGGGCGCCGCGGGCGCGGATCTCCTGGATGTTCGAGACGACCTTGGAGTGCAGCGAGTCGCGGCCGCGCGGGGACGGGACCACGACGAACACCGGCTGGCCCTCCTCGATCAGCGCGATGGGCCCGTGCTTGAGCTCGCCCGCGGCGAAGCCCTCGGCGTGGATGTAGGCGAGCTCCTTGAGCTTGAGCGCGCCCTCCATCGCCACCGGGAACCCGACGTGCCGGCCCAGGAACAGCACCGAGGAGGCGTCGGCCATCGAGCGCGCCGTCTCCCGCACGCGGTCGGCACGGTCGAGCACCTGCTGGATCTTGTCCGGCATCTGGCGCAGGTCGTCGAGGATCTCGGCGATCTCGTCGGCGAACTTGTTGCCGCGCAGCTGCGCCAGGTAGAGGCCCAGCAGGTAGGCCGCGGTGATCTGGGACAGGAACGCCTTGGTCGACGCGACGGCGATCTCGGGCCCGGCGTGCGTGTAGAGCACCGCGTCGGACTCGCGCGGGATCGTGGAGCCGTGGGTGTTGACGATGGCGAGCACCTTCGCGCCCTGCTCGCGCGCGTGGCGCACGGCCATCAGGGTGTCCATCGTCTCGCCCGACTGGGAGATCGCGACGACCAGCGTCTTGGCGTTGACGACCGGGTCGCGGTAGCGGAACTCGTGCGCGAGCTCGACTTCCACGGGGATGCGGCACCAGTGCTCGATCGCGTACTTGGCCACGTGGCCGGCGTACGCGGCCGTCCCGCAGGCGATCACCACGATCTTGTCGACCGAGCGCAGCACCGACTCGTCGATCCGCAGGTCGTCCAGCACCAGGCGCCCGTTGATGTCGGTGCGGCCCAGCAGGGTGTCCGCGACAGCCTGCGGCTGGTCGTGGATCTCCTTGTCCATGAACGACCGGAAGCCGTTCTTCTCCGCCGCGGCGGCGTCCCAGTCCACGGTGAAGCGGCGCGCATCGACGGCGTTCCCGGCGAAGTCCGTGACCTCGACCGTGGTGGGCGTGATGGTCACGACCTGGTCCTGGCCCAGCTCGAGGGCCTCCTTGGTGTGCGCGATGAACGCCGCCACGTCGGAGCCCAGGAAGTTCTCGCCCTCGCCGATCCCCACGACGAGCGGCGAGTCGTGCCGGGCGCCGACCACCGTGTCGGGCGCCGAGGCGTGCACCGCGAGCAGCGTGAAGGTGCCGTGCAGGCGGCCCACCACCGACAGCATCGCCGCGGTCAGGTCGCCAAGCTCCCGGTGGGCCCGGTGCAGCAGGTGCGCCACGACCTCGGTGTCGGTCTCCGACTGGAACGCCGCGCCGTCGGCGACCAGGGCCGCCTTGAGCTGGGCGAAGTTCTCGATGATGCCGTTGTGGATGACCGCGAGGTCCCCCACCACGTGCGGGTGCGCGTTGGCGTCCGTGGGGCCGCCGTGCGTGGCCCAGCGCGTGTGGCCGATGGCCGCGGTGCCGGCCGGCAGCGGCGACGCGTCGAGCACCTCGACGAGGTTCGCGAGCTTGCCGGACTTCTTGGCCACCGCGGTCGTCGCGTCGGCGGTGCCGGTGATCGCGATCCCCGCGGAGTCGTAGCCCCGGTACTCCAGCCGTCGCAGTCCTTCGAGGACGACCTCGAGGGGGCGCCCGTTGGGCTCCTGGCTGCCGACGTATCCGACGATTCCGCACATGGGCGCCAGTCTACGGTCGCGATCCCCCGTCCCGGGCCCGGTGGAGGAACGGTGACGCACACCACGCACGGGGAGCGGGTGCGCCAGCGGAGGCGCCCGCCGATCATGCACAATCGGTCCGTGCCATCGAGCGTCGAGCCTGTGCCGTCCACCCCATACGTCGATCTCGACCGCAAGGCCTGGGCCGCGCTGTCGGAGTCGACGCCGTTGCCGTTGACCGACACGGACGTCGAGCGGCTCGCAGGGCTGGGGGACCCGATCGACCTCGCGGAGGTCGACGCCGTCTACCGTCCCGTCTCCCGGCTCCTCGACCTGTACGTGGGCGCGACGCGCGGGCTGCACGAGGCGTCGAGCACGTTCCTGCGCGAGGACACCGGCAGCACCCCGTTCGTCATCGGCGTGGCCGGCTCGGTGGCGGTGGGCAAGTCGACCACCGCCCGGCTGCTGCGCGAGCTCATGGCGCGCTGGCCGGCGACCCCGCGCGTCGAGCTGATCACCACCGACGGGTTCCTGTACCCGAACGCCGAGCTCGAGCGGCGGGGCCTGATGGACCGCAAGGGCTTCCCCGAGTCCTACGACCGGCGCGCGCTGGTCCGGTTCGTCTCGAAGGTCAAGGCGGGCCGTCCCGAGGTGCGCGCCCCGGTGTACGACCACCTCTCCTACGACATCGTCCCTGGCGCGGAGACGGTGGTGCGCCGACCCGACGTCCTCATCGTCGAGGGCCTGAACGTGCTGCAGCCCGCCCGGCCGACCTCCGAGGGCACCTCGAACCTCGCGGTGAGCGACTTCTTCGACTTCTCGATCTACGTCGACGCCCGGACCGACGACGTCCGCCAGTGGTACGTCGACCGGTTCCTGTCGCTGCGCGCCACCGCCTTCTCGCGTCCCGAGTCCTACTTCCGCCGCTACGCCTCGCTCAGCGACGAGGAGGCCATGGCCACCGCCGAGCGCCTGTGGGACACGATCAACGCCCCGAACCTGGTGCAGAACATCCTGCCGACGCGCAGCAGGGCCACCCTGGTGCTGCGCAAGGGACGGGACCACGCCGTCGAGCGTGTGCGGCTGCGCAAGCTCTGAGGCCCGCCCCGGCGCCCGTCAGGGCGCCTGGTCCGCGTGGCCGACCTGGCCGGTGGCGAGCCGCGCGCGGGACAGCCGCACGGGGTAGTGGGTGGCCTCCACCTGGTCGAGCCTGTCGATCACCGCGGCCACCTCGGGCCGCCCCCTGCCGCAGCCGTCGACCGGCACGGCAGCCCGGATCGCCCGGCCCATCGCGTCGATGAGCCACAGCTCCCCCACCGGGTCGGCGCCGGCCGACTCGGCGCAGCTGGACGCGTCCTGCGTCGCGGAAGGGCGGGCCAGGGCGTCGACGAGGCCGGCGAGGTCGCCCTCGAGCCGGCGGACCGTCACCGCGTCCCACACCCCCGCGACATCGGTGAGCGTCTCGCCCGCGAGGCACTGGATGGCCGCTGACGGCGTGAAGCCCTCCGGGACGGAGCCCGCGGCGGGCACGTCGGGATGGCTGGTGGCGGTCGCGCTCGGATCGAGGACCAGGCCCAGGCTCTGCACCACCTGCGGCGCCAGGCAGTCGGCGGCGGCCGCGGTCTCCGCGGGAGCCGGCGCGGACCCGACCGTGGCGGACGTGCAGCCGGCGACGGCCAGCGCGGCGGCCGCGATGGTCGTCTGCGCGGCGATCCGCCGTCGGGAGCGGTCGCGCGAGCCGGCGAGCACGTCGCCCGATCTGCTCATCCGCCCCACCCCCGTCGTCCGTCCTGTCCGCAGTGCCGCCCCGCTCGTGACGAGCGGGGACGGCTGCAGGGGACGACGACGGTGTGGTCCCATGTCGAGGTTAGGCAGCCGGTCCGGCCACGACCCCGGTCGAGACCAGATCGTTAGACGGCGCCGCGGGATCGTTGCCTGGGCGTGACCAGCGAAGGCGCGCACTCAGGGACAGAGCGCCCGAACGCGACACCTCACCGGCCGACGATGGCGGGGGTCCCGCCGGTGATCCGCACCAGCTCCGCATAGCTGGTGGGGAAGACGGCGTGCGGGGTCCCGGCGGCGGCCCACACCACGTCGAACGCTCCGAGGGCGACGTCCACGAGCGTGCGCAGGGGCGCGGGGTGCCCCACCGGCCCGACGCCGCCGATGGGCTGCCCGGTCGCAGCCCGCACCGTGGCCGCGTCGGCCATGTCGAGGCGTCCACCGAGGAGCTCCTCCACGAGGGCGGGGTCGACCCGGTGGGCGCCGGACGTCACGATGAGGAGCGGGGCGCCGTCGTGCAGGAACACCAACGAGCTCGCGATCGCGCCCACCTCCACCCCGAGCGTCCGGGCGGCGTCCGCCGCCGTGCGCGCCGACCCGGCGAGCTCGCGCACCTCGCCCCGCACGCCCAGCTCGGTCAGCGCCCGGTGCACCCGGGCCGCGTTGCGGTGCAGTCCGCCACCGGCGGAGGGATCGACGCCCTCCCGTGGCACGGCATGGAAAGGGACGGCTCGCGACATGTCGGACACCGCTCCACCTTAGGGATGCTGCTGCTGGCCGGCCGCCAGCTCCGGCCGCGAGTCGTGGCCGGGCGCATCCTGTCCGTGCGCGTCCTGGCCGCGCCTCCCCGGGCGGCTCAGCCGCGTCGGCTCCGCGCCCGCTCCCGGCCGCAGCCACTTCCGCAGGACGAGGTCGATGAGCAGGCCCACGGCGGCCCCGACGCACACGCCGACCACCACGGCGACCACGGGATGGTCGTGCAGCCACGCTCCCGCGCCGACCCCGATCGCGATGCCGTAGGCGGCCCACGTGACGCACGCGAGCGACGACAGCGCCATGAACCGGGCGCGGGGGTAGCCCAGCGCGCCCGCGGTCATGTTGACGGCCACGCGCCCGATCGGGATGTACCGCGCCGCGAGGATGAACGACGACCCACGCTCCACGAGCGCCTTCTCGGCCCACGCGAGCGCCTTCGCGCCCTGGGGGCCGCGGAACAGGCGCAGCCGGTGCACGTCGACACGGCTGCCGATGAGGTACGCCACCTGGTCGCCCACGAACGCGCCCACAGCCGCCGCCGGGCCCAGCAGCCACAGGTTCGGGGTGCCGTTCGTCATGGTGAGCGCCGCCAGGGCGATCACCACGGACTCGCTCGGCACGGGCGGGAAGACGCCGTCGATGGCGGCGAAGGCCATCACGCCCAGGTACACCCATCCCGAGCCTGCGAGTGCGAGGATCCACTCCTCCAGCAAGTCATCAGCTCCAGGTTGTCCGGCTGCCAGGCAGCGTGGGCGCCCGGTCGTGGTGACTGGGCACGGTGCAGCACGTGCTCACGAGACTAGGGAGCCGGACGGCGCGGACGACATCGGTTATCCCCCCGAGTGCCCCCTGAATCGCGGCCGCGTCGCCCCTGACCAGCATGTCGCCTAGGACCCCCGGGGTCGTCCTCCGTGCGGATGAGATCCCGGCGCCGGGCGCCCCCCGCAGGGGGGACCTCCCGTCCCCGCCAGGTCTCGCGCACCGGGGCTCTCGCACCGCGACTCGCCACTGCGGTCAGCGCCCGCCGGCGCCGTCCCCCGGGCCACCGCTCGTGGCGGGCCCGTCGTGCTCCGGAGGGTCGAGCCGCACCGTCTCCATCGACGCCGGAAGCAGCCGGCGCAGGAGCCAGTCGAGGAGCAGGCCGAGCAGGAGTCCCGTCACCACGCCCACCACGACGGCGACCACCGGGTGGTCCCCCAGCCACCGACCGGCGCCGATGCCGATGAAGACGCCGTACGTCGCCCACGCGGCCCCGGCGAAGGCGGTCAGCGCCACGAAACGGCCCCGGGGGTAGCCGAGCGCCCCCGCCGTCATGTTCACCGCGACCCGCCCGACCGGGATGTAGCGGGCGGCGAGGATGAACGCCGCGCCCCGTCGGGCCAGCGCGCGCTCCGCCCACTCGAGCGAGCTCCTGCCCCGCGCCGTCCGGAACAGCCGCACCCGGTGCAGGTCCACCTTGGACCCGATGGTGTACGCGATCTGGTCGCCGGTGAAGGCCCCCACGGCCGCCACCGCCGCGACCAGGTACACGTTCGGCTGCCCGCTCGAGGCCCACAGCGCCGCGAGGGCGATGACGGCGGACTCGCTGGGGATCGGCGGGAAGAACCCGTCGATGGTCACGAACGCGAACAGGGCGGCGTACACCCAGGGCGACCCCACCAGGTGGACGAGCCAGTCCTCCACGCCCGATCAGCCCCCGCCGTCATGGCCGGGGCGGCGGCCCGGACCTGCGACCACAGTAGGTCGCAGGCCCTGCGGCGGCACAGCGAGCCGGAGGGCTCAGCCGTCCAGGTCGAAGCCGAGCGCCTTCGCCGCCGCCACCGGGTGCGCCTCCGCCGCCCAGCTGCCGCCCAGGTCGTCGGTGGCCGCGAGCGAGCGCAGCTGCGCGCGGTCCACGTACAGCGTCCCGCCCAGGTGGTCCGTCTCGTGCTGCACGATCCGGGCCGGCCAGCCGGTGACGACCTCGTCGAGCGCAGCCCCGTTCTCGTCGGCGCCGGTG
>Ga0233375_1000026_pt1 | contig 117968 bp, 108 predicted proteins | sample ElkDunMinimDraft_10_FD_191539 | JGI IMG/M metagenome (GOLD analysis project Ga0233375, IMG submission 191539) | Fecal eukaryotic communites from dung pellets of Tule Elk in California, USA - Elk Dung E16 | ecosystem: Host-associated > Mammals > Digestive system > Large intestine > Fecal...
TGCAACATCGGCATCCCCGACGCCACAGCGTCCAACACCTCCCGCCGCTTCTCGAGCGGCCACGGGAACCCAGACGGCATCACAACCCCCGATCACTCGAACGTTGCACTGACCGTATGAATCCGCCGGTCTGATCCACGCACATCTTGCGGTTCGGCCCGCGTGGGTGCCTCCGGCCAACGCATAACTTGCGGTTCGGCCCGGGTGGCCTCCGGCCAACGCACATCTTGCGGTTCGGCGGCGCCCAGGATCTTGTCAGACCGTGTGAGACCGCCGGATCCACGTCGATCTGCGTGTCCGTACATGGAGCCGGTACATGAAAAGGTAGAGGGGATGAGCCGTACCGATCCGCCCCGCTGGCTGCGCTGGACCCTCGCAGCCGTCGCCGCCGCCGTTGCCTGCCTGACCTTCGGCGTCACCACCGCGCAGGCAGACCTCAGCCTCGGCCCGCACGAGGCCACCTACGCGGTCACCGCCGACGACCGCCTGGTCGCCGACCTCGGTCCGCTCGGCACAGTGGTCATCGACTCCCCGCTGCCGCTCGCGCTCGGCGTGCGGATCACCGTGCACGAGATCCCCGCTGATCTCTCCGCGGTGGACGCGGCCAGCTTCGACGCGCTCGCGGGCGACCTCGACGGGTACCTCCAGTTCTTCGACACCCCGCAGCAGACCGTGCGCACCGTCGCGTGGGCGCTCGTCTGGGACGCAGCGCGCGGTACGGGGGCCGCGGCGCTGGTGGTCGTCGCCGCGGGGTTCGGCGTCCGGGCCCTGCTCGGCCCGGCCCGGCGGCGGTACCTCGCCCGCCGCCTGGCAGCCCGCACCTGGCAGATCACGGGCGCCACGCTCGTCGTCGTGCTGGTGGCGGGAACGGTCACGGCGAGCGCCGGTCCCGAGGAGCGCGCGGCGCTGCCGGCCTCGCCCGTGTTCGAGGGAACGGCCCTGGAGGGCGCGCGCATCACGGGCCGCCTGGCGGGTGTGATCGACACCTACAGCGGCCAGCTGGTGGAGACCTACCAGGCCAACGAGGTGTTCTACGCGGGCGCGCGGGAGGCGCTGGTGGCGGCGTGGGACGCGCGGGTCGCCGAGCAGGAGGCGGCCGAGGAGGTGCAGGGCACCGGAACGACGTCCGACGCCGCGGAGCCGACCGACTACGTGACGCTGCTCCTGGTCTCCGACCTGCACTGCAACACGGGGATGACACCGCTCATCCGTGACCTCGCCGACCGGGTGGCGCCCGACGTCATGCTCAACGCGGGCGACACGACGATCAACGGCACGAGCGTGGAGTCGGTCTGTGTGGACTCCTTCGCGTCCGCGGTGCCGGACGGTGTGCCGTTCGTGGTCGCCGACGGCAACCACGACTCGCGCCTGACGACGGCGACGGAGCTCGCCAACCGGCAGATCGTGCTGGACGGGAGCATCGTCGAGGTCGGCGGGGTGCGGATCCTGGGCGATCGGGACCCGTTGGAGACGCGGATCGGTGGCGGCACCGTGGTTTCCCGGGAGGAGACGCCCGAGCAGGCCGGTGAGCGCCTGCGGGACGTCGCGTGCGAGGCCGCGGGGGACGCGGGGCTGGGCGGGTTCACCGCGGAGGACCGGGTGGACCTGCTGCTGATCCACCAGCCCGCCGTCGGGAACGCGGCCCTGGAGTCGGGCTGTGTGCCGTTCCAGATCTCGGGGCACATGCACTCGCGGATCGGCCCGGACGTGGTGGGCTACGGCGTGCGGTACGTGAATGCGAGCACGGGCGGTGCGACCAAGGGCAACACGTCCGTGGGCCCGCTGCGGGACACGTCGGAGATGACGGTGCTGCGGTTCGACCCGGAGCGGCGGACGTTCGTGGACTGGCAGCTGGTCGAGGTCAGGCCTGACGGCACGGCGTCGGTGAGCGAGCGTCAGGCGGTCCCGCCGTCGGTCCCGCTGCCCGACGAGGTGCCCGGCGACGGCAGCGACAGCGTGCTGTCCGGTACGGGGCCCTCGCCGTCGCCGTCGGCGTCGGGCAACTAGGCTCGGGGCGTGGAGATCGCAACCGACCCGGCCGAGCTGACGCCCGTCGCCCAGGACTACCTGAAGGCCGTCTGGTCGGCGCAGGAGTGGTCGGACGAGAAGGTGACGACCAAGCACCTCGCCGACCGGCTGGGGGTGGGCGCCTCCACGGTGTCGGAGACCGTGCGGCGCCTGTGCGGGCAGGGGCTGCTGGAGCACGAGCGGTACGGGGCCATCCGCCTGACCGACGACGGCCGCCGGCTCGCCCTGGTGATGGTGCGGCGCCACCGGCTCCTGGAGACGTTCCTCGTGGACCAGCTCGGCTACGGCTGGGACGAGGTGCACGACGAGGCGGAAGTGCTGGAGCACGCCGTCTCCGACGTGTTCGTCGAGCGGATGGCGGAACGGCTGGGCAACCCGACGCGTGACCCGCACGGTGACCCGATCCCGAGCGCGGACGGCACGGTCGTGCGGCCGGACGCCGTGCCGCTGTCGTCGATGCACGCGGGCGACGCCGGCACGGTGGTGCGCATCTCGGACGCCGACCCCGACGCACTGCGCTACCTCGCCGAGCTGGGGCTGGACCTGGACATGCGGGTCGAGGTCACCACCCGGCGGGAGTTCGCCGGCACGGTGGCCGTGACGTGGACCTGCCCTGCTCCGGGGTCGGACCGGGACGGCGCGAACGAGCGGATGGCCGATCTCGGCCTGTTGGCGGCCTCCCGCGTGTGGGTGTCCCGGGGGTAGTCTGCTCCCCGTTCCCTTGCTCGTCGCCGGTGTCGCCGACGGTCCGCCCGAATCGATACGACACCCTGGAGAGTCCCATGGCGATCAGCCCTCGGAGTGCCCCGGACGAGCCGACGACGTCCGGATCGCTGCGACGTGCGGCGCCCGCGCTCGTCGCGCTGGCCGTCGGTGGTTTCACCATCGGCACCACGGAGTTCGCCGCGATGGGTCTGCTGCCCGAGGTCGGCCTCGACCTCGGCGCGACCGACCCCCAGGTGGGGCACACCATCACGGCCTACGCGCTCGGCGTCGTCGTCGGTGCGCCGCTGCTGACCGTGGCCGCGGCGCGGATGTCGCGCAAGCGCCTGTTGCTCGTGCTGATGGGCGCCTACACGTTGGCGAACGTGCTGTCCGCCGCGGCGCCCGACATCGGCTGGCTCGTGGCCGGCCGGTTCTTCGCGGGGCTGCCGCACGGCGCCTTCTTCGGCGTCGGCGCGGCCGTGGGGGCGGCCGTGGCCGGGCCGGCGCAGCGCGGGCGGGCCGTCGCGACCATGATGACGGGCCTGACCATCGCGAACGTCGTGGGCGTGCCCCTGTCCACCTGGGTGGGGCAGGCCTTCGGGTGGCGTACGTCCTACGTGCTGATCGGAGCTCTCGGGATCGTCACGCTGCTGGGGCTGTGGCGGCTCGTCCCGGACGCGGCGGGCGGGCCGGGGCGCTCGGTGCGCACCGAGCTGGCGACCCTGCGCAACGCGCCGCTGTGGTTCGCGTTCGTGGCGGGAGCCGTCGGGTTCGGCGGCATGTTCGCGGTCTACACCTACGTGGCGCCCACGATGACCGGCGTGACCGGCCTGCCCGGCGGGGCGGTGCCCTGGGTGCTCGCGCTGTTCGGCGTCGGCATGACGGTGGGCACGCAGATCGGCGGGCGGCTGGCCGACCGCGGTGTGCTGCGTGCCGTCGTCATCGGGTTCGTGGCGACCGCCGCCTCGCTCGTGCTGTTCGCCCTGACCGGGGCCTGGGTGGTGCCCGCGCTGGCCGCGCTGTTCCTGCTCGGCGTCACGTCACAGATGCTGGGCCTCGCGTTCCAGACCCGGCTCATGGACCTGGCGCCCGGGGCGGCCTCGCTCGGCGCGGCGCTGTGCCATGCCGGGCTCAACGTGGCCAACGGAGCCGGGGCGTTCCTGGGCGGCGTCGTCATCGACGCAGGCTGGGGCTACCTCGCACCGGCCTGGGCCGGTGCCGCCGTCACGGTGCTGGGGCTCGCCATGATCCTGGCGTTCGGGCGGCAGCGGGTGGTCCACCCGTACGTCCCGCAGGTGGAGGCCGCTTCGTGACCCAAGTTTCAGCAATGTCCCAGACTTCGCCGGTAGCGTGGGGCAGGTGACCGATACCGGGGCGACCACGACGTCGTCGGACAGCTCGATCAGCCACCAGGACGACGTCGCCCTGCCGCCACCCGCGACGCTCGGCGCGCGTACCATGGGGTTGCTCCTCGTGGTGCTCGGCGGAGTGGGGTTCGTCGCCTCGTTCGCGCTCGCCTGGGAGAAGTACCTGGGCTTCGTCGAGCCGGAGCGGACGGCGTCCTGCAGCATCAACCTGTTCGTGACCTGCAGCGCCGCCATGGACTCGTGGCAGGGCGCACTGCTCGGCTTCCCTAACCCGTACCTGGGTGTCGCGGCGTTCCCCGTGGTCGTCACCACGGGCGTGATGCTGCTGCTCGGTACACGCCTGCCGCGCTGGTACTGGACGTCGCTGCTGGTCGGGACCGTGCTGGGTCAGGCGCTCGTCTTCTTCCTGATGGCGACCAGCTTCTACTCGATCGTCGCCCTGTGCCCGTACTGCATGGTCGTGTGGACCATCATGTGGCCGTTGCTCTGGTACCAGATCGTGCGCGGCGTCCAGTCGGGCGACCTGCGCGTGGGCGACGGCCTGCGGCAGGCGATCGTCGGCAACCACGTCATCATCCTGGTCATCGGCTATGTCGCGGCGGTGGCCTGGCTGATGCTCGCGGTGGGTGCCGACCTGGTCGCGTCGTTCTGACACTGTCCTGATCACAGGGCTCGGACGCCTTTCCGGGCCCGGGGAGATACATCGCCAGCGGGGTGGGTTGCTCTGCGTGGACACTGTCTACGCAGAGCAACCCACCCCGCTTGTCTAGGTTCACCCTGGAGCGGCCGCCCGGGAGCACTTCGCGCCGGACCGCCGCCTTGCCCCGGTTCAGCGCGTCAGCGCCTCGCGGAGCACGCGGCCCTCGCTGCCCGACGGCGGCGCGTAACCCAGCAGCGCCGAGATCGTGGGCGCGACGTCGACGTGGCGCGGCTGCCGGGGGTGCGCACCGGGCCGGACGCCGGTGCCCGCCAGCACCAGCGGTACCCGCAGCTCGGTGGTCGCGCCGTGCCGTCCGGCGGGAGTCGCGGGCGTCGCCCCGAACGACCAGCCCGGCCGCGGCTCCACGAGCAGGTCGCCGTAGTTCGGGCTCATGCGCATCCGGGCCTGGTCCCGCTCGTCGAACACGTTCCGGACCTGCGGCAACGACTCCAGTGCGGCCTTCAGCCGGCGGACGGCGGCCCGGTCGCCCGCCCGCTGGCCGATGATCCGCACGTCGGCCACGCCCCCGACGACGATCGCGACATCTGTCCCCGGGGCCGGTGACTGGCCGCTGGTCAGGACCTGCGGGGTGAACCCCGCTGCCTCGATCGCGGCCAGCCCGTCGGCCGCGAAGCCCTTGTCGAAGGTGGTCATGCCGTGGTCGCCGGTGATGACGAACGCGGTGCTGCCGTAGATGCCGGCGTCCTTCGTGGCCGCGACGACGCGCCCGATCTGCCGGTCGATGTCGGCCAGCGCGCCGGGGATGCGCGGGTCGGCGTCACCGCCGTCGTGGCCGATGGCGTCGAGCGTGTCGCAGTAGAGCGCGAGGAGATCGGGGACGCCGTCGGTCGTCACCATCTCGCCGTCGGAGTTGACGGGTTCGCCGCGCAGCACGGCCACGACGTCGTCGGTACGGCGGGCGCAGTCCCCGCCGGGCTGCGTGTACAGGCCGGCGGGGTCGCCGAAGGTGACGCCGTGGTTCTGCAGGATGAACCACTGCGCGGAGAACACGGTGCCGCCCTGCTCGCGAACCGACTCCGCGATCGTGGGCACGGCGAGGTCCCGCTGCTGGCCCCGCGCGGTGTTCGTCAGGGGGTCGAACCAGTAGGCGGTGTTGTGGTGTGTGCGCGGCCAGGCGCCGGTCGCCACGGACGACCAGGACGGGTTGGTGATCGACGTCATCACTCCGGTCGAGGTGGTGACGCTGCCGCGGTGCAGCAGGCGCCGCAGGTTCGGCATCTCCGCGGTACCAGGCCCAGTGGATCCGGCACGGACCAGGTCGAGGTACTCGACGTCGAACCCGTCGAGCGCGAGGAGCACGACGTGGTCCGCGCGGGCCTGTCCGGCGGGACCGGCGGCGACGTCGTCGGCGGGCAGCGGCGCGGCGACGGCGGCCGGTGCCGCCCCCAGCACGGTGGCGGCGATGCTGGCGGTGAGGAACTTTCTTAACGAAGGCAACATGGCAGACAATTCGAGCACCCGACGGGCGAACTTCGGGGGAGGTGCGGGCGAATGTCGGATGAACCTTCACCCTGTGGACGAGCGAGGGCCGTGCGCCCGCTCGGTCGGTAGACTCGCAGCCGTGACCATGCCCGACGCACCCGAGCGCACCACGTCTCCGGACGAGCCCCGTTTCCGCTACACCCCGGCCCTCGCGCAGCAGATCGAGCTGCGCTGGCAGGACCTCTGGGAAGAGCGCGGAACCTTCCATGCGGCGAACCCGCAGGGGCGACTTACGGGGCCGGGTGGGAGCCCGGCGCAGGGTGACCCGTACTTCATCATGGACATGTTCCCGTACCCGTCGGGTGCGGGTCTGCACGTGGGCCACCCGCTGGGCTACATCGCCACGGACGTGACCGGGCGCTTCCGCCGCATGCGCGGCGACAACGTGCTGCACGCGCTGGGCTACGACGCGTTCGGCCTGCCCGCCGAGCAGTACGCGGTCCAGACCGGACAGCACCCCCGCGTGACCACCGAGGCGAACATCATCAACATGCGGCGCCAGCTGCGCCGCCTCGGCCTGGGCCACGACTCGCGCCGCACCTTCGCGACGATCGACCCTGAGTACGTCCGGTGGACGCAGTGGATCTTCCTGCAGATCTTCGACTCCTGGTACGACGCCGAGGCCGAGCGACCCGGACCCTCGACGGGCACCGGCCGCGGCCGTGCGCGGCGCATCTCCGAGCTGCGCGACGAGCTCGCGGCCGGTACGCGGCCCGTCCCCGGGCACGACGGCGACAACACCGGCGGGGCCGTCTGGTCGGCGCTGAGCGAGTTCGAGCAGCGCGACGTCATCGACGCGCAGCGCCTCGCCTACGTGGACTCGTCGCCGGTCAACTGGTGCCCGGGCCTTGGCACCGTGCTGGCGAACGAGGAGGTCACCGCCGACGGCCGGTCCGAGCGCGGCAACTTCCCCGTGTTCCAGCGCAACCTGCGCCAGTGGAAGATGCGCATCACGGCGTACGCGGACCGCCTGGCCGACGACCTGGAGCTGATCGACTGGCCCGACAAGGTCAAGTCCATGCAGCGCAACTGGATCGGCCGGTCCACGGGCGCCAACGTGCGGTTCGGCGTCGTCGGCACCGCCGAGGGTGACCCGGCCGGCGCGGCCGGCACCCTCGAGGTCTTCACGACCCGCCCCGATACGCTGTTCGGCGCGACCTTCATGGTGGTCGCCCCGGAGCACCCGCTGCTCGACGAGGTGCCCTCGGCCTGGCCCGACGGCACCCGCAGCAGCTGGACCGGCGGGTACCACACGCCTGTCGAGGCCGTCTCCGCGTACCGCCGGGAGGCGTCCGCGAAGACCGCCGTCGAGCGGCAGGCCGACGCCGGCAAGAAGACCGGCGTGTTCACCGGGCACCTGGCCGTGAACCCGACCACCGGCCTGCAGGTCCCGGTGTTCACCGCGGACTACGTGCTCATGGGCTACGGCACGGGCGCCATCATGGCCGTGCCCGGCGGCGACGAGCGGGACTTCGCGTTCGCCGAGGCGTACGACCTGCCTGTCGTCCACACCGTGGAGCCCGAGGGTGGCCTGCCTGCGGACCACGTCGGTGCCTACGCCGGTGACGGCGTCGCCGTGCGCTCCTCGAACGACGAGATCTCGCTGGACGGCCTGGGCGTCACCGAGGCCAAGGCGAAGATCATCGCGTGGCTGGAGAGCAAGAACATCGGCGAGGGCACCACCACCTACCGCCTCAACGACTGGCTGTTCAGCCGGCAGCGCTACTGGGGCGAGCCGTTCCCCGTGGTCTGGGACGAGAACGACCGCCCGGTGGCGATCCCCGACGAGCTGCTGCCGGTGGACCTGCCGGACGTGCCGGACTATGCCCCGCGCACCTTCGACCCGGAGGACGCCAACTCCGAGCCGGAGGCGCCGCTGGGCCGCAACGACGACTGGGTGCAGGTCACGCTCGACCTGGGCGACGGTCCCAAGGCCTACCGCCGCGACACCAACACCATGCCGAACTGGGCCGGGTCGTGCTGGTACTACCTGCGCTACCTCGACCCGACCGAGACCTCGGCCGCCGCGCTGCCCGAGCTCGAGCAGTACTGGCTCGGCCCCCAGCACAACCCGGATTCCGGCCCGGCAGGCGGCGTCGACCTGTACGTGGGTGGTGTCGAGCATGCCGTGCTGCACCTGCTGTACGCGCGGTTCTGGCACAAGGTCCTGTTCGACCTGGGCCACGTCACGAGCATCGAGCCGTTCGGCAAGCTGTTCAACCAGGGCTACATCCAGGCCTACGCCTACACCGACTCGCGCGGCCAGTACGTGCCGGCCGAGGAGGTCGAGGGTGACGAGCAGGAAGGCTTCACCTGGCAGGGCCAGCCCGTGAACCGTGAGTACGGCAAGATGGGCAAGTCGCTCAAGAACGTCGTGACGCCCGACGACATGTACGAGCAGTACGGGGCGGACACGTTCCGCGTCTACGAGATGTCGATGGGCCCGCTGGACCTGTCGCGGCCGTGGGACACGCGCGCCGTCGTCGGCTCGCAGCGGTTCCTGCAGCGGCTGTGGCGCAACGTCGTCTCGGAGGAGACCGGCGAGCTCACGGTGACGGACGACGAGCCGGACACCGCGACCCTCCGCGCCGTGCACCGCACCATCGCCGACGTCCGCGTCGAGATGGAGAACATGCGGCCCAACACGGCCATCGCGAAGCTCATCACGCTGAACAACCACCTCACGGGTCTGTCGTCGGTGCCACGCTCGGCCGTGGAGCCGCTGATCCTGATGACGGCGCCGATCGCGCCGCACATCGCGGAGGAGCTGTGGTCCCGGCTCGGGCACGAGGAGTCGCTGGCGCACACGCCGTACCCGACGGCCGACGAGCAGTACCTGGTCCAGGACACGGTGACCTGTGTGGTCCAGGTGCAGGGCAAGGTGCGTGCCCGGTTCGAGGTCGCCCCGGACATCTCCGCGGAAGACCTGGAGGCGGCCGCCCTGGCCGAGCCGAACGTGGTCAAGTTCCTCGACGGCCGAGGTGTCCGCAAGGTGATCGTCCGCGCCCCCAAGCTGGTCAACATCGTCCCGGCCTAACCCGCCGCCGGCCGCGCCGCAGTCACGGTTCGCGAGGCTGCGGCGGGCCCGGTGCGCTCGGGGAGCCGACCGCACGGTTTCGTCGTCTGGTGACCCGCGCGGTTAGAGTGACGCGGTCATGCGCACCCGACGTCGTCCTTCCCACCCGGCACCCCAGGAGGTGCGGGTCGTCACCGACTCGACCGCCTGCCTGCCCACGGGGGTCGCGGGCGGCCCGGTCGTGGTGCCCCTGCGCGTCCACGTGGGCGACGACGCCTACGCCGAAGGCGAGGACATCACGCCCGAGCGGCTGGCCGAGCTCGTCGCCGAGGGGCGGCAGGTGACCACGTCCCAGCCGCCGCCAGAGGCCTTCGCCACGGTCTATCGTGCGCTGGCTGACGACGGCGCCCGCTCGATCGTCTCGGTGCACCTCTCCGGCGCGCTGTCCGGCACGGTCGGTTCGGCGGGCACCGCCGCGGCGCGTTCGCCCCTGCAGGTGCGTGCCGTGGACTCCCGTACGGGCGCCGCGGGTCTCGGGTTCGCCGCTCGTGCCGCGACCGAGTGCGCCGCAGCCGGGGCCGACGCCGACCACGTGGCCGGACGGGCCATCGAGGTCGCCGGCACGGCGCACGCCGTGTTCGTGGTCGACACCCTGGAGCACCTGCGCCGCGGCGGCCGGCTGTCCGGGGCCGCCGCGGCGCTCGGTACCGTGCTCGGGGTCAAGCCGATCCTGCGGCTGTCCGACGGCGCGGTGGAGCTCACCCAGCGGGTGCGCACCCGCGCCGCCGGCGCCGAACGGCTGCTGGAGCTGGCCGCCGGGTACGTAGCCGACGCGACGCGCCCCGTGGTCGCGGTGCACCACTTCGGTGCGCACGACCGGGCGCTCGCGCTCGCCGGCCGCCTGCACACTCGGACGCGGGTGGACGTCGAGGTCACGCCCCTGAGCGCCGTGCTGGGCGTGCACGTCGGCCCTGGCACGCTCGCCGTCGTCGTCGCGGACCTGGGTGACCACGCGCACTGACGAGGCCGGGGCCGGCACTCAGCCGGCGAGGACCTCCCGCAGTCTCGCCGCGAACTCGACGGGCTTGTCCGCCGGCTGACCGTACTCGCCGCCGCCGAACCCGCCGTGCCCACCCGGGAAGACGACCGGGTCGGCGTCGAGCCGTGCGGCCGCCGCACGTGCGGCCCGCCCCGTCATCTCCTCGCCCGTGTCCTCGCCGACGGCGATCAGCACGCGCGGCGAGCCGGCCTTGAGCGTCTCGAAGCTCGGCTCGTACGGGGGCAGGGTCAGCATGTTGACCCCGAGCATGAGGTCGTCGCGCGAGCCGTCGTCCTCGGTCGGCAGACCGAACATGGCAGGGTCCGGGTCGGGCTGGTTCACGAAATCCTCGGTGAGTTCGCCCGTGGCCATGATCACGGCGATGAACCGTGCCATTCCGGCCCCGAATCCCTTGGCCTGGTAGGCGTCGTGGATGCCCTGCATCGCCGCGGTCATGGCCTCGCGGTCGGGGAGCACCGCGGCCAGCGGAGGCTCGTGCGCGACGACGGTCCGCACGTCCTCCGGGTGAGCAGCCGCGAGCTCGAGCGCCACGACGGCGCCACCGCTGGACGCCATCAGGTCCACCGGGCCGCCGACCGCCTCGATGATGCGGTGCACGTCGTCGGCGTGCACCGGGACCCCGGGCAGGTCCGTGCTCGGCTCCCTGGTGCTGCGCTCCACACCGCGCGGGTCGTAGGTCACCACCGTCCGGTCGGTGAAGTGGCTCGCGAGGGTGGTGAAGCCCTCCGCGCCCATCGGCAGGCCGATCATGACCAGCGGCGGCTCGTCGGTCCGCGCCGAGGCCTCACGCACGTCGTAGGTGAGGACGGCGCCCGGCACGTCGAGGGTGAGGGTCTTCTTGTCGGTCATCGTGTTCGCTCCTGGTTCGATGGTGCGCGGGCCGGGCGGCTGGTTGCTCCCGGGCGCTCCACGCTCTGTCAGATCCGACGACGCCGCTCGGTGGAACTCATCGGCGAGCACCGGTCTTGTTCGGGCCCGCGACCCTTCCCGAGCCGGCGTACGGGTTCCTGCTCGACCACAGGGGACGTTCTTCCGGGTCTGTGCACAGGTGGCCCTCGAAGCCCGTCCGAGGGTCGCCGGAGGCGCCTAGCGTCCTCAGTCATGCAACCAGAGACCGTGCACCAGCGTCCTCCCGAGCCGTGGCCGTTCAGCCCGGTGCGCGGGTACCGCGGCGACGTGGACCCGCCGGTCCCGACGGCCCAGGCTCCCGATAGGGACCGGACAGATGCCGACGAGCTCGTGGCCCGGTTGCGGGCCCGGCGCTCCACGTCGGGTGTCGCGGCGGCGTATGCCGCGACACACGGCCACCCGAGCGACCCTCGGGCCGAGCAGGGCGCCCGGAGGTGGGCACTGACGGGCACCACCGCCGTGGTCGCGGTCGTCGCGGTGCTCCTGCTCGGTGTGGGCGTGGCGGTGCTCTCGCTCCGCGGCGGGGGTGTCGAGCCGCTGGCGCCCCTCGCGGGCGGGCAGCCCACCGTGCCGGAGGGCCCGTTCGGCGCGGCCGGAGCCGACGACGAGGAGACAGCGCCGGGCACGGCCACAGGAGGCTCCACCGGCGGTACACCTCGGGCAGGAGGGACGGCGACCGGGGCGAAGGCGACCGGCGGCCTGCTGGTGCACGTGGTGGGTGAGGTGGCCGAGCCGGGTCTGGTCACGGTGCCCGACGGCGCCCGCGTGGCCGACGCCCTGCAGGCCGCCGGCGGCGCGACCGGCAAGGCCGACCTGACGGCCGTCAACCTGGCCCGTGCGGTGGTCGACGGCGAGCAGCTGTACGTGCCGAAGCCCGGCGAGGTGCCGCCCGCGTCGACGGAGTCGGTGGGGGCGGCAGGCGGGCAGTCCGCAGGGGACGGCACCGTCGACATCAACAGGGCGGACGCGGCGGCGCTGGAGGAGCTGCCCGGTGTCGGGCCGTCGATCTCGCAGGCGATCGTCGAGTGGCGGGAGTCCAACGGACCGTTCGCGAGCGTCGACGAGCTGGAGGACGTGCCGGGCATCGGACCGGCGACGCTGGCCGAGATCCGCGAGACCGCACGGGTGGGGCCGTGACCGACCTGCGGATGGTCCCGGCGGCGCTGGCGGCCTGGCCGACGGCGTGGCTGCTGACCGGGCCGGCCGTGGCCCACAGCGGTCCCACCACCTGGCTGGCGGCGACGGTCGTGGCGCTGGTGTGCCTCGCCCTGCTGCTGACGTCCCGCGCGCGTCGCACCGCCTGGCCCACGGTCGCGCACGGGGCGCTCGCGGCAGCCTGTGTGCTCGCGGTCACCGTGTCCGCGCACGTCCAGCTCGTGGCGCGCGCCCCGCTCGCCGACCTTGCGGGGCAGCGCGCGACCGCGACGCTCACCGGTGTGGTGGTCTCCCAGCCGGAGTCGTTCGCCTTCGTGCCCGGCGCGGGGCAGCAGCGCTGGGTCCTGGCCGCGCGTACGGTCGACAGCCGGGGAGTGCGGTCAGCGGCCCGCGCTCATGTGCAGGTGCTCTCGAGCAGCACCCCTCGGTACGGCGCGACGGTCACGGTGTCCGGACCCCTCCACCCCGCCGATCTCGGCTCCGCGGAGACCGCCCGGCTGACCACCGACAGGGCGAGCGAGATCCGTGCCCCGCCGTCAGGGCTGCGGCTGCTCGACGCCCACCGCGCGGCCCTTCTCGACGTGACGGAACCCCTGTCCGCCCAGGCGCGCGGCCTGGTGCCGGGCGCGGCGATCGGCGACACCTCCCGCCTGCCGGACGACCTCGCCGAGGAGATGCGAACCACCGGCCTCACCCACATCACGGCGGTCTCCGGAGGCCACTTCGCCGTCGTGGTCGCGGTCCTGACGCTGCTCTGCTCCCTGGCGCGCCTGCCGAGACCGGTCCGGGTGGCACTGGTCGCTGTCGCCTCCCTGGCGTTCGTCGCGCTGGTCCGCCCGGAACCGGCGGTGCTCCGCGCGGCGGTGATGGCGGCGTTCGCACTGTCCGGGGTGGCGGCCGGGCGGCCGTCGCAGGCCGTGCCCGCGCTGGCGGCATCGGTCGTCGGGCTTCTGGTGGTCGACCCCTGGCTGGCGCGGTCGTACGGGTTCGCGCTGTCCGCTGCCGCGACCGCGGGACTCGTGCTGCTCGCGGCACCCCTCGCCGCGCGGCTCGAACCCTGGACGGGGGCCGCCCCGGCCTATGCGCTGGCGGTCCCGCTCGCGGCCCAGGCGGCCTGCGGCCCCGTGCTGGTCCTGCTCGACCCGTCGGTCTCCACGGTGTCGGTCCTCGCCAACCTGCTCGCCGCCCCCGCCCTGGCGCCCGCCACCGTGCTGGGCCTGGTCGCCACGGTCCTCGCCCCGTGGCTCCCGGCGCTCGCCGGTGCCGTCGCGCGGGCCGCGAGCGGCGCCACCTGGTGGATCGCGACCGTCGCGCACGGGTGTGCCGCACTCCCGGGCGCCACGGTCCCATGGCTCGGCGGCGCGGTCGGCGCCGTGCTCCTGGCCGTGCTGACGGGGCTCGTCCTGTGGGCGGTCCTGCGCCGCGCACCCCGCCCGGGCTGGCCCGAGTCGTGGCGCGCGGCCGCGCGCTCCGGGCTGCGCGAGGCACTCGCGGCGCGCCGCCGCCGGCTCGGCCACGGCCGGTTCGCCGTGCTCCTGGCCGCCGCGGCGGTCACGGCACTGGTCGTGGCGGTGGCCGTACCCCGCCTCGTCACCCGCACCGACATCCCACGGGACTGGGAGGTGGCCGCGTGCGACGTCGGGCAGGGTGACGCGGTCGCGCTGCGCACGGGGCCGGCATCTGCCGTCGTGGTGGACGTGGGGCCGGACGGGGCCGCTGCCGGGCGCTGCCTCGACCGGCTCGGCGTCGCGCGGGTCGACCTGCTCGTGCTCAGCCACTTCCACGCGGACCACGTGGGCGGCCTCGGACAGGTGCTCGCCGGGCGGGAGGTCGCCGCGGCACTCGTCTCCCCGGTACCCGAGCCGGCCACGAACGCCGCGGCCACCGGAGCTGCGCTCGCGGCGGCCGGCGTACCGGTCCGTGCCGCGCGGGCGGGCGACCGGGGCACCGCCGGGGAGCTGGCGTGGCAGGTCCTCCTGGCGGGCGCGGGCGACGGCGCCAACGACTCGAGCGTGGTGCTCGCCGCGCGCACCGTGTCCGGCCTCGACGTGGTGCTGCTCGGTGACCTGGAGCGGGCCGGCCAGGCAGAGCTGGTCCCGCTGGCCGGTCCCGCCGACGTCGTCAAGGTCGCGCACCACGGCTCCGCGGTGCAGTCACGGGCGCTGGCGGAGCGGCTGCGCCCCGCCGTCGCGCTTGTCTCGGCGGGCCGCGGCAACGGGTACGGCCACCCCACCGACGAGGCCCTCGATCTGTACGCAGGCGTGGGCTCCGCCGTGGTCCGCACCGACGAGTGCGGCACGACGGTGCTGGTCGTACGGGGAGGGGCGGTGTCCCTGGCGGGCTGCTGACGACGCCTGAGCGCGGACACCACGGCATCTCGCGAAACGTTGCGGATCCCGTGTGCGCGCCTACGGTGGGTGATGTCGGAGAGTTTCCGTCATCACGTGAGGGGGCTTCGTGATCGATCTCAACCAGACCGCCCGGCGTCATCGTCGGGCCATCGCGATCATCGCGGCGGCCGCACTGCTCGTGCCGGCTGCGGCGTACAGCGCCGCAGGGCAGGGCCAGGTGGTGACGCGCCTCCATCAGCAGGAGGAGCTCCTGGGGCAGTCGGTGGTCACCGACGTCTCCGAGGCCGAGCAGGTGGTTCGTGTGGACGTGGCGCAGGACCCGGCGGCGGCGGACACGTGGCTCGCGGAGTCTGCGGAGGTGCTCGACGGCTGGACCGTCGTGGTGGAGGGCATGGAGAGCAGCTCGGGCGAGGAACGGGCGGCGCTCGATGCCGAGGCCGTCGCCGGCGACCCGCAGCCCACCGACGACGAGTGCCCGGACATCCCCGACGGGCCGCGTTCCACCGACGGCGCGACCACGCCCTATCTGGGCTGCGGCCCGACCGAGGGTGTCCACGCGACCGCGCGTACGGTCCAGGGCGGCGCGTCCACCACCACGCTCGCCACGGCCGTCGACGCCGTCCTGGCCTCCTACCTGCCCGGCGCCGGGCTGCCGCCCGCGACGGTCGAGATCGACGAGGGCGAGGCGACGATCGACGTCGACCCCGGGTTCGAGCAGGCGCTGGCCACGGCCGACGTCGACCCGGGCGAGGTCTGGCAGGCGCTGCTGTTCACGGCGCACAGCAACGGGGCCATCGACTCGGTGCGGTTCACGCTCGGCGGAGACTGCCTGGCCTTCGCGTACGCGACCGGCGGCGACATGTGCGCGTCGACCGACCTGCCCGTCGAGCTGGGCTGAGGGGAGCACCATGCCGACGACGCTCCGCCGGGCAGTGTCCCTGCTCCTCTCGCTCGCACTGGGAGTCTTCGGGCTCCTCGCCCTCGCCCCGACCGCCGCGGCCGACGTGACCTACGTGCCGGACAACTGGAACGGCAAGGTGGTCTACCTGTCGGAGGCCTGCCACGATCGCGGCGACACCGTCTGCCACACCAACACGGGCTGCGACGGCTTCAGCGAGAACGCGAACGCCTACGCGCTCGCGGTGTCCGCGGCCACCCAACGCGACCCCGACCATCTGAACCTGCTGGAACGCGGGTACAAGGTGGTCCGCGGCAACGGCCTGACCCGGACCAACATCGCGAACTCGAACCGGGTGGGCGCGGACCTCCATCTGCCCCTGCACTCCAATGCGTTCAGCAAGGCGTGCGAGTCGGGGTTCCCGGCCGAGCGGTACGGCACCCAGGTGCTGTACGTGTCGTCGGCGGGCAGCAAGTGCGCACAGGTCATGAAGACCCGCATCGGCGCAGGCAGCCCGGGCACCAACGACGTGCGCCGCTACCGCTCCGACCTGGGCGAGCTCAACCAGACCAACGCTGTGGCGTGCTACATCGAGCAGGAGTACCACGTGTGGGACAAGGGTGTGAGCTGGATGCGGAACCGCGCGGAGTGGTCCTGGCGAATCGGCCTCGGCGTCGACGTCTACCTGGGGTACCCGTGACCCGCGCCCGCCGGCTCGCGCCGGCCGCCGCAGTCGCCCGCCGCCGGCTCGCGCCGGCCGCCGCTGTCGTCGCGGCCGTGCTCCTGGCCGCCGCGTGCAGCGCGTCCCCCGGGGATCCGGACGCCTCGGGAGCGCCGCAGGAGACCGGGTCGACGAGCGCCCCGTCGGGCGAAGCGTCCGACGGCACCTCCGGGCAGGACGCCGCGCCGACCCTGACCGTTCGTTCCTCGGGTGGCGCCTGGGTGGTGCGCGGCACCGGCTACACCGGCCGCAACCAGTACCTGGTCCAGTGCGCGGGCGGTACCGCGCCGGGCGCGCGTGCCCTCGACGAGTGCGACATGTCGACCAGCGAGCAGGCCGTCGCCGACGACGACGGTCAGATCTCCGCGACCCGGCAGCCGCGGGCGTTCGTCAACGTGGGTTCGGTGTCCGAGGTGGACTGCACCGGAGAACCGTGCTCGCTGGCGGTCGCGGACCTCTCGGACCGGGTGCTCGCGGCCGCCGAGGCCCCGCTGCCCGGCGGCGCGGAGCCTCCGGACGCCCCCACGCTCACGCTCTCGGAACAGCGGTTCGGCGACGACGACGGCCGGGTCACCGTGACCGGCCGGGGGTACGCCGCGGGAGCGGCCGTTCGGATCGCGCAGTGCGCCACGGCACCCGGCGGGGGCGTGGACGGCGACAACTGCCTGTACGACGACGGCAAGCGGGTGGTCGCCGACCGCAAGGGCACCGTGGTCACGCGTCTCCCGGTGGAACGGGAGATCCAGCTCGTGGGCGGGGGAGCGGCGGACTGCTCGGAGGTGGGCGCCTGCGTCGTCGCGAACGCCTGGACCGACGGCGGACGGATGGCGCTGGTCGACCTGCTCTGGGAGTGAGCGTGTCGGTGGTGCGTGGCAGGCTGTGTCCGTGCCTCCTGCGACCAAGCGCCGTACCGCCACACCTCCGACCGGCCGGAACTGGGACGAGCCCACGCTCGCGCCCGTCGTGCTCGTCCGCGGGGCCGAGCCGCTCCTGACCGAGCGGGCGGTCGACGGCGTGGTCCGGCTCGCCCGGGAGCGTGACCCCGAGCTCGAGAAGGTCGAGCTGGAGGGTGCCACCTACGGCGCCGGCCAGCTGATGGTCGCCGCGAGCCCGTCGCTGTTCGGCGAGCCCAAGGTCGTGGTGGTCCGGTCCACGGAGTCGGGTACCGAGGAGCTGATGGGCGACCTCGTCGCGTACGTCGGCGCGCCCGACGACGAGACCGTGGTCGTGGTGGTGCACGGCGGCGGGCAGCGCGGCAAGAAGATGCTCGACGCCGTGACGAGGTCCGGCGCGCCCGTCATGGTGTGCGAGCCCGTGACGAAGGACGCCGAGAAGGCGTCGTTCGTGATGGGGGAGTTCAAGGCCGCGCGCCGCCGCATCGACGCCGAGGCGGTCCGCGCCCTGGTGGACGCGCTCGGCAGCGACCTCCGTGAGCTCGCGTCGGCCTGCTCGCAGCTGATCTCCGACACCACCGGCACGGTCACGGCCTCCACCGTGGACCGGTACTACGGCGGCCGCGTGGAGGCTACGGGCTTCCGGGTCGCCGACGCCGCGGTGGCGGGCGACGCCGGTGCTGCCGTCGCGCTCCTGCGGCACGCGCTGGACACGGGGCTCGACCCGGTGCCGATCGTGGCCGCCCTGGCGCTGCGCCTGCGGAACCTGGCGAAGGTCGCGTCCATGCGCGGCGGCGGGCTCTCGGCCCGCGACCTGGGCATGGCGCCCTGGCAGGTGGACCGCGCCCGCAAGGACCTGCGGAGCTGGAACCCGGAGGGCCTGGCGGCAGCCATCTCCGCGGTCGCGCAGGCCGACGCCGACGTCAAGGGCGAGGCCCGGGACACCGTCTTCGCCGTCGAACGCGCCGTGATGACCATCGCCCGCTCCCGCCGCTCCTGACGGTCATCGGGCCCGGAGGGCACGGGCCCGACGGTCACCGGGCACACGAAAGACACCGCCCACCCCGAAGGGCGGACGGTGTCCGACGAAGTGTGCTCAGAGAGCGGCGACCGACTTCGCGAGGGCCGACTTGCGGTTCGCAGCCTGGTTCGCGTGGATGACGCCCTTGGCGACAGCCTTGTCGAGCTTGCGCGACGCGGTGGCAAGGGTGACCGTCGCGGTCTCCTTGTCGCCGGCTGCGACGGCCTCGCGCACCTTGCGCACGTGGGTCTTCAGCTCCGACTTGACGGACTTGTTGCGCAGACGAGCCTTCTCGTTCGTCTTGATGCGCTTCATCTGGGACTTGATGTTTGCCACGATGGGACTTCCTGGTGTGTTCGCCTGACGGCGAGCGGATAGGTCGTAGAGGGCGGTCGCAGCTCCGGGACTGGGGTGGGGACCCGTGGAGAGGAACTGAGACTGTGCCCGCCGACCTGGGCGGACACGCGACCTCCAAGGTTACCAGAGCCTCAGCCGCCCGTGCGGGTGCCGGGGTGTGACGACGGCTACGCCGGACTCCGGCGCATCAAAGGCCAGGTCAGCCACCCCTAGAATCCGGTCCATGAATTCCGCGACGCTGAGAGGCCGATTCCAGTGGACGGTGGTGGTGCCGTTGGCCGCGGCGCTGCTCCTCGTCGTCACCTGGAGCAACCACGAGCACCCGGTGGTCCTCTCGGCGATCGGCGCGGCTCTGGTCGGTGCGGTGCTCGCCGCGGTGCACCACGCGGAGGTGGTGGCACACAAGGTGGGTGAGCCCTTCGGCTCGCTGATCCTCGCGGTCGCGGTGACCGTGATCGAGGTCGGGCTCATCGTCATGCTGATGAGCAGCGGTGGGGATGCGGCCAGCACGTACGCCCGCGACACCGTGTTCGCCGCCGTGATGATCACGTTCAACGGCATCATGGGCCTGTCCCTGCTCATCGGTGCGAGCAAGCACCACCTCGTCAGCTTCAACGCGTCGGGTACCGGCTCGGCCCTTGCCACCGTCATAGCGCTCGCCGCGGTCACGCTGGTGCTGCCGCGGTTCACGACGTCGGCGGAGGGCGGTGCCTACACGCCCTTCCAGCTGGGGTTCGCCGCCGTCGCGTCCCTGCTGCTCTATGGCGCGTTCGTCTTCACCCAGACGGTGCGCCACCGCGACTTCTTCCTGCCGGTCACGAGCGACAAGTACGGCCGGGTCACGGGCGTGATCCGGGACGAGGACGGCGACGACCACGCTGACCCGCCGGCAGCCAGGGACGCGTGGTTCAGCCTCGGCCTGCTGGTCGTCGCCCTGGTCTCCGTGGTGTTCCTGGCCAAGATGCTCTCGCCCACCATCGAGCACGGTGTCGCGGCGGCCGGCCTGCCGTACGGCGTCGTCGGCGTGGTGATCGCGCTCCTGGTGCTCGCGCCCGAGTCGATCGCCGCGGTGCGCAACGCCCTGCGCAATCGAGTCCAGACCAGCCTCAACCTCGCCTACGGCTCGGCGATGGCGTCGATCGGCCTGACCATCCCGACCATAGCGATAGCGATGATCTGGATGGACGGCGAACTCACCCTGGGCCTCGAGCCGGTCCAGATCGTGCTGCTGGCGGTCTCCGTGGTGGTGGCGATGCTGAGCATCGCGCCGGGCCGGGCCAAGACCCTGCAGGGTGTGGTGCACCTGGTGCTGCTCGGCGCGTTCCTGGTGGTCTCGGTCCAGCCGTAGCCCGGCTCGCACCGGGCTCGCCCGGCCCGGACGAGTCAGAGTGCGGCCGCCACCTGGTCGAAGATCTTCTTGTCGAGGATCGCGCCCTCGCGGCGCACGGCGTCCGGGTGGATGCGGATCACGCGGTTCAGGCGCACCTCCGACGGGCGGCCGCTCCGGTCCCAGGCGCCGGTGCCGATGTCCATCCAGCGACGGCCCGCGCGCGCCTCCTGCTCGGCGTCGCGGTCGTGGTCCTGGCTGGTCAGCTGCAGCGCGAGGAGCCAGGGCCCGTCGGTGCCCACGATGAGGACGGGCCGGTCCTTGCCCTGGCTGTGATCTTCTTCATAGGGCACCCAGGACCAGACGACCTCGCCGGGGTCCGGCTCGCCGTCCAGCTCGGGACGATAGGTCACCTTGACGCGGCCCTCGTAGTCACCGGGGTAGCCGTCGGTCTCGGGGACCGCACGCCCCGACGGGCGCGGGCGTGCGGCACGCGGGGCGGGGCGCTCCTCGGTCGTACTGCGGTCGCTCTGGTCGAAGGCGACGCGCGCGACGGCCTCGACGACGTCACCGAGCAGCTTGATCCACGGGTTCTGGTTCACGCACCGCAGGGTAGCCTCAGGTGAGGTCGAGCGCCCGGTCCATGTACTTCACGACCTCGTTGAAGACGTCCTCCGCGAGGATGTCGCCCTCGCGCCGCACGTCGTCCGGGTCGATCCGGACGACCCGGTTGATCCGGACCTCCGACTCGCGGCCAGAGGCGTCCCAGGCGCCGGTGCCGACGTCCATCCAGATCCGGCCCGCACGTACCTCCTGCAGCATGTCGCGGTCGTGGTCCTGGCTGGTGAGCTGGAGGCCCAGCAGCCACGGCCCGTCCTTGCCCACGAGCAGCACCGGCCGGTCCTTGCCCTGGCTGTGGTCCTCCTCGTACGGCACCCACGTCCAGACCACTTCGCCCGGGTCCGGTTCGCCGTCCAGCTCGGGGTTGTAGATCGGGTGCACCTCACCCTCGAAGTCGCCGGGGTAGCTGTTGTCTGATGCGAAGGTCACGCCCGGAACCGTACCGGAACGGGTTAACCGCGCATCCGTGACTTACCCGGCAGGCCCTCGCCGCGGTGCTACGGCACGATCGGCTGCGCGAGCGCCGCCTCCAGGTCGGCACGGTCGCCGGTGACGGTGAGGCCCGCCTCGTCCGGCGTGAGGCGGCGCCAGAGCGTCAGCGCGAGCCCTTCGGCCGTCCCGGCGACGACGACGTCGGGCGCCACCTCGTCCGCGCGCTCGCCCGGCGCGCCGAGCACCCAGGTGGGCGCGCCGGCGGTGTCGGTCGCCACGAGCACGACGGGGAACCGCAGCGGCTCCATGCGTCCCAGACCCACCTGTCGCGGCTGGAACATGGTGACCACCTCGTCGACGGTGTCCGCCCAGACCTCCGGCTCGGCGCGGACGAGGCTCCTCGAGCCCGCACCTGCTCGGGCGGCGAGCAGATCGTGCAGGTGCACCAGCGTCTCGTGGGCCTGGCGCCGGTGCCAGAACCGCACCGGGCCGGGGCCCATGGGTTCCGGGTGGGTCAGCACCCGGGCTGTCGCGCTCGGGTCCAGCTCCGCCAGCGCCCGGCTCAGGGTGGCGGCCTGGGCGGCGTAGTGCGGCGCCAGGTCGAACGGCCCGTCACCGAGCGGCTCGCCCTTGACGCGGTAGGCGTTGCCCGCTGCCCAGTGATGGATGGACGCGAGGTGTTCCACCAGGTCGCGCACCGTCCAGTCGCCGCAGGCGGGGACCCGTGCGTCCGGGTCGGCGTCCGCCACGGCGGCGAGGAACTCACCCTGGAGGCGGGACAGCAGCGCGAGGTGGTCGAGGGTCATGGGCCGAAAGGTACCGCGCACCACCGACACCGACCCCGATACCGACACCGGCACCGGCCCTCCGGATGACGCACGCCGCGGGCCGTGGAACCGTAGGACCACACCCGTCGTTCTCTCCACGATGCCCGCTCGGGCATCCGGCCCGGGACCCCCGGGCCGGCACCGGACCGCACCACCACCAGCGAAGGATCATGGACGCCGACAGTCATAGTCCCCGCCCAGCTGTACGCCGCGACACCGCCGGACGGGGGTGGTGGCGTTGAGCTGGGTGATCTCCCTCCTGCTGGGCGTCGTGGTGATCGTCGCGATCACCGCCGTGACGGGTTACTTCGTCGCGCAGGAGTTCGCGTACATGGCCGTCGACCGTGCCCGGCTCGCGGCCCGGGCCGAGTCCGGTGACGCCGGGGCGCGCCGTGCGCTGGGTGTGACCCGGCGTACCAGCTTCATGCTCTCCGGGGCGCAGCTCGGCATCACCGTCACAGGACTCCTCGTCGGTTACGTCGCCGAACCCCTCGTGGGTGAGGCGCTCGGCGAGGCCCTCGGCGGCGTCGGCGTGCCGACCGGTGTCGGCGTCGCCGTCGGCACCGTCCTCGCGCTGGTGCTCTCCACGCTCGTGCAGATGCTGTTCGGCGAGCTCGTGCCCAAGAACCTGGCCATCGCCCGCCCCGAGCCGGTGGCGCTGTGGCTCGCCCGGTCCACGACGGCCTACCTGGCCGTGTTCGGCTGGCTCATCAAGGTGTTCGACGCGGCGTCCAACGGCCTGCTGCGTCTGCTGCGCATCGAGCCCGTGCACGACGTCGAGCACTCGGCGACCGTCCGCGACCTGGAGCACATCGTCGCCGACTCGCGCGCGAGCGGCGACCTGCCGGGGGACCTGTCGGTGCTGCTCGACCGCATCCTCGACTTCCCGCGCCAGGACGTCGAGCACGCCATGATCCCGCGGACCCGCGTGGGCGTGGTGCACGTGGGTGACACGCTCACGCAGGTGCGCGAGCTGATGGCCCGCGGGCACTCGCGGTACCCCGTGGTGGACGACGACGGCGAGGTGGCCGGCGTGGTGCACCTGGCCGACCTGCTCGCCGCGGACCCGGGCACCGCCACCGTGGCGGACCTGCTGCGGCCCGCGCTCGTGCTGCCCACGGCGATGGCGCTGCCCGACGCCCTGCGTGAGCTCTCGGTCACGCGCAACCAGCTCGCGTGCGTCGTGGACGAGTACGGCGGGTTCGCCGGCGTGCTCACCGTCGAGGACCTCGCGGAGGAGCTGGTCGGCGAGATCACCGACGAGCACGACGACGAGATCGACCCCGTGACCGCGGCGTCGGACGGCGTGTGGGTCATGGCCGGCGACGTCCACCTGGACGAGGTGGAACGCGCCGTGCAGCGTGACCTGCCGGAGGGAGATCACGAGACCGTCGCCGGGCTCGCCATCGCGGTGCACGGTTCGCTGCCCGCGGTGGGCGACGTCGTCGACGTCCCGCTGCCCGCCGACCCCGCAGACCTGGTGGCCCAGGAGCCGCACGCCGGCGAGGTGCTGCGGATCGAGGTGCTCGAGGTGGAGCGGCACGTGCCGTCCCGCGTCCGGGTGACCGTCGAAGACGCCGTGCCGACCGAGACCGTGCCGACCGAGACCGTGCCGACCGAGACCGTGCCGACCGAGACCGTGCCGACCGAGACCGAGGAGACCCGATGAGCAACCCCTGGGTGGTCGTCGCGGCGACCGTCGTCATCATCGCGCTGAGCGCGTTCTTCGTGGCGGTCGAGTTCGCTCTGCTCGCGGCCAAGCGGCACCGCCTGGAGGATGCCGCCTCGACCAGCCGGTCCGCCCGGGCCGCGCTGCGCAGCGCGAGCGAGCTCACCGTGCTGCTGGCGGGTTCGCAGCTCGGCATCACGGTGTGCACCCTGGCGCTCGGCGCCATCACCAAGCCCGCGGTGCACCACTGGCTGACCCCGTTGTTCGGGACGTGGGGCGCGCCCTTCTGGGCCGCCGACGTCGCAGGCTTCGTGCTGGCGCTGGTCATCGTCACGTTCCTGCACCTGGTGGTGGGGGAGATGGCGCCCAAGTCGTGGGCGATCGCCCACCCGGAGGCCAGCGCCACGATGCTCGCGCTCCCGATGCGTGCGTTCATGGCCCTGACCCGGCCGGCGCTCCTGGCGCTCAACGGGGCGGCGAACTGGTGCCTGCGCCGCATCGGCGTCGAACCCGCGGACCAGGTGGCCTCCGGGCAGGGGCCGGACGACCTGCGGCACCTCGTGGAGCACTCCGCGAGCGTCGGGGCGCTCTCGGTCGCCTACTCGGACCAGCTCTCGGGTGCGCTGGACCTGCGGCGCCTGACGGTCGCGGACCTGCTCGCCGACCACGCGGCGCCGTCCGCCGTCGACGAGGGAGCCACCGCGGCACAGGTGCAGGAGGCGTCCCGCGCGTCCGGTCACCTGCGGATCCTCGTGCAGGGCGCGAGCGGCCTGCCGGACGGCGTGGTGCACGTGCGGGACACGCTCCTGCTGCCCGACGGCGCCGCCGTGGCGGACGTCACGCGGCCCGTGTTCGAGCTCGCCGCGGACGTGCCGCTGCACACCGCCCTGACGAGCATGCGGGAGACCGGCAACCACCTCGCGGTCGTGCGGCACGGCGACGGTGCGGGCTACGGCGTGGTCACCCTCGCCGACGTGCTCCGGCGTCTGCTTCCGCGCACCACGGCTGCCGCGTGATCCCACCGCTGAGTGCGGGATCCTCGCCCTTGCCCGCCGTCGGCCAGGTCGAGGATCCCGCACCCGACGGAGGTCAGCCCTCCAGCACCGCGTCGATCTCGCTCAGGAAGTCCGGAAGGTCCTTCGGTGTGCGGGACGTGATCAACGGGAAGCCGGCGCCCGTGTCCCGCACGACCGACCGGTCCACCCACGTGCCGCCCGCGTTGCGGATGTCCGTCGCCAGGGAGGGATAGCTCGTCAGGGTCGCACCGGAGACCTTGCCGGCCTCCACCAGGGCCCACGGCCCGTGGCAGATGGCGGCCACGGGCCGCCCCGACGACGCGAACGCCTCCACGACCGCCGTGGCCGGGGCGTGCAGGCGCAGCGTGTCGGCGTTGATGGTGCCGCCCGGCACGAGCAACAGGTCGAACCCGGCGGGGTCGACCTCGTCGATGGTGGTGTCCGGTGCCACGGACTCGCCGGGCTTCTCGTCGCCCACCAGCGTGCGGATTTCGTCCCCCGTCGCGGCGGCCACCGTCACCACCGCGCCGTGATCGCGCAGGTGGCGTACTGGTTCGAGGAGCTCGTCCTGCTCGACGCCGTAGTTGGTCACGATCGCCAGTACCTGCTTGCCGGTCAGGTGCGACATGGTTCTCCTCCTTCGGTCGGGATCACTGCCTCCCGACCGTAGGCACGGCCGCGCCCCGCTCGCACGGGACGTGGGAGAATGAGAGCTGGCCCAGTCCATCCTGACCACACCCCCTGACGACGGAGCGAGATCGCTTTGCCCATCCCCGGTCCTGCGCTCACGGCGCGCATCCAGCCGAACGCCACCGCGCCCGAGCTGATCCGCAACTTCTGCATCATCGCGCACATCGACCACGGCAAGTCCACGCTTGCCGACCGCATGCTCCAGCTCACCGGTGTGGTGAGCTCGCGAGACATGCGCGCGCAGTACCTGGACCGGATGGACATCGAGCGCGAGCGCGGCATCACCATCAAGTCGCAGGCGGTGCGCATGCCGTGGGCGCTCGCGGACGAGGCCGGTGAGCTCACGCCGCACGCGCTGAACATGATCGACACCCCCGGGCACGTCGACTTCACCTACGAGGTCTCGCGTTCGCTGGCCGCGTGCGAGGGCGCCGTGCTGCTGGTCGACGCCGCGCAGGGCATCGAGGCGCAGACCCTGGCCAACCTGTACCTGGCCATGGAGAACGACCTGGAGATCATCCCGGTCCTGAACAAGATCGACCTGCCCGCGGCCCAGCCCGAGAAGTACGCCGAGGAGCTCGCGAACCTGGTGGGATCGGACCCGGAGGACGTGCTCAAGGTCAGCGGCAAGACCGGCGTGGGCGTCGAGGCCCTGCTCGACCGCATCGTGCAGCGCGTCCCGGCCCCGGTCGGTGACCCCGACGCGCCGGCGCGCGCCATGATCTTCGACTCGGTCTACGACACCTACCGCGGCGTGGTCACCTACGTGCGGGTGGTCGACGGCGACCTGAACCCCCGCGAGAAGATCGCGATGATGTCGACCCGCGCGACGCACGAGCTGCTCGAGATCGGCGTCAGCGCGCCGGAACCGCACCCCACCAAGGGGCTCGGCGTCGGCGAGGTGGGCTACCTCATCACCGGCGTGAAGGACGTGCGGCAGTCCAAGGTGGGTGACACCGTCACCAACGCGGCCAAGCCCGCGGCCGACGCGCTCGGTGGCTACAGCGACCCCAAGCCCATGGTGTTCTCGGGTCTCTACCCGATCGACGGCTCCGACTACCCGGTGCTGCGCGACGCCCTCGACAAGCTCAAGCTCAACGACGCCGCGCTCAACTACGAGCCCGAGACGTCGGTCGCGCTCGGCTTCGGCTTCCGCGTGGGCTTCCTCGGCCTGCTGCACCTGGAGATCGTGCGCGAGCGCCTGGAGCGCGAGTTCAACCTCGACCTCATCTCCACCGCCCCGAACGTCGTCTACGACGTGACGATGGAGGACGGCACGGCCATCGAGGTGACCAACCCGTCGGAGTTCCCCGGGGGCAAGATCAAGGAGGTCCGCGAGCCCGTCGTCAAGGCCACGATCCTCACCCCGAGCGAGTTCGTGGGCGCCGTCATGGAGCTCTCGCAGTCCAAGCGTGGCGACCTGCAGGGCATGGACTACCTGTCCGAGGACCGCGTGGAGATGCGCTACCACCTGCCGCTCGCCGAGATCGTCTTCGACTTCTTCGACCAGCTCAAGTCCAAGACCCGCGGGTACGCGTCGCTGGACTACGACACGACGGGCGACCAGGCGGCCGACCTCGTCAAGGTCGACATCCTGCTCCAGGGTGAGCAGGTCGACGCCTTCAGCGCGATCGTGCACCGGGACAAGGCGTACTCCTACGGCGTCATGATGACGGCGAAGCTCAAGGAGCTCATCCCGCGCCAGCAGTTCGAGGTGCCCATCCAGGCGGCTATCGGCGCGCGTGTCATCGCGCGCGAGACCATCCGCGCCATGCGCAAGGACGTGCTCGCCAAGTGCTACGGCGGTGACATCAGCCGGAAGCGCAAGCTGCTGGAGAAGCAGAAGGAGGGCAAGAAGCGCATGAAGAACATCGGCTCCGTCGAGGTGCCGAAGGACGCGTTCATCGCAGCGCTCTCCTCCGACGCCGCGGCCCCCAAGGACAAGAAGAAGTAGGTGCCCGCGCTTCCCCCGGGCGAACCGGTCCCCGCGGACGGCGCCCTGCCCGACTGGGTGCGTCCGGCCGAGCCGTCCGCGACGGACCGGCCGTTCGGCGTCTACGTGCACGTCCCGTTCTGCACGGTGCGCTGCGGCTACTGCGACTTCAACACCTACACGGCGTCCGAGCTGGGCGGCGGTGCCAACCAGGCGCAGTACGCGTCGACGGCGCTGCTGGAGGTGGACCTTGCCGCGAAGGCGCTGTCCGACGCCGGGCGGTCACCCGCCGAGGTCTCGACGGTCTTCTTCGGCGGCGGCACCCCGACGATGCTGCCGGCGGAGGACCTCGCACGGGTGCTCGTCGGGATCAAGGACGCCTGGGGCCTGGCCGGCGCGCGGTCGGGCGCCGTGCAGGCCGCCGAGGTGACCACCGAGGCCAACCCTGACTCCGTCACGCCCGAGTCGCTCCAGATCCTGGCCGACGCCGGATTCACCCGCGTCTCGTTCGGCATGCAGTCGGCGGTGCCGCACGTGCTGGCGACGCTCGAGCGCACCCACGACCCGCTGCGCATCCCCGACGTCGTGCGCTGGGCCCGGGACGCCGGGCTGGACGTCTCGCTGGACCTCATCTACGGCACGCCCGGCGAGTCCCTGGACGACTGGCGGACCAGCGTCGAGTCGGCGCTGGCCACCGGCGTCGACCACGTGTCCGCGTACGCACTCGTGGTCGAGCAGGGCACCAAGATGGCCGCCCAGGTGCGACGCGGCGAGGTGGCCCTGCCCGACGAGGACGACCAGGCCGCGAAGTACGAGCTGGCCGACGACCTGCTCACGGAGGCAGGGCTGCGCTGGTACGAGGTGTCGAACTGGTCCCGTCCCGGGCACGAGTGCCGGCACAACGTGGGGTACTGGGCGGGTCACGACTGGTGGGGCGTGGGCCCCGGCGCCCACAGCTACGTGTCGGCCCCGGACGCCGGTACCCACGCGGGCGTGCGGTGGTGGAACGTGAAGCACCCGCGCGCCTACGCGACCCGCCTCGAGGCCGGGCAGAGCCCGGGCGCCGGGCGCGAGCTGCTCAGCCCGCAGGAGGCTCACCTCGAGCGCGTGCTGCTGGGCGTACGCCTGCGTGAAGGGCTCGATCTCGGTGTGCTCACACCGTCCGGCCGCACGGCGGTGGCAGGTCTCGTGGCCCGCGGTCTGCTCGACGGCAGGGCGGCGGTCGGCGCGGGCGGGACACCCGGGCGCGCAGTGCTGACCCGCCGCGGGCGGCTGCTGGCGGACACCGTCGTACGGGAGCTGACGACCTGACGTCCCACCTGCCCGGCGCCGCCCGGCCAGCGGGTGGAATCGTTTGCACGGCGGGTGAGATCGTCGATATCTTGTGCCGAGTTCACACCGTTACGTGGCGGCACAGGCCCGCTCGACAAGGGGCGCGCGAATGAGCAACACCTACGGCGGTCGGAACCCTCGCGACCCGTACGGACAGGATCCCCGGCCGCAGCCGCATCCACGACCGCGGCCGGAGGACGCCCCGCAGCAGGCCGATCCGCCGTTCGACCCGAACGGGCAGCTCGACCCCTACGGTCGCCCGGTCAACCCTTACGGTCGGACCGACTACCAGCCGCTGCCCCAGCGGCCCCAGACGCAGGCCCAACGGCAGCTGGAGCCGTGGGAGATCCAGCAACGGGAGATCCAGCAGCAACAGCTGCAGCAATGGGAGCAGCAGCAACAGCTGCAGCAGTGGGAGGCACAGCAGGCGTACACGCCGTCCGGGCTCCCGCAGGCCGAGGCCCCGCAGGCAGGTCTCCCGCGGTACGCCCCCGAGACGGGCGCGCTCCCCGAGCACCACCCCGCGGGCAACGAGCCGCCTGCGACGGTGGGCAGCGCCTGGCGCTGGGGCTGGAGCGCGTTCGGTTCGAGCTGGGCCACCTGGGTCTTCATGAGCCTGCTGCTGGGCGTCGCCCAGCTGGCGGCGGTGCTCCTGTTCAGCCCGTCCACCGTGGACGGGATCGTGAACGCGGCCGACCCCGCCGCCGTCGACGCCGCACAGGCCGCGGGCCAGACGCTCTCCGCGAGAGCGCTCGCCGCCGCGGGTACGGGCGTCGGCTTCCTGCTGCAGGCCCTGCTGTACGCCGGTGCGCTCGCGGCGACGCGCCGACGCACGGTCGCGATCCGGGACTTCTTCGCGCTGCGGGGGTTCGGTGGTCTCCTCGGGTACGCCCTGATCACCGGGGCGCTCGGCTTCGCCAGCGCCGTCGTGCCCGTGGCGGGCTGGCTGGTGCAGGTCGTGTGCACGCTGCTGCTCCTGCCCGTGCCCTTCTTGATCCTCAAGGGCGTGGGCTTCGGCAGGGCGCTCGTGGGTGGTGTCGGGCTCGTGCTGTCGCACCTCGGCAGCGCGCTCGCGGTCTTCGCGATCTTCGCAGGGCTGGCGCTCGCGTCGATCCCGACGTGCGGTCTCGGGCTGGTCGTCGTGGCTCCCGCGATGCTCCTGGTGGGGGCGTACCTGGTCCAGCGATGGACCGGGGAGCCCGTCCACGCCTGACGGCTGGTAACAACTCGGCAATAGCGGGTGCGAGTATGCGAAGAAGAGGTGAAAGTAGGGTCGAATCACCTGACTAGCCCACTGGGGGGCCCATGACTGAGAACACGCCGCAGAGTCCGTATGACCCGGACAGGGGTGGCCAGACGCCGCCGCCGTCGGGCGGACCGACACCGCCGGCCTACGGCGGGTCGGGGCAGCCGCCCGCCTACGGTGGCGCGGCGCAGCCGCCGGCGTACGGTGGCCCCGAGGGGCAGTACGGAACACAGTCGTCCAGCCCGTTCCGCGTGGGCGAGGCGCTGGGCTACGGATGGCGCCGGTTCACCGGGAACTGGCTGTTCTGGGTGCTGTTCACGCTGCTCACGTTCGTGGTGGGCAGCATCTTCAGCGCCGGTTCGTTCGATGACTACCAGGAGATCAACCAGGCCGCGATGCGCGGTGACATCAGCACGTCCGCCGCGACGGGCGTGACCTTCGGCAGCTCGCTGCTCCAGCTGATCGGGTCCCTAGTCACCTCGGTGCTCGGCGCCCTCGGAATCAACGCCGCGTTGCGTGAGGTCTCCGGCGAGAAGGCGACCTGGGGAACGCTCTTCAAGGTCAACAGCTACGGGATGATCATCCTGGCCGCGCTGCTGCTCTTCGCCGCCTACTTCGTCGGTGCGCTTCTCTGCGGCGTCGGCATCCTCGTGGTCGCGATCTTCGCGGTCTTCACGTACCACAACGTGGTCGACCGCAACCTCAACGCCTGGAATGCCCTCACCTCGTCGTTCGCCCAGGTGGGCAAGAACTTCGGCCCGGTGTTCCTGCTGGAGCTCGCGCTGGTCGGCATCACGATCCTGGCCGTGATCCCGTTCCTGCTCGGCCTGTTCATCGCTCTCCCGCTGGGCACCCTCTCGCTCGCCTTCGCCTACCGCCGCATCACCGGCGGACCGGTCGCGGCCGTCGCCTCCTGACCTCGGCAGGACGTCGACAACGACCATGCACCTGCTGCCAGGACCGGTTCGGAACTGGCGGCAGGTGCATGGTCGTCGCGGTTACTTGATGAAGCGGATGTTGACCGGGTAGCGGTACGGAGCACCCTTACCGTTCTCGACGGCGGCCAGGATCATGAAGACCACCGCGGCGATGAACGCGAGGTACAGGATCGCGCCGAACCCGAACGTGACGAGGGAGATGACTCCGATCGCCGCGGAGGTGATGACCAGCGTGATCTGGAAGTTCAGCGACTCCTTGGCCTCCTGGTCCACGAACTGGCTGCGGTCCTTGAAGACGAGCCAGATGACCAGCGGCGCGATGAACGCCAGCAGGAACGGACCCACCTGCGCGAGGACCGTCCACAGACGTTCGTCGGAGGGCGTCAGCGGCTGAGGCTGGTACGGCGCGCCGTACGACTGGCCGTGGACGGGGCCGGGCTGACCGGGGGCCGGCTGCTGCGGCTGGCCCTGGTACGGCGACTGGTCGGCGTGCGGCGTGCCGTAGGCGGGCCCGTCCTGGGGCGGCTGGGGCTGCTGCGGCGGAGTGCCGGGCTGCGGGGGAGTCTGGGGCTCCTGCGGGTTCTCGGACATGTCTCAACCGTAGGGGCTGGGCCGCTCACAACCGTAGAGGCAGTACCTCACGAGGTGGTCACGAAATCGATAAGTTCTTCGACCCGTCCGAGCAGGGCCGGGTCAAGGTCGCGGAAGTCGCGTACCCGGCCCAGGATGCGCTGCCAGCCGCGGGCGACGTCGGCCTGGGTCGCGGCAGGCCAGCCCAGGGAACGCAGGATGCCGAGCTTCCACTCGGTGCCCCGCTCGATCACGGGCCAGCGGTCCAGCCCGAGGCGCTCCGCGCGGACCGCCTGCCACACATCGACGTAGGGGTGGCCCAGGACCAGCACGGTGCCCTGCGGCACGTGGCGCAGGGCCTCGTCCGTCAGACGCTGCTCCTTGGAGCCGGGGACCAGGTGGTCGACCAGCACGCCGACCCGGCGCTCGGCGTCCGGCCCGAACTCGGCGAGCCGCTCCGCGAGGTGGTCCACGCCGTCGAGCATCTCGACCACCACGCCCTCGACGCGCAGGTCGTCGCCCCAGACCTTCTCCACGAGCTCGGCGTCGTGCTTTCCTTCGACCCAGATGCGGCTGCCGCGGGCGACGCGCGCCCGGGCACCGTGCACCGCGACGGATCCGGAGGCCGTGCGCGTGGGCTGTGCGGGGGCGCGGTGCAGCACGGGCGCGGTGAGCTCGACGGGCTTTCCCTCGACCCAGAACCCCGGGCCGAGCGGAAAGGTACGGGTCCGGCCGCGCCGGTCCTCGAGCACCACCACGTGCATGCCGCCCGACTTCTCGACGCGCACGACGGCGCCCACCCAGCCGGTCTCGACCTCCTCGACCACCAGGCCGGGCTCGGCGGGCGTCGGTTGCGACGTGGGCCGCCGGCCGCGCTGCGCGCCGGGGAACTCGGGGGACAGCACATCGGGACCGTACCGTTCGTCGAACACCCCGCGAGCCTAGATCCGCTGCCGCGCTGAGTGCTGGATATCTGCGGGTCGGAGTGTCATGGCGCCACGAGTACCCAGCACTCGCCGGGACGGCGCGGTACGGCGGGGGCGGCGGGCGTCGACGCCGTCAGCGGCGGGTGCGCAGGGCGGCCTCCGTGCGGGTCGCCACGCCGAGCTTGCGCAGGATCGCCGAGACGTGCACCGACGCCGTCTTGGCCGAGATGAACAGCCGTTCGGCGATCTGCCCGTTGGTCAGACCCTCGGCCACGAGCGCGAGCACCTGCCGCTCGCGCGGGGTCAGGGTGTCCGCTCCGTCGCCCGCCGCGTCGGCCGACCCTGCCGCCTCGGCCAGCCCCGCCCGGTCGATCAGCGCCTGCGCCCGCTGCACCACCAGCCCGGCCCCGATCTTCTCCGCCTCCGCGACCGCCGAGCCGAGCGCCGAGCGACACCGGCCCGGTCGGCGGCGTCGAGCAGCCTTGCGCCCTCGCGGTACAGCGCGTAGGGCCGCAGGTGAGCGGGACCGGGCAGGCCGGCCACCGCCGTCCACGGGCCGGTGCCGAGCTCTGCCTCGAACACCGCCGACCACACGGGGTAGGTGGGCCAGCGCGCGCACCCGGCGAGCACCGCGCGGTACGGGGTGTCGTCGACGTCGTGCCCGGCGGAGCGCAGTCGGGCGATCGCCTGGGCGGCCACGGCGAGCTGCGGCAGGTCGTAGGCGGGGATCCGCGCGTGGTCCGGTTCGACCACCGCCGACAGGCGTCGCAGGGCGTCGGCCGGATCGTCGCGCAGCAGCGCGAGCTCCGCCCGGGTCATGCTCGTGCGTGACCTGATCTGCTCCTCCAGGCGTCCGAAGCGCTCCCAGCTCGCGGCCCGGCGGCGTGCCTCGGCCTGCGCCCGCTCCACGTCGCCCCGCCACATCAGGAGCCAGGTCAGGCGCTCACCGAGGTAGGCGGAGTACACACTGTCGTAGATCACCGGGACGGTCCGCTCGTACCAGGCGATGGCCTCGGCCCAGTCGCCCCGCCCGACCCAGGCGTCGACGAGGTTCCCCTCGATCATGACGCGGGGTCCCTCGGACGCCCCGTGCCGGCGTGCTGCCGCCACCCCCTGCTCCGCGATCTCCGCGGCACGGTCCCACTCGCCCGCGAGGAGCCAGACGTCCGACCCGTTGATGTAGTACCGGTTCAGTCCCTGCCAGTTGTCGCCGGCCGCCACCCGGCTTGCCTCGATCTCCTCGAGGCCACCGGTGTCGCCGAGCTGGACCCGGCAGACGCCCCGCAGGTTCAGGGCCACGGAGACGAGCTCGGCGCTCCCGATCGCGACCCCCGCGTCGTGGGCTGCCGTCGCGGCCCTGACCGCCTCGGTCGCCTGGCCGTTGAGCATGGCGTGCCGGGCCCGCAGGATCAGCAGCTGTCCGCGTACGGCGTCGTCGCGGCCCGGTTCCACGAGCGCCAGGGCGCGGTCGATGAGCTCGGGACCCTCGTCCGAGCCGGCGTGGCCCGCGATGAGGGCGGTGTCGGAGAGCACGCGCGCGAGGCCGACGCGGTCGTCCTCGGGCCACTCGGCGACCGCCTCGTGGGCCACCGCGAGGGCGCGGGCGGTCCGGGTCGAGCCGCGCAGGGCCTCCGCCACGGAGCGCAGCAGCTCGTGGTGCGACAGGCCGGCGACGGCCTCCGGGTCGGGTACCTGCTCCCAGAGCTCGAGCGCCCGCTCACCCAGCGCCACCGCGGTGGACGACGCCGCGCCCTGGGTGGCCGTCCTGTGCCCCGTGACGGCCGCGGCCAGTGCCTTGTCCGGCATCCCGGCGCGCCACCAGTGGTCGGCGATGCGGGAGAGCTTCGCCACCGAGTGGGCGCGCCGCACGAGAGCCCGCTCCAGCGCCCGCGCGTAGGCGGCGTGGAGGCGGTGCCGTTCGCCGGGCAGCAGCTCGGCGTACACGGCTTCCTGCACCAGTGCGTGCCGGAACGTGTAACCGACCTCGACGACCACCAGTACCTGGGCCTCGACGGCCTCCCGGACGGCATCTTCGACACCGCCGGACGGGGCGTGCCGCACCTGGTCGGCCAGGACGTCGTCGAGCACGTCGTACCAGACGCGAGGGCCTGCGGCGGCGACCACACGGCACAGTGCCTGTGCCTCTCGGCTCAGGTTCCAGTAGCGCAGCAGCAGGATGTCGCGCAGGGAGTCGGGCAGGTCCGTGCCGAGAAAGCTCACCAGCTCCTCGACGTAGAACGGGACACCCTCGCTGCGGTCCGCCAGGTCGGCGAGCTGTTCGGCGTCCAGCCCGGTGTCGAGTCCGGTGTCGAGCAGGTCCTGCGCCATCTCGCGCACCTCGGCCTCGCCCAGGCGGCTCAGCTCGACGCGGGTGGTGAGCCGGGCCCGGTCGAGTTCGGCCAGCACGGTGCGCAGAGGGTGCGCGCGGCCGACGTCGTCGCTGCGGTAGGTGAGCAGCAGGAGCAGGCCGGGCGGCGTGGTGCGGGCGAGGCGGAGGGCGACGGCGCGCGTCACGTCGTCGGACCAGTGCAGGTCCTCCAGCACCACGACCAGGGGGCGCTCGGCGGCGAGACCGGTGAGCAGGTCGGTCACGACCTCGGGGATGCGGTCGGCACCGCCAGGGGTACTGACAGGGGTACTGACAGGGCTGCTGGCAGGGGTACTGGCAGGAGCACCAGCAGCGACGTCCGCACCGGAACCGGCGCCGGACGGCGGTGCGCCGAGCTGGGGTGCGACGGCGGACAGGGCGCCGGCCAAGGGGCCGGCCGCGGCGACGACGGCCTCGCGGCCCGTCGTGCGGACCACGCCGTTCAGGAGGCCCACCAGGGCCGCATAGGGGAGCGGCCCGGAACCCTCGTCGGCGCACTGCCCGGTGACGACGACGGCGCCGTCGGCGCGCGCGGTGAGCTCGTCGAGCAGGCGGGTCTTGCCGATCCCGGCCTCCCCGGAGATCACCAGGGTGCGGTGACCACCCGAGCGGACGGCGTCGAGGGCAGTCTCGAGCTCACCGAGCTCGCGGGCTCGACCGACCAGGCGGGCGCGAGGAACCGGCATGGGCTCATCGTCCCATGCCGGTCCACGTGCAGAACCTCCGATCGTCGTTGCTGGTCATGGCTGTCCGGCCCGGTTCCCGGGTGCGGTCAGGCGACGCGCGCGCGGGCAGGCCCGGCGCTCCGGGACCGGCCGGCGCGCTCGGCCGCGCGCTCAGCCGCACGCCGCTCCGCCGCCTGACGGCGCGCGGTTTCCCGGTGCTCGTGGGCCAGCCGTGCCTGCTCCGCCCGGCGGGCGACATCCTGCTCGTGCGTGCGGTACTCGGCGTAGTCGGTGTAACCGAACATCGTGGTGCCTCCTGGTGGGCGCCGGCCCCTCGCCGGCGATGACTCAAGGTTCGTCCGTGAGGCACACCCGGCGGATCGGGCGGTCGCCGCATCTTTCGGAACGGGTCCGCGACACCGGTCGGGCGGGACTAAGGCATTGCCCTAGTCAGCCGCTCGCGAACGCTCCGGACACCGGTGGCGGCCCGTCGACCTGGGCGTCCGGCCCCTGGCACCGCGTAGGCCCGGCGTCCGTGCGGCGGGTCGGGGACTTGGCCCCTGGCGTGTGCCGCGTAAGATTGGCACTCGGTTGGCGAGAGTGCTGGAGAGCGGACCGGGAACCAGGGTGCGGGTCCCGGACGTTCTACCCGGACGGAGGTGAGCGCGGTGAGCGAGGAACGCAGGCTGGATGTCTTGCGGGCGATCGTGGAGGACTACGTCCGGACACGTGAGCCCGTCGGTTCCCGCATCCTCACCGAGCGCCACAAGCTCGGTGTCTCTCCTGCGACGGTGCGCAACGACATGGCGGCGCTCGAGGAAGCTGGATTGATCGCCCAGCCGCACACGTCGGCGGGGCGCATCCCGACGGACAAGGGCTACCGGCTGTTCGTCGACCAGCTCGCCGAGGTGCGGCCGCTGACCGTACCCCAGAAGCGCGCCATCGAGACCTTCCTGTCCGAGGCGGTCGACCTGGACGACGTCGTGGCCCGCGCCGGGCGGCTCATCGCCCAGCTCACGGGTCAGGTGGCCGTGGTGCAGTACCCGTCGCTGCGGCGGTCCGGCCTGCGGCACCTCGAGCTCGTGCCCTCGGCCGAGGGCCGGCTCCTGGTCGTGGTCATCACGGACACCGGACGGGTGGAGCAGCGCTTCCTCGACGTGCCCGTCACCCTTGACGACCTGACGCTCGCTGAGCTGCGCGCCCGCTTCAACGCGGCGGCCGCCGGTCACCGGCTCACCGAGATCGGCAGCGCCTTCGCACGGGTCACCGAGGCGATGCCCCCCGAGCACCGCGCCCTGGCCACTGCCGTGGCGGAGGTGGTGACGACGGCGCTCGCCGAGGAGAGCGAGGAACGCATCGTGCTGACGGGCCAGGCCAACCTGGCGCGCTCGAGCATGCGGTTCGAACAGGGTCTGCGCCCCGTCCTCGAGGCGCTCGAGGAGCAGGTCGTCCTGCTCGGTCTCCTGACCGACATGACCGACGACGCCGGGGTGGCCGTGAGCATCGGCCACGAGAACCGGATGGCCGGCCTGTCGGAGACCTCGGTGGTCACGTCCGGCTACGGGTCGTCCGACGGCGACACCGTCGCGATCCTGAGCTCGATCGGGCCCACCCGGATGGACTACCCGGGCACCATCGCCGCGGTGCGTGCGGTCGCGCGCTACCTGTCGCGTGTGCTGCCCAGCTGACAACGCAACTTTTCCACGAACCTCCTCACAAAGAGAGACCTGTGACCGACTACTACGAGATTCTCGGTGTTCCGCGCGACGCCTCACCCGAGCAGATCAAGAAGGCATACCGCAAGCTGGCCCGTGAGCTGCACCCCGACGTGGCGGGTGACGTGGGGGAGGACCGGTTCAAGGATGTGGCGCGCGCCTACGAGGTGCTCTCCAACCCGGACAAGCGCCAGCAGTACGACATGGGCGTGGACCCGACCGCCCCGAGCGGCGGCGCGGGCGCCGGGTTCGGCGCCGGGTTCGGCTTCCAGGACATCTTCGAGACCTTCTTCGGCGGCGGGCAGCCCTCCGGGCCGGTACCGCGCGCCCGGCGCGGCAACGACGCGCTGGTGCGGCTCGACCTCGAGCTCGCCGAGGCCGTCTTCGGCGCCAAGCGGGAGATCCAGGTGGACACCGCGGTGGTGTGCAGCACATGTGGCGGTGACGGTGCGCGGCCGGGTACCCACGCCCGCACCTGCGACGTATGCCACGGCCGGGGTTCCGTGCAGCGGGTGGCCCGCTCGTTCCTGGGCCAGGTCATGACCAACCAGCCGTGCTCCGCGTGCGGCGGCTTCGGCACCGTGATCCCCGAGCCCTGCACCGACTGCTCCGGCGAGGGCCGGGTGCGCTCGCGCCGCACCATCTCGGTGAACGTGCCCGCGGGCGTCGACACCGGTACGCGCATCAAGCTCTCCGCGCAGGGTGAGGTCGGCCCCGGCGGCGGCCCCGCCGGCGACCTCTACGTCGAGATCCGCGAGCGCGCGCACGACACGTTCGTGCGCCGCGGCGACGAACTGCACTGCACGCTCCAGGTGCCGATGACGGCGGCGGCGCTCGGCACCGTGCTCGAGCTCGACACGCTGGACGGGCTCCAGGAGATCGACCTGCGCCCGGGTACGCAGCCCGGTCAGGTCATGACGCTCAAAGGTCTGGGTGTGGGGCACCTGCACTCGACCGGGCGCGGCGACCTCAACGTGCACATCGAGGTCCAGGTGCCCACCGCGCTGGACGAGGAGCAGACGGAGCTGCTGCAGCAGCTCGCGGTGCTGCGCGGCGAGGAGCGGCCCGAGTCGCGGCTCGCGTCCGTGCACGGCGGCGTCTTCTCGCGCCTGCGGGACAAGCTGAGCGGGCGCTGACCCCCGACCCATGAGCGCGCCAGTCTTTCTCGCGGAGGCGTCCACCGCCCATCCGCTGTCGGGGTATGCCCCAGGTTCGGTCTACGTGCTCGACGGCGCGGAGGGCAGGCACGCCGGCGTGGTCCAGCGCCGCGGGCCGGGTGAGCGCATCGACGTGGTCGACGGCGCCGGCGTGCGCCTGCGAACCGTCGTCGAGTCGGTGGCGGGCGGTGAGGTGCACCTACGGGTCGAGCAGGTCGACCTCGAGCCGGAGCCCGTCGTCGTCGTGACGCTCGTCCAGGCCCTCGCCAAGGGCGACCGGGACGAGATGGCGATCGAGGCGGCGACCGAGCTCGGCACCGACGCGATCATCCCGTGGCAGGCCGAGCGGTCGGTCGTCGTCTGGCGCGGGGACCGGGCCGCGAAGTCCCGGGCGCGCTGGGGCAGCACCGTCCGGGCCGCGACCAAGCAGGCCCGCCGGGCGCGGCTGCCCGAGGTCGAGCCGCCGCTGACCACCAAGCAGCTCGCCGCGCGGGCCCGCGAGGTGGTCGCCGCGGGCGGCGCCGTGGTGGTGCTGCACGAGGACGCGACCTCACCCCTCGCCGGGGTCCCGCTGCCCGACGTCGGCGAGATGCTCGTCGTCGTGGGGCCCGAAGGTGGCATCTCCGAGGCCGAGGTGGCCCTGCTGAGCGACGCGGGCGGCGTCCTGGCCCGCCTGGGCCCGCACGTACTGCGCACGTCGACGGCGGGCCCGGTGGCGATCGCCCTGCTGAGCGACCGCCTGGGCCGCTGGTCCTGAGCTCCCGACGGGGGCGAGGCCGCTGCCAGAACGACCTGAGGTACCGCTCCTGGCCGGATGCGGTACCTCAGGTCGTTCTCGGAAGAGCTTCTTCTCAGTTCACGACGTCGAACTCCACGCGGCGGTTCTTCTCCAGGTCCGCGAACGTCCGGGGGACCACCAGCGGGTCGGACTCGCCGTAACCCTTCGCCGACAGCCGGTCGGAGTCCACGCCCAGCGCGACGAGCCGGTCGAGCACCTCGTCGGCCCGGCGCTCGCTGAGCTCCCGGTTGTGGGCGCGGGTACCCAGCGAGTCGGTGTGCCCCTCGATGCGGACCTCGACCTCCGGGTGCTTCTCGAGCACCTCGGCCGCCTCACGGACCACGCGGAGGCCGTCCTTGGTCAGGCGGGCGCTGTCCGTGACGAACGTGATGTTCGGGATCTCGACCAGGTCCTCCTGCGCCTCCTCGCGTTCCTCCCGCGTGGGCTCGCGCTTCGGCTGGTCGTCCTTGTCCTTCTCTTCGTCCTTCTCTTCGTCCTTCTCTTCGTCCTCGTCCGCGGGTACGTCCGCGGGCGCCGTCTCCTCGACCGCCGTCGGTTCGGGATCGCGCTGGGTCACGGTGGCTCGCGCGGGGCCGACGTCCGCCGATGCAGGCCCGTCCGGCCCGTACGCGACAGCAATGCGCATGCCCTCCACGCCGCTCACCACCTCGGCCGCCGTGAGGGCGTCGACGTCGGTGGGCGCGGTCACGTCCGCGTCGCGGCCCGTGACCTCCACCTGCACCCCGCCGAGCCCGGCCGCGGAGAGGGCCCCCTGCGCCCGCTCCGTCAGGTCGGCCTCGATCCCCTCGCGGAAGCCGGTGTCCTGGAGGCCTGAGAGCACACCGAGTCCCAGGACGGCCGCGATCACCGGCGGCAGGACCGTCCGCAGCCTCATGCCGTGACCTCGGGCTCCGTGGTCCCGGTCCCAGTGGTCCCGGTCCCAGTGGTCCCGGTCTCACCCTCGGCCGCAGCGGCCTTCGCCTCGTCGGCGGCGAGGGCGGCTGCCTTGGCCCCCGCACCGTCGATCTCGTCCACGTCGGTGTAGTCGACCTTCTCGCTGAACTTCGCGCGCCGTTCCTGGCCGCCCACGAGGTAGTCCTGGTACTCCTGCAGCCCGTCCTCGTCGCCGTCGACGAGGTACTGCGCCTGGTCGGCCCAGCTCGCCGCCGCGGGCGCGAACGTGATGCCGCCGGTGGCCAGCGCCTCGCGCAGCTCGGTCTCGGACGCCGCGGCGACCCTGGCGTAGGTCGTGTAGCCCGCGGCCTGCAGCACGCCCTCGATCTTGGGCCCGATGCCCTCGATGCGCTGGAGGTCCTGGGGTTCCGGCTCCGGCTCCGGGGTGGCCGCGGCCGCCGCGGCCGCCGCCTCGTCGGCGGCGAGGGCGGCGGCCTTCGCCGCTGCCCCGTCGATCTCGTCGACGTCGGTGTAGTCGACCTTCTCGCTGAACTTCGCGCGCCGCTCCTGACCACCCACGAGATAGTCCTGGTACTCGTCCAGGCCCTCCGTGTCGCTGTCCACGAGGTACTGCGCCTGGTCGGCCCAGGTGCTCGCCGAGGGCGCGAACTTGATGCCCTGCCCCGCGACGGCCTCGCGCAGCTCCGCCTCGGTGGCAGCGGCGATCTTCGCATAGGTCGGGTAGCCGGCCGCCACGAGAGCCTTCGCGATCTTGGGGCCGATGCCCTCGATGCGCTGCAGGTCGTCGGGAGTCTCGTCCGCGGTCGGTTCTGCGGTGGCGCCCGGCTCGTCCGCCTGGGCAGCCTGCGCGGCGGCGTCCGCCTCGGCGGCGCGGCGTGCGACGGCCTCGGCCTCGGCGACGACGGCGGATTCCGCCTCCGCGACGACTGCGGCCTCGGTCTCGGCGATGTCGTCCCCTGCGGCGGAGGTAGCGGCGGCGGTGGGGGCAGTGCTGGCGGCGTCCGGGGCGGCTTCGGCAGCGTCCGCGGCGCCTGCCTCGGAACCGTCGCCGGCCTCGTCCTGGGCGTCCGGGCCCGGAGCACCCGTCGGCGGCGTCGTGTCGGTGCTCCCCGGGGCCTCGGCATCCGCGGACTCCGTCGTCGGGTCGGCGGCGACCGCCGCGAGCGCGGGCACGGGCTCGACGTCCGCCCGCTCGGCGTCGGTCTCGTCCGCGTCGTCGGCCGGGCCGGCCTCGGCCGTTGCGGTGGTCGTGGCGGCGGACCCGGCACCGGCCGTGGACGCTGCCGTCGCGCGCTCGGTGGCTCCGACCCTCTCCGCGGTGTGCTTGCCCTGCGAACGGCGGCCCCAGACGAGCCAGCCGATCCAGATGCCGATACCGAGGCCGATCAGGGCCGCGACGATGATGAATGCGAGCGATTGGGCGATGAACCAACCCACGCGAACCTCCAGGTGAATGCTGTGTGTGGTGAGGGGCGACGACGAAGCCCCGACGGGACGGTCGACCGCGAAGTGATGCCGCGGTACACCAATCTCCATCGAATGCCGCAAACTCTCCCACATCCACTTCACCCGGGCATTTCCTACTCGATAACGGTATGGGAAAACCTCGCGAACCTGACCTGTGCCGCTCGTCCGGCCTCACCCCGCCACCCGCCGGTAGCCTGCAGAACATGACCAGCACCGACAGCCCTGACTGCCTCTTCTGCAAGATCGTGGCGGGAGCCGTCCCGGCGGACGTCGTCGCGTCGTCGGACACGGCCCTCGCCTTCCGGGACATCGCGCCCAAGGCGCCCGTGCACGTGCTGGTGGTGCCCAAGGAGCACTACCCGGACGTGCCGGCGTTCGCAGCGTCGGACCCGGAAGGGCTGGCGGGCATGATCGCGCTCGCCGACGGCGTGGCCAGCGAGCTTGCCGACGGCCAGTACCGCCTGGTCTTCAACACCGGTCCCAAGGCAGGGCAGAGCGTGTTCCACGTGCACGCGCACCTGCTCGCGGGCGGTGAGCTGCCCGGCTTCGAGTGATCCGGGTGACCCACCGCACCCGATGACCCGCCACGCGGTCGCGGAGGGCGGGGAAAGGCCGTGGCACCGCCCCCGCGGGTCGATAGGATGAGGGTGAGGTGACGTCACGCCACCGCAGCATCCCTACCGCAGAAGGAGCGGATCGGCCCCGCGGGCCGGCTCATGACAACTTCCCCCAGTACTCAGTCGCAGACCCGGATCGAGCACAAGATCGTCGTTCCGGCCCACATCCCGACGGTCGCCCTCCTCGGGAGCCGGGACTCGGTGCTGCGGGCCGTCGAAGAGGGCTTCCCCGGTGTCGACGTCCACGCCCGTGGCAACGAGATCGCGGTGACCGGACCTGCGGGCGACGTCGCCCTGGTCACCCAGCTGCTCGACGAGCTGATCGAGGTCGTCGAGGCGGGCACCCAGCTCACGCCCGAGGTCGTCAAGCGTTCGGTCGCGATGCTGAGCGACGCCTCGGCGTCGCGTCCCGCCGAGGTCCTCACCTTCAACATCCTGTCGAGCCGGGGCCGCACCATCCGCCCCAAGACGGTGGGCCAGAAGGCGTACGTCGACGCGATCGACGCGAACACCATCACGTTCGGCATCGGCCCGGCCGGTACCGGCAAGACCTACCTCGCCATGGCCAAGGCCGTCCAGGCGCTGCAGGCCAAGCAGGTCAACCGGATCATCCTGACCCGCCCGGCGGTCGAGGCCGGCGAGCGCCTCGGGTTCCTGCCCGGCTCGCTGTCCGAGAAGATCGACCCGTACCTGCGCCCGCTGTACGACGCGCTGCACGACATGGTCGACCCCGAGCAGGTGCCCAAGCTGATCGAGGCCGGGACGATCGAGGTGGCGCCCCTGGCGTACATGCGCGGGCGCAGCCTGAACGACTCGTTCATCGTGCTGGACGAGGCGCAGAACACCTCGACCGAGCAGATGAAGATGTTCCTGACCCGCCTGGGCTTCGGCTCCAAGATGGTCATCACGGGTGACGCCACGCAGATCGACCTGCCGGGCGGTACGACGTCGGGCCTGCGCGTGGTCGAGGACATCCTGCTGGGCGTGGACGACGTCGAGTTCTGCCGCCTGACGTCGTCCGACGTGGTGCGGCACCGCCTGGTCAGCGACATCATCGACGCATACGCGCGCTGGGACGTGCTCACGGACGACCGCCGTCCGGGCCGTCAGCCGCAGGACCATCGTCAAGGGAACAACAAGAGGCAGCGCCGGTGAGCATCGAGGTCAACAACGAGTCCGGGTTCGAGGTCGACGAGGCGGAGTTCGCCGCGCTCGGTCGGTTCGTGCTCGACGCCCTGCGGGTGCACCCGCAGTCGGAGCTGTCGATCATCTTCGTCGACACCACCGTCATGTCCGACCTGCACGTGCAGTGGATGGACGAGCCCGGCCCGACGGACGTCCTGTCCTTCCCGATGGACGAGCTGCGGCCGGGCCGGGACGGCGAGGTCACGCCGGCCGGCACGCTCGGCGACATCGTGCTGTGCCCGGAGGTCGCGGTCACCCAGGCCAAGGCCGCCGGCCACTCCACGACCGAGGAGCTGCTGCTCCTGACCACGCACGGCATCCTGCACCTGCTCGGCTACGACCACGCCGAGCCGGAGGAGGAGAAGGAGATGTTCACGCTCCAGCGCAAGCTTCTCCTGACCTTCCTCGCCACGCGGTGACCGGAGTGATCGTTCTGCTCCTGACCCTGATCGTGCTGGTCGGTCTCTCGCTGGCGGGCATGCTCTCGGCGGGTGAGGCCGCGCTCCTGCGGGTCACCCGCGCGTCCCTGACGGAGGCTCTCGCCGAGGCCGAGCTCGGGCGGTCCCCCGACCCGGAGCGCGCCGCCCGCATCCGCCGTGCCCAGGCACTCGTCGTGGACCCGACGGCGATCGTCGCCTCCTTCGCGCTGGTGCGCGTCATGTCCGAGGTGGTGGCCATCGCGGCCGGCACCCTGCTGGTGCAGCAGGCGATCCCCGGCCAGGACGTGCCCAACGAGCTGCCGGTGATGCTCATCGCGCTGGTGGTGGGCGTCGTCATCGGTGTCATCTTCGTGCGCGCGTCGCCGCGTGCGCTGGGCTTCCGGCACCCGGTGTCCGTGCTGCTCGCCCTGGTGGGGCCGTTGACCGGCGTCTCGCACGCGGTCGCGTGGCTCACGCGGTTCTCGGTGCCGCGCTACGACCCGTCGCCACCCACCGAGGCGGAGCTGCGTGACATCGCCGAGCGTGTGGGAGAGAGCAGCGCCTTCGAGGAGTCCGACCGCGAGCTCATCCGTTCGGTCATCGAGCTGGGCGGCACCATCACACGCGAGGTCATGGTGCCTCGTACCGACATGGTGACCGTCGCGGCGGACACGTCGCTCGACCGGGTGCTGCGGCTGTTCCTGCGGTCGGGTTTCTCCCGGGTGCCCGTGATCGGCGAGTCGGCGGACGACGTCGTCGGCGTCGCCTACCTGAAGGACGTCGTGGCCGCGCTGCACCGGCCCGTGGACCGTGGCGGCGCGCGCAGGCCCGCGCAGCGCCACGCGGCCGACATCGCGCGCGACGCCGTGTTCGTACCCGAGTCCAAGCCGATCGACGACCTGCTGCGCGAGATGCAGGTCTCGACCAGCCACATCGCGCTCGTCGTCGACGAGTACGGCGGCGTGGCCGGTCTGGTGACCATCGAGGACGTTCTGGAGGAGGTCGTCGGCGAGCTCACCGACGAGCACGACACCGTGCCCGTCCAGGAGGTCGAGGACCTCGGCGGCGGCGTGCTGCGGGTGCCCGCGCGCCTGCCCGTGGACGAGCTCGGCGACCTCTTCGACCTCCGCCTGGACGACGACGACGTGGACACCGCGGGCGGCCTGCTCGCCAAGGTGCTCGGCAAGGTGCCGCTGGCCGGCTCGTCCGTCGAGGTGGGCGGCGTGCACCTGGAGGCCGAGCGGGTCGAGGGCCGGCGCAAGCAGATCTCCACGATCCTCGTGCACCGCACGGAACCGGCGGTCGAGCCGGACGACAGCAACGGTGGTCCCGACCAGCACGACCACCGTGATCAGAAGCGTGACCAGAAGGAAGTGACCTCGTGAGCGACCAGTCCGCAGTGCATGAGACCGCGGCACACCGGAGCGGGTTCGCCTGCCTGGTGGGCCGGCCCAACGCCGGCAAGTCCACCCTGACGAACGCGCTGGTGGGGCAGAAGGTCGCGATCATGTCGGCACGGCCGCAGACCACCCGGCACACGATCCGCGGGATCGTGCACCGCGAGGACGCGCAGCTCGTGCTCGTGGACACGCCCGGCCTGCACCGGCCGCGCACCCTGCTGGGGGAGCGGCTCAACGACCTGGTGCGCGACACGCTGTCCGAGGTGGACGTCATCGCGTTCTGCCTGCCCGCCGACCAGAAGGTCGGACCCGGCGACCGCTACATCGCGGCGCAGCTCGCCGAGCTCATGACGGGCCGCCGCCGGGTGCCGGTGGTCGCCGTCGTGACCAAGGCCGACCTGGTGGCGCGCAACGACCTCATGGAGCACCTCGTCGCCGTCGACAAGCTGGCGCGGTCGGTGGACCGCGAGTGGGACGACATCGTGCCCGTGTCCGCGAAGGACGGCTACCAGGTCGAGGAGCTCGAGGCGGTGCTCGTCTCGCACCTGCCCGAGGGCCCCGACCTGTACCCGGATGGCGAGCTGACCGACGAGCCCGAGGCCGTCATGGTCGCCGAGCTGGTGCGTGAGGCCGCCCTGGAGGGCGTGCGCGACGAGCTGCCGCACTCGCTGGCGGTCGTGGTCGAGGAGATCGTCGAGCGCGAGGGTTCGGGCAACTCGGAGAAGGGCAAGCCGTCGCTGCTGGACGTCCGGGTCAACCTGTTCGTGGAGCGCGACTCCCAGAAGGCGATCATCATCGGCCGTGGCGGGTCCCGGCTGCGCTCCGTGGGCACGGAGGCGCGCCAGGGTATCGAGAAGCTGCTGGGGCACCGGGTCTACCTCGACCTGCACGTGAAAGTCGCCAAGGACTGGCAGCGCGACCCGAAACAGCTGCGGCGGCTGGGTTTCTGACCTCGAAGGGCTCGTCCGGGTCGTGTCGCGCCGAGTCCATATTTCATCCACGATTACGGGCAATCTGGACACTGTGCTGAGATGGTGTCCATGGAGAGAGTGGCTGCCCGGACGGCGCCCGTCGAGCTCACGAGCCTGAACGGGCTCACCCCCCTGTCGGCGACGACGGGCGGTGCGGACCCGCAGGAGATCTACGACGCGCTACGGCGCAGATGGGGGGTCGTGGCCCCCGTCGACATGGAACCGGGCGTGCCGGCGTGGCTGGTGATGGGGCACGCGGAGATCTGCGAGATCGCGCGGAACGAGGCGCAGTTCTCCCGGGACCCCCGCAACTGGCGCTGGCACTACGACGGTCTGCTGTCGGACCGCTCGGCGCTGCTCGGCATCTCACCGCGTGAGCCGCGCAGCTCGTCGTACCACCACGACGGCGAGAAGCGCCGCCGCCTGCGCGAGCCCCTGGACGACGGGCTCGCCGAGATCCCCGAGAAGACGGTCGTCGCCCAGGTCGAGGAGGTCACCGGGCGGCTGATCGAAGCCTTGGGGCCCAGCGGCGAGGCGGACCTGGTCCGCGACTGGTCCAAGAAGGTCGGCTTCCTCGCGGTCACCGCCCTGTTCGGTTTCGACCCGCGCACCGCCGACCAGATGATGTTCGACTCGGCGCACATCATGGACCACACCAGCGAGGCGGCCCTGGCCCGGGACCGCATGGGACGCAACCTGATGCAGCACGTGCAGAGCCGCCGCGAGACGGCCGGCACCGACCTGACGTCATCCTTCGTGCGGCACAAGAGCTTCCACGACGACCGGGAGGTGGCCGACTCGATGTCGGTGCCCCTCATCGCGGCGAGCGAGTTCCTCACCGCCTGGATCGCGCTGACCCTGCGGCTGCTGCTCACGGACGCGCGGTTCGCGGCCCGCTGGACCGGCGGGCGGATCGCCCTCGACGATGCCCTCGACGAGGTGCTGTGGCGCGAGGCGCCGGCCGCCAACCCGCCGCTGCCCCGGTACGCGATGCAGGACCTGGAGCTGGACGGGAAGCTGATCCGCAAGGGTGATGCCCTGGTCATGGCCGTGGCCGCGGCCAACCAGGACCCGCTGGTGCACACCGGCGACATCTGGGACGAGGTGGGCAACCGCGCCCACCTCGCCTGGGGCGTAGGACCGCACCGGTGCCCGGCCTCGCGGCAGGCTCGGATCATCGCGCGGGTCGCGATCAACCGGCTGCTCACCGAGCTGGACCTGGAGCTCGCGGTCGAGGACCACGACCTCGCGTGGGTCCCGTCACCGTGGGTGCGGCACCCGCAGGCGCTGCCGGTCCGGTACCGGCGGGCGCGGTCGTCGGGGACGGAGCTGTACTGAGGCGGGTGTAGTACGGTCACGAATCGTACAAACCGGATAACCTGCCGTGGAGGAAGCATGCTCACCGTTGACCTCGTCCGTCGCGGGGCCGCCCGGTTCGGGCCGCGCACCGCCGTCCGATGCGGCGACGAGTCGCTGACGTACACACAGGTGGACGAGGCGGCGAACGCCATGGCGAGGGTGCTGCACGCGCACGGCGCAGAACCCGGTTCCCGGGTCGCGCTGCTGCTGGGCAACGGCCTGTGGTCCATCGCGATGGACTTCGCCTGCCTCAAGGCGGGCGTCACCCGGGTGCCGCTCAACGCCCGGCTGTCCGCGGCCGAGCAGGGCCGCATGCTCGCCGAGACCGGGGTGCGTCTCCTGGTGCACGACGCCGCCCTGGTCGAGCGTGCGGCCGAGCTCGCCGCCGCGCACGGCGTGGCCACGCTCGGGCTGGGGGCAGCGGGCGCCGTCGGCGGAGTCGACCTGCTGACCGCGATGCAGGACGTCTCCACGGCCGACCCGCGCCTGCCCGCGCGGCCGGAGGACCCGATCCTGCTCCTGTACACGTCGGGTACCACGGGGACGCTCAAGGCCGTCGAGCACACCCAGGCCAGCTACGCCGCGATCGTCGCGAACATCCTGACCAACCTGGTCGGTCCCGCCCGCGACTCGGTGATGCTGCACGCGGCCAGCCTGATCCACGCGAGCGGCACGTTCGTGCTGCCGTACTGGCTGCGCGGCGGGGAGTCGGTGGTGCTCCCCGGGTTCGAGCCGCAGGGATACGTCGACGCGATCGCGCGGTACCGCGCCACCGAGATCAACCTGGTGCCCACGATGATCGGCATGCTGCTCTCCTCCGGAGCCGCCCAGCGGGCCGACGTCACCTCGCTGCGCACCGCCATCTACGGCGCCAGCCCCATGCCGCGGCCGGTCATCGAGGAGGCCATGGACGTGTGGGGCCGCCGGTTCGCGCAGTACTACGGCCAGACCGAGGCGCCGCTGTGCCTCGCCGTGCTCGACGCCGAGGACCACGGCGACGCGTCGCTCCTCGGCTCCTGCGGCCAGCCCGCGCTCGACGGCGAGATCCTCGTGACCGACGACGCCGGTGTGCCCGTGGCGCCGGGCGAGATCGGCGAGATCCGCGTGCGGGCCCCGTTCACCATGGCGGGCTACCACGCGGCCCCGGAGCTCAACGCCGAGATGTTCGCGGGCGACGGCTGGCTGCGCACCCGCGACATGGCGCGCACGGACGAGCGCGGCTACCTCTACCTCGTGGACCGGCGCAGCGACATGATCATCACCGGGGGGTACAACGTCTACCCGCGCGAGGTGGAGGACGTGCTGCTGGCCCAGCCGTCCGTGGCGCAGGCCGTGGTGGTGGGCGCGCCCGACGACACCTGGGTCGAGGCCGTCACCGCGTTCGTCGTACCCGCGCCGGGCGCCTCCGTCGACGAGGCCGCCCTCCAGGCGGCGGTCCGTGACCGGCTGGCCGGCTACAAGGTGCCCAAGGCCGTGCGCGTGGTCGACTCCGTGCCGCTCTCACCCGTGGGCAAGGTGCTGCGGCGGGCGCTGCGCGAACCGCTGTGGGAGGGCCACCGATGAGCGTCCTGGTCACCCGCGAGGGCAGCGTCACGCTGATCGGCATCGACCGTCCCGAGCGGCGCAACGCCGTCGACGGCCCGACGGCGGCCGCCCTCGCGGACGCGTTCCGGGCCTTCGACACCGACGGGACGTCGGCCGCGGCGGTGCTGTACGGGACGGGCGGCACCTTCTGCTCCGGTGCCGACCTCAAGGCGCTGGGCACCCCGGACGGCAACCGGGCGGCGTCGGACGGTGACGGCCCCATGGGGCCCACCCGGATGCGCTTGAGCAAGCCCGTGGTCGCAGCCGTGTCGGGACACGCGGTGGCGGGCGGCCTGGAGCTCGCGGCCTGGGCCGACCTGCGCGTGGCCGACGAGACCGCCGTGTTCGGCGTGTACTGCCGCCGCTGGGGCGTCCCCCTGATCGACGGCGGTACCGTGCGGCTGCCGCGGCTGATCGGTCAGTCGCACGCGATGGACATGATCCTCACGGGCCGCTCGGTCGAGGCCGAGGAGGCGCTGCGCATCGGGCTGGCGAACCGTGTGGTGCCCGCGGGCCGGGCGGTCGAGGCCGCGGTGGAGCTGGCGGCGTCCCTCGCGGCCTTCCCGCAGGTGTGCCTTCGTGAGGACCGTGCGTCGGTGCTGGACCAGTGGGGCCTGCCCGAGGCGGACGCGCTGGCCCAGGAGTGGGTCCACGGCGAACGCGCCCTGGCGACGGAGGCCTACCCGGGCGCGGCCCGTTTCGCGGCGGGCGCGGGCCGCGGCGGCGCCCCGGCCTGACGCCCGGCCCCGCGCGCGGCGAGATCCCCTTCGAGACCTAGGTTCCTTCGCTTTCAGGCCCCTGAAAGCGAAGTTGCCGAGGTTTCGAAGGGGTGGGGGAGAGGGCGACCTGGGACACCGCGGAGACGCTGCCGCGCGTCCGTCGGGGTGACGCACCGCGGCCCTGCCGTCGACGCGCCGACCGTCGGGCGTAGCATCCGAAGGTGTTCTTTCGGACCATCGCCACCTCCGCCGCGATCCTGGTCGCGCTCGCCGTCACCGGTGCGGTGGCGGGGCCGGCCTGGGAGCCCGCGCCGGTCAGCACGCACCTGGACCTCGCGACACCCTCGACGGCGATCGGGGGTGCGGACCCCGGCTCCGGGTCGCCCGGCGGCTACGGCGTGCGCGAGACGCCCGTGACCGTGCCGCTCGCCGACGGGCTCGAGGTGGGCGGGCTGCTCCGCGAGCCGGTCGCCGGTGCCGCCGGCGAGCCGCCTCAGCAGCGCCCGGGAATCGTGTTCGTGCACGGCGCGGGTACGGGCAAGGCGGCCGACGCGTTCACCCTCGCCGCGACGGCCCTGGCGAGCGCCGGGATCACCACGCTCGTGCCGGACAAGCGGCTGGACAACTACTCCACCCGGCACCGGGACTACGAGGCGATGGCGCGCGACTACGCGCACTCCGTGAGCTACCTGCGGGAGGTGCCGGGCGTCGACCCGGACGACGTGGGCGTGTACGCGGAGTCGGAGGGGGCGTGGGTGTCGCCGGTCATGATGGTCGACGACCCGAGGCTCGCGTTCCAGGTTCTCGTCTCCGCGCCCGTGGTGCCACCGCGTCAGCAGGCCGCGTACGCCGTCGACAACTACCTGCGCAACACCGAGGTGCCGCACGGGGTGTTCCGGGCCATCCCGCGCGCCGTCGGCATGCGGCTGCCCGGCGGCGGGTTCGAGTACGCCGACTTCGACGTGCGCCCGTGGCTGAAGCAGCAGGAGGATCCGATCCTCGCCGTCTACGGCACGAACGACGCGTCGATGCCGTTCGAGCAGGGGGCGCGCGAGCTCATGGCCGACGCGGCCGACGTGACCGTGCGGTTCTACGAGCGCGCCAACCACGGCATCAACGTCGAGACGCCGGACGGCCTGGTGCTGCACCCCGACTTCGCGGCCGACGTCGCCGACTGGGTGCTCGGCCTCCCCGCGACCGCATCGGCCGCGCCGCAGGTCGCGGGCGACCAGCCCGAGCAGCTCTACCTCGCGGCGCCCCTTCCGCAGCCGGCCTGGTACGGCGACGGCGACTGGCTCGTCGGCGTCGTGGTCATCGCCGCCGTGCTGCTCGTGGCCGGCCCCGCACTGCTGGGCGGCGTCGCGCTCGCCCGGCGCCGGCACGACCGCGACGGCGCGCGGCTCGCCCGGGGCCTGCGCGGCCCGCTGGCCGGGCTCGGCGTCGGCGTGGCGGTGACCACGGCCGCGCTCGTCGCCTACCTGGCGGCGGTGGCCCGGCTCGCCCTCGACTACGAGAAGGACGCCCTCGTGGTGCAGGGCGGCTGGGTCGCCGTACGCGTCGCGGGGATCGCGACCGTCGTGGCAGCGGCGGTGCTGGTCAACCGTCTCCGGGACACACGTGGTCGCCTCGTCGCCGCGGCGGGGGCCGAGTCGCGCGAGCCGGCGGGCCCGGGCGCCGTCGTCGTCCGTGCGGCCTTCTGGGCCGTGGTCACGGGCGCGACGGCGCTCCTGGTCACCCTGGCGTACTGGGGCGTGTACCAGCTGGGCATCTAGCCGGCCAGACGGGCCCTACGCCCGCCATCGCCAGTCCTGCCGCGCGTAGAGCACCCGCAGGCCGGCCCGCTCCAGGTTCGCGGTCGAGGGGTTGTGCTCGCCCGGTGCCGCCTGGTCGGACTCCGCGCCCACCCACTGCGCGCCGGCGGCCCGTGCCGCCTCGATCCGGGCCGCGACGAGTGCGGACTGGGCGCCACGGCCGCGGTGGGTCAGCGCCGTCACACCCGTCTTCAGGCTGGCCGCGGCGCCGTGCACGAAGAGCGACCCGGTCGCCACCAGCCGCTCGCCGTCCCACGCCCCGAACACCTGCGTGCCCGGTGTGCGGGCGCCGGAAGCCAGGAACGCGACGATGCCCGGGTGTTCCATGCCGATAGTCCGCGCCACCATGTATGCGGCCTCCGCGGCCTCCTCCTCGTCCAGGCGGGTCACGCGCAGGTCGGTGCGGGCGTCGGTGCGCAGGTCGTCGATCGGTGCCCCCAGCTTGAGGCCCATCCGGGCGGGCTCCAGGCCGTGGGCGGCCCGGATCTCGTCCCAGTCCTCCGGGAGCAACGGCGGGGCGACCGCGAGCAGGGCGGTCGGCGTGCCCTGGGCGCGGTAGAAGCCGATCACCTCGTCCACCAGCGCGGGCGTGACCGGCTCCGTGACGCCGAGGCCGACCACCCGGCTCCACTGCCCGGAGGGGTCGAGGCGCGCCGACAGCACGGAGGCACCACCCAGTCGGGTCGCCGCCAGGCCCAGGCCGTCCCGTGCCGCGTCGGAGGCGTGCGTCGTGCGGACGTCGAACGCGTGAGCCTCCACCGTCTCGGCGAACACGGCCTGGCCCGTCGGGGACGTCAGGGACGCGAGAGGAGTCATGGCAACCATGTCGCGCCGGCCCTCAGGCACGCCAGCGCCAGTTCTGGCGCGCGTAGGTCACTCGCAGGCCGGCCCGCCGCATGTTCTCGGTGGACGGGTTGCGCTCGCCCGGCCCGGCCTTGCCCGTCTCGGACACCACCCACTGCGCTCCGGCGGCCCGTGCCGCCTCGATACGCGCGGCGACGAGCGCCGACTGCGCACCCCGGCCGCGGTGGCTCGGTGCCGTCGCGCCCGAGTGCAGGGAGGCCGTGGTGCCGTGCACGAACAGGGCGCCCCCGGCGACGATCTCGTCACCGTCCCAGGCCGCGAAGAGCTGCGACCCCGGGGTGCGCACGCTGTGTCCCAGCATCGCGATGAGCGCCGCGTTGTCCATGCCGAACGTCGTGGCCACGACGGTGCCCCACTCGGCGGCGTCGTCCTCGTCCACCCGCGCGACACGCAGGTCGGTCATGGTGTCGGTCCGCAGGTCCTCGATGGGCGCGGCCAGCTTGAGCCAGCTGCCCGCCGGCTCCACGCCGTGCGCGGCCCGGATCTCGTCCCAGTCCTCGGGCAGCAGGGAAGGCGCGATCTGGAACAGCGCCGTCGGCGTACCCTGCGCGCGGTAGAAGTCGATCACCTCGTCGACCAGGTCGCGCGTGACCGGCTCGGTGACGCCGAGACCGAGGGCCTTGCTCCAGTAGTCGTAGGGGTCGAGCCGGGCCGAGAGCACGACGCCGCCGCCCAGCCGGGTCGTCGTCGTGCCGAGCCCTTCCTGGGTCTCGGCGGGGGCGTGTGCCAGGTAGGCGTACATCGCTTCGGCCTCCACCGTCTCGGCGAGCGCGGTGAGGCTCGGTGCGGCGGAGCCCGTCGGGGCATTCAGAGGATTGTTCACACCGTCACGATGCGCCGCGGCGGTGGAAAGTTCGAGATCGGGCTCGTGACACGCCTCACACCGGCACCTGCCCGGGCGTCGGCGTGCGCCGTCCTCGCCGAGGCGGCGACCCGCGACGATCCGGTACCGTCAGCACGCCGCACCTCCCACGAATGTGATGGACGTGCGCAGAAATTCAGGTGTGAGCCGACTCGCCGTGGTTCGGCCTGACAGGGCGTGTGCCAGCGGGTACAAACGTCGTGGACCCCGCGCCGCCAGCCACATTCCCCAGTCTCGACCAGCGGCGTTATCGAGGAGTGAACGGATGATGGACCAGCACGCTTCCGAGCGTGACGAGAGCAGGTCGGACGACGGCGCGCAGGACGCGAACGGCGCTCTGGCCGAAGGTCTCGACCACGAGTACGTCGCCACGATCTCGCCCGAGGTCGCCACCGGGGCCGCACCCGACGACGCGGAGGGCGCCAGCCCTTTCGCGAACATCGCCGTGGCCGACTACGTGCGGGACGCGATCGCCGCGATCGCCCTGCTCGTGTCGCTCGCGCTGCCCTGGAACCTGGCCGACCGTGCAGCGGACCGGGTCGAGGTGGTCCTGGCCGTCGCGCTGTCCCTCGCGTCGCTGTCGCTGCCCTACCTCGCACGCCTCTCCGTGCTTCCCGCGCGCTGGACGGTGCACTCGACGCGGCGCACGCGCCTGCTCGCGGGCCTGCCGCTCGCCGTGATCGCCCTGCTGCACCTGATCTTCGACCTGCGCGACGGTGCGGGCGTCGGTACCGGCGTAGGCCTCGCCCTGGCCGGGGCGGCGCTCGCCGCGACCCCGCGCGACAGCGAGATCGGCCCCATCGAGCAGGACGGCGGGGTCGTGCGCGGCTGGCGGCTCGGACTGGCCGGCGTCGGCGTGCTGATCGCCCTGGGCGCCCTCACGACCCTGCTCCTCGCCGAGCTCGCCGACGGCGCCACGCTGGGCGACCGTCTGCTCGCGCCGGTGTGGTTCGTGCTCATGGTCGGCCTGGCCTGGCTGCTGGTGGGCGGCACCGTGCGGCACGACCGCCCCTCGCGGCTCGTGCTGGTCGCGGCGGGTGCCGTGCTCGCACTCCTGTTCATCTTCACGTCGGGCGACTCGCTGACCGGCCTGGAGTCCATGCAGCCCGGCGTGACCGACCCGAGCCGGTTCGGCCTCGTGCTGCTCCCGCTCGCCGCTGCCATCGCGGGCACGCCCGCCGTGCGCCGGGACCCCGAGGCCGAGGAGGACCTGAGCACCGAGCGTGCCGCGGGCGTCTGGGTGCGGGTCGCGGTCCGCGCGTTCGACGTCATCGTGCTGCTCGCCGCGTGCAGCGCGCTCGCGGCGCTGGTGCAGCTCATCGACCCCGGGTTCATCGGGTCGGGCGCGGGCGTGACGCTCGTGGTCCGGCTCGTGCTCGGCGTGGTCGTGGCGGGCATCGCCTGGTTCGCCCGGCGGTCCCTCAAGCGCGACCCGAGCATGGGTCACGTGCCCGCCGTCGGTGCCGCGTGCGTCGCGGGCGTGCTGGGCCTCGTGGTCGTGATCGCGACGTCCGGGGCCAGCCTCGGCGTGAACCTGGGCGACCTGCTCATGGCCCTCGGGCTGCCCGTCGTCGCGGCGTCCGCGCTGATGGTGCCGAAGGCCGTGCGCGAGCACTTCCAGACCGTCGGCATCGCCGGCGAGGTCGACGTCGACCGCAGCCAGGCCTACGTGTGGGCCCCGGCTGCGCCCAAGGGTGACAAGGCCGCCCCGGCCGCGCTGCCCGAGCAGCCCGTACGGCCCAGCCCCGAGCTGCGCCGCCCCGCGGAGCCCCGCCGGGTCACCTCCACCGGCGCGGTCCGCACCGTCGCCGGGGCGACCGGCGCCCAGCGTGGTGCCGTTCCCGTGCAGGCAGTCACGCCCGAGGCGGAGCCGGCGTCGGGCGAGGTGCCGCTCAGTGCGATGCGTACGGTCGAGGACATGCCGGCGACGGGCGCGCCCACGGGTTCCGTGAGCGAGACGGCGGCCATGCCTCCGGTGCGCTCGGGTGCGACGCCCGTCGCGTCGGCGCAGCCGATGTCGCCCGCGCAGCCGGTCCAGCCGGTCCAGCCCGTCCAGCCCGTCCAGCGGGTGTCGCCGGTCCAGCGCGTGGCTTCCGCGCAGGAGACGGCTCGGATCCGCCCCGTCACCGGCGGTCAGCCGGCGGCGGGTGGCGGTGCCGAGGGGCAGGAGCAGGTGACCCGCCGCGTCGTCGTCGGCCAGGGGCAGCCCGGCCCGGCGTCGGGCTACGGGTCGGACTACGGGTCGGAGTCGGGGCACACCGCGGTGATGCCGCCCGTGGGCGGCCGGTGGACTCCCGCCGTGGCGCTCGACCCGGCCACCCCTTTGGCCGACCTGGCCAAGATCGTGCAGGAGGCACCGCACCTGCGCCCGCAGGTCGCCGCCAACCCGTCGACCTACCCGGCGCTGCTGGACTGGCTGGGTGCGCTGGGCGACCCGCAGGTCGACGCGGCCCTCCGCAGCCGTCGCTGACACCGGCCGTCGCTGACACCGGCCGCCCGGCCGCCAGGACCAGGTGGCCGGGCGGTGGTCGGTGACGCGTCCGGATCGTGGCTGTGGTGGCGAGGGCGGGGGCGTCGAGGAGTACAGTGACGACGTGCGCCTGACGGTGATCCTTCTCCTTCGCTGCCGCGACGAGGCCTAGACAGGTCGGTCCCTCGTCGCGGAGGCTTGGTGTGCCGGCCAACCTCACCGAGCGAAGGACACATGATGGAGAACAGCATCACCGCCACCACCCCCGGCGGAGTTCACGAGACCGCGGTGCACGGCACCGCGGGCGGGATCGTCGAAGACAACCCGCAGCAGACGTCGGGGATGCCCATCCAGAAGTACCGGCCGTTCCACGAGCAGATCCGCGTGGAGCTCCCGGACCGGACGTGGCCCACCAAGCGCATCGAGAAGGCCCCGCGCTGGTGTGCCGTCGATCTGCGTGACGGTAACCAGGCACTGATCGAGCCGATGGACCCGGAGCGCAAGCTGCGGATGTTCGAGCTGCTGGTCTCCATGGGCTACAAGGAGATCGAGGTCGGCTTCCCGTCGGCGAGCCAGACGGACTACGACTTCGTGCGCAAGCTCATCGAGGAGAACCGGATCCCCGACGACGTCGTGATCCAGGTGCTCACCCAGGCGCGCGCCCACCTGATCGAGCGCACCTACGAGGCGATCACCGGCGCCAAGCAGGCGATCGTCCACCTGTACAACTCGACGTCCGTGCTGCAGCGGGAGGTCGTGTTCCGGTCCGACCAGGACGGCATCGTCGACATCGCGCTGGACGGCGCCAAGCTGTGCCGCAAGCTCGAGGAGACCATCCCGGACACGCGGATCTACTACGAGTACTCACCGGAGTCGTACACGGGCACCGAGCTCGAGTTCGCGGTGCGCATCTGCAACGAGGTCATCGAGGTCTTCGAGCCGACGCCGGAGCGTAAGGTCATCATCAACCTGCCCGCGACCGTCGAGATGGCCACGCCCAACGTGTACGCCGACTCGATCGAGTGGATGAGCCGGCACCTGGCGCACCGCGAGAACGTGATCCTGTCCCTGCACCCGCACAACGACCGCGGCACCGCCGTCGCGGCCGCCGAGCTGGGCTACCTGGCCGGTGCCGACCGCATCGAGGGCTGCCTGTTCGGCAACGGCGAGCGCACCGGCAACGTCGACCTGGTGACCCTGGGCATGAACCTGTTCTCGCAGGGGATCGACCCGCAGATCGACTTCGGCGACATCGACGGGATCCGTCGTACGGTCGAGTTCTGCAACCAGATGCCCGTCCACGAGCGCCACCCGTACGTGGGCGACCTGGTGTTCACGGCGTTCTCCGGCTCGCACCAGGACGCCATCAAGAAGGGCTTCGAGCACATGGCGGGGCGCGCCGAGGCCGCCGGCGTCGGCGTCGACGACCTGGACTGGGGCGTGCCGTACCTGCCGATCGACCCGCGCGACGTCGGCCGCTCGTACGAGGCGGTCATCCGCGTCAACTCGCAGTCCGGCAAGGGCGGGGTGGCCTACCTGCTCAAGAGCGAGCACAAGCTGGACCTGCCGCGCCGCCTGCAGATCGAGTTCTCGCACGCGGTGCAGAAGGTGACCGACCAACAGGGCACCGAGGTGACCGGCGCCGACATCTGGCGGATCTTCACCGACGAGTACCTGCCCGTCGAGGAGGGCGCGGAGCCCGGCCTGGAGCACTGGGGCCGGCTGACGCTGCGCGGCACGCGTGCCGTGTCGGCAGAGGGCGAGCAGGACACCCTCGAGGTGGACGTGACCGACCGGGGCCAGGAGCTGACCCTGACCGGCACGGGCAACGGGCCGATCGACGCGTTCGTCGACGCGATCGCGCAGGTCGGCGTCGACGTACGCGTGCTGGACTACACCGAGCACGCGCTGTCCGAGGGTGGGGACGCCAGCGCGGCGGCCTACGTCGAGTGCGCGGTGGGCGACGACGTCCTGTGGGGCGTCGGCATCGACCCGTCCATCACGCTGTCGTCGCTGAAGGCGATCGTCTCGGCCGTCAACCGCGCGGAGCGCGCCGCCGGCTGACAGCCCGAGCGCTGAGTGCTGGATATTTGCCCTGTTCCCGGCCCGCGAAGGGCGAATATCCAGCACTCGACGGGTCGGCAGGTGAGAGAGGGGCGTCCGGGCGTGCCGTGGCAGGTCACCGTCAACTTCCATCCCGACCGGCTCGTGGCCGACGGGAGCGAGACGCTGATCGAGCGGCTCGTGCACGACCGGGTGTGGCGCTCGCAGTTCGAGACCGGAACCAGCAACGGCGGCCTGACCGCGCACCAGGGCGGGGACCGGTGGCGTTGGGAGCAGCGCATGTTCGACGGCCGGTACGACGACGGCCCGCCGCGCGAGCGGCCCCGCTACGGTGCGCTCAACCACCGGCGCCGGGCCGCGGGCGGCGCCGTCCGCTTCGGGTCGGCCCATCTGCGCCTGCGCCCCGGCGTGCTGGCGCGCACGACGTTCTGCTAACCCGACTCCGTGACCGAGCCCGAGCACTTCGGCGCCGTCGACCCGGCGCCCCTGGTCGCCCTGGCCGACGCCGACACGGCGGCCGGCCTGCACGACCTGCTCGACGACTACGTCGAGGCCCAGGTGCACGGCACGATCGCCCTGCCCGACGACGTCGAGGCCGTGGTGCTGGACCCGTGCTACCGCGACACGCCCGTGGCGACCGCCGCGGATCGGCTCGGCGTCGCCGTCGAATGGCACCACGGGTTCCGGCTGCACGTCGACGACCTGGCGACGCGGCCCTGGTTCCGCGGCCCCGAGATCGTCGACGTGGCGCGTGAGGTCGCGGCGCGGCACACGGCAGACGGCCGCTTGGACGCGCGGGTGGTCGGCGACGCGGTGCGCGTGGGGGAGCACGACCCGCAGGACCTCAAGAAGGTGTGGCACCATCTGGCCCGCTGGGGACAGGGTCAGGTGGAGAGGTCGCCGTAGTGCCCGCTCAGAGCCGGGTAGTAGGCGTCGAAGCCGATCGCCGCCGGGTCGGACCCCGTCTCGGCGGCGACCAGCCGGTCGAGGTAGTACTCCCAGCCCGGTCCGATGCTCCCGGCCATGGTCGCGTCGGGTATCGACTGGGCGAAGGTGAGCGTGGTGACGCCGCCCGCCTCGGCGAGGTCGAGCTCGAGGTGCCAGGTCGCCGGCGTGCTCGCGTCGTACGCCATGTGGGAGGTGAGCTCCAGGCGGGTAGGGGCGTCGCACGTGTCGATCGTGTACTCCTCCGGTTCCCCGTTCTCGCCCTCGTAGAGCATGTGGAACCGCACGGTCCCGGCCTCCGGGTCGCCGGTCCAGCGACCGATCCAGCGGGCCAGGCGGTCGGGCTCGGTGATCGCGGCCCACACGTCCTCGATCGGGGCGCGGAACGTGCGCGTGAGGACCACGTAGGTGCCGTCCGCGCGCTGTTCCCTGCGGCCGGTGGGGGTCGGGTCGGTGCTCATGCTGTCTCCTCGTCGATGTGCCGCGACTCGATGTGCCGCGACGCTGCGATGTCCTGGGGTTCGGCGGTGGCCCCCGGCCCGGCGGCCGCCCGTCGGTCCCGGCCGGTGCGCCGCACCTCGAGCTCCAGCCCGTCGAGTGCGTGCTCACCGAACGGAGGCGCCGTCGTGAGCGCGGCGAGCAGCGCGGACACGGGTGCCAGCCCGGCCCGGTCGAGCCGGTAGTGCCGCTCCCGGCCCACGTCCTCAGCCACCACGAGTCCCGCGGACCCCAGCGCCCGCAGGTGCTTGCTGATCGCCGGACGGCTGATGGGGTGCGCGGACGCCATGTCGACCACCCGCGCCGGCCCGGCCGCGAGCCGCAGCAGCAGGTCGCGGCGTACCGGGTCGGCCAGAGCGGTGAAGACGTCCATGGACCATTGGTAACCTGTGGGTTACCAATCTGTCAACGGGTCGCGGCCTGCTCGTGCTCCTCGGGGGAGTCCTGTGCGGGCTCGCGCGGCGAGCGCGAGGGCCGGGTGACCAGCACACCGGCCAGACTGACGGCGAACCCGGCCACCGTGAGCAGCGGCAGCCGCTCACCGAACATGGCCCAGGCCCACGCAGCCGCGACCGCGGGCGTCAGGTAGAGCCACGTGCTCACGACCACCGGCCCCTGGGTGCGCTGCACGTAGAGGTAGATGCCGTAACCACCCAGGAAGGACAGCCCGACCAGCCAGGCGATCGCCAGCCAGAACGTCGCGTCCATGGGCGGTGCGGCCTGACCGCTCGCGAGGGCCACGACGGCGAACAGGGCGAGCGTGACGACCGAGTGCACGGTGAGGGAGTCGAGCACGTCGTGCTGCTCCGGGGCCGGCCACAGGTCGCTCAGCACGGCGGCGGCCGAGAGCGACAGCATGCCGCCCAGGGCCCAGAGGGCGCCCTCCACGCCGGTCCCGGCGACGGCGTCGGGCCCGACGGCGAGCGCCACCCCCGCGAACCCGACGGTCAGGCCGACGGCCTGGCGGCGCCCGCCCCGGCGTCCGGACCGGGACATGACGACGGCGACCAGCGCGGGCTGGAGCGAGGCGAGGAGGGCCGCGGTGCCGGCGGGCAGCCCTTCCTCGACGGCGCGGAAGACGCCGTACAGGTACCCGGCCTGGCCGAGGGCGCCGAGCACCGCCTCGCGCCGCAGGTACCGCGGCCCGTACCGGCGGCCGAGCGCCAGGACGGCCACGACCAGCAGCGGCGCGGGGACGGCGTAGCGCCACAGCAGCGTGGTGGTGGCGGGTGCGACCGGGGCAGCGAAGGTGGCCCCCACGAACCCGGAGCTCCAGAGCACCACGAGCAGTGCGGGGGCGAGGTGTCGGAGGTGGCTGGTGCGCATGCCAGCCAGGTAACCATACAGGTCGGTATACTCGCAGTGCACCGGGAACGGACGGACCACACGACGGACGGACCACACGAAGGGAGCGCAGCGTGCGACGCAGTCCCAACCCGCACACGCCGGCGGGCGAGAAGATCCTCGCCACGGCCGCGGAGCTGTTCTACGACCGCGGCATCCGCGGCGTGGGCGTCGACCTGATCGCCGACCAGGCGGGGGTCACCAAGAAGACGCTCTACGACCGGTTCGGCTCCAAGGACGCCCTGGTCGCGGCCTACCTGACACGTCGGCACGAGGTGTGGAGGGTGTGGTTCGAGGAACGGCTCGAGGCGCGCACCCCGACGTCGGGCACGAGCGGGCTGATGCCGGGCGCCGACAGGGTGCTGGTGGCGCTGGAGGTCGCGGAGGAGTGGGCGAACAGGAACCTGCGGGGGTGCGCCTTCGTGAACGCGCACGCCGAGATCGGAGGGACGGACCACCCCGGCAACGCCGTGATCCTGGCCGACAAGGCGTACATGCTCGCCACGTTCACCGCTCTGCTGCGGGACGCCGGGCACCCGGACGCGGAGCGGGTCGGAGCCGGGGTGTACCTGGTCTACGAGGGTGCGATGGTCGCGCACACGACCCGGGCGCTGCCCGACCCGTTCGGCACGGCCCGTGCGGCGGCGCGCGCGATGCTCACCGGGCCCACCTGAGCCACCCGCCCGCCGTCCGGCAGACGGACCGGGGCTTCCGGTGCGTCGCCTCGGGCGATATTTTGTTAACGGCACCGGCCCGTTAACAAAAGGAGCAGGGATGGCTGCGGACGAGGTCAGCGACGTACTCGTGGTGGGAGGGGGCCCCACGGGCCTCGCCCTGGCGTGCGGGCTCCGGCTGCAGGGGGTCGGGGTGCGTGTGGTGGACCGCATGCCGGAGCCGGCCACGACGTCGCGGGCCAACTTCGTGCACGTGCGCGGGTCGGAGGTGCTGGACAGGCTCGGCGCCCTCGGTGAGCTGCCGGAGCAGGCGGTGCGCGCCATGCGGATCACCACCTACCTGGGCGACAAGCCGCTGATGCGCCTCCGGTTCGGTGACCCGGGGCTGCGGACCGCGGCTCCACCCATGGTGGTGTCGCAGGCCGTCGTCGAGTCCGAGCTGCGCCGCCGCCTCGCGGAGCTGGGCGTCGTGCCCGAGTGGGGAGCCGGGCTCACCGGCCTGACGCAGGACGACGACGGCGTGACCGCCGAGCTGGACGACGGCCGGGCGGTGCGGGCACGGTGGCTGGTGGGCTGCGACGGGACGAGCAGTGCGGTCCGCACCGCTGCCGGCATCACCGCTCCCGGCGTCGGCCTGAGCGAGCGGTTTCTCCTGGCCGACGTCCACCTGGACTGGGACGTGGACCGCACGGGGACGTCCGGCTGGATGCACCCCTCGGGCATCCTCGGCGCCATGCCGATGCCCGACGCGGACGGGCGGGGCGACCTGTGGCGGCTCATCGCCTATGACCCGCAGAGCCCGCAGAGCCCGCAGAGCCCGCAGCCCGGGCGGCCCGCGGACGCCGGGCCGCGGGCCACCGACGTCTACGGGCGGGAGGGGCGGCTGAGCGAGGAGCAGATCCTGGACCGCTTCCGGGAGATCCTCCCGGAACGTTCCGGCCGTGAGGTCTGGGTGCTGGACAGCGAGTGGCTCTCCGAGTTCACGATCCACCGCCGGCTGGCCGACCGGTACCGCAGCGGGCGCGTGCTCCTGGCCGGCGACGCCGCGCACGCGCACGCGCCGTTCGGCGGGCAGGGCATGCTGACGGGCCTGGGCGACGCCGAGAACCTTGCGTGGAAGCTGGCCCTGGTGGCGCGCGGCCACGGGTCCGACACGCTGCTGGACACGTACGAGGCGGAGCGGCGCCCCCTGGCGACCGACGTGCTGCGGAACACCACGGGCATCACGCGGCTCAACGTGGCCCGGACCGCCGTGGGCAGGTTCGTGCGGGACCAGGTGGTCATGCGCCTCTTCAACCAGCCCTTGGTACAGCGCCGGGTCACGCTCACGACCTCGCAGCTCGGGGTGAGCTACCGGAGCGGGCCGCTCGGGGCCGCCGCGGTCGAACGGGTCGCAGCCCGGCTCAGCAGGCGACCGAGCGTGGGGGACCGTGTGCCGGACCTCGACTGCACGCGCGCGGACGGCGGCGGCACCCACCTGCACGGCGAGCTCGGGGGACGGTGGGCGCTGCTCGTCCCGCCGTCGGATGCCGGCACCGAATCTGCCGGCACCGAATCCGCCGGCACCGAATCCGCCGGCGACGAACCCGACGGCGTGGTCCCCACCCGCCTGGTCCGCACGGACGGGATCACCGAGGCGTGGCTCGTCCGCCCCGACGGGCACCTGGCCTGGCACGGCACCGACCTGGACGCGGTGCGGCCGTGGCTCGCCGAGCTGCTGACGCGCGGGCGGGTCCGATGACGGCGACCGACACCGAGACCCAGCGGGGCCGGGGCCGTCCGCGGGACCCGCGGACGGACCGGGCGATCCTGGCGGCGGCGCTCGAGCTGTTCGTCGAGCACGGCCACGCCGGGACCAGCATCGAGCAGGTCGCGCGCCGGGCCGGCGTCGGCAAGCTCACCGTGTACCGGCGCTGGCAGAGCAAGGACGAGCTGATCGCCGCGGCGCTGGCGGCGGCGCGCGAGGAGATCGTGAGCCCGGATCCGGACGAGCTCGCGGACAGGTCCTACGCCGAGATCTCCCGGGCGATCGACGACGCCCTGCCCGGCATCGCCCGGACCCTCACCGCACCGGGCTACCGAGGGCTGCTCGCCCAGATCTTCGGCTCCAGCGTCACGCACCCCCGCCTGATGGCGACCTTCTGGCACGATCACATCCTGCCCCGGCGTCGCACGATGTACCTGGCGCTGTCCCGGGCGGTCGAGGAGGGGGCGTTGCCCGCCGGGTCGGACATCGACGCGCTCATCGACATGACGATCGGGTCGGTGGTCTACCGGCTGCTGCGCCCCGGGCCGCCCGACGCCGTCGAGCTGCTCGCGTACCTGCGCTCGGTCTGCGGGCAGGCCGGGCTGATCCCGCCGCGGTGACGGGAGCCGGGTCGCAAGGGGCGACCAGGCCCGAACGCCCCGCCCGGGACTGGCAGCATGTGGCCCATGGCTCCCGACACCAGCGTGTGGCGCGTCCACCCCGAACCCGGCCCGCTCGTGGCCCCCACCGCCGGTGGAGCGCTCGACGGCGAGACCGTGGCCGTCAAGGACCTCTTCGCCGTGGCCGGGCAGCAGGTCGGGGCGGGCAACCCCGCCTGGCTTGCGGCAGCGCCCGTGGAGCGCACCCACGCCGACGCCGTCGGGCGCCTGCTCGACGCCGGGGCGGCGCTCGCGGGCATCGCCCGGACCGAGGAGTTCGCCTACTCGCTGACCGGCGCGAACGCCCACTACGGCACGCCCCCCAACCCACGCGCACCGGGCAGGATCAGCGGCGGGTCGACGTCGGGCCCGGCAACGGCGGTCGCAGCCGGCCAGGCGAGCATCGCGCTCGGTACCGACACCGGCGGGTCGGTGCGCGTCCCGGCCGCCTACCAGGGCCTGTGGGGCATGCGCCCCACGCACGGGGCCGTGTCCGACGGCGGGGTGCTGCCGCTGGCGCCGTCGTTCGACACGGTCGGCTGGCTCGCCCGGGACGCCGGGACGCTCGCCCGGGTGGGCTCGGTGCTGCTCCCTGTCGCCGACGTCGCGCCGCTCCCGGACCCCGCCCCGCTCGTGCTCGGCGACGCGCTGCTGGCGCTCGCCGCGCCGGACGTGCGCGACGCCGTCGGGCAGCTGGGACGTGCCGCCGGGGCCGAACGCATCGACTGGGCGCCGGAACCGGACTGGCTCGTGGCCTTCCAGACGCTGCAGGCGGCCGAGGCCTGGGCAACGTACGGCGGCTGGCTCGACGACCGGGCGGACACCCTCGGGCCGGCCGTGCGGGCCCGGTTCGAGCGGGCGCGGAACGTCGGTGCGGCGGACGCGGAGGCCGCACGGGACGCCGTCGGCCGGGCGCGGGCAGAGATCCGGGAGCGACTGGGGGAGCGGGTGCTGCTCCTGCCGTCGGCGGCGACCGTCGCCCCCCGCCCCGACGAGGCCGAGGCTGCCCGCGAGGCGACGATGCTCCTGACCTGCCTCGCGGGCCTCGGCGGGCTGCCCGCGGTGTCGGTGCCCGTGCCGACGGCGTCCGGCCTCCCGGCGGGCGCGTGCCTCGTCGGGCCGGCCGGGTCGGACGGCGCACTGCTCGCACTGGCCGGGCGGCTCGGGGACTGACCGGGCGCGGCCGGGGGGTGGACGTCGTCCTCAACCTCGGCGACACCATCTCGGGGGCGGTCGATCCACGCGGCACGCGGACGAGCCGGCTCGCCTGACGCGATGAAGTTTTACGCGACTGAAACGCACGTCTCATCGCGGCGGGGAGATTGAAACTAGGTTTGTCCCGTGGACCTCGCGACCTTCAACGCCCTGCCTGCCGCGGACGGCGCGCCCGCCGCTGATGCCCTGCTCGCCGCGAACGCCGCCGCGGGCCGGGCGGGCAGGCATCCCGTGTGGGTGACGATCGGCGGCTTCGCATGACCGACCGGCTGATCGGTTCCGAGCGCGTGCTGGTCGAGGGCGAGCTGCGCCCGGCGGTGGTGCGCACCGAGGGCGACCGGATCGCCCAGGTCTGGTGGGGTACCTCCGACCCCGAGTCGGTCGCGGCCCAGGACGACGGGATGCTCGGCGCCCCGCCGCCGCGGCAGGCGGCCGTCTGGAACGTGCGTGACCGTGTCGTCCTGCCGGGCGGTGTCGACACGCACGTGCACGTCGACGAGCCGGGCCGCACCCACCGGGAGGGGTTCACTGCGGCGGCGCGGGCCGCGGCGTACGGCGGCGTGACCACCATCGTGGACATGCCGCTCAGCTCGATCCCGCCCACCACCACGGTGGAGGCGCTGCGGGTCAAGCAGGCGGCCGCGCGGGCGGCGTCAGGCAGGCTGCCGGTCGACGTCGCCTTCTGGGGCGGCGCGGTGCCCGGCAACGCCGACGACCTGGAGCCGCTCTGGGACGCGGGCGTGCTGGGTTTCACGGCCTTCCTCGCCGGGTCCGGCGTGCCCGAGCTCCCGCCGCTGGATGCCGACGAGCTGATCGTGGTGATGGACCGGCTGGTGCGCTTCGACGGGCTCCTCGCCGTGCACGCCGGTACCGCCGCGGTCCGCACGCTGCTCGACGCCGTCCGCGAGACCGGTGCGCGTACCCACGTGCTGGACGTCTCCTCGGCCGAGGTGCTCGACCTGCTCGCGGAGGCCAAGGCCGAGGGCCTGCCCGTGACGGCCGAGACGTGCCACCACTACCTGGTGCTCGCCGCCGAGGACGTGCCCGACGGCGACGCCGCGTGCTCCCCGACGATCCGCGACCCGGGCAACCGGGACGCCCTGTGGGACGGCCTGCGCGACGGGATCCTGGACTGCGTGGTCAGCGACCACTCGCCGTCGTCCGTGGCCGGGACAGGCTTTGCCGCCCTGGCCGACGCCGCCCGCCGGCGTGGGGTCTCCCTGGCGGACGTGTCGCGGTGGACGTCGGCCGACACGGCCGCCCTCGTGGGCCTGGACCGTGGCGACCGACCCAAGGGCATCATCGCCGAGGGTGCGGCGGCGGACCTGGTGATCTACGACCCCGACAGCGTCGTGACCGTCGACGCGGCGCGGCTCGCCCACCGCAACCCGGTCAGCGCCTACGACGGTCTGACGGCCACGGGCGAGGTGAAGGACGTGGTGCTCGGCGGGGAGGTCGTCCTGCACGGGTTCTCCGAGGGTGGGACCCACGGCCGCCTGCTCCTCCGGCCTGGCAGTGCCGCCGCCGAGCAGGCGGGGCGGCCCGCATGACGCGGGCCACCCGGACCGAGAAGCCGGCCCTGGCCCTGGCTCGGGAAGAGGGCTGACGTGCTCACGACCACGCCGCTCGAGGACCGCATCGCTGCCTGTTACCGGGACCTGTCACCGCAGGAACGCCGGGGGGCCGACGCCCTGCTCGACCACCTCGGCGACCTCGGTACGTACCGTGCCACCGAGCTCGCCGCGCTGGCCAAGGTGTCCAAGGCGACGATGAGCCGCCTGTTCCGCAAGCTTGGCTACGACGACTTCGAAGGGCTGCGCGAGAGCCTGCGTGCCCGGAGTGGCCGCGGGCTGCCGGTCGCCGCGGAGCCTTCGCCAGGCCTGCGTGAGCGGCTGGCGCAGGAGGTCAGAAACCTCGAGAAGGTCTACTCCGCGCTCGACGACGTGCTGCTCGACCAGGTCGCGGAGGCCCTCGCGACAGCACGTGACGTGGTGGTCGTCGGACGGCGTGGTTCGCTCGGGCCCGCGATCCAGCTACGGCGCAACCTCGTCCGGGCGCGCGGGCGCGTGCACCTCGCGCCCGGACCCGGGCAGTCGCTCGCGGACGACCTCGTGGGACTGGGCCACGACGACGTGGTGGTGGTCGTCTCGATCCGGCGCGACGCGTTCAGGACGGCCGAGATGGTCGAGTCCCTGCTGGCCGACGGCGTCCGCGTGCTCCTGCTCGCCGACTCCAGCCTGCGGCACCTCGCCGGCGAGGTGACGTGGTGGATCGAGTGCCCCGTCACCACGGACGGTGCCTTCGACTCCATGGTGGCGCCGGTCAGCGTGGTGGCGCTGCTGTCCGACCGGGTGCACGAGGCCCTCGACAGTGCGGGCGCGCGCGTCGAGGCGATCGACGACCGGTACGCGCTGCTGCGCGAGATCGACGAGAGGTGACCGGCGCCCGTCGCGGGGACGTGCACGTCACAGGAGGCGGACCGACCGGCCGTGCGGGTCGGTGAGCGCCACCGGCTCCCCGTCCCGGGCCAGGACGAACTGTGGCGACAGGCCCGCGGGGAGCCGGGCCGCGACGTCGGGCAGGACGGTCCAGCCCTCGTTGCTGAGCCAGACGGCACCGCGCGTCCGCCGCAGGTCGTCCATCACCGCGGCGAACCGCGCCCTCCGCGCGGCGTCGAGGTAGTAGAGCACCGCGGAGTGCAGCACGACGACGGGGGCCTCTGCCGGCGCCTCGGCAACCAGGTCGGGCAGGGCGTCCAGCAGGTCGCCCGTGACCAGGCGCGGCGGGTCGGCGGCGACCACGCGCGCGGCGTCCCGCAGCGTTTCGAGCCGGTCGGTGTGCTCGGGCCAGACGAGGGCCTCGAGCCAGGCGAGGTCAGCCGGGTCGCGCACGTCGAGCGGGTTCAGGTCGATGCCCGCGCGCCACACGATGTCGGGCATGCGCCCGGGCACCGGCCCGTCGATCGCGCACGGCAGCAGCACCTCGCTCGGGCCGCCGTCGGGGTCGAGGCGGGTGTGGCCGCCGTCGGGCGAGGTGTAGTGGTAGGAGTACCGGTCCGGGTAGAGGCACAGCCCCGCCGAAGCGCCCACCTCGATCAGCGCGACCGGTCCGCCGATCGCCGCGAGCGTCGGCAGGAGCGTGGCGCAGCGCCGCGGCTCGTTGGTCTGGGTGGCGTGGGTAAGCATCACCTGCTCGACGGCGGGCCAGGCGTCGTGCAGCCAGGCCCGCAGCCTGGCCCAGCTGCCGGGCGGCGCCCCCACCAGACGCGCCGCGGCGAACAGCAGGTTGGGCTGCCGCCGGGGCTCTGGCAACGTGTCGAGCAGGGCACAGAGCTCCGGGTCGGTGGCGACGCCGCGCGCCCAGTCCTGGTAGGTGGGCGAGCCGCCGTTCAGAGCCTGGCTCCCGGCGAACTGCGCGTAGACGTCCGCGGTGTCCATGCCGTCACGGTAGCGACACCAGGGTGCACCGGCGTTCCGCGGTCGGTGGGCTCCCGGGAACGCGACCGAGATCCGAGGGTGCGAGCATCGAAGGGTGATCACACCTATCGAGACGTCCGGTACCTCGTCCTCGACGGGCGCGAGCAGGCAGGACGAGGAGTGGCTCGCCCACGCCGTCGAGATCGCGCGGTACAACGTGGCCGACGGCGGGGGCCCGTTCGGCGCCGTCGTGGTGCGCGACGGCGCCGAGGTGGTGTCCGCCGGGAACCGCGTGACCCGTGACCTCGACCCGACGGCGCACGCCGAGGTCGTGGCGATCCGGGCCGCCTGCCAGGCGCTGGGCGCGTTCTCCCTGGCCGGGACCACGCTCTACGCCTCGTGCGAGCCGTGCCCGATGTGCCTGGCGGCCGCACTCTGGGCCCGCGTCGACCGCGTGGTGTTCGCGGCGGACCGGCACGACGCCGAGCGGGCAGGCTTCGACGACCGCGAGTTCCACGACCTGCTCGCCCGCGACCGGAAGACGTGGCCCCACCCCGTCGTCGGGCACCGGATCCCCCGAGCGGGTGAACCCTTCGAGGCGTGGCGGGAGCACACCGACCGCACGCCGTACTGACCATTGTGTGACAACCCGCCGCCGGATTCGGGGTAATCCCCGACGTTTCCCCCGTCCTGCCCGAAACGTCTCGCCGGGACCGGCGGGTTTACGTAGTCTCAGGTGCGTGGACGCCACAGAACCCGCCCGCCGGAGGCTTGCCCGGTCCGGTCCGGAGGAACCGCGATGAACGCCGCGGCCTGGGCCGTGCTGCTGGCTGTCCTGCTGGTCGGGTGGGTCGTGCTCGACGGCGCCGTCCAGGGAGCGGGCGGAACCCTCCTCCAGGAACGGGACCACGACGGCGGCGACCGCAGGAGAGCACCGGCGGAACGGCGTGTGGTGCTGGCCGCCGTCGGCCCGCTGCTGCTGCCGGGCGAGGCGTGGTTCGTGGCTGCCCTGGGCGTGCTTGTCGCCGTGTTCCCGCACGCCACGGCGGACCTGCTGCACACCGGCTACCCCGTGGCGATCACGCTCGCCGCGGCCTGGGTGCTGCGCGACGCAGGCGTCTGGCTGCGCAGCAGACGGCCCGGACGCCTGTGGCGGGACGTGTGGGACGTCGTGGTCGTGGTCACGAGCATCATGCTCGCCGGGAGCTGGGGCGCTCTGCTCGGCGTCGCGTGGGGGAACGGCCTCGCGGCGCTCGGCCTCGGCATCGTCGCGGTGGTCGTGACGCGCCTGCACGGCGACGCCGTCGTCGCGTGGCGGCTGCGCCGTACGGGTGCGGTGCCGGCGATCGTCACCACCGTGATGATCGCGGCCCCTGTGGTCGGCACGGCGATCGCGGCCTGGCCCCGGCTGGCCGACAGCGGTCCCGCCGCACCGGCCACCGTGCCCCTCGTCGTGGCGGCGGTCGTGGTGGTCCCGGCGCTCGTGGTGCTGCAGGTCTTCGCCTGGCGGCGCATGTCCCGCCCGCTCGGCAAAGAGGACCGGCGGTTCTTCTGACCACCCCGGTTCTGCCGCGGACGGGGGTGGGATGCCGGTAAAGTCCTCCCCACCATGACCATGAAGAACCGCATCATCTGCGCGATCCTGGGCGCTCTGGCGTTCGCCGTCGCGAACCTGCTTCTGCCGTGGCTCCCGGACGCGCTCCTCGCAGTGCTCGGCAGCGGCGGCGTGCTCCTGTTCCTCGCCGTGCTCGTGCTGCCCACGAACACGCGCCAGCCTCCCGTGCACAGCCTGACGATCCTCGACAAGGGCTACCTGACGCCGGCCGAGATCCACCAGGTCCTCGGCATCTGGCTGCCGACCGGCAGCTCCGCGCTGGACGCCCGGGACGCGCAGTGGACCGTCGCCCGGCACGTCGCCAAGTGGCGTGCCGACCACGTGGTCAACGTCATGGACTACCACGGCGTGGTCGCCGAGCGCCGGCTCGAGCTGCTGTCGGTGATGCAGTGGATCGGCGTGCAGCTGCTGCCTGCGTTCCTGGGCCTGATCTTCCTGATCCCCACCCTGGCGCTCACCGGCTTCAACAAGATCGGCAACAACTTTCTGCAGACCATCCTGCTGTTCGTGATCTGGGGCACGGTGGCCCTGGTCGCGCGCGGGATCCTGGAGAAGCACGTGATCCACCGGTTCGTGTGGGAGCCCGAGCTGACCCCGGACGGCACGCGGTTCGTCGAGCGTTCCTGAGTGTCGGTGACTGGGGGCAGAATGGCCGTGTGCCCCTGTACCGAGACGACGCGATCGTGCTGCGCACCCACAAGCTGGGTGAGGCGGACCGCATCGTCACGTTCCTGACCCGAGAGCACGGCAAGGTGCGCGGGGTCGGCAAGGGCGTGCGGCGTACGTCGTCCAAGTTCGGTGCGCGGCTGGAGCCGTTCATGGCCGTCGACGTGCAGCTCCACACCGGCCGCAGCCCGCGGCCCGGCATGGGGCTCGACACCGTGACGCAGGTCGAGACCATCGGCGCGTACGCGCGTGCCATCAGCCAGGACTACGGCCTCTACACGGCCGGCACCGTGATGCTGGAGGCCGCCGACCGCCTGGTCGCGCAGGAGCACGAGCCCGCGGTGCAGCAGTACTGGCTGCTCGCCGGAGCCCTGCGGGCGCTGTCGGAACGGCACCACGAAGCCAACCTGGTGCTCGACTCGTACCTGCTGCGCGCGCTCGCGGTGGCCGGCTGGGCGCCGTCGTTCGAGGACTGTGCGCGCTGCGGCGAGCCGGGGCCGCACCACTCGTTCAACGTGACGCAGGGCGGCGCCGTCTGCCCGCGCTGCCGTCCGCCGGGCTCCACGGCTCCCGCGCCCGAGACCTTCACCCTGCTGTCCTCGCTGCTCGCGGGCGACTGGGACACCGCCGACGCGTCCGACGCGCGGCACCGCAAGGAGGCGAGCGGCATCGTCGCCGCCTATGGCCAGTACTACCTGGAGAGAACGTTGCGATCGTTGAAGATGGTGGAGCGCTGATGGCCCGGCACACGGGCCGTGAGCTGGTCGCGCCCTTCCCGCACCCGTCCGGCGAGCGGGCGCCGCGCATCCCCAAGGAGTTCGTGCCCCGTCACGTCGCCGTGGTCATGGACGGGAACGGGCGCTGGGCCAACGCGCGAGGGCTGCCCCGCATCGAGGGACACCGCGCCGGCGAGAAGTCGCTGCTCGACGTCGTCGCGGGGGCCGTCGAGGTGGGCGTCGAGTACGTGTCGGCGTACGCCTTCAGCACCGAGAACTGGAAGCGCTCGCCCGAGGAGGTGCGCTTCCTCATGAACTTCACGCAGGACGTGATGCGGCGCCAGTGCGACGTCATGGCGTCGTGGGGAGTGCGGATCCGCTGGGCCGGGCGCCGGCCCAAGCTGTGGAAGTCCGTGATCAACGTGCTCCAGGAGGCCGAGGAGCGCACCAAGGACAACGACCTCTGCACCCTGACCATGTGCGTCAACTACGGAGGCCGGGCGGAGCTGGCCGACGCCGCCGCCGCGATGGCGCGGGACGCCGCCTCCGGCGCGCTGGACCCTCGGCGGGTCAACGAGAAGACGGTGCAGAAGTACCTGTACCTGGCTGACCTGCCCGACGTCGATCTGTTCCTGCGGTCCTCCGGTGAGCAGCGCACCTCCAACTTCATGCTGTGGCAGGCCGCGTACGCCGAGATGGTGTTCCTCGAGGAGCCGTGGCCCGACGTCGACCGCCGGCACCTGTGGCGCGCCGTCGAGGAGTACGCGAAGCGTGACCGCCGCTACGGCGGCGCGCTGGACACCCCAGCGCCGAAGTAGAACTGTGGCGAGATAGAACCAGAGCGAAGTAGAACCCAAGTTGGTTCTACTTCGCTCTGGTTCTATCTCGCCACAGTTCTATCTCGCCACAGTTCTACTTCGGCGGGACGGGTTACTTGTCGAGGGTCTTCGCCAGGGAGTCGATCAGCTTCGGCATGCCCTCGGGGTACTCGACCGAGAGGGCCGTGGGCGGCGAGACCGCGGAGACCGCGATGGTGCCGACCTGCTGGGTCACCATGCCGTCCTTGACCGCGGGCAGCGCCTGCAGCTCCTTCTTGTCCGGCAGCGCCTTCGCCTCCTCCTCGGTGTAGGTGTAGGCGACGACGAGGTCCGAGTCGAGCTTGTCGAGCTCCTCGTACGACAGCGTGTAGAAGAACGAGTCGTCCTTCGGCGCGAGCTCCTCGACGGCCGGTGCCGTCTCGAAGCCGAGGCCCTCCAGGAACCCGGCGCGCGGGTCGCCGGCGCGGTAGACGTAGATCAGGCCCTCGTCGGCCGAGTCGACGATCGCCGCGACCGTCTTGCCCTCGAACTCGGGGTGGGCCTCGGCCTCGTCGGCCAGGTACTGGTTGATCTCGTCGACCTTGGCCTCGCCCGCGGCGCTCCGGCCCAGGGCGTCGGCGGTCGCGGTGATGATCTCGTCCCACGGCGTCTGCCACGGGGTCTCCGGGTAGGCGACCGTCGGGGCGATCTCGCTGAGCAGGTCGTACTGCTCCTGGGTCAGACCCGAGTAGGGCGCGACGATCAGGTCGGGCTCGGCGGCCGCGAACTCCTCGTACGGCACGGACGCGCCGGCCTCGGCGTCGGTCAGCACCGTGGGGTGCTCCACACCGGCCTCGTCGTACGCCTCCTCGACCCACGGCAGCAGGTTGCCCTCGCCGACGGTCCAGGTCTGCTCGGCCACGGCGACGGGGTAGACGCCCGCGGCGATCGCGGCCTCGGTAGATCCCCAGCCCCAGGTGGCGACGCGCTCGGGCGCCTCCTCGATGGTGGTCTCGCCGAGGGCGTGCTCGATCGTCAGCGGGAACTCGTCGGTCGCGCCGGAGGCGTCGGCGGACGGCGTCGAACCGTCCCCGGCCGGGGCTTCGGACGCGCAACCCGACAGGGCAAGGGCGGACGCGGCAACAAGGCCGACGGCCGCCGTGAGGGAACGGCGAGGGCGCACGGTATCTCCAGGGTGATCAGGCGAACGACCGGCCGGTGCCAGTCGGTGTGAGGCAAGCCTAACCATATTTGGTCACGGCAGTGTTGCGAAATTGTCGTGGTGTTGGGTGAGATGGGTCTCGACCAGCTCGACCTACTTCGAGTGGTAGCGGCCCACCGGCACCACGAGCGGTGTGCCCGTCACCGGGTCGGGCACCACCTGGGCGGTCAGCCCGAACGCCTCGCCGACCACCTCGCGGGTCAGCACCGCCGACGGCGCCCCCTCGGCGACGATGCGCCCCGCCGACATCACGACCAGGTGGTCGGCGTAGCGTGCGGCGAGGTTGAGCTCGTGCAGCACCATCGCGACGGTGGTGCCCTGGTTGCGGTTCAGCTCCGTGAGCAGGTCCAGCAGGTCGAGCTGGTGCCGCACGTCGAGAAACGTCGTCGGCTCGTCGAGCAGCACGATGTCCGTCTGCTGCGCCAGCACCATGGCGATCCACACGCGCTGGCGCTGGCCGCCCGACAGTTCCGCCACCGGGCGGTCGGCGAGGTCCGCGACCCCCGTGGACTCCAGTGCGGCAGTGACTACGGCGTCGTCGTCGGACGAGTGCCTGCCGAACCAGCCCTGGTGCGGGTACCGCCCGCGCGCGACGAGCTCGGCGACGCGCACGCCGTCGGGTGCGACGGACGACTGCGGCAGCATGCCGACCCGGCGTGCGAGCTCCTTACGGGGCATGGCCGTGATGTCGGTGCCGTCGAGCGTGACCTTGCCGCCGTCGAGCGGGTGCAGTCGCGCCAGGCCGCGTAGCAGCGTGGACTTGCCGCAGGCGTTGGGCCCGACGACGGCGGTGATCTTGCCGTCGGGAAGGGTCAGGTCGAGACCTTCGATGACGCGCAGGCCGTCGTAGCCCAGGCTGACGCTCTCGGCGCGCAGGTTGGTCATCGGCTCCTCTTCTCGGTGGTGGCGAGCAGCCACAGCAGGTAGGGGGCGCCCACGAGCCCCGTGACGATGCCCACGGGGGCGGCGATGCCGAGCAGGGCGTGCTGGCCGACGACGTCCGCCACCAGGGTCATGGCCGCGCCGGTGGCCGTGGACGCGGCGAGGGCGGCGCCGCCGTCGTTCACCAGGCGCCGGGCGATCGCGGGGGCGACCAGGGCGACGAACGCGATGGGCCCCGCCGCGCTGGTCGCGAGCGCGACGAGCGCCACCGCGAGCAGCAGCGCGCCGATCCGGGCGAGGTCGACGTGCACGCCGAGGGCGCGCGCGTTGTCGTCCCCGAGGGCCAGCGGGCCCTGCGTGCGGGCGACGAGGGCGACGGCCACGAGCAGCACGAGCGTGCCGGAGGCGACGAGCGCGAGCTGGTCGCCCCGGATGTCGGACACCGAGCCGACGGTCCAGATCAGGACACCCGCCGCCTCGTTCTCCTCCGCGCGCGCCATCGCCCAGGCGACCAGCGACGCGCACAGGTACGCGAACCCGACGCCGACGAGCACGAACCGGATCGAGTGCAGCCCCTTGCGCCAGGCCAGCAGCCAGATGGCCAGTGCGACGGCGCCCGCGCCCGCGAACGCAAGGCCCGACAACGCCACGCCGCTCAGCCCCAGGGCCAGCAGACCGGTCACGGCCCCGAGGCTCGCGCCGCCGGAGATGCCGAGGATGTCGGGCGAGGCGAGTGGGTTGCGCAGGGTCGACTGGAAGAGGGCACCGGCCATGCCGAAGGCCGCGCCGATCACGACGGCGGCCTCGATGCGGGGCAGCCGCAGCTTCTGGATGATGAAGACGTCTCCCTTGTCACCCAGGCCCAGCACGCCGGCGATCGCCTGGCCCGGGGTCAGGCCGGCGGCGCCGACGAGCAGCGCGCCGGTGCCGGCGACGAGCACCACCAGGACCATCCCGGCGACGACGAGGACCTGCCGGCGGCGTCGGACGGCACGCAGCTCGGCGATCGCGGTGTGCGTGGTCATCAGGCTCCCGCCACGTTCCGGCCGCGGGCCACGGCGATCAGCACCGGAGCGCCCAACAGGGCCGCGACGACGCCGGCCTCGAGCTCCGACCGGGGCAGGATCAGGCGTCCGAGCACGTCGGCGGCCAGCAGCATCACCGGGCCGAGGAGCAGGGCGATCCCCATGATCCATCGGTAGTCGGTACCGACGAGGCGGCGTGCGGCGTGCGGTACGACGAGTCCGACCAGTGCGATGGGCCCGGCGAGCGACGTCGCCGTGCCGGCGAGCAGCACGATGGCGACCGCGGAGAGGGCGCGCGTGGTGCCGACCCGCTGGCCGAGCGCCGTCGCGACGTCGTCGCCCAGGGCCAGCATGTTCAGCCGGTGCGACATGACGGCCGCGAGAACGACGCCGACCAGCACGAACGGCCAGAGCCACAGCACGGTGTCCAGGCCGCGTCCCGTTAGCGAACCGACCGACCAGAACCGGTACAGGTTGAACGCCTGCTGGTCACGCAGCAGGACGAGCGTGATGAGTGGCGTGATGAGCGCCGTCACGGCGGCGCCGACCAGTGCGAGCCGGACGGGCTGCCCGTGCCCCACCGAGAACACGATCGCGGCAGCGGCGGCGGCGCCGACGAACGCGAACCAGACGTAGCCGATCGGCGACGTCACGCCGAAGATCCAGACCGCGCAGACGACGGCGAGCGACGCACCGGCGTTCAGGCCCAGGAGGCCGGGATCAGCGATCGGGTTGCGCGTGACGCCCTGGATCAGGGTGCCCGCGGCGCCGAGCGCGATCCCGGCCGCCAGGCCCACGATGGTGCGCGGCAGCCGCTGGTCCAGCACCACGTCGTGGTCCACGAACCCGGCGACCGGTGCGGTCAGGGCCCGCCAGACCTCCGCCGGGTCGATGTCGCGGACGCCGAGCGCGAGACTGGCGAGGATCACGAGCAGCAGGGCGGTGAGCGCCGTGAGCAACGCGAGAACTCGGCGTCGCGCACGGCGTGCTACGGCTTCCGCACCCTCACGGCGTTCTGCGGGCACTGCCGCAGGTGAGGTAAGCATTGCCTAAGCATTTCACAGTGTGCGCCGTGGTCGGGACGAGGGCCCGACCGGCGGACGGCCCGAACGGCACGGGGTCAGGAGTAGGAGTCGCAGCCCCAGCCGTCGTTGTCGGCGTCGAGGCGGTGGTAGTCGTTCGAGCCCACCCAGACCGTCTTGCGGATGTCGTCGCAGTCCAGGTCGGGGTTGGTGGGGGAGACCGGGCACTGCCAGCGGCCGGCGGAGTAGACACAGACGGCGTCGGCCGCGTTGTTGCCTCGGTTGAACTTGTTACCTGCGTACTTCACGATCCACTTGCCCGAGCGGCTCGCCGTGAACGTGCGGCTGTAGCCGCCGGTCCTCGTCGTGCGAACCGTGGCGACCTTGCGCACCCGGTCCTTCCCTGCGGGGTCGAAGTGGATCGTCACCACTTGCGCGCCCAGCGCACGCCACTGCCCGCTCTTCTTGTGCTTGAGCGTGCCCTTGACGGTGATCGTCTTCTTCTTCGCGACCGGCTCCGGCTTGGCGTCGGCGGTGAGCTTCGTGGCGTTCTTGGTCACGGCGGGCGCGTGCGCGGGCGTCGGTGCGGGCGCGGGGGCGGCGTACGCGGGTGCGGACGCCGTGACCGTGAGCGCGAGAACGCTCACGAGGGTGATGACAGTTCGGCGGATCATGGAGACCTCGGAGACTCGGGGTGCGCGGGTTGCGGCACGCTACGAGATACAGAGCGCCTGGTGAGACGGTTCTGACCTGGTTCGGCCCTTCTCACCCGGGTGAGAAGCCCGACCTCGAACGACCGGGGCTCCGGAGGTGGTGCGGTGAACCCGGGTGAACCCGGGTGAACCCGGGTGAGCCCGGGCGGGGCGGGGGAGGGCAGGGCAGGGGAAACCTACGTCTGCGAACTCCGTTGCCCTCGGTAGACAGTGTCTACGCAGGGCAACTGAGTTCGATCCTGAATAGTCACCCCCGGCCCCGGCCCCGGCCCCGGCCCCGGCCCCGGCCCCGGCCCCGGCCCCGGCCCCGGCCCCGGCCCCGGCCCCGGCCCTGGAGTTGTCCACAGGCTCAGCCGAGCGACCCCGCGCGGTCGGGCTCACCCGTGCAGGATGGGGGCGTGGAGATCGAAGGCGCACCGGTGGACGTAGCCCGTCTCGTCAAGGACGCGCGACATGCCGCCCGGCAGACACAGGCGAGCCTGGCCATGCGTGCCGGCATCTCGCGGGGCACCGTCGCGGCGATCGAGACGGGTGCGCGTTCGCCGTCGTGGGAGATGCTGTCGGCGATCCTCGCCGCCGCCGGCAAGCAGATGAAGATCGAGCTCGAGCCGGTCGACGACGACCTCCGTCGTGCGGTCGCCGCTCGGTCCGGGGACACCAGCGCCGCGGACGACCTGAGCATGACCGTGTCGCTCATGGAAGGGCTGGTCGATCTGCCGTACCGCATCGAAGGACTCGCGGCGGCCACTGTGCTCGGGGCGCCGATCGCCCTGGCCGAGCCCATCGACCTGGCGTTGCCCGACGGGCCCGAGGCCGTGCAGTGGCTCGCCGGACTTCTGGGTACCGGTGCGGCCGCCGTGACCCCTCAGGGCCGGAGGTATCCGATGGACGGCATCCGGGGTCCCGAGGGGGTCGCCCGGCTCGTCGAGCTCAGCGAGGACGGCCGGTTCTCGCTCGAGTTCTGGCTGCGGACGTTCAGCGTGCGGTTCGTCCCCGCGGAGCGTGCGGGTCGATCGGTCCTGGTCGTCGGCGAGCACGCGCCGCTCCGGGTCCAGCCGCTCCACGAGATCGACACGACCGACCGCCATGCGGCGCGTGTCCTGCGCCTGCTCCGAGAGCAGGCCCAGGACACGCCCACCTGACATCGCCCCGGCCTGAGCCCGGGCCGGCACCCCGCACCGCGCGTGTGGGGTGTGAAGCCGTCAAGCCCCGACGAGGTGCCCCGCCAGGTAACCGACGACCTTGTCCAACGCCACGCGCTCCTGCTGCATGGTGTCGCGGTGCCGGATGGTCACCGCCTGGTCGTCCAGGGTGTCGAAGTCGACGGTGATGCAGAACGGCGTGCCGATCTCGTCCTGGCGGCGGTACCGCTTGCCGATGGCCTGTGTCACGTCGTAGTCGACGTTCCAGTACTTGCGCAGCTCGGCGGCCAGTGCCTCGGACGCCGGGAGCAGGTCCGCCGTCTTGGACAGCGGGAGCACCGCGGCCTTGACCGGGGCCAGACGCGGGTCGAGCCGCAGCACCGTGCGCTTGTCGACGCCGCCCTTGGTGTTGGGCGCCTCGTCCTCGGCGTACGCCTCGACGAGGAACGCCATGAGAGACCGGGTCAGGCCGGCGGCCGGCTCGATGACGTACGGGAAGTACTTCTCGTTCGTGACCGGGTCACGGTACGCGAGGTCCTTGCCCGAGCTCTCCGAGTGGGTCTTCAGGTCGAAGTCCGTGCGGTTCGCGATGCCCTCGAGCTCACCCCACTCGCTGCCCTGGAAGCCGAAGCGGTACTCGATGTCGACGGTGCGGGTCGAGTAGTGCGACAGCTTGTCCTTCGGGTGCTCGAAGTGGCGCAGGTTGTCGGCCGAGATGCCGAGGTCCGTGTACCAGTCGGTGCGGTAGTCGATCCAGTACTGGTGCCATTCCTCGTCCTCACCCGGCTTGACGAAGAACTCCATCTCCATCTGCTCGAACTCGCGGGTGCGGAAGATGAAGTTGCCGGGCGTGATCTCGTTGCGGAACGACTTGCCGATCTGGCCGATGCCGAACGGCGGCTTCTTGCGGGCCGCGGCGGCGACGTTGGCGAAGTTCACGAAGATGCCCTGGGCGGTCTCGGGGCGCAGGTAGTGCAGCCCGGACTCGTCCTCGACGGGGCCGAGGTACGTCTTCAGCATCATGTTGAAGTCGCGGGGCTCGGTCCACTGGCCGCGGGTGCCGCAGTTGGAGCAGGCGATCTCGGCGAGGCCGCCCTCGGGGGCGCGGCCCTTCTTCTCCTCGAACTCCTCGATCATCTGGTCCTCGCGGAACCGCTTGTGGCACGAGAGGCACTCGGTGAGGGGGTCGGTGAACACGCCGACGTGGCCGGAGGCCACCCAGACCTGGCGGGGCAGGATGACCGCCGAGTCGAGACCGACGATGTCGTCCCGGCTCGTGACCATCGCACGCCACCACTGCTTCTTGATGTTCTCCTTGAGCTCCACACCGAGGGGTCCGTAGTCCCACGCAGAACGCGTACCACCGTAGATCTCGCCCGACGGGAAGACGAAACCTCGTCGCTTCGCGAGCGAGACGACGGCGTCGAGCTTGGCGGTCTGCGCAGAGCGCACTGACTTGTCGGACACGAGGGTCTCTCCAGGGGAACAGGCGGGAAACAATGTCCGCCCAGCCTACCGTCCGGCCCGGTCCGGGCCCGCGCGAATTCTCGCGTGACCGACCTCTCCGCGCCGATCTTTGACAACCGTTCTCAACAAGCGTGAGAATCGTTCTCATGACATCGACCCGCGCCGCCGGCGCCGCCCTGACCAGCCTCGCCCTCGTCGGCGCGGCGACCCTCGCGGGCTGCTCCGCACAGGGCACGGACGGCGGCTCCGACGGTGTCACGGTGCTCGCGTCGTTCTACCCGCTCCAGTATGTCGCGCAGCAGATCGGCGGCGACCTGGTCACCGTCGACAACCTCACGCCCCCGGCGGCCGAGCCGCACGACCTCGAGCTCTCCCCGGCTCAGGTCCGCGAGATCGGCACGGCCGATCTGGTGGTCTACCTCTCCGGCTTCCAGCACGCCGTCGACGAGGGGGTCGAGGCGCGCGCACCCGAGCACGTGGTCGACGCCGCGGGCGCTGCCGGTCTCACCGAGCACGCCGAGGAGTCCGAGGAGTCCGAGGAGGAGCACGCGGAGCATGCGGGCGAGCACGCCGACGACGCCACCGACCCGCACTTCTGGCTGGACCCGAGCCGGCTCGCCGCCGTCGGGCAGGCTGTGGCGGACGAGCTGGCCGCCGTGGATCCCGAGCACGCGGACGAGTACGCGGCCGGGGCCCAGCGCCTCGGCCGGCAGCTCGACGACCTCGACCAGGAGTTCGCCGACGGCCTCGCGGCCTGCCAGGGCGCCACGCTGGTGACGAGCCACGCGGCGTTCGGCTACCTCGCCGACCGGTACGCGCTGGAACAGGTGGGCATCACCGAGCTCGACCCCGAGGTGGAGCCGTCGCCGGCCCGCCTGCGCGAGATCGGCGACGTGGTCGAGGCGCAGGGGGTGACGACGCTGTTCTCCGAGACGCTCGTGAGCCCCAAGGTCACCGAGACGCTCGCCTCCGACCTGGGTGTCCGGACCGCCGTGCTCGACCCCCTGGAAGGGCTCTCCGAGGACGCCGTCGCCGCGGGTGACGACTACCTCTCCGTGATGCGGGCCAACCTGGCCCAGCTGGAAGAAGGGCTGGTCTGCGCATGATGGACACCCGACGGACGACCGAGGCGGGCGAACCCGTCATCGAGGCCCGCGGCCTGCACTTCCGTGCGGGCGCGAGCCACATCCTGCGCGGCATCGACCTGACGGTCGAGCGCGGCGAGGTCGTCGCGCTGCTCGGCGCGAACGGCTCCGGCAAGTCGACCCTCGTGCGCTCGCTCGTCGGCATCAACACGCCGTCCGAGGGCACCGTCCGCCTGCTCGGCCAGCCCCTCGGGTCCGGCCGCGGTGCCGCGGTCGACTGGAGCAGGATCGGCTACGTGCCCCAGCGTGCCGGGGCGGGCGGCGGCATCCCGTCGACCGCGCAGGAGGTCGTCGCGTCCGGCCTGCTGCACGGCCGTCGCCTGCGCCTGCCGCGCGGCTGGCGCGACCAGGTGGAGTCCGCCCTCGACCAGGTGGGCCTCGCCGACCGCATGCGTGACCCCGTGCACCTCCTGTCGGGTGGGCAGCAGCAGCGCATCCTCATCGCCCGCGCCCTGGTCCGCGAGCCCGACCTCCTCGTGCTCGACGAACCCGTCGCGGGCGTCGACGTCGCCAGCCAGGAGGCGTTCGCCGACACCATGCGGCGGCTGGTCGACGGTGGGCTCACCGTGCTCGTCGTGCTGCACGAGCTCGGCGAGCTCGAGCCGCTCGTCACGCGCGCCGTCGTCCTCGGGCACGGCAAGGTCGTGCACGACGGCGCCCCGCCGCGGGCCCGGCACGACCACGAGGGGGCCGGACGCCGCCACCGGCACCCGCACGCCGACGACAACACCCTCGGCGCGGAGGCCAGGGTCCTCGACCTGGAGGTCCGCCCGTGATCACCCTCATGCTCACCGACCCGTTCATGCAGCGGGCCCTGCTCGCAGCGCTCCTCGTGGGCGTGACGGCGCCCGTCGTCGGCACCTACCTGGTGCAGCGCAAGCTCTCCCTGCTCGGTGACGGCATCGGTCACGTCGCCCTGACCGGCGTGGCCCTCGGCTGGCTCGTCGGTGCGGGCATGGGGCTCACCCCGAACGACGCCCTCGCCGTGCCCGGCGCGGTCGTCGCCGCCGTCGTCGGGTCCGTGCTCATCGAGGTGGTCCGCCGCCGTGGCCGCACCTCCGGCGACCTGGCGCTCGCCATCATGTTCTACGGCGGCATCGCCGGCGGAGTGCTGCTCATCGGCATCGCCGGCGGCTCCTCCGGCAACCTCATGCAGTACCTGTTCGGCTCGATCTCCACCGTGTCCGACGCGGACCTCTGGCTCACCGTGGTGCTCTCGCTCGTGGTCCTGACCATCGGGGTGGGGCTGCGGCACGCGCTGTTCTCCGTGAGCCACGACGAGGAGTTCGCCATCGCCTCCGGGCTGCCGGTCTGGGCGCTGAACGTCGTCGTCGCCGTCGTGTCCGCGCTCACCGTCACCGTGGCCATGCGCGTCGTCGGCCTGCTGCTGGTCAGCGCACTCATGATCGTGCCGGTCGCCGTGGCGCAGCAGGTCACGCACGCGTTCGGCCGCACCATGCTCGCGGCGTGCGTCGTGGGCGTCGTGGTCTGCGTGTCCGGCCTGACCATCACCTACTGGCACAACGTCTCTCCGGGCGCCACTATCGTGGTGCTCGCGATCGCGGTGTACGCGGTGGTCTCCCTGGTGGCGCCGCTCCTGACCCGGGGCCGCCCCGCCCACGACCCGCACCCCGACCTGCCCGACGACGTCGACCTGCCCGCTGCCGCGACGGAACGCGCGGCCGCCGCCGCAAAGGAGTGCCGCTGATGGCCGCACGGATGACCCGCCAGCGCACGGCCGTCGTCGAGACCCTCGACGAGCTCGCCGACTTCCGCTCCGCGCAGCAGCTGCACGAGGCCCTCCGCGCCCGCGGCGAGTCCGTGGGCCTCGCGACCGTGTACCGGGCGCTCCAGGCGCTCGCGGACGCGAGCGAGGTGGACGTCCTGCGTGCCGAGGACGGCGAGAGCCTGTACCGGCGGTGCGCTCGGAGTGAGCACCACCACCACCTGGTGTGCCGGTTCTGCGGCCGGACCGTCGAGATCGACGGTCCCACCGTCGAGGCGTGGGCGTCCAAGGTGGCCGCCGCCCAGGGCTTCGACGACATCGAGCACACCATCGAGCTGTGGGGCACGTGCGCGGACTGCCGCGCCGCAGCGGCGAAGTAGAACCCTGGCGAAGTAGAACCCTGGCGAAGTAGAACGGCAGCGAGATAGAACCCTGGCGAGACAGAACGGCGCTCCGCGCTGCGCTTCTATCTCGCTGCGCTTCTACTTCGCCGCCGTTCTACTTCGCTGCGGTTCTACTTCGGCGAGATGGGTAGGGCGGGTGGGGGTTTCGCCTTGGGGCCGGTGGTTGTGCAGGAAGACTTCCGGCGGGTGCCCGTATTCGCAGGAGCGCGTGGCAGGATGCGTGCATGACCTCAGTACGGCGCCCCCCAGACCGGCGGGGAGGGCTCCCCGCGCGGGCTGAGGTGGTGGTGGTCGGCGGTGGCGCCCTTGGCGCCTCGGTCGCCTTCCACCTGGCCGAGGACGGCGTGGACGTGCTGCTCCTGGAGGCCGAGGAGCTCGCCTCGGGCAGCTCGGGCAAGCCCGTCGGGGGAGTGCGGGCGCAGTTCTCCGATCCCGCGAACGTCGACCTCGGCCGCCGCAGCCTGGAGCTCTACGAGGACTTCGCCGCCCGCCCCGGCGCCGACATCGGTCTCCAGCAGCCGGGCTACCTGTTCCTCCTGCCGGACGCCGCCGACGTCGCGCTGTTCGAGGAGTCCGTGGCCATGCAGAACGAGCGCGGCGTCGCCAGCCGCATGCTCGACCACGACGCCGTCCGCCGGCTCAACCCGTACGTCGACGTCGACCGGTACGCGGGGGCGGCGTACGCTGCACGCGACGGGTTCGCCTACCCGCACGCCGTGGTCGAGGGCTACGCGGCCGGCGCGGAGCGGCACGGCGCCACCGTGCGCACCCACGTCACGGTGACCGACGTCGAGACCCAGGGCGACGACGTCGTCGCGGTCTGGACCAGCGCGGGACGAGTCCGCACCGCCGCCGTCGTGCTGTGTGCCGGTGCCTGGACCCGCGACGTGGCGGCCAAGGCGGGGCTGGACCTGCCGGTCGACCCGTACCGCCGGCAGATCGGCTTCACGCCGGCGCTCGACCCGGCGCCACGGCGCGTCCCGTTCACGATCGACTACGGGACCACCTTCTACTTCCACAACGCCGACCCCGACGGGCTGCTGCTCGGCATCGCGGACCCGGCCACGCCCGTCGCGTTCGAGCGCACCTACGACCCGGGCTGGCTGCCGCTGCTGCGCGGCGCGATCGGCGCGTGCGCCCCCGGCCTCCGAGACGTGCCGGTCGCGCGCGGCTGGGCCGGGCTCTACGAGATGACGCCGGACCACAACGCCCTCATCGGCGAGGCCACCGGCGTACCGGGGCGCGTGCTGTACGCCGCGGGCTTCTCGGGGCACGGGTTCCTGCAGGCCCCTGCCGTCGGCGAGGTGGTCCGTGACCTGTACGCGGGCCGCACGCCCCGGATCGACGTCTCCGGCTTCGGTGCGGACCGGTTCGCGCCGGGCACGACCAGCACGAGCCCGACCACGAGCCCGACCACGAGCCCAGGGCGACGGGGCCCTGAGGCGAACATCATCTGAAGGACAGGAGACACCGATGTCGGCACCGACGTTCCTCGAGCCCTGGCAGCTGCGGGCGGCGTTCGCGCGCAGCCTCTCGGACATGTACGGCAAGGAGGTACCCGCGTACACGACCCTGCTGGAGGTGTCGCACGACGTCAACGCCGACTTCGTGACCCGGCACGGCGCCGACGCCGAACGCCTCGGCTCCGTCGCGCGCGTCACGGCCGAGCGGCACGGGGCGATCCGGGTCGGTACGCCCACGGAGATGTCGCAGGTGGCTCGGATCTTCGGCGCCATGGGCATGCGGCCGGTGGGGTTCTACGACCTCCGGGACGCGTCGTCCAGCTCCGTCCCCGTCATCTCGACGGCGTTCCGCCCGATCGAGCGCGACGAGCTGGCCCGCAACCCCTTCCGGGTCTTCACGTCCATGCTGGTCACGGCCGACCGCCGGTTCTTCACGGACGACCTGGAGCGGCGCCTCGAGAACTTCCTGGCCGCCCGCACCCTGTTCGGCCCCGAGCTGCTCGCGCTGGCCGACCGGGCCGAGGCGGAGGGTGGGCTCCCCGCGGACCAGGCGGCGGAGTTCCTGCGCCTGGCGACCGAGGCGTTCGAGCTGTCCCGCGAGCCCGTGGACCAGGCCTGGTACCGCGAGCTGGAGGCGGTCAGCGCCGTCGCCGCCGACATCGGCGGCATCGCCTCGACGCACATCAACCACCTCACCCCGCGCGTGCTCGACATCGACGACCTGTACGCCCGCATGGAGGCTCGCGGCATCACGATGATCGACGCGATCCAGGGCCCACCGCGCTGGGCGGGCCCCGACGTGCTGCTGCGCCAGACGTCGTTCCGCGCGCTCGCCGAGCCCCGCACCTTCCGCACGTCCGACGGCGAGATCATCAGCGACTCCCTGCGCGTGCGCTTCGGTGAGGTCGAGGCGCGCGGCATCGCCCTCACCCGCGAGGGCCGCGCCGCCTACGACGCCGCGGTGATCGAGATCGACGAGACGGCGGCCGCCGCCCGCGCCGAGGACCCGGGGCTCACCGAGGCGCAGCGGCAGGAGATCGCCCGCTCCGTGTGGCAGAAGACGTTCCCCACCACGGAGGCAGCGCTCGCGGAGCAGCAGCTGGGCTGGTTCACCTACGAGGTGTCCCAGGCCGAGACCCACCCTGTCGTGGTCCGCTCCCCGATCGTCTACGAGGACTTCCTCCCGCGTTCCGCAGCGGGCATCTTCCAGTCCAACCTCACCTCGGACGGCGCCAAGGACGCCAGTCAGGAGGGCACCGACCGCGACGCCGACTGGATGGCAGGCGCGCTCGGACGAGAGCTGAACGACCCCTTCGACCTGTACGCCGACCAGGTGGCCAGGTCGCTCGCCGTTGCCGCCGAGACCCTCGGCGTCGACCCGGCCACCCTCACCACCACCCACCGCACAACGGGAGTAACGCGATGACCAGCACCACCACCCACACCCCGCTGACGACCGAGCTGCGCGACGCCGCGCTGGCGGCCCTGGGGCGGCTGGGCGCCACCGTGCCCGACGGGACCGGCCTGCCCGTCGTCTCGCCCCTCTCGGGCCAGACGCTGCTGGAGCTGCGCCGCGACGGCGCCGCGGAGGCGGCGGCCGTGATCGGCACGGCCGCCGAGGCCTTCACCACGTGGCGCTCCGTGCCTGCCCCCGTGCGCGGACAGGTCGTCAAGCGCCTGGGCGAGCTGCTCACGGAGCACAAGGCCGACCTGGCCGAGCTGGTCACCATCGAGGCGGGCAAGATCACGAGCGAGGCCCTGGGCGAGGTCCAGGAGATGATCGACATCTGCGACTACGCCGTGGGGCTGTCGCGTCAGGTGGGCGGCCGCACCATGCCGTCGGAGCGCCCGGGCCACCGCCTCATGGAGACGTGGCACCCGATGGGCGTGGTCGGCGTGATCAGCGCGTTCAACTTCCCGGTGGCCGTCTGGTCATGGAACACGGCGGTCGCCCTCGTGTGCGGCGACACCGTGGTGTGGAAGCCCAGCGAGAAGACGCTCCTGTCCTCGGTCGGTGCCTCCGCGCTGCTCGACCGCGCGCTCGCCGAGGCCGGGTTCCCGGCGGGCGTCTCCCAGCTGCTGCTCGGTGACCGCGAGGCCGGCGAGGCCCTGGTGGCCGACCCGCGCGTCGCACTCGTCTCCGCGACCGGCTCGGAGCGGATGGGGCAGCAGGTGGCGCCCGTCGTCGCGGCCCGCGGCGGCCGGTACCTGCTGGAGCTGGGCGGCAACAACGCGGCGATCGTGGCGCCGTCGGCCGACCTGGACCTCGCGGTGCGGGGCGCCGTGTTCGCCGCCGCGGGCACGGCCGGCCAGCGCTGCACGTCGCTGCGCCGCCTGATCGTGCACGAGTCGATCGTGGACGACGTCGTGGCGCGGCTCGCGAAGGTGTACACCGGTCTGCCGGTCGGCGACCCGCGCACCGAGGGCACCCTGGTGGGCCCCCTCGTCGACGCCGGCGCGCGCGACCGGATGCTCGCCGCGATCGACGAGGCGGTCGCGGCAGGCGGCGAGCTCGTCGTGGGCGGCACCACGGTGTCGGTGCCCGGCGCCGAGGAGGCGGCCTACGTGCACCCCGCGATCGTGCGCATGCCGGAGCAGGCGGACGTCGTCAGGCGCGAGACGTTCGCGCCGATCCTGTACGTGCTGACCTACTCGGAGCTGGCCGAGGCGATCGCCGTGCACAACGACGTTCCCCAGGGCCTGTCGTCGGCGATCTTCACGCTGGACGTGCGCGAGGCCGAGACGTTCCTGTCGGAGGTCGGCTCGGACTGCGGCATCGTGAACGTCAACATCGGGACCTCCGGCGCGGAGATCGGTGGTGCGTTCGGCGGCGAGAAGTCCACCGGCGGTGGCCGTGAGTCCGGTTCGGACGCGTGGAAGCAGTACATGCGCCGCGCCACGAACACGGTGAACTACTCGACGGAGCTGCCGCTGGCCCAGGGCGTCAACTTCGGCTGACCCCACCCGTTCGGTCGAGCCCCCGCCGGGGGCTCGACCGAACGTCAGGACAGTGCTGCCGGGACCACGGCCATCGAACCGGTCGCGGTGGTCGGCACGTCCGTGCTGGGCGCGTACCGGCTCACCGAGCTGATGGAGACGCCGAGCCGTGCGGCGACCTCCTGCACCGAGAGGTTCTGCTCCCACCGCAGCACCCGGATCTCGCTGATCTGCTGGGTGGTGAGCGGCAGGTCCGGGCCGGTGACGGCGGGCTTCTGGGCGTCCTCGGAGAACGTGTCCCAGTCGGAGCTCGGCTCCGCCGCCGTCGGTGCGGTCAGGCTCGCGGACCGCACGGGCGCGTACTTGTCCTCGAGGTGCACCCGCTCCACGCTGCCGGTGTGCACCAGCTCGACCAGCTCGCCGTCGTCCGGGTCGTTCTCCGTGCGACGGTCGTCGACCGGAGCGACCGGAGCGACCGGAGCGGCCGGGGCGGCCGGGGCGGCCGGGGCGGCCGCGGCAGGGCGGCCGGCCGGGGCGGCCACCGGTGCGTCGTCCGGCAGGTCGGTCTCGGCGGGTCCGGCCGGGGCGGTCGCGGCCGCCACGGCGTCCGGCAGCCCGTCGCCGGGCAGGATGATGCCCGGCAGGAGCGCGCGGGGCGCGTCCTCGGCCACGTCCTCGGGCATCCACTCGCCGGCCAGCGAGGCGGCCTCCTGGACGACGTCGCGGATGGTGCGCTCGGACTCCAGGTGCGGGCGCGTCACCTCGGCGGTGACGTCGGCGGGCACGTGCCGGTGCACGCGGGTCACCGCGGCGTTGACGTCGGCGATGCGGGCCGCACGCTCCTCCTCGGGGGCGATCTGCGCCAGGCGCACGGCGTCGAGCATGTCCAGCACCGCCGTCTCGCGGTCGGACTGGATCTGGGCGAGCCGGTCGAGGTTCCGCGCGCTCGACGCCGACTGGAAGAACAGGTGCACCGCGACCGCTGCCAGCACCGGGGCGACGGCACGCGAGGCGGCGAAGATACCCTCACCGAGCAGCCAGCCGTGCCACGCCGCGAGGGCGCCGGACAGCACACCGACGACGATGGCACCCCCGAGCCAGCGGCCGTGCCCGGCGGGCTGCCGGCCGGTCTCGAGCGCCCGGTCCGCGCGGCGGCGGCCCTCCCAGGCGAGGCCGATCACCAGCGCCTCGTAGGCGACGCCGAGCGCGTAGCCGAGCCGTGGCCCCTCGTAGGCCGCGATGGTGTGTGACATGCCGATGTAGGCCCAGGCCGAGAGCCCGAAGGCACCCAGGGCGAACCCGGGGTTCCTGCGGGTGTCGGCGATGACCGCAGGAACGCGTCGGCGGCGTTTCTCCGATGCCATGGTGGGTGTTTTCCCTCTCCGTCGGTACAGGTGCAGGGTGCAAGGCTGATCTTGGACCACGTTGGGCCCTTTGTGCTCTTTACGGTGATGATGCGCGTCGCGAGGTTATCCACAGATGGCATCGCTTCATCAGTGTTGGTGCCTCTCGCTGATGAATCATAGACGCCATGACGTGGAAACCACCCTCGATCGTTACCGTTCACGCCGGCCCGGAACACGCCGCCGGCCCGTTGGACCGGCTGCCGCTCCGTGACCGCCTCGACCTCGCGGCCCGGCTCGCGGACCGCCTGGTCGGGCACGTGCTGCGCCCCGGGAACGCCGCCGCCGTCGAACGGCAGCTCGCGTACGTCCGGTCCGAGTCGCTGGTGCCCGTCGGTGACGTCGACCCCGAACACTACGAGGTGGTGACCCGGAACTGCGCGACGGACATGCTGGTGCACGCGGGTTCGCGGGGAAAGGGCGGGTCGCTGGTCCGCCGTCTCCTCGGGGAGCGACCCGGGCCGGGCCCCGAGGGCCGCGCGGACGACGGCACCGCCCCGGCCGGGCTCCTGGTCGACGACGCCGAGCGAGCGCTGCTCCGACAGTGGTGCGACGGAGGGGTGCTCGGCTACTTCATCGTGACGGACCTGGTCGACGAGCACGCCGTGCTGCACAACCTGGAGGACGACCTGGACTACCGGGTCTTCACGGGGCGGTCCCAGATCGGCGCGACGCGCTCGCCCCGGGGCTCCCGCTGTCCGGCCGGGTGCTGCCCGTGGGGGCGGTCTGGGTCTTCGCGGGAACGCCGGCGGTCTTCTCGCCGGACGACATCGGGGGTGTCGTGCACGGCGTCGTAGGGCTGCTGACGTCGTCGCCGTGCCCGGCCTACCGCAACCCGCGGACGCTGGCCCGCGCCCGGGAGCTCGTGGCCGACCACCACCGGGACTTCCGTGACCTGTTCGGGGACGTGGTGGTCGAGGGCACGGCCGCGCACGTCGTGGACTGCTGCCTGCGGTTCAAGGACTGGATCGGGGCACCGGCGGAGGAGTTCGGGCTGCTGGACGCCTTGCGCGACGAACGCTGGCTGCCCGACGCGGCAGACCCCGACGACGCGACGTTCGCCCTGGTGCACCACCCGGTCAGGGGACTGCGACTGCTCGACTGGTTCGCTCAGCTCCGCGAGGTGCACACGGCGCCCCTCGCCCCCTGGAAGCCGCGGCGGCTCGCGCACGTCCTGGCCGACCCGGACGCGCCGTCGTGGGTGCTGGCCCTGCTCGCCGAACGCCACCCGGACCACCTGGACGCGCTCTACCGCGCGGCGTCCGGCAGGCCCGGCTTCACCTGGGCCCGCGACGGCGCCGACCTGCTGCGCGACCGCGAGCCGGCGGCGGCCCGGGAGGAGCCGGGCATCGTCATGGCGTCGTCGATCATGGGGCGGGTGCCGCCACCCACGGACGGGATGACAGATGTCATGTCGACCTCGTGACAGCCGGCAGCGGTCCTCCTCCCGTCCCAGCAGCAGAGTGAGGGCATGACATCGACACCTGCCCCAGCGATAGCGGTGACCGGACTCGTCAAGGAGTTCCGGGGCCCAGACGGTCCGGTCCGCGCCGTCGACGGACTCGACCTCGTGGTCCGGCCCGGCGAGATAGTGGCCTTTCTGGGCCCGAACGGTGCCGGCAAGACCACCACCCTCGACATGGTGCTCGGCCTGACGCCGCCGACCTCCGGCACCGTCCGGGTCTTCGGCAAGAAGCCGGCTCGGGCCGTCGCCGACGGCCAGGTGGCGGCCGCCCTCCAGGACGGAGGGCTCCTGCGCGACTTCACCGTGCTCGAGACCGTCGAGCTGACCGCTGCCCTGTTCGGCCGGACCGGCCCCGTGACTCCCTTCCTGGAGCGCGCCGGGATCGCCCAGATCGCCCGCCGCAAGGTCGGCAAGTGCTCCGGCGGTCAGCAGCAGCGGCTGCGGTTCGCCATGGCGCTGGTCTCCGAGCCCGACCTGCTGCTGCTCGACGAACCCACCACCGGGATGGACGTCCAGGGACGGCGTGACTTCTGGACCGCGATCAGGCACGACGCCGAGGCCGGTCGCACCGTCGTGTTCGCGACGCACTACCTGCAGGAGGCCGACACGTACGCGGACCGGATCGTCCTGGTCAGCCATGGCCGCCTGGTCGCGGACGGCACCGCGGCCGAGCTCAAGGCCCTCGCCGGCTCTCGCAGCCTCGAGGACGTCTTCCTCGCCCTGACCGCGGACGACGCCAGGGGCGCGACCTACCCCACGACTGCCGAAGGAGCCAACCGATGACCTCCGTACCCCACCCCGAGGCGACCCGGCCGACGCCGGGCACCTCCGTTCGCTCGGCCGCACGCGGCGGTGCGATCCGCACCTACCTCCGGCTCGAGCTGCGCCGTACGCTGCGCGACCGCCGCACGCTGCTCTTCTCGCTCCTGGTGCCACCCGTCGTGTTCCTGTGGGTCGGTGTCTCGTCGGGCAACACGGCCACCGAGATCGGGCCCGGCACCAACCTCGCGGCCTCGCTCCTGGTCTCCATCGCGCTGTTCGGCGCGCTGCTGACCGCGTCTTCGGGAGGCGCGGGCGTCGCGGTGGAACGCGCGCAGGGCTGGACGCGGCAGCTACGTCTGACCCCTCTGGAGCCCTGGGCCTACGTGCTCGTCAAGGTGCTGGCCTCGATGGCTGTCGGAGCTGTCTCCGTGCTCGTCACCTTCGCCGTCGGCTGGTACGGCGGCGCGCGGATGCCCGCCTCCGCCTGGGTGCTGTGCGCCCTCATCGCCTGGTGCGGCTCGCTCGTCTTCGCCGCGTTCGGCCTGCTCATGGGATACCTGCTGCCCACGGAGAGCGTGCTCAGGTTCCTCAACCTCATCCTGGTGGTGCTGTCGTTCGCCGGAGGCATGTTCCTGCCCTTCAACGACGGCACCGTGCTCGCCGAGGTGTCCCGGTTCATGCCCACCTACGGTTTGGCCGAGCTCGCTCGCGCGCCGCTGGGCGGCGGAACCTTCGAGCTGCTCCCCGTGATCAACGTGGTCGCCTGGGCCGCGATCTTCTGTGCGGGCGCGGCCTGGCGGTTCCGCAGGGACACGGCACGGATGTGAGGATGACCGCGTGACGACGCAACACGAACCCGCCGACGGGCGGGCCGGGAACCAGGTGCTGGGACGTGTCTGGCTCGGTCCGCTGCTCGCCGCGATCTGGGTCATCTTCCTCGCCACACCGCTGCGAGAAGCGGCCGGTGCCACGACCGTCCCGGTGCGCGTGCTCGGCGTGGCCGGCGTGGTCGGGCTCGCCGCACTGTTCGCCTGGTCGTTCGTCCGGCACTGGATCGGCAGGGACGTCACCCGGCGGACGGCCGTCCTGCTCGTCGCCGCCGAGGTCGCCTGCGTCGCGCTCATCACGCTCGCCGCGGGACAGCAAGGGCTCGTCGGCATCGTGCTCGTCGGGACCACGGTGATGATGTTCGCGTCCACGCGCGTCGGTGTGGGCGTCGTCATCGTGCTCGTGCTGGTGATGCTGGCGCTGCCGCGCGTGGTGGCGGGCTGGGAGCCCGAGGACGGTCTGGCGCTGACCGTGGTGCTCACGAGCCTCGCCATCTTCAGCTTCCGCCGCTCCCGCGAGCGCAACCGCCGGCTGCACCGGGCACAGGAAGAGGTCGCCGCGCTCGCGGTCGCCCAGGAGCGCGATCGGATCTCCCGCGACATGCACGACATCCTGGGCCACTCCCTGACCGTCGTGTCCGTGAAGGGGGAGCTCGCCGCCCGCCTGCTGCGCGGTGAGCACGGGTCCGACGGCGCCCCCACGTCCACGCCGGGAACCCAGCGGGCCGAGGCCGAGCTCACCGAGATCCGGACGCTGGTCCGCTCGGCGCTCGCGGACATGCGGGGCATGGTGTCCGGCGAGCGCCAGGTCACGCTGGCGGGGGAGCTCGCCGCCGCCCGCTCGGCCTTTGACGCCGCGGACATGGCTGCCGACCTGCCCGGCGCGGTGGACGCGGTGGCCGAGGAGTACCGCGATGTGTTCGCCTGGGCGCTGCGCGAGGGCACCACCAACGTGCTGCGGCACGCGGCCGCGCGCCGCGTGGTGGTCACCCTGACCTCGCGGTCCCTGGTGATCGACGACGACGGGCGCGGCGTCCGCGGGAGCCGTCCCACGGCGTCGGACGGCGGAGGGAACGGGCTGCCGGGACTGACCGACCGGGCCAGAGCCGTCGGCCTCGTGGTCGAGACCGGACCGAGCCCGCTGGGTGGCCTGCGCCTTGCCGTGCACGCTCCCCCCGCACCCGATGACGGCGCCGTGCCCGACGCCGCCGGACCTGACGAGGCTCACCCTGGGGACGCGGTGACCGGCGGAAGGGCTCCCGCGTGATCCGCCTGCTGCTCGCCGACGACCAGGCCCTGGTGCGCGGTGCGCTCGCCGCGCTGCTCGACCTGGAGGCGGACCTGGAGGTCGTGGCCCAGGTGGGGCGCGGCGACGAGGTGCTCGCCGCCGCGCGCGAGGCCCGGGCGGACGTCGCCCTGCTCGACGTCGAGATGCCCGGCCTGGACGGGATCGCCGTCGCCGCCGAGCTGGCGGCTGAACTGCCCGGCTGCCGGTCCCTGATCGTGACCACCTTCGGGCGGCCCGGTTACCTCCGCCGCGCGCTCGACGCCGGCGCGAACGGGTTCGTCGTCAAGGACACGCCCGCGAGCCAGCTCGCCGACGCCGTGCGCCGCGTGCACTCGGGGCTGCGGGTCGTGGACCCCGACCTCGCCGTCGCGTCGCTGACCGTGGGGAGCAGCCCGCTCACCGAGCAGGAGACCCGTGTGCTGGCCCTCGCCGCCGACGGCGGTACCGCGGCGCAGGTCGCACGTGAGGCCAGCCTCTCGGAGGGCACCGTGCGCAACTACCTGTCCTCCGCCATGGGCAAGACCTCCGCGCGGACGCGGGCCGAGGCCGTGCGGATCGCCCGGGAGAACGGCTGGCTGTGAGCCGGGCCGCTACGTGCGGCGCGGCACCGGCGGCCGCCTGCGGGGGCGTCAGCCGCCGCTGACGCTCAGCTCGGCCTCGCGCAGCTTGGCCTCGAACTCCTCGGACAGGTCGCGGGAGTCGAGCCACCCGTAGGGCAGGTGCGGCGTCTTGGGGGAGCCGGCGCGACCGCGCGGACCCTCGGCGTCCTCGCCCGGGTAGGGCGCGTCCAGGTCGAGGTCGTCGAGCCGCTCGCGCAGCTCGGCGAGCGTGCTGACCAGGGCGAGCGCCTGCCGCTTCTCGCCGCCCACGGCGTAGCCCTTGAGGTACCAGGCCATGTGCTTGCGCAGGTCGCGCATGCCCTTGCCCTCGTCCCCGTCGAAGTAGTCGATCATCAGGCGGCCGTGGCGGTAGATCGTGTCGGCGACCTCGCGCAGGCCCGGCCGCACGCGCGCGTCGGAGCCGTTGAACGCGGCCGCGAGGTCGGCGAACAGCCAGGGGCGGCCCTGGCAGCCCCGGCCGACGACGACGCCGTCGGCCCCGGTCTGCTCGACCATGCGCAGGGCGTCCTCGGCGGACCAGATGTCGCCGTTGCCGAGCACGGGGACGGTGCGCACGGCCTCCTTGAGGCGTGCGACCGCCTCCCACTCGGCCTGCCCGGAGTAGTGCTGCGCCGCGGTGCGGGCGTGCAGCGCGACGGCGGCGACGCCCAGCGACTCGGCGATCCGGCCGGCCTCCAGGTACGTCAGGTGGTCGTCGTCGATGCCCTTGCGCATCTTGACCGTGACGGGCACGCCGTGCGGCGCGGCGGCGTCGACCGCGGCCTTGACGATGTCGGTGAACAGCTGCCGCTTCCAGGGCAGCGCGGCGCCGCCGCCCTTACGGGTCACCTTGGGCACGGGGCAGCCGAAGTTCAGGTCGATGTGGTCCGCGCGGTCCTCGCCGGCGATGATCTTGACGGCCGCACCGACGGTCGCCGGGTCCACGCCGTACACCTGGGCGGAGCGCGGCGTCTCGTCCTCGCCGAACGTCACGATGCGGATCGCCTCGGTGTTGCGCTCCACGAGCGCGCGGCTCGTGACCATCTCCGCGACGTACAGCCCGGGGTCGAACCCCGTGGACTGCCCCGCCTCACGGCACAGGGTGCGGAAGGCGCGGTTGGTCACCCCCGCCATGGGGGCAAGCACCACCGGCGTGCGCACGGTGATGGATCCGATCTGCAGGGGCCCCAGCAGGGGAGCTCCCGGCGTCGGCGTGGCGGTGGCGAGGTCGGCGGTCACGCCTCCATTGTCCCACCGGTGCCGGTGTGTGCAGCCAGGCTGTGGTGCCGAGTCGCCCGGACCGCGCGGCTACCGCCTGGCGACCGGGGGCTCGCCGGTGACCGACTGCTCGTCCTGCCAGACCTGGATCCCACTGACATCGGGCAGCAGGTCGCGGGTGAACACCGGATCGTGCCCGGCGCTTCGCTGGCGGGAGTAGTCACGTAGCAGGCGGAACGCGATGCCGGACAGCAGGGCGATCGCCACCAGGTTGACCAGGGCCATCAGACCCATGACGCCGTCGGCGGTGTTCCAGACCAGGGAGGAGTCCAGCACCGATCCGCCGAAGACGGCGACCACGAAGAGCGTGCGGTACCCGACCAGGACCGTGCGCGACCCGGTGATGAACTCGACGTTGGACTCGCCGTAGAAGTAGTTGCCGAGGATGGAGCTGAACGCGAGCAGGAAGATGATCACCGCCAGCAGCCAGGTGGACCAGGAGCCGAGGTTCGAGACCAGCGCAGTCTGGGTCAGGCCGATCCCGGCGGTGGCGCCGGCCAGATCCGGGGCCGACACCAGGATGATGAAGGCGGTGATCGAGCAGACCAGGAACGTGTCGAAGTAGACGCCGAGGCTCTGCACCAGGCCTTGCTTCACCGGGTGCGTCACCGCGGCGCTCGCGCCTGCGTGAGGCGCGGATCCCAGGCCAGCCTCGTTCGAGAACATGCCGCGCTTGACGCCTTGCAGGATGACGGTGCCGATCGCGCCGCCGAAGACCTCGCGTGCTCCGAAGGCCTCGGTGAAGATCAGGGCGGCGACCTCGGGCACCCGATCGATGTTCAGAGCCACGACGGCGATCCCCACCGCGAGGTAGAGCAGGGCCATTGCGGGAACCACCGCCTGGGTCACGTGGGCGATCCGGCGCACACCGCCGAACACGACGAGCGCGGCCAGCGCCGAGAGCACCACCGCGACGACCCACGGCACCACGTCGCCGCTGCCGGACCTGCCGCCGACGGCGGCGTCGAGCGTGGCGGCGATCGTGTTGGCCTGCAGCGACGTGAACGCGAACGGGAAGCAGACGATGAGGATGACGGCGAACAGGATGCCCATCCAGCGGGCCTTGAGCCCGTACTGCATGTAGTACGCGGGTCCGCCCCGGTAGCCGTCGGCGTCCCGCACCTTGAAGAGCTGCCCCAGGGTCGACTCGACGAACGACGACGCGCCGCCGACGAACCCCATGAGCCACATCCAGAACACGGCCCCCGGCCCGCCGAGTGCGATGGCGGTGCCGACCCCGGCGATGTTGCCGACGCCCACGCGGGACGCCGCCGAGACGGTGAACGCCTGGAAGGCGGACAAGGACTGCGGCTCGCCGTCGGCGTTCTTCGGGGTCTTGGCCGTCAGGGCGCGCAACATCTCCGGGATCATCCGGAGCTGTACGGCCCTGCTCCGGATCGTGAACCACAGACCGAGCACGGCCACGATCGGCAGGACGGCTCGGGTCCAGAGGACGTCCCCGGCGTCGAGGATCCACGCGTCAAGCGTCTCCATCAGGCCAGCATGACCCCCCGGCGGCCCGCGCGCCCGGCAGGTGAACCGTCGGATGTCACAGTCCGCGATCTGCCGGCGTGCCTCGCAGGGCGGAGCATCTCTTGCCGATCCGCCGGTGCGTGCTTGTAATGGTGCTGCCGGAGCCTCGAGAGGCGCGAGGCCACCGGACACGTCCACCGACACCGGGGCGTGCTCGACCGCTCATGGGGGCTCGCGATGCAGGCCGAGGACAGCACGCAGCAGCGCACGGTCACGATCAGCGTGGCCACGCTGACGGCGATGGTCGTCGGCTCGATGGTGGGCGCGGGTGTGTTCTCGCTGCCGAGCCGGTTCGCGAGCGAGACGGGGGTGCTCGGCGCACTCATCTCGTGGGTGATCGCGGGTTCGGGCATGCTCATGCTCGCGTTCGTGTTCCAGAGGCTCGCCATGCGAAAACCCGACCTCGACTCCGGCGTGTACGCCTACGCGAAGGCCGGGTTCGGCGAGTACCTCGGCTTCTTCTCGGCCTTCGGGTACTGGGCGAGCGCATGCGTCGGCAACGTCACGTACTGGATCCTGATCATGTCGACGCTCGGCGCGATCCTGCCGGTGCTGGGTCAGGGCGACACCCTCGTGGCGTTCGCTGCGTCGACGGCGTGCGTGTGGGGGTTCTACCTGCTCGTGCGGCGAGGTGTGAAGGAGGCTGCGGCGATCAACCGCATCGTCACCGTCGCCAAGGTGCTGCCGATCATCGCGTTCGTGCTCATCGCGGTCTTCCTGCTGGACGCGCAGGTGCTCATGGACAACTTCGAGGGCTACGGCATCACCGGCCCGCTGTTCGATCAGGTGCGCGGCACGATGCTCGCCACGGTCTTCGTGTTCCTCGGAGTCGAGGGCGCGAGCGTCTACTCGCGGCACGCGCGGCGCCGGGAGGACGTCGGCCGGGCCACGGTCCTGGGCTTCCTCATGGTGTTCGCGATCTTCGCGTCGGTGACCATCGTGTCGTACGGCATCCTGCCGATGCAGGAGCTCGCCGAGCTACGTCAGCCGTCCATGGCGGGCGTGCTCGAAGCGGCAGTGGGCGGCTGGGGCGCGGCCCTCGTGAGCGTCGGACTGATCGTGTCGGTCCTGGGGGCCTACCTTGCCTGGACCCTCATGGCGTCGGAGGTGTTGTTCGTCGCGGCCAAGGACCGCGACATGCCGAGGTTCCTGGCCCGGTCGGACTCGAACGACGTGCCACGGGCCGCGCTGCTCATGACGACGATCCTGATCCAGGTGATGCTCGTCGTCACCCTGCTGTCCGACGACGCGTTCACTTTCGCCCTGGACCTGACGAGCGCGCTCACCCTCATCCCGTTCCTGCTCGCCGCCGGCTACGCGCTCAAGCTGGCGTCCGGCCGCGGCGGACCGGCCGAGGGCACGCGCACGACCCGCGACCTGGTCGTCGCTGTGCTCGCCGTGCTCTACACCGCGTTCCTGCTTTTTGCGGCCGGGCTCACGTTCGTGCTGCTCTCGTTCGTCATCTACGCGCCGGCGACCATCCTGTTCGCGATGACCCGCCGGGAGCAGGATCGGCGGGTGTTCAGCAGGGGCGAGCTGGTGATCTTCGTCGTGTCGGTGGCGGGCGCGGTGGGCGGCGTCGTCGCCCTGGCGACGGGCGTGATCTCCATCTGACCCCGGCCGCGACGCACCGCGGCCGGTTCGTACCGGGAGGAAGGCACACCATGACCAACCAGAGCGGCGACTCGGCACCACGGTCGGCGGCCTACGGAGTGCACTCGGAGGTGGGGCGCCTGCGCAAGGTCCTCGTGTGCCGGCCGGGGCTCGCCCACCGCAGACTCACCCCCACCACGTCCGACGAGCTGCTCTTCGACGACGTGCTCTGGGTGGACCGCGCGATCGAGCACCACGCGGGGTTCGTCGCCGACCTCCGGTCGCGCGACGTCGAGGTGGTCGAGCTGCACGACCTGCTCGCCGAGACGATGCAGGTGGCCGGCGCGCGCGACTGGCTGCTGGACCGCAAGATCGTGCCCGGTGTGGTGGGGACCGGGATGATCGACGCCACGCGCGAGTTCCTCGAGAACCTGGTGCCCGAGCAGCTCGCCGAGTACCTGATCGGCGGCCTGGCCACCCACGACGTGCCCGACCTCCCGGCGTCGTACCGCACGCTGGCCGAGTACACGGCCGACTCCCGCGAGTACCTCATGGCGCCCGTGCCCAACACGCTCTTCACACGCGACACCACCTGCTGGCTCTACGGCGGGGTCACGCTCAACCCGCTCTACTGGCCGGCGCGGCACGACGAGACCCTGCTGATGAAGGCCGTCTACGAGTTCCACCCCGACTTCGTCGGCTCGACCGTCTGGTGGGGCGACCCGGAGACCGACCACCAGCGGGCGACCCTCGAGGGCGGCGACGTGATGCCGGTGGGCAACGGCACGGTGCTCGTGGGCATGAGCGAACGCACCTCGCGCCAGGCGATCACGCAGCTGGCAGCGGCCCTCTTCGAGGGCGGTGCGGCCGACAGCGTGGTGGTGGCAGGCATGCCCAAGCTACGGGCCGCCATGCACCTGGACACCGTCATGACCTTTGCGGACGTCGACACGGTCACGGTCTACCCGCGCATCGTGGGGGCGATCCACCCGTTCGTGCTCCGGCCGGGTGACTCGTCGGCCGGTGCGCCGGACGTCGTGGTCACCGACGAGGGCAGCACGACGTTCCTGGACGTCGTGGCCCGTGAGACCGGGCTCGGGGCGCTGCGGGTCATCGAGACCGGTGGCGACGTCTACGAGTCCGAGCGCCAGCAGTGGGACAGCGGCAACAACGCCGTGGCGGTCGAGCCGGGCGTGGTGTTCACCTACGACCGGAACACGACCACCAACGAGCTGCTGCGCAAGGCCGGTGTCGAGGTCATCGAGATCGCCGGTGCGGAGCTGGGCCGCGGGCGCGGTGGCGGGCACTGCATGACCTGCCCGATCATCCGCGAGCCCGCGGCCTGACGCCTTCGCTCAGGCGCGCAGCCAGACCGTCGTGTCCGACGGCACCGCCGTCGCGCCGTCCGCCGTGGCGAGGTCGCCCGACGACACGAGCACGTCCGCCTCGGCGGGAAGCGTGACGGGCGAGGTGCCCAGGTTGGCGAGCACCACGACGCCCGCCACCTGGAAGGCGACGACGTCCGGGGAACCAGCCAGCGCGTCGACCCAGGCGAGCCCCGCGGTACCGATCTTCTCGGCCCGGCGCAGCTCCAGGGCGGCCCGGTACATCTCGAACGTCGAGCCCGCGACGCCGTACTGCCGGTCGGCGGCGAGGTCGGCGTAGACGTCCGGCTGCGGCAGCCAGGTGCGGCCCGTGGGGCCGAATCCGTTGCCCGGCGCGCCGCCGGTCCACGGCAGCGGTACACGGCAGCCGTCACGGCCGGGCTCGGCGCCGTTCGTGCGGAAGAACGACGGATCCTGGCGTGCCTCGGCGGGCAGGGCCGTGTGGTCCGGCAGGCCGAGCTCCTCGCCCTGGTACACGTACGCGGAACCCGGCAGGCCGAGCATCAGCAGGGTCGCGGCGCGGGCGCGGCGCAGGCCGAGCGCCGCGTCGGGCTGCGGGTCGGTCGCCGCGATGCCGTTGAGCTGGCGGCCGCCGATCTCGGCCAGGCCGAAGCGTGAGGCGTGCCGCACCACGTCGTGGTTGGACAGCACCCAGGTGGTGGGGGCGCCGACGGCGTCCATGGTGTCGAACGACACGTCCACGACGGTGCGCATCTTCGCGGCGTCCCACGGCGCGGTGAGGAACGAGAAGTTGAACGCCTGGTGCATCTCGTCGGGCCGCACGTAGCGGGCCAGTCGGCTCAGCGGCTCCACCCAGGCCTCGGCCACGAGGGCGCGGTCGCCGGGGTACTCCGCGAGCACACGGTGCCAGGCGCGGTAGATCTCGTGCACGCCCTCCTGGTCGAACATCGGTCCCTGGTTGCCGGCCCCGGTGGAGCCGTCGTCGGTCGCCGGCTCGTCGACGGTGCCCTCGACCATGGCTGCCCGGCCGTCCCAGTCGGGCAGGCCAGGGGCCTTGACCATGCCGTGCGCCACGTCGACGCGGAACCCGTCCACGCCCCGGTCGAGCCAGAACCGCAGCACGTCCTCGAACTCGGCGTGGACCTCGGGGTTCTCCCAGTTCAGGTCCGGCTGCGTCGAGTCGAACAGGTGCAGGTACCACGGGGCACCCTTCTCGCCGTCCTCGGGCCGCGGCGCCAGCCGCGTCCACGCGGGGCCGCCGAAGATGGACTGCCAGTTGTTCGGCGGCTCCTCCCCGGCCGGGCCGCGGCCGTCGCGGAACACGTACCGGTCGCGCGCGGCCGAACCGGGTGCGGCCGCCAGGGCCTCCTGGAACCAGACGTGCTGGTCGGAGGAGTGGTTGGGCACCAGGTCGACGATGACCTTGAGGCCACGCTCGTGGGCGCCCGCGAGCATCGCGTCGAAGTCGGCAAGCGTGCCGAACAGCGGGTCGATGTCGCGGTAGTCGGCGACGTCGTACCCCGCGTCCTTCTGCGGGGAGCGGTAGAACGGGCTGAGCCAGACGGCGTCGACACCGAGCCGCTTCAGATGGTCGAGCCGGGCGGTGACGCCCGGCAGGTCGCCGATGCCGTCGCCGTCCCCGTCCGCGAACGAGCGCGGGTACACCTGGTAGATGACCGCGTCGCGCCACCACTCGCCGCTGGCGGCGGGGGTGTGGACGAGGGTTCCGGCGGTGAGGTCGTCAATGGTCAGCGGGGTGGTGCGGGTCACGTGTCGTGTCCTCGAAGTTCGGGGGTATGTCGGATGTAACGCTTGCAGCAAGCGTACGTGACCCGTCTACCCCCGCGGAGCTGCGGGGGCCGCTCCCGTGGACCCCCGGACCACCAGCTCGGGCGTGAACAGCAGCTCCGACCGCGGCGCCCGTTCCCCTTGGATCTCGGTGAGCAGGGCGCTGACCGCCGCGTGCGCCATGTCGGCGACGGGCTGGCGCACGGTCGTCAGCGGCGGGTCGGTGAACGCCACCAGGGGTGAGTCGTCGTACCCGACCACGCTCACGTCGTCCGGCACGGACAGGCCGCGGGCGTGCGCGGCGCGCACGGCGCCGAGCGCCATGAGGTCCGAGCCGCAGACGACGGCGGTGTGGCCGGAGTCGAACAGCTCGCCGGCCGCGGCCTGGCCGCCCTCCAGCGTGTAGAGGGTGAGGCTGACGTGCTCGCGGGCCTCCTCCTCGGTGGCCGCCAGGCCGTGCCGCTGCAGCTGCGCGACGAACGACTCGATCTTGCGCTTCGCGGGCACGAACCGGTCGGGTCCGATCGCCATGCCGATGCTGCGGTGGCCCAGGGTGACCAGGTGCCGCACGGAGAGCTCGACGCTGGCGACGTCGTCGGGGGAGACGAACGGCGCGTCGATGCCCGCCGCGTACCCGTTGATCAGCACGATCGGCAGACCGCGCCCGCGCAGCCGCTGGTACCGCTCGGTGGAGGCCCGCGTGTCCGCGTGCTTGCCGGACACGAAGACGATGCCGTCCACCGCGTGGTCGATCAGCGTCTCGACGTACTCGTCCTCGGTGGTGCCGCCCGGCGACTGCGTGCACAGCAGCGGCGTGTAGCCGCGCGAGGCGAGCTGCGACTCGATGGCTTGGGCGAACGCGGGGAACACCGGGTTGGACAGCTCCGGGACCACCAGGCCGATGAGCCCGGCGGGCCGGGCGCGCAGCGCCGAAGGGCGTTCGTAGCCCAGCACGTCGAGGGCGGCGAGCACCGCCTGGCGGGTCTCGCCGGCAACGCCGGGTTTGCCGTTGAGCACGCGCGACACGGTCGCGGTGGAGACCCCTGCCTGCTCGGCGAGGTCGGTCAGTCGGGTGCGCACGCCTGGCAGCCTAAGTGACGTGCGCCTCCTTCGGTCGGAGCGATCGTGCCGGTGTCGGGAACCGGCGTTGCAAGCGTTGCTGAAACGTTAGTGCAACGCCTTGCAAGACCGGTGGTCGGCGTCCTACGGTTCGTGGCATCGAAACCAGGTCCGGCGACGGACCACGAACACCAGGAGTGACGATGCGACGGAGCATCCTGACCGCCGCTGCGCTGACCGCGACGCTGGCGCTGGCCGCCTGCTCGGGTGGCGCGGAGGAACCAGCGGGCGAGGAATCGGCCGCACCGAACGGCGAGGGCGCCACCCTCACCGTCTGGGTCGACGAGACCCGCCAGTCCGCCGTGGAGGACGCCGCGGCGGGCTTCGAGGAGTCGACCGGCGCCGACGTCGAGGTGGTGCTGAAGAACTTCGAGGACATCCGCCCCGACTTCCTGGCCCAGGTCCCCACCGGCAAGGGCCCCGACATCACCGTCGGCGCGCACGACTGGCTGGGTGAGCTCACGACCAACGGCGTCGTGGCCCCGATCGAGCTCGGCGACACGGCCGACGCCTTCGAGCCGGTGTCCGTCTCGGCCTTCACACAGGACGGCCAGGTCTACGGCCTGCCGTACGCGGTGGAGAACATCGCGCTGATCCGGAACACGCAGCTCGCGCCCGAGGCGCCCGCGACGTGGGACGACGCCGTGGCCGCCGGTGAAGAGGCGGGCACGAAGTACCCGCTGCTGATCCAGACCTCCACCGAGGGTGACCCCTACACGTTCTACCCGCTGCAGACGTCGTTCGGCGCCCCGGTGTTCGAGCAGAACGAGGACGGCTCGTACACGCCGGAGCTCGCGCTCGGTGGCGAGGGTGGCACCGCGTTCGCCGAGTGGCTGGCCGAGCAGGGCGAGGCCGGCAACCTGAGCACCGACGTCACCTACGACATCGCGGTGGCGGCCTTCGCGAAGGGCGAGTCGCCGTTCATCGTGGGCGGCCCGTGGATGCTGGAGCAGTTCGCCGACCTCGACCTGGCGATCGACCCCGTACCGAGCGCAGGCGGCGAGCCCGCGCGGCCGTTCGTGGGCGTGGCCGGCTTCTACGTGAGCGCGCAGAGCGAGAACGCCCTGCTGGCCAACGACTTCCTGGTCAACCACATGGCCACGGCCGAGGCGCAGCTCGCCCTGTACGAGGCGGGCGACCGCCCGCCGGCCCTCATCGAGGCCGCCGACACCGCCTCCGAGGACCCGATCACCGCGGGCTTCCGTGAGGTCGGAGCTGACGCCGTCCCCATGCCGTCGCTGCCCGAGATGGGTGCCGTGTGGGCGTACTGGGGCGTGACCGAGGCCGCGATCGTCTCCGGCAAGTCCGACCCGGCCAAGGCCTGGGACAAGATGGTCGCCGACATCCAGGGCGAGATCGGTTGATGTACGCACCGGTGACCCGGGGCTCCGGCCGGACCGGCTGGAGCCCCGGGTTCCTCGTCAAGCTCGTCCTGATCGCCCTGGTGGACGCCCTCGGCGTCTACGCCGTGCTGGCGGCGTGGGGCGCCGGGTCGTGGGGCGTGCTCGCGGCCATGGTCGCGCTGCTGCTCGTGGCCAACTGGGCCTACCTCACCAAGCGTGCGCTGCCGCTGAAGTACATCCTGCCGGGCCTCGTCTTCCTGCTCGTCTACCAGGTGTACGTCGTGGCCTACACGGGCTACGTCGCGTTCACCAACTACGGCGACGGGCACAACAGCACCAAGGAGCAGGCGATCGAGGCCCTCCTGGTGCAGAACGAGCGCCGCGTCGAGGGCTCGCCGTCGGCGCCCCTGACGGTGGTGGCGGACGGCGGCACGCTGGGCTTCGCCGTCCTCTCGCCGGACGGCGTGGTGCGCGCGGGTACTGCCGAGCGGGCGCTCGCCGCCATCGACGGCGCGACCGTCTCCGGCGGCCAGGTGACGGCGCTGCCGGGGTACGAGGTGCTTCCGTACGCGACCGTGCTGGAGCGGCAGCAGGAGGTCACCGACCTGCGGGTCCCCGTCTCCGAGGACCCGAACGACGGCTCGGTACGCACCCAGGACGCCCGCACCGGCTACGTCTTCACGTCGACCCTGACCTACGACCCGGCGTCGGACACGATGACCGACACGGTCGCCGGGGTGACGTACACGCCCAACGACGACGGCCAGTTCGAGGCCGCGGACGGATCGACCCTGCCCGTGGGCTGGCGCGTGCTGGTCGGGTTCGACAACTTCGTGACGGCGTTCGGCGACGACCGGTACGCGGGCCCCTTCGGCAAGATCCTGATCTGGACGTTCGCCTTCGCCGTGCTCTCCGTGGCGTCGACGTTCCTGCTCGGCCTGTTCCTGGCCATCGCCTTCAACGACACGCGCCTGCGCGGCCGCCGGATCTACCGCACGCTGGTGATCCTGCCGTACGCGATCCCGGCGTTCCTGGCCGCGCTGCTCTGGTCGGGCCTGCTGAACCGGTCGTACGGTTTCGTCAACGAGGTGCTGCTGGGCGGGGCCTCGATCCCGTGGCTCACCGACCCCGTGCTCGCCAAGGTGGCGGTGCTCGGCGTGAACCTGTGGCTCGGCTTCCCGTACATGTTCCTCATCTGCACGGGCGCGCTGCAGTCCCTGCCGACGGACGTGCTGGAGGCCGCGAAGATCGACGGTGCGGGCCGGTGGCGCACCTGGCGCTCCGTCACGCTGCCGCTGCTGCTGGTCGCGACGGCGCCGCTGCTCATCTCGTCGTTCGCGTTCAACTTCAACAACTTCACGCTGATCTACATGCTCACCGGCGGCGGCCCACGGTTCGACGACGCCTCGGTGCCGCTCGGGCACACGGACATCCTGATCTCGATGGTCTACTCGGTGTCCGGCCTCGACGGGACCGCGGCCAAGGACTACGGCCTGGCCAGCGCACTGTCGATAGTCATCTTCGTGGTGGTCGCGACCATCTCCGCCCTCGCGTTCCGGCGCACCCGATCGCTCGAGGAGATCGCCTGATGAGCACGATGCTTCCCTCGGCCGGGCCCTCTGTCCCGGCGCCTGCTCGGCAGGCCCTGAGCCGCCGCCGGTCCCCGGGCCGCTGGTTCTCCGAGCTCGGCTGGCGGCACCTGGTCGGTGTGCTCGCCGTGGCCTACGCGGGCTTCCCGCTCGTCTACGTGGTCTCGGCCTCCCTGGCCGACGGCGGCACGCTCACCGGCTCCAACAGCCTGTTCGCGTCGCTGTCGGGTGCCAACTACGCGGCGCTCGCCGACACGCGGTTCTGGACCTGGATGGGCAACACCCTCGTGGTGGCGGTCGCTACCGGCGCCGGGACGGTGCTCATGGGCGCGGCAGCTGCCTACGCCTTCTCGCGGTTTCGGTTCAGCGGCCGCCGGGTGGGGCTCACCGCACTGCTGGTGATCCAGATGTTCCCGCAGATGCTCGCGTTCGTCGCGATCTTCCTGCTGCTCATCTCGCTGGGCAACGTGGTGCCGGTGCTGGGCCTGGACTCCAAGCTGTCGCTGATCTGCGTGTACCTGGGCGGCGCGCTCGGCGTGAACACGTTCCTCATGTACGGGTTCTTCAACACGGTGCCGAGGGAGATCGACGAGGCCGCCAAGATCGACGGCGCCTCCCACGCCCAGATCTACTGGACCATCGTGCTGCGCCTGACCGCGCCGATCCTCGCCGTGGTGGGGCTGCTCAGCTTCATCAGCACGTTCGGCGAGTTCATCATCGCGCGGGTGCTGCTCCAGTCGGAGGAGAACTGGACGCTTGCCGTGGGGCTCTACGGCTGGGTGTCGTCGCTGCAGGAAGCGAACTGGGGGTTGTTCACGGCGGGAGCGGTGGTCTCGGCGGTGCCGGTGCTCGCGCTGTTCCTGTTCCTGCAGAAGTACATCGTGGGAGGACTGACGGCGGGGTCGGTCAAGGGGTGAGGGGTTGAGGTCGGGGTTGATGGGGCGGGCTCAGGTCGGTGTCGGTGTCGGTGTCGGTGTCGGTGTCGGCGTCGGCGTCGGCGTCGTAGGGTGCCGAACCGCAAGTTGCGGGTCACCCGCGGTGCCGAACCGCAAGTTACGAGTCACCGGTGGCGCCGAACCGCAAAGCAGACGTCCTGATGGCCACATGTGGACTCGTAGCATTCGGTTGGAGTGGCTTGTTGACCCGTAGGTTGCGGTTCGGCGGCGCGGACCGGCTGCTCAGACCCGTAGGTTGCGGTTCGGTGCTGTCAGGGGTGCGTGGTGGCTGCTGAGGACGTCGAGCCGCAAGTTGCGGGTGCGTGGTGGCTGCTGAGGATGTCGAGCCGCAAGTTACGGGTGAGCCGTGGCGTCGAACCGCAACGTAGGTGTCTTCACAGCTACATCCCGACTCGTAACCTTCGGCTCGAGAGCACTTGACGGACTCGTATCCTGCGGGTCGGCGCTCCCGGCCCCCGCACCACCACCCCGCACCACCGCCCCCTCACGAACCCGGCGACACCAGCCGGCGGTGCAGCGCGATCGCCGACAGGTCCGTGAGCGAGGAGACCTGGTCGACCACCACGCGCAGCCGTGCGGCGTCGTCGGACGCCGCACGCCAGTCGGCCGCGAACGGCGTCTCGAGCTCGTCGGGCCCGCGGTCGGCCAGCACGCCGACCAGCTCGGCCAGGATCTCCCGTTCCTGCAGGTAGCGGGGCTCCTGGCCGCGCGGCGCCATGACGTAGGCCACCGCGATGCCCTTGAGGGCGAGGATCTCGTGCTCGGTGTCCGACGGCACCACCAGCCGGGCCGCGTACCGGGTGAGCGCGCCCTCGCCGTACATGGCGCGCGTCGCGGAGATCGCGGCGCCGATGAACCGGCCGATGAGCTGGCTCGTCATGTCCTTGAGCGAGGCGAGCGAGCGGCGCGACCCGTCGAAGGCGCGCACCAGGTGGCCCTCGCCGTGCAGGTACTCCTGGAGGCGGCCGAGCGCCGCGTCGATCGCGTCGGCGGCGTACCACTCGCCGTACCAGGCGCGCACGTACTCGGCCACGCGCGCCCGCTCGGCAGGGTCGGCCATGAGGTCGAGGTCGATGCGGCCGGCCACTACGCCGTCCTCGACGTCGTGCACGGAGTAGCTGATGTCGTCGGCGAGGTCCATGACCTGGGCCTCGAGGCACTTGACGCCGTCGGGCGCGTCCTGGCGCAGCCAGGTGAACACGGGCAGGTCGTCGGCGTAGACGCCGAACTTGCGGCTCGCCGTGCCGTCGGGCCGGGCGGGGCCGGCGCCGTAGGCCCAGGGGTACTTGACGCTCGCGTCGAGGCTCGCGCGCGTGAGGTTGAGGCCGGCGGGCGTGCCGTCGTCGGCCAGCACCTTGGGCTCCAGCCGGGTCAGCAGCCGCAGGGTCTGCGCGTTGCCCTCGAAGCCACCGATGTCCCGCGCGATCTCGGCCAGCGCCGTCTCGCCGTTGTGCCCGAACGGCGGGTGCCCCAGGTCGTGCGTGAGGCACGCGGTGTCGACGACGTCGGGGTCGCAGCCCAGCGAGCGGCCCATGCCGCGGCCCACCTGCGCCACCTCCAGGGAGTGCGTCAGGCGGGTGCGCACGAAGTCGTCGTGTCCCGCGCCGAGCACCTGCGTCTTGGCGCCGAGCCGGCGCAGCGCGGAGGAGTGCACCACGCGCCCGCGGTCGCGTTCGAACGGGGTCCGGGCCTGCGACTTGGGGGGTTCGGCCACCCAGCGCTCGACGTCCTGCGCGCTGTACGACGGCGGGATGCTCTTCCCGGGGTGTTGCTCCACGTCGCCACTCTAGTCACGGTGCCTCACCTCCCCGGAATCCCGCGGAGGGCGGCCGGTACCGGCGACGTCAGCGGAGGCAGTGCCGGACCCTGCCACGAGCCCTGCCTCCGCCGCGGGGTGCTACTTGTTGTTGCTGTACCAGCTCAGGCCGCCGGGGAGGTTGATCGAGTGCTTCTTCGTCCTCGAGTTCCAGGTCCAGGGACCGATCTTGAAGCTCATGGACGACAACCCCTTCTGGGTGATGTTGAACTTGAGCGGGCCGAGCGACAGCCTCTTGCGATACCGGATTCCCATGTTCCTGACTTTCCTCCTCGGGTCGGGGCAAAGCGTACCGAACTGCGCCTCCCCGACAAACCTCTCGACCGGAGGAGTCAGTCGCGCTGCTCGGCCCAGGCATCGCTCGCCCGCTGGACGTCGTCGGAGGTCACCGACTCCGCGACCGTGACGAAGTACCAGCGGTGACCGAACGGGCAGCGCACGGCGGCCTGCCGGAACCCCTCGAACCAGTCGCCGGGCTCGGTGAGGCTGCTCGCGCCGGCCGCGATCGCCCGCGCGTACGCGGCGTCGGTGTCCTCGACGGGGATCGTGAAGCTCACGTGCGTGGGCCCGCCCGGCTCGGGCGCTGCCGAGTCCGGCGGGAACGCGGCGGCCACGGTGAACGTCGACTCGCCCGCGGCGGACCGCAGGACCAGGTCGGAGTGGATCGTGGCGTCGGCGGCCGTGATCACGTCGAGCGTCTCGGCGCCCAGCGCCTTCTCGTAGAAGGTGATGGCGGCGCGGGCGTCGCTCACGGCGATGTTGGGGTGCAGGGCTGAGTTCTTCATGTCGTCGATGCTTCCCCGGCCCGCTTGTGCCAGTCTTGGAAGAATGCGACAGGTGTTCGACGGCGACGCCGTCACGCAGGCGCTCGAGTCCGGACCGACGCTCGGCATCGTCAACCCCGCGCGGGCGCGCGACCGGTTCGTCCTGGCGCGCGTCCAGCCCGCGCCGGAGCTCGCCGACGTCGTGGACTGGCACTGGGTGATCACCTGGGACCTGCCGCCCGGCGCCACGTTCACGCAGGTGGTGGTACCGCACCCGGTCGGGCAGGTCGTCGCCGAGCGCCAGGGGTTCCTCGCCTACGCCATGCCGGCCGGCGCCACCGACCGGCGCACCCTGGCCGGGTGCGGTGGCGTGGTCGGCACCAAGCTGCGGCCCGGCGGGTACCGAGCCCTGCTCGGCCTCACGCACCCGGGCGAGCGCGGCGCCGTCGGCTCCGCGGATTTCCTGGGCCCGACGGCGGAGCGTGCCGGGGCCGAGTCGCTCGCACAGGCGGCCGAGGGGCACCCGGACGCCGCCGTCCGGACCGTCACCCCGCTGCTCCTGGCCGCCGCCGAACGGACGCGGACGCCGCGCTCCACCGCAGCACTGGCCGCGCTCCGCGAGGCGTTCGCGACCATCGCCGACGCCGTCCCCGGCACCACCGTCGCGACGCTCACGGCCGAGCTGGGCACCACCCCGCGCACGCTGCAGCGCCTGTTCGCCGACTGGGTGGGCGTGAGCCCCAAGTGGGTGCTGCAGCGCCACCGGGTACACCTCGCCGCCGAGATGCTGGGGCGCGACCCGGGCCTGGACCTGGCAGGGCTCGCGGCGGCCGTCGGCTACTACGACCAGGCGCACTTCACCGGGGACTTCGTCCGTGCCGTGGGCGTCGCCCCCGGTGAGTACGCGCGCGGCTGCGCGGACGCGCTGCGAGCCTGACCGCTACCGGGACTCGATCCGGCCCAGCGGGTCGGGGCTGCTCGCCAGGGCGGCTCGGGCCGACGCCCAGGCGCCGCGGTCGATGCCGAGCTCGTCCCGGAGGTAGGCCACGGTGAGCCGCTGGACGAGCGCCACCCGTCCGGGGTTCTCGTCGGTGGTCTCCGCGACCGCGTACCCGCCGATCCCGCCCAGCGAGTGCTCCGCACCGAACAGCGTGAGCAGGCTCTTGCCGCCCGGGCTGAGGAAGTACGGGTCGGTCATCCAGTCCGGGCCGCGGACGCTCAGCGGGAGCTCGTCGTGGTCGCCCGCGACCACCAGGGCGGGCGCGGTCATCTCGGCGAAGCTGGGGCCGCGCAGCCACGGGAAGCTCTCGGCGGCGAACGGCGTCAGGTCTGCGCCGCCGCGTCCTGCCGTGGCGAACAGCACGCCTGCCGTCACGCGGGGATCGGACAGGTCCTCCGACGTCCCGGTCTCCGGGTCGAGCACGCGCAGGCCCAGCAGGATGCCCGCCGTCTGGCCGCCGAAGGAATGGCCTGCGACCGCGATACGGTCCTGGTCGATGCGGCCGGGCAGGCCCGGCACCGCGGCTGCCACCTCGTCGAGCCGGTCGAGGATGCGCTTCAGGTCGGCGACCCGATGGCGCCAGATCCGAGGCTGGCGGGGGTCGTCCGGCGCGAGGCCGAGCGTCCGGGAGTCGAGGTGGGTCGGCTGGACCACCACGAACCCGTGCGCGGCCCAGTGGTCGGCCAGCGGGCCGTACCCGTGCAGCGACGAACCGAACCCGTGCGACAGGAGGATGACCGGCAGGTCGTGACCGGTCGCCGGGGCCGAGATCTTGACCTGGAGGTCGGTGCCGCGCCCCGGCGCGTCCAGGGTCACGGGGTGGGCGGTGACGACGACGCCGTCAAGGGCGCCGTCTGCTGGTGTTGCCGTGGTCATGGGGATTCCTCTGCGTTCGTGTGACGGGATCAGACGGTGACGACGACCTTGCCGACCTGCCGGCCGGTCTCGAGGTAGCGGTGCGCCGCGACGATGTCGTCGAGCGAGAACACGCGGTCGACGGCGGGTCGCACGGCGCCCGTCCGGAGGCCGGCTCCCAGGAAGGCCGCGATGCGGCGCACGGCCGCCGGGTCGGTCGTGTGCTCGAAGCTCGCGTAGCTGATGACGGTGACGGGCCGGCCCGTGGGGAAAGTTGCCGGCCGGTCGTCCATCCAGCCCGCCGTGACGACGGTCCGGCCGTTGCCGGCGGCGCGGGCCAGGTCGGCCAGTCCGGGACCGCGGACCAGGTCGAGCACGACCTCGACGCCCGCGCCGTCGGTCAGGCGGTGTGCGGCATCGACCACGTCCTCCTCGTCCGTGACGACGACGTGCGCGGCGCCGGCCGCGAGCAGGGCGTCCCGCTTCGCGGCGTGCCGGGTGACCGCGACCGGGACGGCGCCGAGCTGGTTGGCGACCTGCAGGGCCGCGAGACCCACGGAGCTGGAGGCGGCGTTGACCAGCACGCGGTCCCCGGGTCGCATCCCGGCCTTCTCGACGAGCGCACCGTACGCGGTGGAGTAGGCGACCCACAGCGCCGCGGCGTCAACGGCGTCCAGACCCGCGGGCCGCGCGATGACCGCGGACGCGGGCACGGTGACGTACTCGGCGTAGGTGCCGTCGAGGTCCATCTGCGGCACGGCGGTCACGAGCACGGGGTCGCCGACCGCGAACCCGTCGACGCCCGGCCCCACTGCGTCGATCAGGCCGGTCCCCTCGCAGCCCAGGCGCGCGTGCGGCAACCGGACCGGCCCGGGGTAGGTACCGGAACGCATCATCAGATCGAGCCGGTTGAGGCCGACGGCCTCCACCCGGATCCGTACTTCGCCGCCGCCGGGCTCACGGGCGGGATCGTCGACGACGCGCAGGACGTCGGGGGCACCGGTCTGGTCGAAGACAACGGTTCGTGGCATGGCAAGGCTCTTCCCTCGTGGTGGCGCGTCTGGTGAGTCCGGGGCGCCGGTCTGGCATGATGGGCAACCGGGACGGTGTCCCGTTTGAACATACGGGACAGTGTCCCGTTTATCAATGTGCCGGAGGCAACCATGGCGGGCGACGTCGTGACAGAGGCGGGACCGACGACCAGACCACGGCGGGCGGACGCCCGCAGGAACCAGGAGGCGCTGCTCGATGCCGCCGCCGCGGCCTTCGTCGCCTCAGGGGTCGAGGTGCCGATCCGTGACATCGCGGCCCGGGCCGGCGTCGGGACGGCGACGATCTACCGCCACTTCCCGACGCGCGCCGACCTCATCGTCGCCGTCTACCGGCATCAGGTGGAGGAGCTCGCCGAGTCCGGCCCCGCCCTCCTGGCCGACGGCGCGTCGCCGTACGCGGCGCTGGTCCGCTGGATCGACGCGCTCGTCGACTTCGTCGTCACCAAGCAGGGGATGGCCTCGGTGCTGCAGTCGGACGACCCGTGCTACGACCCGCTGCACGCCTACTTCGTCGAGCGGCTGGAGCCGGTGTGCACGCGGCTGCTCGACGCCGCGGCGTCGTCCGGCGAGATCCGGCCCGGGCAGGACGCCTACGAGCTCATGCGCGGCGTCGGGGGCCTGTGCGCCGGACCTCGACAGGACCCGCGCTACGACGCGCGCCGGCTCGTCGGCCTCCTGGTCGCGGGCCTGCGGGCCTGAGGCTTCGGGGTGGATGTCCGGACGTGTGGCGGGGCGCGTGCCCGGCTGTGGACGGCGGCGTCGTGCCCCGGCGGGCGAGCATAGACTTCGGAGCGTGGCCGGGCTGATCAGACGCGAGGATGTGGACCTGGTCCGCGAGCGCGCGCGGATCGACGAGATCGTCTCGGCGCACGTGACCCTCAAGCCCGCCGGGGTGGGCGCGCTGGTGGGTCTGTGCCCCTTCCACGACGAGCGCAGCCCCAGCTTCAACGTGCGGCCGAGTGTCGGCCGGTACCACTGCTTCGGGTGCGGCGAGGGCGGCGACGTCATCGAGTTCGTCATGAAGATGGACGGGCTGAGCTTCACCGAGGCGATCGAGTACCTCGCGGGCAAGACGGGTGTGCAGCTGCGCTACGAGGAGGGTGGTTCCGCCCGTCCGCGCGAGGAGCCGGGCAAGCGACAGCGTCTGCTGGAGGCCAACCTGGTGGCGGCGGAGTTCTACGCCGAGCAGCTCATGGGCCCGGACGCGTCGGCGGCGCGGGCGTTCCTCGCCGAGCGCAGCTTCGACCGGTCGGACGCGGAGCGGTTCGGTGTGGGCTTCGCGCCCAAGGGCTGGGACTCGCTCCAGCGGCACCTGCAGGGCCGCGGGTTCACGCAGGCCGAGCTGGTCGCGAGCGGTCTGATGTCACAGGGGCAGCGCGGCATCTACGACCGGTTCCGCGGTCGGGTCATGTGGCCCATCCGGGACGTGACGGGCGCGGTGATCGGCTTCGGTGCGCGTCGTCTGTTCGAGGAGGACCAGGGCCCCAAGTACCTGAACACCCCGGAGACCAGCCTCTACAAGAAGTCGCACGTGCTGTACGGCATCGACCTCGCCAAGCGGGAGATCGCCAAGGGCAAGCGGGTGGTGGTGGTCGAGGGGTACACCGACGTCATGGCGGCGCACCTGTCGGGTGTGACGACGGCGGTCGCCACGTGCGGTACCGCGTTCGGTGCCGACCACGCCAAGGTGGTGCGCCGTCTGCTCGGCGACACGACGGCGGGCGGCGGTCTGCAGCTCAAGTCGGGCGCGTCGCTCGGTGGCGAGATCATCTTCACGTTCGACGGCGACGAGGCGGGGCAGAAGGCGGCCGTGCGCGCGTACGGCGAGGACCAGCGGTTCTTCGCCCAGACCTTCGTGGCCGTCGAGCCCAGCGGCATGGACCCGTGCGACCTGCGCATGGCCAACGGCCCGGAGGCGGTGCGCGCCCTGGTGGACGGCCGGGTGCCGCTGTTCCAGTTCGTGGTGCGCAGCAAGCTCGACGAGTTCGACCTGGACACGGCGGAGGGCAGGGTCAACGCGCTGCGGGAGGCCGCGCCGATCATCGCGGGCATCCGGGACACCGCGCTGCGACCGGAGTACGCGCGCCTGCTGGCGGGCTGGATCGGCACGGACGAGCGCGCCGTGGCCCGCGAGGTCGCCCGTGCGGCGAGCACGCCGTCGCTCCGCGAGGCGCCCCCGACGGCGGCCGGTGGAGACGGCGGGCCGAGCGGCTCGGCCGGTGCGGCCGGCTCGGCCGGCTCGGGCGCGCGGCCGGTGCCGGGTGGGCCGCAGCTGCCCGCACCCGACCCGCGCGACCCCGTGGCGCGCGACGAGCGGCTCGCCCTCGTGGCGGTGCTGCAGTACCCGCAGCACGTCCCGGAGGCGTTCGACTCGCTGGACGAGGACGCGTTCGCGGTACCCGCCTGGCGTGCCGTCCACACCGCCATCCGGGCCGCCGGTGGTGCGGCGGCCGGCCGTGACGTCTCCGCCGCGCAGTGGGTGGGCGCAGTGCTCGAGCAGGCGTCCGAGACGGTGGCGGGCCTGGTCACGCAGCTCTCGGTGGCATCCCTGCCGGAAGACCGGGAGGCGGCCATCGCCGCGTTCGTCGAGGGCGTGGTGCGCCGTGTGGTCGACATGGGCCTGATGCGCCGCGTGGCCGACGCCCGCAGCCGGCTGCAGCGCCTGGACCCCTCGGACACGGAGGCGTACCAGGCGGCGTTCGCCGAGCTCCTGCGTATCGAGGCGGAACGCCGCACCCTCCGGGAGAGCGCGAGCGCGTAACAGCCAGGCTGCGCGTCGCGGCGCCTCGCGTCGCGTCGCGTCGCGACGTGGCGTGGCGTGAGTTCGGTCGGATGGGATGAGATCGGTCGTTCGAACGACCGATCTCATCCCATCCGACCGAACTCATCCATCAACCTCCATCAACCCGCCGACCTCGGGTTGTCGCGGGGGAGCAGCAGCACGGTGACGATCATCAGCGCCGCCGTGCCGACCACGCACCAGAACACCAGGTGCATCGCCGTGGCCAGCCCTGGACCCTCGGGTGTCCCGTCGGGCCCGACGGTCGTCAGGGCGTTGACCACCGCGCCGAGCGCGGCGACGCCCACCGCCTGCCCGATCGACCGGGAGAACATGTTGGTGGCGGTCACGGCGCCACGCTCGCTCCAGCCCACGCTGTGCTGCGCGGCCAGCAGTGTCGGTACGGCCACGAGGCCCATGCCCAGACCGAGCACGAACACGGCGGCCGAGATGTGCCAGACCTCGGAGTCGGGGCCCAGGGGGAGTGTGAGCAGCGCGCCCACCAGCACGACCACCGTGCCGATGACGGCGGTCCACCGGAAGCCGATGGTCAGGTAGATCCGGCCCGAGAAGGTGGCGGCCAGCGGCCACCCGATGAGGAGCGCCGCCAGGGAGAACCCCGCCACGAGCGGCCCGACGCCCAGCACGCCCTGCGCGTAGATGGGCACGTACGTGGACAGGCCGAGCGTGATGACGCCGATGCCCAGCCCGGTCGCCGTCGACGCGCCGACCACCCGGCGACGCAGCAGCGCCACGTCGAAGATGGGGTGCGCGCTGCGGCGGGCGGAGACGACGAACGCCGTGAGCAGGACCACCGATGCCGCGAAGATGCCGACCGACTCGATCGAGGCCCACTCCCAGGCGTGCCCGCCCTCCAGCAGGCCCAGCACCAGCGCGGTGCTGCCGCCCGTCAGCAGCGCGGCGCCCAGGTAGTCGATCGGCTCGCGCCGACCCTCGCGCGCCTTCTCCTGGAACCGGCGCCAGAGCACGACGGCGGCAACGCCCGCGATCGGCACGTTGACCCAGAAGATCCAGCGCCAGCTGACGAACTGGCTGAACCCGCCGCCGAGGGTGGGGCCGAGCACGGACGACGCCGCCCACACGCTCGCCAGGTAGCCCTGGACCTTGGCGCGCTCCGCGAGGCTGTAGATGTCGCTGGCGATGGTCAGGGACATCGGCATGATGGCACCGGCGCCGAGGCCCTGCAGCACCCGGAACCAGATGAGGGCCGGCATGCTCCACGCGACGGCGCACAGCACCGAGCCGACCAGGAACAGCCCGATGCCCACCATCATCACGCGCTTGCGCCCGAACACGTCGGCGAGGCGCCCGTACAGGGGCACGGTCACTGCCTGCGCCAGCGTGTACGCGGAGAACAGCCACGGCACCTGCTCGAATGCGCCGAGCTCCCGCGCGACGGTGGTCGAGGCGGTCGCGAGGATCGTGACGTCCAGCGCGACGAGCGCCGTCGAGAGCATCAGCGCGCCCAGGATCGGGCCGCGGTCGCCGCGCAGGCCGAGCCGCGTGTCTGCCGGGGCGGGCGGTGCGGTCATAGGCGGGCCTCTGGGGTGTGCTGCACGTCTCATACAAAGTTGCCCGGGGCACCGCCTATTCCCCGACGGTCGCCCGGACCACGCCGCGCGGCCACCGGATCAGGCCCGCCGGTTGCCCGGCCACCCCTCCGGCACCGTGCCACGACCGCCGTCCGGTACGGCGCCCGCGATCCGGCCGAGCGTGCCGAGGAACGCGTCGACATCGGACCTGTCGTCACCGATGGCGCCCCGCAGCGTGCGGTCGAACTCGATCGCCGCGGCCTTGAGCCTGCGGTACAGCTCCTCGCCCGCCTCGGTGACGTCGATGCGCTGCACCCGGCGGTTGGACGCCTCCCGGGTGCGGACCACCAGGCCCCGGTCCTCCATGGTGCGCAGGTGGTGCGTCATGGTGGCCTCGCGGATGCCGACGGCGCCTGCCAGCTCCCGCTGGGTGGCGGGTGTGCCCTGGTGCAGCGCCAGGAGGATGTGCCAGATCTGCCAGCTGCCGCCTTGCTCGGACAGCAGCGCGTCGAACGCCCGCATGACCTGCTGCACCGACTGCCACATCGCGATCGCGACGGGGAGCGGTCCAGCGCCTCCCGGGGCCGCGCCGGGGTCAGCGCCGACCGGTCCGTCGCTGGGCTGTCCGTTCGGGTGCATGGACGCAGCGTAGTTCGGCCCCGGCCGAAATGCATTGACCACTAATGCTTAGATCTCTAATGTTTGTGTCGGAAGCTCGTACCGAACCGGAGGCGCACGATGGCCACGCACGACGGCACCACCAGCACACAGCTCTCACCGCAGGCGCTCGGCGCCGCCCTGGCCCCGCTCGCGGACGTCCTGGGCGACCGGCTGCTCACCCCGCCCGCCCCGGCGTTCGCCGAGACCGCCGCCCTGTTCGTGGGCGGCCCGCCCCGCACACCGGCGGCGGTCGCCCGCGTCCGGACCGCGGACGAGGTCGCCGCGGCGCTCGCCGTGGCCCGCGACACCGGCCTGCCGCTCGCGGTGCGCAGCGGCGGGCACCACCAGGCTCGGCACGGCCTGGTGGACGGCGGCCTGGTGCTCGACCTGCGCCTCATGGACGGCGTCGACATCGATGCGGCGGCGCGCGTCGGGCACGCGCAGGGTGGTGTCCTCGCCGGGGCGTACACCGCGGCCGCCGGCGCTCACGGGCTCGCCACCGGGTTCGGCGACACGGGTTCCGTGGGCGTCGGCGGCATCACCCTCGGCGGCGGGATCGGCTACCTCAGCCGGCGCGACGGGCTCACCACGGACAACCTGCTGGGCGCCGAGGTGGTCCTCGCCGACGGCAGCGTGGTGCAGGCGAACGCCCACGAGAACCCCGACCTCTTCTGGGCGCTCCGTGGCGGCGGCGGCAACTTCGGCGTCGTGACCCGCCTGGACCTGCGCCTGCGCGAGCTGGGCACCGTCACCGGCGGCATGATGATGTGGGCGCCCGCACCGGAGGTGCTCACCACCGTCCTGCGGGCGTTCACCGAGGGGCCCGAGGAGCTCGGGGGCATGGTCAACCTGATGGTCGCGCCGCCCGCACCCATGGTCCCCGCCGAGCTGCACGGCAAGCCGGTCGTCATGGCGCTGCTGTGCCACTCCGGCACCGCCGCCGCGGCGGACGCGGTGCTCGCGCCGCTGCGCGCCCTCGGCCCGGTGCTCGACGGCGTCCAGGAACTGCCCTACCCGGCGATGTTCGAGGGCGCGGGCGGCCCCCCGCCGGGCGGGATGGGCGACGCGCGGACCGGGTTCGTCGGCCAGGGCGCCTGGTCCCCCGACGAGGCCTGGGCCGCCGACGTGATCGACGCCGTGGCCGGCGCGGGCGGGCCCGCCGCGGTGAACCTCCGCGCCATGGGCGGCGCGATCGGCCGGGTCGATCCGGCGGCCACGGCGTTCGCACACCGCGACCCGGTGCTCATGGTCACCGTCGGCAGGTTCGCACCGACCGTCGAGGAGTTGCCCACCGCGAGCGCCTGGGTGACGTCGACAGCGAGCGCGCTGGGGGTCAGCGACCGTGGCTACGTCAACTTCATGGGTACCGCCACGGAGCAGGACGTGCGCAACGCCTACCCCGAGGGGACGCTGGCCAGGCTGCGCGAGGTGAAGCGGGCGTACGACCCGCAGAACCTGTTCTCGTCCAACCACAACGTCACGCCCTGACCGGTACTTCATCGATACAGGACGTTGTCCGGCCCTCGTCGGGCTCCCAGGATCGAGCACGACCGATCTCA